>Ga0315289_10009203_pt1 | contig 14230 bp, 11 predicted proteins | sample YL17G11_40_MG_FD_203452 | JGI IMG/M metagenome (GOLD analysis project Ga0315289, IMG submission 203452) | Sediment microbial communities from Yellowstone Lake, YNP, Wyoming, USA - YL17G11_40 | ecosystem: Environmental > Aquatic > Freshwater > Lake > Sediment | place: USA: Wyoming | collected...
CGCGCCACTACCTTGGCGGCGTTCTCCGCGTTCTTCATCAGGTTGGCGATGATTTCCTTCACGGTGACCGCTTCGTGGTGCGGGCGCCAGCAGTCGTAGTCGGTGACCATGGCCACCGTCACGTAACAGATCTCGGCCTCGCGAGCGAGTTTCGCTTCCTGCAGGTTGGTCATGCCGATGACGTCCATGCCCCAACTGCGGTAGACGTTGGACTCGGCCTTGGTCGAGAAGGCCGGGCCCTCCATACATAAGTAGGCGCCGCCGCGCTTGGCTTTCACCCCTTCCCCCAGGCAGGCCGCGTGCACCACCTCGGCCAACTGCGGGCAGATGGGGTCGGCGAAGCTGATGTGGACCACCAGGCCCTCGCCGAAGAAAGTCGAGGGGCGCCCGCGGGTGCGGTCGAAGAACTGGTCGGGAATGATGAAGTCCAGCGGCCGGTGCTCCTCTTGGAGGGAGCCGACGGCGCTCAGCGAGATGATGCGCTCCACCCCCAGCGCCTTGAAGCCATAGATGTTGGCGCGGAAGTTGAGCTCCGAGGGCGAGAGGCGATGCCCCCGCCCGTGCCGCGCCAGGAAGGCGACCTCGCGGCCCGCCAGCCGCCCGACCACGTAGGCGTCCGAGGGGGAGCCCCACGGGGTGTCCAGCGCGACTTCATTCTGCAACTCAAAGCCGGGCATCGAGTACAGCCCGCTGCCGCCGATGATTCCGATTTCTGCGTTCAACGCGCACTCCTGAAAGAATGGGAACGGGAACAGACCGGGGTGTCCACGGGGGGACACCCTGGCCTGTCCCCGATGCTCAGACGATCTCTTCCTTGACCGGGTCCCAGCGCAGGGTGCGGCCCTGCCGGTAGCTGTCCACGGCCATGCGGCTGGCGATGGAGACCCGAAAGCCCAATTCAAACGGACAGTTCGGTTCCTGCCCGGTGCGAACGCAGTCCAGGAAATTCTGCATGTGGGCGTTAGGCCCGCTCCTGGTCTGGCCCACCATCTCGAGGCCGTCCGGGCGGTTAACCTTCTGCGGCACGTAGCGCACCTGCTGGCCGTGGGAGAGGGTGCCGTCGGCGCCCAGCACATCTTCGGCGCTGCCCAGATGGCTGTTCCCAAAGCCGGAGATCCAGTTGAACAGCAGCTCCTCGGGGTGCTCCATGGCCACGTTCATGGTGTCCGGCACCTCGCGTCCGTCCTTCCACAGGTAGATGCCGCCGACGGTGGTGACCGCCTTCGGGATCTGGAGCTTCAGCACCTTGTACCAGAAGGCCAACTGGTGGCACATGTTCTCGTAAAAGTTGCCGCCCGAGTACTCCCAGAAGAACCGCCAGTTGACGTAGCGGTGGGGGTCGAAGGGCCGCTCCGGCGCCTCACCCAGGAACGATTTCCAGATGATGCTCTCCGCGGTCATTTCCGGGTAGACGGGCCGCGACCATTGCGGCTTGCCGTGCGGCGTGTTGCGGTACATGTGGGCGTGGATCTCGGTGATCTTGCCCACGTAACCGGTGGCCATGAACTTCGCCGCGTCGGCGACCTGTCCGCTCGAGCAGCCCTGGTGCCCGATCTGGACCGTGCGCTGGCCGGCCCGCCGATAGGCCTCGCGCATGCGCTTGGCGTGCGCGACGGTGAAGGCCATGGTCTTTTCCTGGTAGACGTGCTTGCCGGCGTCCAAGGCGGCCACGAAGTGCTCGCAGTGCAGGTGCTGCGGCGTGGCGATGAGCACCGCGTCGATGCTCTTGTCATCCAGCAGGTAGCGGTAGTCCAGGTACGTCTTGGCCGCGGGGACCAGCTTCTTGGCGTCCTCCAGGCGCCGCGTGTAGACGTCGGCGAAGGCCACCAACTCGGTGTTGGCGCAGGCCAGCGCCTCGCGCACGAGCTGCATGCCGCGGTCGCCCGGGCCGATGATCCCCAGCCGGACGCGCTCGTTGGCTCCCAGCACGCTCGCCGGCACGGCCAGCGTGCCGGCCAATCCGGTGGCTACTTTCCCGATGAAATGACGTCGTGAATCCATATTCAAAGCCCCTTCAATGATAACAGCCCGCGGCAACGGCGGGCCGGGCCTGCCCGGCCCCTGCGGTCCGGGGAATTCGCGGCGGCTCAGGGCCGCCGGATCGGCACGTCCAGGCGCAGCTCTCGGAAGAAGCGGCCGCGCATTTCGCCGAGCCATTTGTCAGGGTAGCGGCGGGCCAGGTCGATGGTGGCGAGGGCGGCGGTGCCGCGCTCGCGCGCCGCGGCCACGGTCTGACCGTCGGGGTCCATGATGTAGGTAGGGTGGTCGTAGCCCGAGGCCACCAGGAACACATGGTTCTCGAGGGCACGGGCCTTGGCCAGCACCTCGTTGCCACCCCAGATCGGCATCAGGATGATCTCCGCACCACCCAATGCCAGCGCGCGCGCCGGATCGGCGTACTGGAGGTCCCAGCAGATCATGATGCCCACCGTGCCGAAGTCGGTCGGGAAGACGGGATAGTCGTGGCCGGGCGTCAGGCCGCCTTCGATCTCCTCGCGGGGCAGGTACACTTTGCGGTACTTGCCGACCACGTCGCCCTGGCGATCGATCAGCACGGCCGTGTTGTAGACGGCGATGCCCTCGCGTTCATAGAGGCCCGCTACAACGTAGCTGTTCCTCCGGCGCGCCACCTCGCTCAGGCGCAGCGACGTGGGCCCGGGCACGGTCTCGGAGACCTCGACGGGTTTCTTGCCCGTGCCGATCACGGTGATCCCCTCGGGCAGCAGAATCATGTCGGTCTGCCCCGGGACGGCCTTCTCGATGACCTCCAGAAACTGCCGCACGCTTTCCTCCCGCCCGCCGGTCAGCTTAGTGGGCCGGTAGTTGAGGGTGGCGATCCGCACGGGCCGGGGAGCCGGCGCCGGAATCGCTTCCAGCGAGATTTCGTCCCACCACACCGTGGTGTAGGGGGCGTTCTGGAGGTAGAGCTGGATCTTCACGGCCGCCGCCTTTTCCGGGGCGGGGGCTTCGCTGCTGATGCGGCGCCACTCGCCCGCTGGCGTGATCCGGTAGGCGTATTCCGGCTGGCCGGCGCGCTTGCCGCCGGCGTCGATCCAGTCCAGGCGGGCGACCACGTCCAGCGGCTCGTGGCGGAGCGCGTCAAGGCGGTAGTAAGCGAGGAGCCGGTACCACTTGCCCGGCTCGACGCCCGAGGCGGTGTACTCCCAGCCACCGTACGCTGCGGCGTTGCTGTCACCGGAGACGGCCAGCGACCCGGCCCGGCCGCGCGAGTGGACGCGGTCCACGAAAGTGCGCGGGGCAATCTCGGGGCGCGCCGCCCACGTTTTCCAGCCCGGCGGTAACCCGTCGGGACCGGCCTCAAACCCGGATTGGCGCAGGGGGAGATCCGCGGCCAGCGCCAGGGTCGCACAGAGCAACCAGAGGGCGTGTTTCATCGGTAAGAGTATACTAGGCCGCATGTGCCCCCATCCCGCACCACTGGGCCGGCGCCAGATGCTGGCCACTCTGTCCGCGCCGCTGGCCGGCGCCGCCCGCTACAGCCCCATCCTGTCAGCCCAATTCTATGTCTGGACGCAGCACTTCCAGGCGCAGAAGAAGGCGCTGGTCGAGGGTATCGAGGAAGCCCTGGCCGCCACACGCCGCGCCGGCTTCCGGCGCATTGAGCTCATGGCGGCGTGCTTCCGGCCCGCGGTGCGCGAGAGAACCCTGGCCGCCATGAAGCAGAGCGGGCTCGAGGTTCCCATTGTCTACAACGGCGGGCCCATGCACGAGGAACAGGCGGCGGAGAAGACGGTCGCCGAGACGCTCGAGCTGGCCGACGTGGTGAAGGCCGCCGGCGCCCGTTGCATCAGCTTCAATCCCAACCCCAAGCCCCAGCGGGAGCGCAAGTCGGATGAGGAGCTGAACAGGCAGGCCCGCCAAGTGAACCGGTTGGGCGCGGAACTAGAGAAGCGCGGCGTGGGACTGCTGCTGCACCATCACGACCCCGAGATGGCCGAGCAGGCGCGCGAATGGCGGCACCTGCTGAATAACACCGACGCCGGCCGGGTCTCGCTGTGCGTGGATCTGCACTGGATCTACCGGGGCGGCCAGGACCCCATGGCGCTGCTGCGCGAAAGCGGCCGGCGCTTGGGCAGCCTCCACTTGCGCAACTCGCAGCAGAACGTGTGGACCGAGGCCCTGGGCGAGGGCGACATCGACTACGCGAAAGTGGCCGCCTACTTGCGCGCGATCAAGTTCTCCGGCTACCTGATCCCCGAGCTGGCCTACGAGAAAGCCACCGTGATCACCCGCTCGCTCGAAGAGAACCTGCGCCTCAGCCGGGAGTACGCAGAGAAGATCTTCCGCTTGCCGCGTGCCTGACCCGGTCATGTCCAAAGCACGCCGCGAGCGCCAGCCACCCCGCGCCGAACCCAAGCCGGCCCGGGCCTTCCGCCCGCTCGCAGGGCGGCGGTGGATCGGGGTGCTGGCCTGGTCATCCTGATTTTCTACTGGACGCCCCTGACCTCGCCCAACGCCAGCATCCAGTGGGACGCGGTGGACACCCACTACTCGCCGCAGAAGTACTTCTCCGAGCGCCTGCGGCAGGGCGAGCTGCCCTACTGGACGCCGTACCCATTCAGCGGCTTTCCGTTTCTGGCCGACCCGCAGGTGGGCGCGTGCGCCTACGGCTTGTCGGGGTTCTTTGCCGGACACAGTTCTCACGTGGGGATCTTCCAGGCTGCCAGTTGGCTGCCGTGGCTGCTGCTCTGCCTCCGGATGGCTCTGGACTCCCGCTTGGCGCGTTTCGCGGCGCTGGGCGGGCTCCTCGGCGGGCTCGTGATCCTGGCCGGACACCTGCAAACCGCGCTCTATGCCTTTGCGGCCCTGGCGCTGTATGCCGCTGGAGAACTGATCACCAGGCGCCGCGACTGGTGGCGCGCCGCGGGCTTCCTGGCTGTGACCCTGGCGGCGGCCCTGCTCGTCTCCGCCATCCAGACGCTGCCCGCGCTGGAGCTCACGGCCGAATCGATCCGCGCCGGGGCCAGCTACGGCGACGCCCGCGAAGGCGTGCTCGAACCGCGCGCCTTGCCGGCCGTGCTGTTCCCCGACGCCTTGGGCGTCCTCTCGGGCAACTACCACGGCCCCGGCGACATCACCCAGTACCGCCTGTATGCGGGCATCCTGCTCGTTCCCCTGGCTTTGGCGGGCCTCGGTGACGCCAGGACCCGGCTGCCGGCGCTCCTGCTCATCGTCCCCGCGGCCTGGTACATGCTTGGCCCGGCGGCCGGTTTGTACCGCCTCGGCGCGCTGCTGCCCGCCTTTCACAAGGTCCGCGCCCCGATCCACGGCTGGTTCGTGGTCACGTTGGGCCTCGCCCTGCTGGCCGCCGCGGGTATCCGCTGGACCACCCAACGGTGGAAGTGGCGCTACCTGGGCCTCCTGCTGAGCGTGGTGTTCCTGCTGGATCTCTGCTACTGGAACTCGTGGAAGAATCCCCTGACCTACGCTCGCGCCAGCTTCGATGACCTCTACGGGAACGCGAAGGAGATGACGCGCAAGATGGTCGCCGCCCGCCAGCCGCCGCGCACGCGTTTCGAGGCTCCCGAGCGGCTCATCGTCCTGGGGCCGTTGAACCACCCGCTGGACCTGCGCCTGGAAGCCACTTACGGCTACAACCCGCTGAAGCTGGCGGCTTACGACGAGTACGTGCAGGCGATAAGCGTCAACCCCAAGCTGCGCGACGGTCTGAGCGTGAGCCGGCGGCTGGATCTCGAGGCCCGCTCCCTCCGGGAGCTCAACACGTACTTGCCGCGCGCGTACTTCGCCCGGGAGATCATCGCGGCCGCGAGCCTGGCGGAGTCCCGGCGCCTGCTGCGCAGCCTGGACCCGGCCCGGCAGACCATGGTGGCGCAGCCCCATCCGCCCATCCGGCAGGATGCCCAGGCCACGGCCTCCATCGTGAGCCACAGCGAGCAGGAGTATCGAATTCGTTACCGCGCCGCGTCGCCCAGCTTGCTGCGTCTGAGCGTCCCCCATTTTCCCCGGCTGGCGCGCGCGGACCGCCGGCGGTGATTGCCCCGTCGTCCGCGCGGATCACGCCCTGCTCGGCGTGATCGTGCCTCCCGGCGGCCACGAAGTGGTGGTGCGGTTCCGCTCCCGGCATTTCGCGCTGGGAGCGATGCTGAGCGCGCTGGGGCTGGCGCTGGCAGCCACGCTGGCCTGGCGGCGACGCCGCAGAGAAACCTGACAGATCACTGGCCGAGGTAATGTCGAGGAAGCGCTCACAACGCCGGGATCAGCCAAGGCCGCGCGGCCGGGCAGCCGCGGCAGAACCAGCGGAACCCCGCCTGGCAGGCTTCCTGCGGCGGCACTCGCTGGCGGTCGCGCTGGCGCTGATGCTGCTGGCGTCCGTGCGGATCGTCGCCACCTACCCGGTGTTCAACCACACCATCGACGAGCCCGCCCACATCGCCTGCGGGATCGAGTGGCTGGACAAGAAGACCTACACCTACGAAGACCAGCATCCTCCGCTGGCGCGGCTGATGGCGGCGCTGGGGCCGTATCTGGCGGGCGCGCCGCTGGTTCAACCCGCTGGTCGGGGTCGCCGCCATGTTCCTGTTCACGCTGCTGCCGCCGGTGCTGGCGCATGGCGGGCTGGCCACCAACGACATGGCCGCCGCCGCCTTTCTGGGCGCCACGGTCCTGGCCTTACTGGTCTGGCTGGAACGGCCCACTTGGCTCACCAGCGGCCTGCTGGGCGTCTGCGGCGGGCTGGCGGTCCTTTCGAGGTTCTCGGTGCTGGCGTTCTTCCCGGTGGCCGCCGTGGTCATGCTGGCCTGGCGCCTGTGGACCGCGCGGCCCAAAGTGGCGCGCCTGGCGGGAGATGCCCTCCGGTTGCTGTTGCCGCTGGTTGTGGCGTTGCTGGTCGCCGGCCTGGTGGTCTGGGCGGGTTACCGTTTCTCGTTCGGCAAGGTCCACTTCGCGGACCTGCGCCTGCCGGCCCCCGAGCTTTACCGCGGCATCCAGGCCGTGATGGAGCACAACGCCAAGGGCCATCCCTCGTACCTGCTAGGCCAGCGCAGCGAGTTCGGATTCTGGTACTACTACCCGGTCGTTCTGGCGGTGAAAACGCCGCTGGCGTTCCTCGTGCTGCTGGCGCTGGGGGTCTGGGCCTGCTTGAGGAAGCGCCGGGAGAGCCGCTGCCGGATGCCGCTCGCCTTCTCGCTGGGCATTCTGCTGGTGGCCGTGTTCAGCAACATAAACATCGGCGTGCGTCACATCCTGGCGGTGTACATCGGCTTCTCGATCGCCGCGGCGCTGGCGGCCGGGGAACTGCTCGAGCGCAGCCGGCGCTCGCAGTGGCGCGCCTGGGCGCTGGGCGTCCTCGCGCTGTGGCTGGCCGGATCGAGCGCCCTGGCGCACCCGGACTACCTCGCGTACCTCAACCAGCTGGCCGGCGATGAGCCGGAGAAAGTGCTGGCCGACTCGGACCTTGACTGGGGCCAGGACATGAAGCGTCTCGGCCGGCGGTTGCGCGAGGTGGGCGCCCGCGAAGTCACCTTCGATCCGTTCATCGTGGCCCACCTCGAGCGGGTCCACGGCTTTCCCCCCATCCGGCAGGGAAACCCGTTTGCGCCCTCACCGGGCTGGAACGCCGTGAGCCTCACGATGTGGAAAGTGACCCGCCTGGGCCTGTTCCGCGAGCAGCCCGGCGCCCGGCTGTGGCCGGATTCCTTCAAACCCACCGAGCGGGTGGGTCAAGGGACACTGCTGTACTATATTCCGCCGGCGCAGTGAGCCTCAGGCCGCCGTCACCCGGTTCCGCAGCACGCCGATGCCTTCGATCTCGACCTCGACCACGTCGCCGGGCTTCATCGCGGCCGTGGCGCCCGGCGTGCCCGTGTAGATCACATCGCCCGGAACCAGCGTCACGTACTGGCTGACGAAGCTCACGATGGCGGGGCCGTCGAACAGCAAGTCCGACGTGTATTGTTTCTGCACCACCTTGCCATTCAGCCGCGTCTGGAGCAGCAGCTTGCCGTAGTCCAGGCCCTGCACGATCGACGGACCGAGTGGCGCGAAGGTGTCGGCGCCTTTGGCGCGCCACCATTGAAGGTCCTTGGCGGGGCCGCTCTGCCAGTCGCGCTCGCTGACGTCGATGCCGCAGGTGACGCCGAAGATCGCCTCGCGGGCCTGCTCCACGGTCAGGTTCTTGGCGCGCTTGCCGATCACCACTACCAGTTCGCCCTCGTAGTGCACGTTCTTGGCGCCCGGCGGGATCACGATGGGGTCCTCGGGGTTCTGGAGCGCGCTGATGGGCTTGTAGAAGATCTCCGGGCTGGCGGGCGGTTTGCGGTCGCCGATGTGGCTCTTGTAGTTCAGGCCCACCGCCAGGATCTTAGGCGGCTGGCAGGGGAACAGCAGCTTCACCTCCGCCAGCTTGTGCTTCGCACCGGTCTCCTGGTGGGGACCAAACGGCCGGCCTTCGAGCGCGCGGATCACCTCGCCCTCCAGGATGCCGTAGGCCATGGCCGCACCACGGCGGAAGCGTACATATTTGGTCACGGTCCCGCCGGACTGCGCCACCGCGCCCGCCGCCAGGGCCGAACCCAAGAAATCGCGTCTCAACATCTGAATTCCTCCTCGCAGGGCTATTATAATCAGACGGCATGATAAACAACCGCACCAAGACCAAGCTCCGGGAAGGCGGGGTGGCCCTGGGCTCGAGCATGCAGCAGTTCGGCTGGGCCGAGGTTCCGCGCATCTTCGCCGCCGCGGGCTTCGATTTCTGCTTCATCGACTGCGAGCACGGGGTGTTCGGGCTGGAGACGGTCCGCGAGCTGATCCGGGCGTCGCTCGACCGCGACATCACGCCCATCGTGCGCGTGGGCGAGCTGCTCTACTCGCTGGCGGCCCGCGTGCTCGATGCCGGCGCCCAGGGCATCATCTACCCGCGGGTCGAATCGCCGGAGCTGCTGGCCCAGGCCGTGAGCTGGACCAAGTTTCCGCCCGCGGGCATCCGCGGCTACGGCCTGAGCGCGCCGCAGCTCGACTACCAGAAGCGCAGCTTCAGCGAGGTCATCGCGCACACCAACGCCAACACGCTGGTGGTGGTGCAGTTCGAGACCCGCACCGCCATGGAGCGGCGCGAGGAGCTGCTGGGCGTGCCGGGCATCGATGTGGGGCTGGTCGGCCCGGCCGATCTCTCGATCTCGCTCGGCGTGCCCGGGGAATTCGAGCACCCCAAGGTCGTGGACGCCGTGCTGGCTTTCATGGAAAGCTGCCGCCGCCACGGCGTGCTCCCGGGGATCCAGGTGCGGACGCTGGCGCTGGCCAAGAAGTGGATCGAGCGCGGCATGCGGTTCGTGGGCTGCGGCAGCGAGCACGGCCTGCTGCTCGAGAAGGCCACCGAAACCATGGCTGAGCTGACAGCCGCGGTGGGGGCGCGGAGATGAACCGGAGGGATTTCGTTTCCACCATGCTAGCTGCACCCCTGGCTGCGCCCGCCGCGCGCGTCAGCATCGCCTTCCTGGGCGTCAGCCACTCGCACGGCCCCGACAAAGTGAAGGTGGTGCAGGAAAACCCTGCCTGGGAACTGGCGGGCATCTGCGAAGAGGACCCGAAGCTGCGGGCGAAGTACGAGCGCGCCGGCGTGCGGATCCTGACGCGCGAGCAACTGCTGGGCGACGCCTCCATCCAGGCCGTCGCCGTGGAATCGGCGGTCCAGCAGCACGCCCTCCACGCCCGTTTGGCCCTGGAAGCCGGCAAGCACATCCACCTGGAGAAACCGCCCGCCGACAACCTCGCCGACCTCCAGGGACTGGTGCAACTGGCCGCACGCCAGGGCCTGCTGATGCAGATGGGCTACATGTGGCGCCACCACCCCGGCATCAACGCGGCCCTGGAGGCGGCGCGGAAAGGCTGGCTGGGCGAGGTCTATCTGGTGCGGGGCACCATGAACACGCTCATCTCCGGCGAGCGCCGGCCGGAGTGGGCGCTCTTCCACGGCGGGCAGATGTTCGAGCAGGGCTGCCACCTGATCGACCCCCTGGTGCGCCTGCTGGGGCGCCCCGCCAAGGTCACGCCCTTCCTGCGCAAGCACGGCGCCTTCAACGACAACCTCGCCGACAACACCGTGGCCGTCTTCGAGTTCCCGCGCGCGCTCTCCGTCATCACCAGTTCGGTCTTGCAGCCCGGCGCCACCCAGCACCGCGCCTTCGAGATCTTCGGGGCGAACGGCAACGCCGTGGTGCGGCCCATCGAGCCGCCGGTGCTTCAGATCGACCTGGCCCAACCCGCCGGGCCTTACCAGGCCAGGATGCAGACGGTCGAACTGCCCCCGTTCCGCCGCTACGTGGGAGACTTCGCGGAGCTGGCCGAGGCCATCCGCGCAAAGCGTCCCCTGGCCGTCACGCCGCAGGAGGACCTGCTGGTACACGAGATGCTGCTGCGCGCGTCCGGGATGCTGTAGACCACCGGTGGGACAGGCCTTCGGCCTGTGGCCGGTCAGCGCGGCGGCAGGGCGCCGCGCCAGCCCGCCCGCATCAGGCGGCGCATCTCGGCCAGCGTACCGGCGAGCTTCGGGGCGTTCACCAGGTTGGCGTACTCGCCCGGGTCGGCCTGGTGGTCGTAGAGTTCGGCGGTCTTCTCGTCGCCCCACTCGGTGTAACGGTAGCGTTCGGTGCGCAGGCTGCGCCCGATGACACCCTTGCCCCGGGTGGTCATGGTGAAGGCGGCCTTCTTCCAGGGACGCTGGGGGTCCTCGAGCAGCGGCGCCATGCTCGTCCCTTCCAGGCCGGGCGGGATGGGCAGACCGCACAACTCCGCCAGCGTGGGATAAATGTCCACGAACTCCGCCAGGCGCGGTGAAACCGCGCCCGCAGACTTGCCGGGCGCGGCGATGATCAGCGGCACGCCGGCCGATTCCTCGAACAGGCACGTCTTGCGCCACAGCTCGTGCTCGTAGAGGTGGAAGCCGTTGTCGCCCCACAGAATGACGATGGTGCGCTCGGCCAGCTTCAGCCGGTGCAGCGCCTCCAGCAGCACACCCACCTGCGCATCCATGAAAGAGGTGGCCGCGTGGTAGGCCGCGATGGCCTGCCGCCGCTCGGCGTCCGTCATCTTCTCGTCGCCCGCGGTTCGCGTCAGGGCCACCCGCGGGATGTCGTCGCGGTCATTGGGCGGGTTGGGCGGGAGAGGGGGGGGGGGGGGGGGCCAAGCACGATCTTGCCGGGGTCGTAGAGGTCAAAATACTTCTTCGGCGCCACCCAGGGCAGGTGGGGCTTGTGGAAGCCGGCGCCGATGAAGAACGGCTTGTCCTGGCTCTGCTCGATCAGTTGGACCACGCGGCGCGCGGTGCGGCCGTCGGGTTCGTCTTCATCACGGTTGTTGGTGGCGCGCCAGCTCAGCTTCACGCCTCCGCCGGCTTCCTGGGTGGCGGCCGGCTGGGCCTGCCCGGAGCGACGGGCGCGCTGGGCGGCCTGGCCGCTCCCCTGGGCGGGCGGGGCCTGCCCGGAGCGCTGCGGGTTTTCCGAGACGTCCCAGGCGACGGCATCCTCGAACCTCCCGTGGGCGATCTTGCCCACGCGCGCGGTGAAGTAACCATGTTGGTGGAAGTACTCCGGCAGGAAGACCACGTCCTTGAGGTAGGTACGCGGCGGCGTCGTGTTGTCCCAGATGCGCGTGGCCTCGGGGCGCCGCCCGCTCAGCAAGGAGGTGCGCGAGGGGTTGCACAGCGGGTACTGGCAGTAGGCGCGCGCGAAGCGGACGCCGCGCGCGGCCAGCCGGTCGATGTGCGGCGAGCGCACCATGGTGTTGCCGTAACAGTTCAGTTGACGGTTCAGGTCGTCCACGGCGATGAACAGAACGTTCAGGCGCCGCGCGCCCTGGGCGTGCAGATGCGGAAGCGCCAGCGTGGGAAGCCACAGCCGCGCCCGCGCGCTAATCAGCTCGGCCATCAGCTTGTCTCCTTGAGCAGTCTCTCGAGCTCCGCTTTCATTTGCCTGAGGGCGCCTGCCGCCCGCGTCTGGGAGATCAGATTCTGCATCTCGTAAGGATCGGCCTTCAAGTCGTACAACTCGTCCATACCCTCCAGCTCCGTGTAGTGGATGTACTTCCACCGGTCCGTGCGGACCGCCTGCCAGGTGGGGATGCGCGGGAACTGCGGCTCGGCGAAGTACTCCGCCAGGAACGACTTCCGCCAGCCGCCGCGCCGGCCCCCGAGCAGCGGCACGAGCGACCGGCCCTGCATTTCCTTCGACGGCGGCGCGCCGCCCAGCTCGAGGAGCGTCGGCGCCACGTCGATGCTGAGCACCGCGTCCTCCAGCACCGCGCCCGCCCGGATCAGCCTCGGGTAGCGCACCACCAGCGGAATGCGGACGGATTCCTCGTAGGCGGCGCGCTTGTCGCCCAGGCCGTGCTCGCCCCAAAAGTAACCGTTGTCGCTGGTGAAGATGACCCAGGTGTTGTCCAGTTGCCCGGTTTCTTCCAGGACCGCCAGCACCTGGCCCACGCTGTCGTCCACCGCCATCAGCGTGCGCAACTGGTTGCGCACCAGATCGTCGTTGGGGCCGCGAAGCAGCGCGGCCGCCTGGGGAGCATACTGTTTCTCGCCGGCCTGGCGCCGCAGGGCAGGCTTGCCTTCCAGGGTGTCCTTGACGTTAGGCGGGCGCGGGATGGGCTCGACCGAGTACAGGCTCTTGTGCCGCTCGGCGGGGGTAAATGGTCCGTGCACGGCCTTGTGCGCCAGGCACATGAGGAACGGCTTCGAGCGCTGGCGGCGCAGGAACTCCACGGCGTGGCCGCCGAGGAGGTCCGTCATGTAGCCCTGGGCCTGGGTCGCCGCGCCGTCGATGTTCAGCGGCGGATCGTCGTAGCGGCCCTGGCCGCGAAAACTCACCCAGCGGTCGAAGCCCGGCCGGGGCGTGTCGTCGTTGCCCATGTGCCACTTGCCGATGAAGGCGGTCTCGTAGCCGGCGCGCTGGAGCAGGCGCGGGAAGGTGACGAGCTCGTGACTGAGGGCGTTGTTGTTGCCGTTGGTGGTCACCCGGTGGGTGTGCGCGTACTGGCCGGTCAGGAAACAGGCGCGGCTGGGAGAGCACAGCGGCGTGGTGACGAAGGCGTTGCGGAACCGCGCGCCTTCCCGCGCGATCCGGTCGATGTTCGGCGTCTTCAGGAAGGGATGCCCGGCGCAGCTCATGGCGTCCCAGCGCTGGTCGTCGGTGTAAATGAATACGAGGTTCGGACGGCTGATGCGGGGCGCGGCCCAGGCCGGCGCCGCCAGCGCTCCCAGGAGTTGTCTTCGGTTGATGGGCATGGCCGTTAACGAGTGTACCCCGCGCGGCCCGGCGCGTAGGGGCCGGGCAGGCCCGGCCCGAGTTGAGTTACCCTAGACGGTTTCCGGATGCTCGACGACTTCAACCTGCGCGAAGGGGGGGGCTTCGCCCGCCTGCGGACTCCCGAGAAGATCCAGCGCTTCCTGGACGAGGGGCTGGGCTACAACCAGGAGAAGCAGGGCCCCACCTGCTACTCCCCGCGCCGGGTGCTGCGCTGCCGCATGGCGCACTGCATGGAAGGCGCCCTGTTCGGCGCGGCCGCGCTGCGGGCGCAAGGTTTCCCGCCCCTGCTGGTGGACCTCGAGGCCGTGCGCGACGACGACCACGTGCTGGCCGTCTTCCAGCAGCGCGGCCACTGGGGCGCCATCGCCAAGTCCAACTACGCGGGCCTGCGGTTCCGCGAGCCGGTCTACCGCACGCTGCGCGAGCTGGTGATGTCCTACTTCGAGCACTACTTCAACCTGGGCGGCGAGAAAACCCTGCGCACTTACTCCCGCCCCGTGAACCTGGCCCGCTTCGATCACCTCGGCTGGATGATCGCCGAAGAGGACGTCTGGTTCATCCCGCACTACCTCGAGCGCATCCGGCACACGCCCCTGCTCCCGCCGGAGGTGGTGCGGCGCCTGAACCGCGTGGACCCGCGGCTGATGGCCGCCGGGCGCGTGGGGCGGGTCGAGTAGATGAAGGCCGACCGGCTGCTGCCGGCCCTAGTGGCGTGCGGCGTCTTGAGCGCCGTTCTCTACAGCGCCTTGATGCCCCTTTGGGAGGGCTTTGACGAGCCGTTCTACGCCTATGTGGACTGGCTCTCGAGGCATCGCGGGATGCCTCGGCTGGGCCGGATGCCGCTCTCGGCCGAAGTCGCCGAGTCGCTGCGTCTGGCCCCCGCGAGCCACGTGGTGCGGCAGAACCTGCCCTTCGTGATGACCTTCTCGGAGTACTTCGCGCTGCCGGAA
>Ga0315289_10009204_pt1 | contig 14228 bp, 14 predicted proteins | sample YL17G11_40_MG_FD_203452 | JGI IMG/M metagenome (GOLD analysis project Ga0315289, IMG submission 203452) | Sediment microbial communities from Yellowstone Lake, YNP, Wyoming, USA - YL17G11_40 | ecosystem: Environmental > Aquatic > Freshwater > Lake > Sediment | place: USA: Wyoming | collected...
TCCGTTGGGTATATGGCTCCGTCCATGCCACCTGTTATCGGCAAGACGGAGGGTTTTCATACACGTTCTAAGGTTACTCCTTACGATGTGCCCACACCTGCATAAGTATCCGGGAACGTCGGATGCTATTTTCCAAGCGGCGGACCGGGTTGTCAAAAGCTTCTCAGTTCCTCAGTGGTCATAAGGGACCCCCGGACAACGCGTGTGCCCCCAGCCGGGGGCGGCTGGGCCATACGACTGCCGACTGCCCGTTCAAGAAGTCACTCCGGCCTGTGGCACGGGCGTCCAGCCCGTGGGTCGCAGGGTATCTTGCCCATGCACGTGCTGGCCTTTGGCACGGCCGAGACGGCCACGCGACGCACGCGGCCCCCGGCCAGCGCGTGTGCCCCCAGGCGGGTCGGGTGGCCCGCACTTCTTCAACGGGCTGATAGCGCCAACCGCCGCACGCCCGGCTAGATCAGCCCTTGGCAACCTCACGGCGACGCCGTATACTTTGGCCGATCGAGAGGCACGTCGCCGTCCCGGTTTCGGTTCGGCCGCAGACAAGCCCGTATAAGGAGCGATGAGATGAAGGTCGGAATCGACAGTTACTGCTACCACCGGTTGTTTGGCGAGGTATACCCGCAACAGAGCCCGCCGGCCAAGCAGATGAGCCTGGAGGACTTCGTGGACCGAGCCAAGGCGCTGGGGGTGGATGGGGTGTCGCTGGAGTCTTGTTTCGTCCCGCGCAAGGCTGACGCGGGCTACCTGGCGAGCGTGAAGGACCGGCTGGACGGGTACGGGATGGATCGCGTATACGCCTGGGGGCATCCCGACGGCCTGGAGGGCGGCAAGAACAAGAAGGAATTCAAGGCGATGATCGACTCCTTCGCGCAGGCCCAGGGGATCGGCGCGAAGGTCATGCGGGTGGTGGGGTCCAGCTTGATGTTCCGCTTCGAGGATCATCAGCAGCAGATCCGCCGGCTGGTGAAGATGTTCAAGGAAGCCGTCAAGGTCGCCCAGGACCACGGCATCAAGATGGCCGTGGAGAACCACATCGACTTCACCGCCAAAGAGATCCTCCAGCTCTTGCAGGAGGTGGGAAGCCCCTACCTGGGGCTGAACTTCGACACGGGCAATTTCGCCCGCCTGCTGGACGACCCGGTCAAGGGCATGGAGAAGCTGTCGCCCTATGTCCTGGCCACGCACATCAAGGACTTGAAGGTCAACCGCAACGCGGCGGTAGATGATTGGTTCTTTTTCTCCTGCACGCCGGTGGGGGATGGGTTCATCGACAACCTGCGGCTGGCCCGGCTGCTCAAGCAGGCCAATTTCCAGGGTTTTCTGGCCGTCGAGATCGATTTCCTGCACCCGGATTACGGCAGCGACGAGGACCAAGCGGTCGCCAAGAGCATCCAGACCCTGAAACGAATCGCCGCGCAGGCGTAGCCGCGGCGCGCTGGGGCGCGGATAGGCCGGTGGAGCGGGCGGATGCTTGCCGTATCCTCCACCGGGATGCGGCCTGGATGGATGTTGGCGCCGCCGGGATGAGGCAACCATGAAGGCGCGACTGATCCCCGTATACTTCGATCCGGGGCGAGACAGCGACTTCGATCGCCAGACCGAGGTGCTGGGCCGGCTCCTGGGCGACCGCGCGGAGATGCTGGCGCCGGCGGCGCTGGGCACGCGGCTGCCGGAGGCCGACGCGGTGGTATTCCCGCAGTTGCTGGGCGAGGCGTACCGGCGGCTAGGCGACTTCAGGAAGCTGGGGCTGCCGATCCTCATCATCACTTCCGAGTTCGGCACGCTGTCCATGTGGGACTGGGAGATCATCGACTATCTACGGTCCGAAGGAGTCCAGGCAATCGCGCCGTACACGCTTGCGCAGGCCCGCAACGTCTGTTCGGCCCTGGCGGCCAAGCGCGAGTTGAAGGACACGAAATTCCTGGTCTTTCAGGACAACCCCGGCCGGGGCGCCCAGGCCAACATCTTCAAGCGGTTCTACTGGTGGGAAGACGAGTGCACGCAGCGGATGGCGCGGAAGTTCGGCGTCACGATTGTCCGCGACAGCTTCAAGGACCTGGCCGCCCAGGCCAAGGACATCCCCGACGCCCAAGCGCAGGCCGCCTGGAAGGACTGGAACCTCGCGACGGAAGGGTTGACGGATCGGTCCATCGCTAGCGCCATCAAGCTGTATCTGGCCGTCCGGCGGCGGCTGGATGAGGACAGCCGCATCCGGGCCGTGGGCATCAACTGCCTTAATGAGTCCCACTTCTGCGACAGCACGCCCTGTCTGGCCTGGGCCATGCTGTTCGAGCAGCGCGGCGTCGTGTGGGGTTGCGAGGCCGACACGCTGTCCATGCTGACCCAGTACGTCCTGGGCAAGTCCCTGGGCGCGCCCCTCATGCTGACAAACCTGTATCCGTTCCTGCTGGGCCAGGCCGCGCTGAGGCACGAGCGGATCGAGAAGTTCCCCGACGTGCCGGATGACAGCGCCAACTACGTTCTCGTGGCCCATTGCGGATACGTGGGGTTGATGCCGCCGTCGTTTGCCACAAGCTGGACGCTGCGGCCGAAGGTCCTGGCCATTGTGGACGCCAACGCGGTCGCCATCGACGCCCTGTTTCCGACCGGCGACGTGACGTTGGCCAAGCTGCATGCCCGCCTGGACCGCATGACCGTGGCCACCGGCCAATTGACGGGCTACGTTGAGTATCCTGGTTCGGACTGCCGCAGGGGCGGCGTGATCCGCCTGGGCGACGGGCACAGGCTGATGTCGTCGCTGGCCTCGCACCACTACGTGCTGGTGTCCGGGCGCCACCGCGCGGACATCGAAAACCTCGGCAAGGTGTTTGACCTGGAGATCCAGCCTATCTGAGAACCTGCCGCCGGCGCCCCAGCCGCCCGCGACCCGGGGCTCCCCAGCGGCCATCCCCTCATGGGAGGTTGACATGGCCAAGAAGAAGCTCAACATCGCGATGATCGGTTACAACTTCATGGGGCGGGCGCACAGCCAGGCCTGGCGGAACGCGCCGATCTACTTCGACGTGGACCTTGAGCCGGTGCTGAAGGTCGTGTGCGGCCGCCACGAGCAGCCGCTGAAAGATTTCGCCCGCCGCTGGGGGTGGCAGCAGACCGCCACCGACTGGCGGGACATCGTGGACCGGGACGACATCGACGTGGTGGACATTTCCAGTCCAACGGCCACGCACCACGATATCGCCATCGCCGCCGCCAAGGCCGGCAAGCACATCTTCTGCGAAAAGCCGATGGCCCTTAATGCCCAGCAAGCCAAGGCCATGCTCGCCGCCGCGCGCCGGGCGCGCATTACGCACTACCTCAACCACAACTACCGCCGTTGCCCGGCCGTCATGCTGGCCAGGCAACTGATCGACGAGGGCAAGATCGGGCGGATCTTCCACTGGCGGGGCGCGTACCTCCAGTCGTGGATCGTGGACCCCCAGTTTCCGCTCACCTGGCAGCTTCAGAAGGAGCACGCCGGGGCCGGCCCGCACGCCGACCTGAATTCGCACAGCGTGGACCTGGCGCGGTTCCTGGTCGGAGAGATCAAGGCCGTCAACGCCATGACGTCCCACTTCATCAGGCAGCGGCCGCTGCCTGTTCAGGGCTCGACGGCCTTCCACGGCGGCGGGAAGGGCGGCAGGATGGGCAAGGTGACCGTTGAGGACGCCTGTTTCATGGTCGCCCAGTTCGCCAACGGCGCGCTGGGATCGTTCGAAACCACGCGGTTTGCCCTGGGCCGGAAGAACTACAACGTGTTCGAGATTTACGGCTCCAAGGGCGCCATCGCGTTCAACCTGGAACGAATGAACGAGCTAAAATACTACAGCGAAGACGATCCCTCGTGTGCCCGGGGCTTTCGCACCATCATCGCCACTGAGTCGGAGCATCCGTACATAGCCCACTGGTGGCCGCCGGGACACATGATCGGCTACGAGCATGAATTCACCCACGCGGTTGTGGACTTCCTCCACGCGATAGCCGGCGGCAAGCCGATCGCCCCCAACTTCAGAGACGGCGTGAAGATCATGCAGGTACTGGACGCCGGTCTGAAGTCCGCCGCCACCGGCCGGCGAGTGACGGTGCCCACGTAGCCGCCTGGGCAGGTCGTCTACGACTGAGCTTGCGCGACCACGATCTCCACCCCCTGTTCCTCCAGGGCATCCTGGAGGCTACGGTCGATGTGATCGGTCACGAGAGTGTCGATCTCGCCCGGACCGGCAAATTGCGCGAACGAGGCCTTCCCCATCTTGGCGCCATCGCACAGGAGGATGATCTTGTTGGACATGGCGATCATGGCCTTCTTCATCCGGGCCTGGCGGATGTCGGGCGTCATCGCGCCGCGCTCCAGCGAGAAGCTGTTGGCCCCCATGAACGCCTTATCGGCCAGCAGGCCCATCCCGTCCCGGTCATCGACCGTGATCGTGCAATGGAACCCGCGCCGGACGATTCCCCCCAGGACCACGATTTCCACCGAGCCGATGTCCTCCAGCGTCCGGGCGATCTCCAGGTCGTTGGTGACCACGGTGAGGTTGTTGCGCAGCCCCACCAGCCTGGCCAGTTGCAGGGTCGTGGTGCCGGTGTCCAGGATGATGCGGTCGCCATCCTCGATCATGTCAATGGCGGCTTGAGCGATGGCCTGCTTGGCGGCAAGGTTGCGGATCTCGCGGTCCTTGGTGAACAACTCAAAGCCGGTCTTGCCCTTGCGGATAGCGCCCCCGTGCGTCCGCGCCAGCATGCCCGCTTCCTGAAGATCGCGCAGGTCGTTGCGGACGGTCGCGGACGAGACGCCGAACCGGCTGCAAAGCTCTGTCACGGTAGCCTTGCCGTGTTCCTCGATGAGCTGGACCACTCGCAGCTTGCGCTCCTCGGCGAACAGGTTCGCGTCATCCAGGTCCATTACAAACCTCCAGCGCCGGCAAGGGCCGCCAAGTCCAACATAACCTCGGTCGTGGACTTCGGCAAGGGCTGTTCCGGACATTGCCCATGAGATCCGTTCGCCCAGGCCGGATATAGGCATGACAACGTCAGCAACATATGCTAACATCTGATAACAAAAACTAGGCCGTGTGGAACCCATGAAAGATGCCCTTATCGGAGTCTGCGTCATCGGGGCAGGCCGGGCGGGGATGATGCATGCCCGCAATCTGGCCGCCACTGCCGGCGCGGCTCTTGCCGCCATCGCTGATCCCGAGCCCCGGGCCCTTCGGGCCGCCAGCGATCAATTTCCTGGCGCGACCCCGTACGGCGATTACCGCCAAGCCCTTCAGGACAGGCGGGTCCAGGCCGTCGTGGTGGCCTCGCCCACGGGGTCTCATCGGGACAGCGTGGTGGCGGCCGCCAAGGCCGGCAAACACATCCTCTGCGAGAAGCCCATGGCCGTGAACGTGGCGGAGTGCGAGGAGATGATCGCGGCGGCCGCCCGGCACGACGTCAAGCTCCAGATCGGGTTTATGCGGCGGTTCGACGCCGGCTTCATGGCCGCCAAGGCGCGGATGGACAGCGGCGAGATCGGCCAGGCGGTGCTGATTAAGTCCCTGACCCACGGCCCCAACGTTCCCAAGCCCTGGATGTACGACATCAGCAAGAGCAACGGCCCGCTGGCCGAGGTCGCCAGCCACGACATCGACACCCTGCGGTGGTTCTCCGGCAGCGAGTTTGAGGAAGTTTACTCGATGGCCGGCAATTACCGTTGCCAAGACGCCCGGAAGGAATACCCGGACTTCTATGACAACATCGTCATGACGGTCCGGTTCGTCAACGGCATGCAGGGGCTGATCTGTGGGGCCCAAGGCGTCGGCTACGGGTACGACGCCCGGCTGGAGGTGCTGGGAACCAAGGGGATATTGTTCGTCGGGCAGCTCAGACAGGATAGCGTGACGGTTTGTGCGGCCGAGTCGGGGCTGAGCATGTCGGCTGTGAAGAGCTGGTGGGACTTGTTCGGCCCCGCCTATGCCGCCGAGGCGCGCAGCTTCATCGACTGCATTCGCCAAGACCGGGCGCCCGCCGTAACGGGGCTGGACGGCCTTCAGGCCGTCAAGGTGGTCAACGCCGGCAATTGCTCGGTCAAGCAGCGCCGGCCCGTGAGATTGGACTGACAGGAGCTCATCATGCGAGCGGCCCTGATGTTCGGCAAGAACGACCTGCGGGTGCAGGACGCGCCGGTTCCCGAAATCGCCGAGGACGAGCTGCTGCTGCGGACGGCCAGCGCGTTCATCTGCGGCACGGACTTGCGCATCCTGCACAACGGGCGCGATGACATTTCACCCTCCAGGCCGCGCGTCCTGGGCCATGAACTCAGCGGCGTGGTGGCGCGGGTCGGCAAGGCGGTTCGCGGGCTGTCGGAAGGGGAACGGGTGGCGGTCGCGCCGAACATGGGCTGCTGCCGATGCGACCTGTGCGCCAGCGGCAACACGCACCTGTGCGAGAACTACCAGGCCGTGGGGATCCACCTGAACGGGGGCTTTGCCGAGTACGTCCGTATTCCCGCCGCCGCCTGGCAGCAAGGCAACGTCATCCTGCTTCCGCCGGAGGTGTCGTTCGAGGAGGCGGCGCTGGCCGAGCCGTTGTCATGCGTCTACAGCGGCTTCGAGCGGTGCGACGTCCGTCTGGGCGACGGCGTGCTGATCATCGGCGCCGGGCCGATCGGGATCATGCACGCCAAGCTGGCCCGTGCCGCCGGGGCCTCCCCGATCATCGTCAGCGACATCAACGAGAAACGCCTGGCGGTGTGCCGCAAACTGGTTGACGCAATCAGCACGGTGCCCCCGAGCGATCTGAAGGACCACGTGCGGTCCGTTGCCCGCGGGGGCGTGGACGTGTGCATCACCGCCTGTGCGGCCCCGGAGTCCCAGGTCCTGGCGGTGGAGCTGACCGGCGTCAACGGAAGGGTCTGCTTCTTTGGCGGTCTGCCCAAGAACCACGGCCCCGTACCCCTGGACACCAACCTGATTCACTACAAGCAACTGCGCGTGACCGGCACGACCCGCGCGCGCATGCGCCAGTTCCGCAAGGTCATCGATCTTCTGGCCAGGAAACTGATCGACCTGAGCGGCATCGTGACGGGCAGGTTCCCCCTGGACCAGATCGGCCGGGCCATGTCCCTGGCGGATAACGGCGCCGGGCTGAAGAACGGGATCATGTTCCCATGACCGATCGGACGCTCATCGGCGTCGATGTCGGCACTCAGGGAACCAAGGCGGCCTTGTTCCGGACGGACGGTGAGTGCCTGGCTGCCGCATTCCATCTCTCGCGCCTGCACCGTCCCGGCGCAGGTATTGTGGAGGAAGACCCCGAGCACCAGGTTGCGGCCGTCTGCCGCGCGATCCGGGAATGCCTGGGCAAGTCGCGCGTCGCGGGTTCATCCGTCGCCGGGGTCGGGATCGACGGGCAGATGGCTGGAATCCTCGGGGTCGGCGCCGACGGACACAACGTGACCCCTTACGACTCCTGGCTGGACACACGTTGTGCCCCCTATATCACCCTGATGGCCGGTGTCGCCGGCCCGGAAGTGCTGCGAAAGACCGGCAATGCCCCCAGTTTCAACCACGGCCCGAAGATCCTCTGGTGGATGCACGAGCGCCGCAGGGTATTTCGGTCCATTCGCGCCTTTGTACAACCGGGCGGCTATGCCGCCATGCGGCTGTGCGGGCTGGAGGCGTCCAAGGCATTCGTCGACAAGACCTACCTGCACTTCTCCGGATTCGCTGACAATCGCAAGGGCTGCTGGGACGAGGAATTATGCCGCGCATTTGGTCTGGACCAGGCCAAGCTGCCACGGATAGTCAATCCCCAGGCGATCATCGGAGAGATCATCCCGAGCATGGCCAGACGCTGCGGGTTGAGGGCCGGCACGCCCGTCGTCGCCGGGTGCGGGGACACGGCCGCCTCATTCCTGGCCTGCGGGGCGACCCGGGAAGGCGTATGCGTGGACGTCGCCGGCACTGCGTCGGTTTTCGCCGCCACGACCGGCGAGTTTCGGGCCGACTACAAGCACCTGACGCTAGGCTGCGGCCGCGCCGCCACGCCGGGGTTGTGGCATCCTTATGCTTACATCAACGGCGGCGGGATGAACCTGGAATGGTTCCGCCGCCAGATCGCCGCCTGCGGGCCTGTGAACAGCGGACGCCCGAGCTTTGCCGCGCTAGACCGCCTAGCGAGCAGGCTGGTTCCGGCGGCTGATGATCCGATCTTCGTGCCGCACCTAGCCGGCAGGGTCAGCCCAAGCTGGCCCGACTTGCGCGGCGCATGGGCGGGGCTGGATTGGTCGCACACAATCGCCCACCTGTACCGAGCGGTTCTGGAGGCTGTGGCGCTTGAGTATGGCATCTACCGGCGCATCCTCTTGGAGCTGTACGGCGGCATGAAGCTGACGGAAATCCGCATCACCGGAGGCGGACAGAAGAGTTCCGTGTGGAATCGCATCAAGGCCGACGTCCTACAGATCCCCGTGGTCCAGATCGCCCGCGGCGAAGGGGCGCCCGCTGGCTCGGCCATGCTGGCAGGTTTCGGCGTGGGCCTGTTCAAGAGCCTGCCGGCCGTGGCCGGTCAATGGGTCCGCAAGACTGGCCCCATTCGCCCGGCCAAGGCGTTGGCGGTCCACTACAGCCGGCGGATCAGGCGATACGAGGCGGTCCTGGATCGCCTCAAGGAACTGGGCAGACCTGTCTAGTGGCCCTAGACGAGCCGCCGTGCGGCGGACATCTTCTGGATCGAGGCGAAGGTCTTCAGTACACGGCAGGATGGCGAGGAATTGCGCATGGAGCTGCACAAGGCCCAGCGGCCGACGTTCTACTTCATCGGTGTGACGACGAGCCAAAGCTCGATCATGAAGGTCTTCCCTAAGTGGGCCGCCCACCTGGGCTTGGGGGATACGCCGATCACGGGCATCGATTGCAGGCAGCACGACGACCCGGCCGTCTACCGGCGGATCGTTGAGTTTCTTAAGCAGGATGAACTCTCCCTGGGCGGCCTGGTGACGACGCACAAGATCGACCTACTCAACGCCGCGGGCGACCTGTTTGACGAGCTCGACGAGCATGCCAGGCTCCTGGGCGAGATCAGTTGCATCTCCAAGCGAGGCCGGAAGCTTCGCGGCCACGCCAAGGACCCCATCACCTCCGGGTTGGGCATGGAGGCGTTCGTTCCGGCAGGCTACTGGCGCCGATCGGGCGCCGAGGTGTGCATCCTCGGGGCCGGGGGATCGTCGCTGGCGCTGACGACGTATCTCATGACCGTGCGTGACCCGCGGGATCGGCCGTCGCGGATCGTCGTCACCAATCGCAGCCCCGGCCGACTCGAAAGCATGAAGCAGGTCCACCGGCAGATCAACCCGGGCATTCCGGTGGAGTATGTCCTGTGCCCCAGGCCGCAGGAGAATGATTGCGCCGTCAACGCCCTTAGGGCGGGGTCCATGGTCGTCAACGCCACAGGCCTGGGCAAGGACGCCCCCGGCTCGCCGATCACCAGCGCCGCCCGTTTCCCCGAAGGAGGATTCGCCTGGGAGTTCAACTACCGCGGCCGCTTGGTTTTCCTGGACCAGGCCAGCGCCCAGAGAAACTCTCGTGGACTTACCGTGGAGGGTGGATGGATATACTTTATCCATGGCTGGATGCAAGTGATCGCCGAAGTTTTCGACATCGACATCCCCACCGGCGGGCCGGAGTTCGATACACTCTCGCGGATCGCCGCCGGAGCAAGGAAGTGAGGCGCGTGAAATGACTCCCCAGGACATCATGAAACCATTCGGCGTTGAGATTGACCTGGACACGGGCGAGATGCCCGGGGCGACCCATCATCTGGTCCGCCTGGCCTCGGACATGCGAGGCTACTACCAGGACGCCGCGTCGCTCCAGGCGCTCATCGCCCAGGGAAACCCGCTGCACTACGAGGTCTTCGAGGCGCCCGTGCCGCAGCAGGCCGGCCAGCTTATGTTCTGCCTCAGCAAGCTCCAGCCCGGACAGGTGGGAACAGAGTGCTTCATGACCAAGGGGCACTATCACCTCCTGGCCGACACGGCGGAGATCTACCTGTGCCTGCGCGGCGAAGGCTACGTGCTGATGAGGACCAACAGCGATCATTGCGCGTGGGAGAAGCTCAAGCGCGGACGGATGGTCTACGTGCCGCCCCTGTGGGGTCACCGCTCCGTCAACACCGGCGGCGAGCCGCTGGTGTCCTTCTGCGTGTACCCCGGCGACGCCGGGCACAACTACGGCGACATCGAGGAAGAAGGTTTCCCAAAGCGCGTCTTCAAGATCGGCGGGCGCATCGACATCCGCTGAGCGCCCCAGCCGGCGCCGCCGCGGTTACCGCCGGGATGGCTGCCCGGGCGACCCGGCCGGCTAGAGAGGCCATGAACATGACCGGCAGAATCCTTGTCACTCCGAGATCTCTTACCCGCGACGGCCACCCGGCGCTGGAGCGGCTTCGCCAAGCCGGTTTGGAGGTGCTGACCTGCACACCGGACAAGCAGCCTGGCGAAGAGGAACTGCTACAGCGGCTGCCCGGGTGCGTCGGCATGCTGGCCGGGGTTGAGAAGATCTCCGCCAGGGTGCTGGAAGCCGCGGCGGCCAAGGGGCTGAGGATCATTGCCCGCAACGGCGTCGGCGTGGACAACGTGGACCTGGCCGCCGCCAAGCGGCTGGGCATTCGCGTACAACCGGCCGCCGACGCCAACTCCCGCGGCGTGGCGGAGCTGACCCTGGCGATGATCCTTGCCCTGGCGCGCCGGCTGGTGTTCCATGACGGGCGCCTCAAGGCACAGCAATGGGACCGGCACAAAGGCTTTGAGCTGGAAGGCAAGGTGCTGGGGCTGGTCGGCTGCGGCCAAGTCGGCAAGCTCGTGGCCAAGCTAGGCTTGGGGATGAGTATGCGGGTGCTGGCGTACGACGTAGCCCCCGACCCACGGTTTGCCCCCGGCTCAGGTTTTGCCTACGCCCCGATGGACAGGCTTCTGGGCGAGTCCGACGTGGTCTCCCTGCACTGTCCGCCGTGCCCGGACGGCCGGCCGCTGGTCGATGCCGACTTCATCTCCCGGATGAAACCGGGGGCATTGCTCATTAACACCGCCCGTGCCGCGCTGCTGGATGACCAGGCCGTGCTGGACGCGCTACAGACCGGCCGGATTGGGGGTCTGGCAATGGATGTCTTCCACGCCGAGCCTCCCCAGCCCCATGCGATGCTTCAACATCCCAACGTGTTGGCCACCCCGCACATCGGGGGTTACACTACCGAGAGCGTCGATCGCGCGGTCACGGCGGCGGTCGATGCGATCCTCGCGCACCTAAGGTAGAAGGAAAGGAAGCCGTCATGCCGGATGTGTACGCAACGATCGGGCAATTGCGCATCGTCCCGGTGATCGCGATTGATGACGCCTCAAAGGCCCTGGACCTGGCCGACGCCCTCATCGCCGGGAACCTGCCGGTCGCGGAGATCACCTTCCGCACCGAGGCGGGCCAGGCGGCGATCAAGGCCATCGCCAAGCATCGCCCTCAGGTCATGCTCGGGGCCGGGACCATCCTCACGGTGGATCAGTTGCGGTGGGCCCATGACGCCGGGGCCACCTTCGGCGTGGCGCCGGGCCTGCACCTGGCCGTGGCCCGCGAGGCGATCAAGCTGGGCTTTGCCTTCTGCCCCGGCGTGATGACGCCCAGCGAGATTGAAACCGCCATGGACCTGGGGCTGACCACCCTGAAGTTCTTTCCCGCGGAGGTGGCCGGTGGCGTGAAGATGCTCAAGGCCCTGGCCGGACCCTATGGGCACACGGGGGTGAAATTCGTGCCCACCGGGGGGATCAACGCCGCCAATTTCCAGAGCTATCTGGCGCTGGACTGCGTGCTGGCGGTCGGCGGCAGTTGGGTGGCGGAGCGAGAGGCCATCGCTAGGAGCGACTGGGCCGGCATAAAGGCCAAATGTAGCGAGGCTCTGAACCTGCTGCGCGGCTGAGGGGCGACGAAGGGACAGCCACAATGGTCCGCATCACGGCTGGACGCTGTCGGTCAAGGGACCGGGCTGGCGCCGTCCGCGAACTTCTCTCGTGGGCGAGCCAGCCCGGCTGCCTAGCTGCGTGTCATACCCGCTTAGCCGATGTCTCCGCTGTTGTTGATCCCGTCGTAGACCGTGTTGGCCAGGTTGCGGAGGAGCTGGTCGCCGTTGTACAGGACGCCGTTGACCGTCTGGGCGTCCGTGGCCGCCAGGATGTCCATGACCGCCAGGATGGAGTAGTTGGCCACCCCAAACGCGGTGAAGTGGACGCGGCTTTCCTGCCACGACTTCGTGGACAACCAGGTCCGGCTACAACTGTTCGCCCTGGCGTATAACTTGGGCAACTTCCTACGCAGGCTGGCACTGCTCCAGGGCGTAAAGCACTGGTCCCTCACAACCCTCAGAGAGAAGCTCATCAAGATCGGGGCGAAAGTAGTCCAGCATGTTCGGTACGTGGTCTTCCAGATGGCGGAGGTCGCCATCCCTCGCGGGCTGTTCCGGGCGATCCTCGAACGGATTCGACGGCTGAAGCCCTCCTCCGTAGTGTTCAGATGACCAGGGTCGCCGCCGAAATCACACGAAACGCAAGGGGACAGCGAAGGCGGTCTGTCCCCGACCGGAAAAACGCGCCTTCCCGAGCGCACGGATGCGGGCTTCGACGCTGTCCGGAGGGTTCCGCAAGGGCTTGGGACGCCGGGAATTCGCTTGTCGAAACGCCAAAGCCCGGTAGGATCGTGAACATCGCTGACGGTGGTCGTCAGCGAGCAGTCATCTGGGAAATGTCGGATAGTAGCTTTCGTTGCTAGAAAGGGGCATCTCATGAGGACACTGGCGATTCTGCTGTTGCTGGTGTGCACCGGCCCGGCCACAGCTGCCGAGGCGGATCCGCCCGACATAGCCGATGTCCCCAGCCAGGATCTGCGGGCGGGCGAGAACGAGCGGATGCGGTACTTCCTAATCGGGCCAAATGCTTCGCCAGTGCCCGCCGACGGATACCGCCTGCTGGTGGTCCTCCCAGGCGGCAACGGCAGCGCCGACTTCCAGCCCTTTGTCAGACGCATCTGGAAGCACGCGCTGGGACCCGACTTCATCGTCGCCCAGCCGGTGGCGGTGAAGTGGATGCCGGACCAGCAGGTAGTCTGGCCCACCAAGAGCGACCCCAAAGTCCCAGGCCAGCAGTTTACCACCGAGCAGTTCGTCCGGGGGGTGATCGACGACGTCAAGTCCCGCCACCGCATCGACGCCCGACGGGTCATTCTATTGGCCTGGTCCTCCGGGGGCCCTGCTGCCTATCAGCTCTCCCTGGAGAAGGACACACCCGTTACAGGCTCGTTCATCGCCATGAGCGTCTTCAAGCCCGGTGACCTCCCCCCGCTTACGCAGGCACAGGGCCGCCCGTACTACCTGCTGCACTCCCCGGACGACAGGACCTGTCCATTCGCGATGGCCCGCCAGGCTCAGTCGCGGCTGCGGGAAGCCGGAGCGCTGGTCGAGATGAAGACCTACCGGGGCGGCCACGGCTGGAACCTCCCTGTTTGGCCAGCCATCCGTGAGGGCGTGCACTGGCTGGTGCTCCACCCGCCCGTGGCCGCCAGCCACCCGGCTCAGATACCAGCCACTGCAACGTCAGGCCCGGCACGATAGTGCCGAGGCGAGTGCAACGTTCGCACCCTGCGCGGGCTTTTGTTGGTCCGTCTCCCGCTCCATCGGCAGCGTTGCCGGTTCACAGGTCCCCCCGCGTGAGGGAAATGGGACATTCTACTTTTCCTGTTGCAGCTATTGCCGGGGGGGTCAGGATCTTTCGCATGCCGAGGACGGCCAGGGCGTCTGCGGGTGGGGTGTGTTACCACGTTATGAATCGCAGCAATGCCCACGCGCAGGTGTTCCATTCCCCGGTCGACTACGAGGCGTTGGTCGACCTGCTCGGTCCGGCCTGCGAGCGTGTCCCGATGCGCGTCCTGGCGTACTGCGTCATGCCCAACCACATTCACCTGTGCCTTTGGCCCCACGGTCACGGCAACCTGGGCCGCTGGATGCAGTGGCTGATGACTTCGCACGTGCGACGGCATCATCGGCAACACGGGGGCAGCGGGCATGTCTAGGGCGGGCGGTTCAAGGCCTTCCCCGCGTAGAGCGACTAGCACCTGCTGTCGGTGTTGCGGTACATCGAGCGCAATCCACTGCGACCGGGCTGGCGCCGTCCGCGAACTTCTCTCGTGGGCGAGCCAGCCCGGCTGCCTAGCTGC
>Ga0315289_10009207_pt1 | contig 14226 bp, 12 predicted proteins | sample YL17G11_40_MG_FD_203452 | JGI IMG/M metagenome (GOLD analysis project Ga0315289, IMG submission 203452) | Sediment microbial communities from Yellowstone Lake, YNP, Wyoming, USA - YL17G11_40 | ecosystem: Environmental > Aquatic > Freshwater > Lake > Sediment | place: USA: Wyoming | collected...
AAGATACATGAGAAGACTGGTTGGTCAATGCCCAATCAAGCGATTATCGAGAATGCAGCAGAAAGACTGGGAGAGGTTTTGGTTTGTGCCGCTCGCATCCGCGACATGGGCCTGCAGAAGATGAGAGAAAACTTCGATTACGATAATGAACCAGACATAGTTGAAGCCGCCAATGTCTTCTTGGGGAAGCATCGCGAGTTGCTTCCTAAGCTTGTTGACGATGAAAATGAAATAGCATGGGCACCTGAAGCCTTGAAGTGCTTGGGGAGAGATTACAAGCCGAAGAACCGCATCATTCCACACGTTCATGTTGTGCCAAGAGGGTAGCTAATACCCATTGATTCCATTGTCTCTTTGAATCAATTCCTCCAAAAAACCTAGGGGGGTAGGGGGTCCGCGAGAGTAGGGTCAGACGAGTTTCTGCGCTAAGAAAAGACTTCTTTTTTTATTATGCGATACTAGTCTCAAGGACCATGGGGGCTACGGCTGAAAACTCGATTGCGTGTTGTTGTTGGAGCGTCCGGAAAAAGGTAACAACAACACCTGTGCCTCTCGAAGGCTTGCTAACTGGTTTTCAGAAAACAAGCATATACTACGTACATGAATGTACGTGGTAATGATCATAAAAGAAAAAAGGGGTTTTGCGGGTGACTTCTCCACTGTGGTGTGGGTTCGAATCCCACCCCCAGGTTTTTGGCATAAACCAATAAACTTTGGATGAACTCACAGAATCACTTGGATTCGTGGAGAGCTTCTCATATCATCTTCCGTTCGGAACAAAAGATGCCTATGTCAAAGAGATAATGTCTGCGGACTTGAACAAGCTTGCCAACCTCATGGGGATCTGCGGTTTTCTGATGCAAACGAAGGCTTACCTTTTCTGGGAACGGCCCGCTTGAACTCATAGACATTTACGATCGTTTCTGTGGGTCACCCGCTGTTTATCCCGGTCCAAGCATGCTCTCATGAGCTCGCGCGCGCTATTACCTCCCAATTTCTTCTACATGATCGATTAAGTAGTTGTTCAGCAGAACCAGCATGAAATCTTTGCTGGACGTTGATTTATTGAAACCCATCTGACCTCTTCTCAAAGTGGAAACAATGGTGCACCAAGGTCAAAAGATAATGAAAATTGAAAGAAGATGACAGAATATAAACCCGAAATGAGCATAGTCTTAGCTGGTTGCTATGTCTGGGAAAGCATTCCTAAGCGAAAAGAGAATAATCCAAGAACTAGCAGGTAGATTCGCATCTAACCAATCTGAATATGAATCAAGCGGATATTTGGAAAGCCAGCTTCGCACTGATTTCGTTGACGAACTGTTTAAGGCACTTGGCTGGGACTTAGTTAACAAGAGCAAATTGTCTAGGCTTCAGCGAGAGGTCCTTGTTGAGAAAGGTGATACAAAGGGTCGCCCAGATTATTCATTTCGACTGAATGGGGAAGACCGATTTTTCGTGGAAGTAAAAGCGCCATCCAGAGGCACCTACAAACCAGAAGACATCTTTCAAGCCAAGACGTATGGTTGGAATACGCGTAAGGTGAACATTGTTGTTCTAACAGATTTCAAAACCTTCAAGGTTTTTGACACATCCCTGAAACCAGACCTTAAACAACCGAAACTCGGTTTGTTGTTCGAACTTGAATTTGCAAGATATGAAAATGGAGATTTTGAGAAGCTCTGGCTTTTTTCCAAAGAGAAAGTCGCTCTGGGTTCACTTGACCAATTGAGCTCCAAGGACCCAGCTGCAAAGCGATTGCGTATTCCAGTCGATATCGCATTCCTAGAGCAAATGACTTATTGGAGAGAAGAGCTGGCCAAAGATATCTACAAGCACAATTCTGACATAACCGTCCGTTCGCTCAACGATGTCGTTCAACGATTGCTTGACCGACTCATTTTCATACGACTCTTAGAAGACCGAAAAATCATAGAGTCAAAGACGTTGAAGGAAATTGTTGACAACTGGAAGGATGGAAGACACCGTGACATCCAAACGCAACTAAACTCGTTATTCAAACAGCTCAATCATGATTTTAACGGAGAAATCTTCAAGGGACATCCATGCGAAAAAATCTCGTATGATTCAAAAACAGTCGCTGGAATAATTGACGAGTTGTATTATCCAAAGAGCCCGTATGACTTTGCTGTAATAGGAGTCGAACTACTAGGCATCATATATGAAAATTACTTGGGCAAGACCATTCGTCTGACAGACAAAAGAGTCAAAGTAGAAGAAAAACCAGAAGTGCGCAAAGCCGGTGGAGTCTACTACACGCCGAAATGGGTCGTGAAATACATCGTTGAGAACACTGTTGGCAAACTTGCTGAGAACAAGACCCCAAAGGACATTTCAAAGCTCCTTATTCTCGACCCGGCTTGTGGCAGTGGTAGCTTCCTCATTGCAGCTCTGGAGTACCTATTTCAACGCCATTTGAACTACTATTTAGCCAATCCTCGAGAAGCAAGACGCAATGAGCTCTTCCCAAGCCTGGTAGTAGCGTACGATGAAGATGGAAACGAAATCCCTCGCTTGAGTATCTATGAAAAGGGTGAAATACTGAAAGACAACATCTACGGTGTCGACTTAGATCCGCAAGCTGTTGAAATCACGGCAATGAGCCTGTACATTAAAATCTTGGAAGGCGAACGTGCACTTCCTCACAACAAAGAACTGTTACCATCCCTTTCGAGGAATATTCGGTGCGGCAACTCCCTCATCGGATTTGATTTCCTTGAGCAGAAGACACTTGTGGAAGATACCGAGAAAGAGAAAGTCAATTGTTTCGATTGGTATTCCAAAGAGACGGGATTTGGAAGTATAATTGGCAAAAAACGTGGATTCAATGTTATCATTGGCAATCCGCCTTACATTCGCATTCAGACTATGAAAGAATGGGCACCTGAAGAAGTAGGATATTTTTCCCATAAGTACAAGACCGCCGAAAGTGGCAACTACGACATCTACGTTGTGTTCCTGGAAAAAGCAATTCAGCTGCTCGATGATACGGGATTGTTAGGATTTATTCTTCCAAACAAGTTTTTCCAAGCCGAATACGGCAAGAACCTGCGTCATATAATATCTGAAAACAAGCTCTTGAACGAAATAGTCAATTTCACCGACCAACAAGTCTTCGAGCAAGCGACCACTTACACCAATCTGTTGTTTCTGAGCAAAGGTGACAAGAAATTTTTCAAATACGCTGAAATAAGAAAGCTAGAAAATCCATTGGACGAACTTTCACTAATCAAAACAAGTGTCAAGTACGACAATTCGTCCATTTCCGTTGATGAACTGCCGCTTTCTGACATTACTGAGCAACCTTGGCGATTTGGTTTCGGTAAAGAATCCGCGTTACTACATAGATTGGCGTCTATCAAACCCGTTTTGTCAGACGTTTGCAACAAGATCTTTCAAGGCATAATCACTGGAGCCGATGATGTATTCATCCTAGAATTCAAAAGCACCATTGCCAACGAAGTGTTTGAGCTTCACTCAAAGGCGCTTGGCAAGAATGTAAGAATCGAAAGAGGGGTTCTCAAGCCTCTTCTAAAAGGGTCCCTTGATATTCGACGTTACAAGATAGTCAATCCAAAAAGATACGTAATCTTTCCTTACTCAATCAGCGGTTCTGCGGCGAAACTCATTGCTTTCGACGAGCTTGAAGCCAAATTCCCCGAGTGTGCACACTATCTCAAGTCTAACAAAAGAGTCCTAGAAGAAAGAGAGCGTGGAAAGTGGAGGTGTCCCGAGTGGTATGCTTACTCTAGGAATCAGAATTTGGTATTATGTGGCCAGAAAAAGATACTCACGCCTTCTATAGCGAAAAAAGCGGCATTCGTTTACGATGAACTCGGTTCTTACTATTTCGTCGGCAGTGGAGGTGGAGGCGGAGGCGGCTATGGTCTTTCAATTGACAAGAGTGTGAATCTGGATCCTTTTTATCTTACTGGGCTTCTAAATAGCAAGCTACTTGATTACTTGACTAAGAAAGCGAGCACACGTTTTGGCGGTGGTTTCTATGCGTATAACAGACAATACATCAAGGCCTTGCCAATTGTAGTTCCAAATGGTTCACGCCAAATTAGCCTAGGAGACCAGATCATCACTCTTGCCAAGAAGATCATGAGTTTATTGCAAAATGCTTCTGCAATTTCTGATTCATCGCGCAGGGAATTGCTTGAACGGGAAGCAACCGTTTACGAGGAAAAAATCGATAACCTTGTCTACGAACTGTACGGTTTGACTGAAGATGAGGAGCGAATTGTCGACACCTCTTTTGCTCCACCCTAGCACTTCTGAGACCTTGTTATTGATCGATAGATCGATATGACAGATCCAACAAGTGGGAAACCAAGAGAACTCGAACTCTTTCTCCCTGCATACTGTTGTGGAAAAACGTGAAATAGCGCGCCCTTGACTAATTCGCTGTCTCATCGCGCGCTAGCGTGTTGCTAAATTCAGGGAATTGACATGAATTTGTTCGATATCGTTGGGCTTGGATAGATACCTATGATCTGGTACGTAGAAGTGTAAGGAAGGCGCACACGTGCTTGGAAGGCAACCAGAAACTGACACAAACAATGCGATTTAGCAACGCCCTAGCGCGCTAAAAAGAAGAAAACAGAGGCTTCTCAGCATCTTGCAAGTACGTGGAACAGGTGTCTAGACTATTAGGCCCGAATTTCGTCAGTTCTGGCGCACTCGATAATTAGAAACTTGCGCAATCGTTATCAGTTTATCCTGCATGAATTGACTATTGCGGAAAAGTCGGAGTTGTCGCAGACTCCGATAACGTGGTTAGATGAAGATCAAGCAGGACATCGAAGATTTACTAGAGATTACTCAAACGTTGAGAAAAGAGACTAGACTAAGAGTCCTTCGCAATATTCTGAAAATACTGCTGATTGGTTTCTTTTTAGGTCGAGAAATTGACAGAAAGATCTTAGAGACAAGAAGTAGAAGAAACCTAATTGCAGAACGCATTCACAGATATTTCGACGAAATCGACAGCTTACTAAAGAGACTTGAAGAAGCGAAAAAAGTTGCTGCGTTCACAGCCCGCGTCAATGAAAGGGAATCTCTGACAATACTGCTGGCTCTTGGACCGGATCTGAGATTCCTGGTCGCGGAGAAAGCAAAGGAAGGACTTGCTCTCGCAGGAAAGGAAGATTCTGAAAGATACAACGAGATTGCTCTAAACTGCGCTAGAGAATATCTGGAGCAAAGAAAACATAGTGTAGATAAGCAAATTGAGGGAATCAGGAATAGTGGAACTTATCTCATTTATCCTGAAAAAGAACATGTAAATGAAATCGTAAGATCGCTTGAAGACGACTCTGAACACTTCAAACTGAACGACGCCCTATCCGAGTTCTGTCTCCAGACACAAGCCAAAATGAAAGAATATCTCCAGATCATATCGAATTACAATAGCGAGTTTGTCAAACAACGCAAGGAAGAATACGACTATCTTTTCAACAAAGATCGTCTTTTACTTGATGAAGAACAGAAAGATGCAGTAGTGACAGATGACAAGTACAACCTTGTAATCGCTGGCGCAGGAGCAGGCAAAACCGAAGTCCTCATCACTCGAATTGCCTATCTTATCAAAAGAAAACCTGACAGCATTCAGTCCAATCGAATCCTGGCGATTGCTTACCAAAACAAAGACGTGAGACAGATAGAGCATCGACTACACGAACGCTACAACATCGATGACGTTGAGATCAAGACATTCCACAAGCTGGGTAAAGAAATCCTGCAAATAGCAGGAAGGAAGCTTGACCGTAATAGTATAGTGGATGAGAACAAGAAACATGAGATTGTAAGGGCATTCTACAAAGACAGGCTCACCGAACCTGACTTCTACAGATTGTTTCTGCAGTACGTAAGGACGATCCATGATGATGAGAAAGATGACAACTTCGACAACAGAGCTGAGAATCTGGAATACGCCCAGAGACGCGCCTACTTCGCGATAAACAACACTCGTGTGAACAGCAAGGCTGAGAAGGAAATAATGGACTTCTTTTTGATGAATACACTAAACAACGAGCCCATCACGATTGAGTATGAACCTGATCTGCCAGGATTCAGACCTGATTTCAGGCTGACGAAATATGACCTTTTCATTGAACACTGGGCACTCAATGAGAAAGGAGAAGTGCCAGGATGGTTCGACCAAACAACAGAAGACTACAAAGAGAAAATGGACTTCAAGAAAAGGTGGTTTGCTGAGAACAACAAAACTCTTGTTGAAACATTCGCTCATGAGTATGATGAAACCAATCCTGATAGGTTTATCGAGTTATTGAAAAGCAGAGTTATCGAGAAGCTAAAGGCGCAAAACGAGGGTACAACATTTGAGCTTACGCCTCTCTCTTATGATGAGCTTGTTGAAGTTGCTTGGGGTCCTTACAAAGATCCGGTTGATGAGATAGTCAATTTCATCACAAACGCGAAAACGTATGGCATTTCACCCGAGAGAATCCACGAGAAGCTTCGAGACGGCAAATGGTCGAAAAAGCAAGTAGCCTTTGGGAATCTAGCAGTCAAGATCTTCGCTGACTACAGAGACTATTTGGTTGAAACGAAGAAGATTGATTTCGAAGACATGATCAACGAAGCTGTTACTGAGCTAGAGAAAGACCGAAATCTTTGTTCAGGCGTCTATGATCACATACTAATCGACGAGTACCAGGACATAAGCGCTCAAAGATACAGGCTAATCAGGAAACTGCTTGAACATAATCCCAACTGCAAACTATTCTGTGTAGGCGATGACTGGCAGAGCATAATGGCTTTCTCAGGGTCAAACCTTGATTTCTTCGTCAATTTCGAGAAGTACTTTGAAAAACCTGCAATAACCAAGATATCAACTAACTACAGAAGCATAAAAACAATCGTTGATGCGGGAGCTCAACTGATAAAGAAGAACAGTAGTTGTCAGATTTCGAAAAATACATTTTCAAGTCGGGATGAAGAAAAAGCTATTAGCGTTCTTAGATCTCCACACAAAGAGAATTACAGAATGCGCTACTATGAGCAAAGCGCTGAGGATTGTTTAGTTCGTATCACTGAATACGTTAAGAAAGGCTTCCTGCCTCAGGACATTCTTGTCCTCAGCAGGTTTATGCGCACCAAAGCGCACCGAGCTTACAAATTCCATCACATCATCAGAATCCTGATGGAAAGAGCACATGAAAGGGGGATAGAACTGATCTGTGATGACGCACGTGACCAGAGCAAGATAAGAGTGCTTACAGTCCACAAGAGCAAAGGACTCGAGGCAAGAGCCGTCTTCGTCCTTAATGTCATCAAAGATGCTTACGGTTTTCCATGCGAGATTGAAGACAGTTCAATTTACGGTCCAGCAAGAGAGAATTACCCTGAACAAGATCCAAAAGAAGAAGAGAGAAGACTATTCTATGTTGCGATGACTCGCGCTAAAGAGGATTTGATTATCTATACATGGGAACCATCGAGGAGCGAGTTTCTCGAAGAGATCGAAGATTACACACGAGAAGAGCGACTCAGCTACTGACGCGCATGTAGAATGACGACGCTATCCAGACCAAATCTCGTCTGCTTGCTCTTCCTTTGCGAGTCTTCGACTTTCTACACGATGAACGTACTCGATAGGTATGGTCTCTCTGTGTAGTGCGCGCGAGAGAACACCCGTCTGATTCGTGAGACACGTGCGTCCTGAACATTGAGGGGGTTCTAGATGCTCTCTTATGCCTTTCTTCAAAATCATGGAGAGCTTCTTTGTCTGACTTGGCTTTATGAATAATTATATGACATGAACCGCACAAAATCACTTTGTTCTCGCCATCATTGTTCCTATTGTTGCCATCTAAATGATGCGTATGGAGAGTGTTCGGCATTGACTCTCCACAGACTACGCAACGGTCACTATGCCTCACAGATTCCTTTTTCCAATCTATTAAGAAAGGTCTCAAAAACACGCTTCTCTGTCTTATCCAGTCAGTTCTTCTTAGATAAGACTCATGCTTTTCTTTCTTCCTTCTTATGGTCGCCCAAGCTCTGTCAGCAGCTGCCTTTCCAGATTTGGACATAAGAAAAACAGTCGGTCATCTTCCTCTTAAAAGTTTGTTTGGTTTGGGGTATAGTCTTATCCAACCAACTATTCGTAGGTTAGCCTATATCTTCCGTTTCTGCCCATGCTTCCGCGCGCTATCGCCTTTTATGATACCCACAATAGACAGTCAGCGCGCGCCAAAAACATGGTATATAAAACAAGACTGCTGATATCCAATAAGGAGGCTAAAGATTGGATTCTCCTATCTTGAACGTACTAAGCAACAAGTACTGCATGCATTGCCCCTTGTTTGGTCAGCAAGATCATACCAAGGTGAGAAACCAAACGATAAGGATTAATGCCGGCTATTTCCCGAGAGGAGAAATCGAGCTTCTTCTTGTGGCTGAATCACCGCCAATGGCCTTCATAGATGACCCAAGCTCGTACTTCTATGCTCCAGGGAAGATCAAGCGGAGAGGCTTGGCTTATCATACGATGATTGCTTTGTTTCAGAGAGAGTTGGCATCCAAGCAAGAGTTCTTGAATAGATTCTCAGAGAAATACTACCTGCTTGACATGGCCAAATGCCCGATAAACAAGGAAAAAGACAGAAAGAAAGTGGCATTGATGTGCTGCTCAAAATACCTTTGTGAAGAACTGAACGCTTTGACTCCCAAGAGAGTGCTTTTTGTCGGAAAAACCAGCTTTGGGAAAATAAGAGAATCACTTGATCTCAAAAACCTTGATTACAGAGAACAAAGGGACCTTGCTTCGCTGCCATTTGGCTCGAGCAGGAATATCGCAGATTTCACAAACAAACTGAGACATGCAGTCAAGCGCGCTTACTAGTGATGCGATGCTATCCTCAAATGCTGACTGTACCTTCCATACTCCTTCAGGAGTTCTTTCAGTTTCAGCACGTAGTTTTTTCGTTTCCGCAAGTCTTCTCTATCTCTTTGAGGAAGCCATCTTCCGCCTCTGAGAAAAGTTGTGTGATTCAACCCTAATTCCTTTGCCCATCGTGGCAAGATACGGTAGTCTTCGTCAGTCAGTTGAACAGCCCTATCAAGAAGGGTACTATTCTTAGCTATACCTTCTACCAGCACCAGACATTTGAATTGGTCACTATCCATATCGTCAACCTTTCCTATGGCACAATGGGAATTCCGCTCGCGAAATTCCCGACATATCTTCCATCTCTCCTCCTTGGAAAGCGCGCGTGCGCTAAAATCATGGATTTCCTTGACTTCAAAATACCCAATCATGTAAAGGGCTCTTTTGCTCTCGACATTGTTGAAAGGATCCAGACTTGCACAAAAAACCAAGAGATTGCCTGGTTTGAGAAACTTTAGAGAGGCTGCTTTACTGACGGATTTAAGCGAATGATCCTTCCTGACCTTCATGAGGTCGCCGTAGGTGGCTTTGGCAAAGTCTGGATCAGGGTGCATGCACTCACTTCGGAGTTTCTTCTTGATACTTTTATTCTGAATGTAGTCGAGGAAGACGTGCTCTCGTTGCCTATCTGTGGTATTGCCGTAGATAAGGCGTCCATAAACTGTTTTTCGATACTTCCTATCAACTTCACAATCAGGGATCGGCACAAACTCAAATGAGCCTCCACTGAAAATAGGCCCGTGAAAACCTCCTCCGTAAATTCCTAGGTCCGCGCCGACTCTGAGAAGGTAGACCCAGTATGGATCTGCTATGTCCACGTTTCAAGACCTCCCAAACATGAAGTTCCTCTTGTTGTATCTGTCTCCGCATTTTCCGCACGACCACCATTCGCCCTTGTCTGCCATGAAGACTCCTGCACCGCACCTTGGACAGAAAGGATTACTTCTAGAGAGTCTGCCATCTTTGACAACGTAATGCTGTTTCATGTTCTACTCACCAAAACTGTCCAGTGTCGATTGCTTTCTCTTCCTCAGCTCAGCGAGTTCTCTAAGGTTATATTCGTAGGTCACTTTCCTCTCAACATTGCCTTTCTGGTTCTCAATCGAAAGCTGAATCACATACTCATCATCTTTCTCAGACCCACAATATCCACATCGTGAGAAACCGATTGTTGTGTCTCCGAAACTGTAGTCAAGACACGCACTAGTGGATTTGAAGAGAAGCTGGGAAAGATGATCCCAGATTATGCCATTGGAATCAAGAAAACTCTTCACTTCATCCAATACAACATATTTGTTCTGAGAAACATCTGAGAACAGATCATATTCACGGTTGCAGGATTGTTTGATCATAGTTACCGCCCGAAACATACTCGGCTCTTTCAAGCTAATATCGCTTTGTCGGCTTCGAGATTCTTCGATTCCTATGCTAGAATCAACGTAAGAGACCGAAGTCAGTCAGAGCTTGTCAAATTTAACATCGAAACCGCAACAGCCTAGCGCGCGCTCAGCGAATTCTGTACAACAGGTTTGCCAATGGCAACAAGCCAATCATTGCAAACATCACCGCTGCCATGGTAATCGAATACTGAAGATCATGTGCGATCATTACAAAAAGGACTCCGACAAAACCGAGTAGTAATTCCGCGATGAAGTATGAGACAAAAAACATCAGAGAACGGGTCGGCAGGATAGGTTTCTTTATCAACGAGTCAAACTCATTCTTAAGTTGGACCAACGTATCTTTGTCTCTATCCACTATGGTCCAGAGCACTAGCAGTCTTCTCACATTTTCGGTATCGAGGCTCGGTATGTCTTTCTTGCGCTCAGATCTATACTCCTCTATAGCCTTGATTGTAACATCATAGTCTTGAGTGTCCGCTATGATAGTAGGTTGATTGTCATAGGCAGGCGCGATTTCCCTGTTTACAAAATCAATGAGACTATCAGCTTTGATCCGCAGCCTGGTTTCCAGATCTCTAATCTGAGAATCCTTATATTGCTTGAGAAAAACCAGAAACATGCCAATTATTCCAAGTAGTGATGCGTAAGTCTGAAGAACCGCGCCAAGTATTGACAAAAGAGACGAGTCCAGTTTCACTCGCTCTCCTACTTGTGTGTTATCGCTTCTTCTATTGCATCCTGAAAGTGCTTCCTCTTGTAAACCAACTCACCCTCGGCAGCAGGTTTTTCCAGACTTAAATCTGTTCTTGACAATACTGACATCCACTTTGGATAAGTCCTGAAGGGGATTTCATCGTAGAAATCGGCGCCTTGGAAGCATTCGGAATAATGGAATTCTTTGCCTACGTCTATAAAGGACTTGAATGTCTGAGGCATGAATAGGGCTTGGAGATCTCTTAGTAGCTGCGTGATATCTTTTTCCTTTGGACGAATCCGCTTGAGTGTTATGTGTTCATAACTCAAGCGCCTCTTTCGTTCTCTATCTAATTCTCTTGCCCATTGAGCGATTATTTCGAGTTCTTTTTGCCTTCTCGCGGGAAACTTCATCTTGATGTCTTGGTGCACACCCACGTTGACGATGAATGGAATGTCTAAAAGATTCAGCTTTCTAAGAACTTCCTTGAATGACTGCAATTCCTTCAGCTGTGCATGTAACCAATAGGTGCTGGATTCCTCTCCTACTGAATCGATCTGATGATCCCGTCTAACAAGGTCCTTCATGAACGGTTCAATTTCAGATTTGATCTCAAACCTGAACAGAAATTCATTCGCGCTCGGATCGAGTTTCGTTGGGTCGAGAATGAATCCTTTCGTGAGACCTCCCTCTATCCGGGAGATCGACCCTTTCACTTCAGAAAAACCAGGAGAAGAGGTGATCAGGATCCGCCTTAGATCAATATCCTTGAATGATAGGCTCTTGATCTTGAGATCACTCTTTGGCGAGACGACGACTGAATACTCCATTGTTCCCTCAAGAGATTTGAGCTGAAAATCCTTTGACGTAATGTCAAATGCTTTCGATTCTAGCAAGATTCTATCTATTACGTCAGTAACCTTAAAGATCCTGGAAATTGCCGATAGACTCATTCTTCTTTTCTCCCCCATTGGAACAGTTTCAAAAGAGAAATCTCGCCTTTTTGGTCCCCAGAGATCACGATCGGAGGCAATAGCATAGGAGTACATATTTGGTTCAGCAGGTCAATACATTGGAGTCTCAATTTCAGGGTAGCTGGCTCTTTGGACAAGGAAATGAATCCGAAAGGATCTCTGATGAGCATCTTTTCATTGCCGATTGAGTTGAAGTACTCAGACACGAATTTGTAGAAATTTGCGAACTCGGAATTGCGCAAGACTGCTTGAGCAAGCGCTTCGATCACTGCTTCGGCAAATTCATGCTTCTGTGAGAGCACGGAAGTAAGCTCATTCATGAAATTCTCAAAGTCCCTAAGCATTTCTTCAGTGAAGTCAGGTGGCTCAACCAAGTACTTCTCCAGCGTAGAGAGTAACGTACCATATTCCTTGAAGTGCTTCTTTAGTCTCGTGATGCTGAAGTGAATGTCCGTTCGATATTCCCGCATGAATCTCTCGACGAATTCAGGATAATGCTTCTGAAGATCACTCCCTGGAACAGTGTCGATATCTATTATGGCTGTACCTTCGCCAAGGTTACTTATCAGAATCTTCGGTAGCGTCTCATTACTGCTGCCCGTTACACGTATTTCAAGTGGCGTGTCCCCGATTACAACATCAGGACGAAACAAGTGAGCCTGGAACACCAGTTTTTCCAAAACCTGATTGTTCAGAACAAAATCATATTCAACTGAAACGTCAATTGCTTTCTTGGCCAAAATTCTCGTCGACAAGACAATCCCAAGGTAACCGTCGACTTCCACGCGTTTGACAACAATCTCATCATTCTCAAAAACACAGCAATTGCATGGCACGTTATAGATTTCTTTGAGTGTGAGACCTTTGGAATGTCTAATCTTGATACTGTCGAATCTTAGATCCGACCACAATACGTGTGATGGAAGATCCTGCCCTTGGAGCGCTTCTTTTGGAAGGAACCCTGATCTTATCGGCATGTAAGCTAATTACCTTGATGGGAATATTTAACAATGACGTGTCAACAATGAGGAGTGCTTAGCGCGCGCGCTAGCAATTCTCTTATTATCATAATTCATAATTTGAGATCGAGCGTGTGCGCTTATAAGATTTGTCTAGAAGGCGCGCGTAGCTGTTCCTAAATTCGTTTGCGAGGTGGCTTGTGCTTCTGGTTTTGCTTGGTCTATGGATGGTGATGTGCCTTGGGATATGAGAAGCTACGTTCGGAAGGCACGCGCCAACTCCATCGCATTTGAAAAAGGGAATTTAGGAACACACATGCGCGCTATTCGAGTTCAATCCCTGAAAGCGCGCTGGCTAAGGTTTTTTTCTCCCAGTTTCTCGTTACTGCTTGTTTATAGAAACGTTTCACAGTTGTCAAGAGATAAAACTTTACTCCCCAACCTTAGCAAAGGGTGGCAGAAATGTGTTTATGGCAGGATCAGTATTGGCAGTCTGTCTGTTCCGAAATACAGGACTGATCCTTCGAGAAGGTATGGACCAGCGATTGTTACTCCGGTTTCGCTGAACCTGTTCCAGCTTATCCGCCACTCTTTCGCCTCGCCCGGAGCTAGTTTGAAGCCCGACAAGACTTGCAGGAAGCCGCAGCCTTTCGTGAAGTAGGTCACCAGTTTCCCATCCAAGGAATACAGGAATAGGTCCATCACGTGCGAGTTTGAATAGCCAAACCCAGCCTCTTCCAGACCAAGGTTTCTCAGCGTAAGAATGACATCGATTGAACCGTTCATTCTCACAGTGTGCTGATAAGTCTTCATGGTCAGCAACAGGTTTCCTTTGCGGCCGAAAGCGTAACGGCACACTGGAAAGTACTGCGGTAGAACAAATGCAGACAAGAACACAAAGGCTGCAGTTGCTGCTATTATGGTTATTCTCACTCTTTTCGTCAACCTCATCACCAACAGCCTCCGACAGAACAACACGTTTGCCCGACACTAAATCCTATGTTTTAGAACATCCTGTTCCAAGTTTAGAACAGAGTAGCAGCTTTCGTTCGATCGTCAAAAAACCAACAACGAGAGACATAGTAGGAAAAATGGGAAATCGTGCGGGAGATATCGCCACCTTCAGTGGGGTTGCAACCAACACGCTAGCCCTTGCAAAAAGCTAGTGCAAGCATTGTTCTAATGATTAGAATTATAAGTAGCGAATCTTGGAACGGTAACTGAAGAAGAGTACGATTCTTTGAACGTTCAAGAC
>Ga0315289_10009209_pt1 | contig 14223 bp, 11 predicted proteins | sample YL17G11_40_MG_FD_203452 | JGI IMG/M metagenome (GOLD analysis project Ga0315289, IMG submission 203452) | Sediment microbial communities from Yellowstone Lake, YNP, Wyoming, USA - YL17G11_40 | ecosystem: Environmental > Aquatic > Freshwater > Lake > Sediment | place: USA: Wyoming | collected...
GGTGGTTTTGCTCCAGAGCTGACACGCTCTCCATATCGCCATATCGCCCCCGCCGACTCTAAAGTCGGTGGAGCGGTGGTTTTCTTTTCGTTTGCGAACCCTACACAGCAACAATGTTAGAGAGGGGGTGAATGGGCGCCGGTAAATCCGTGGCAAGAAGCGACGGGTTTCAACCACCGCTCCACCGACATAATGTCTGCGGGGGCGTGGATGAATAATATGGCCGGTTCTGGAGCAGAATCATCGCTCCACCGACCTAAAGGGCCTGTCGGTTTAATCGTCCCAAGAAGGCATGTGTCAAAACGATACGCGCTAGAATGCCCCAGGATCGGCGATCTCCATTGCGTCTCGACAGAAATGATTCCCTGCGTTTCGCAAAGAGGCGCGTTTTCGGGTTAAACCGACAGGCCCTAAAGTCGGCGGGGGAAACTTGGTAGTGGAGTCAAGATGCGCCCGAGGTGGCAAAGGTGGTTTTTGCGTGATTTCACCCCGGGCTCGTGTTAGAAGAGACTGGCTTGGCTGTGAGGCACACTGAAGCCAGAAAGAACGAGAACTCTGAGCGGGCGAAAAAGTCTGGAGTCTCTCATGGCGCCTTGCGGCACCCGGAAACGGATGAAAAAAGGGCGAATTCTGTGTCATTCTGACTCGCTTCCGGGCTATTCTCGAGGTAGTCCCGCCTTTAGGCGGCCGTCCCTCCGCAGGCACGCTTAAGCCAGAAAGATCGAGGACTCTGAAGGGGTGCTCCCGTCATTATGCCGGGCAAACTGATGCTCCTTCCAATGCGGGAACAAGGAGACAACATGGCAGAGAAGATATTGGTCACCGGCGGGGCCGGATTTGTGGGTTCACACTTGGTGGATGCTTTGGTCGAGCGGGGCCACACCGTCCGCATTCTGGACAACCTGGACCCGCAGGTGCACGGGCCCGATCGCAAGCCGCCGCAGTATTTGAACCCCGATGCGGAGTTTGTGCAAGGCGACGTGCTGGACACGGAGATGCTTTGGCGGTGCATGTGCGACGTTGATGTCGTGTTCCATCAGGCGGCCCGGGTGGGGGTGGGCCAGTCCATGTACGAAATCCTGGACTATACGCGCGTGAACGTCCTGGGGACCGCCAAATTGCTCGAGTTGCTGGCCAATCGCCGCTCGAAACACCACATCCGCAAGATTCTGGTTGCCTCCTCCATGTCCATCTACGGCGAAGGGGCGTATTGCCGCGCGTCGGGCGAGCCGGTTTCGCCCCCGCTGCGGCCCGACGCTCAAATGGAGCACGGCGCGTGGGAAATGCTCGACCCCGAAACGGGCGAGGTGCTGCGGGCCGCTCCAACGCCGGAATCCAAGCCGCCGCAGCCAACCTCGGTGTACGCCATCGGCAAGCGCGACCAGGAGGAGATGGTTCTTTCGGTGGGGCGCGCCTACCGGATTCCCGCGGTGGCGCTGCGCTACTTCAACATCTACGGCTCGCGCCAGGCCCTCTCGAACCCCTACACCGGGGTTGCCGCGATTTTTTCGAGCCGGATTCTGAACGGCCGTGCGCCGGTTATCTATGAGGACGGTTTGCAGAGCCGCGATTTCATCCACGTGTCCGACGTCGTGCGGGCCAATTTGCTGGCGATGGAGAAGGAAGAGGCGGACTACGAGGTGTTCAACGTGGGAACGGGCCGCGCGCGCTCGATCCTCGCGGTGGCCCAGGGTCTGATCGCGCGGCTGTGTCCCGATGGCGGCATCCAGCCGAAGGTGGAGAGGAAGTTCCGGTCCGGCGACGTCCGGCACTGCTACGCGGACATCTCGAAGATCCGGCGCAGTCTGGGTTTTGAGCCGCTGGTGGATTTCGACACGCGAGGCATCGAGGGCCTGTGCGCCTGGGCGGCCGAACAGGAACCCGAGGACAAGTTCGAAGAGGCCACGAAGGAGCTCGGTAAGCGCGGCCTGGTCTAGGTCCGACCGATCCGACCGATCCGACTGATCCGACCGATCCGACCGATCCGACCGATCCGACCGATCCGACCGATCCGACCGATCCGACCAATCCGACGGATCCGACCGATCCGACCGATCCGACCGATCCGACCAATCCGACGGATCCGACAGGTGTGAAGTGCTGGCGCGTTCTCCCATGAAAGTCTCCATTGTCGTCCCCATCTACAACGAGGAAGAGCTTCTGGAGAAGGTGCTGGAGCGCCTGCGCGCCCTGCCGCTCGACCTGGAGCTGATCCTGGTGGACGATCATTCGACGGACGGGACGCCGGAGATCCTGGCGCGCGAGGCCCGGAAGCCCGGCACACGGGTCCTTTGCCACGACAGGAACCAGGGCAAAGGCCGCGCGATCCGCACCGGCCTCGAACACGCCACGGGAGATATCGTCATCATCCAGGACGCCGACCTGGAATACCGGCCCGAGGAGATTGTGGACGTTCTTCGGCCGATCCAGGAGGGCCGGACGAACGTGGCTTATGGCTCGAGGTTCCGCGGGCGGGTCATCGGGATGCGATTTGCGAACCGCATGGCCAACCATATCCTGGCGTGGCTCGTGACGATCCTGTACTTCCAGCGCATCACCGATGAAGCCACGGCCTACAAGGCTTTCCGCCGCGAGGTGGCGCAGGCGATCCCGCTCACGTGCCGCCGCTTCGAGTTCTGCCCGGAAGTGACCGCGAAGGTGCTTCGGCGCGGCGAGAAAATCATCGAAGTTCCCGTCACTTATGTCGCGCGCACTTTCGAGGAAGGCAAGAAGATCGGGTGGCGGGACTTCCTCGTGGCGGTGTGGACGCTGCTTAAGTACCGGTTTGTGAGATAGAGAAACAGAAGCGTTCATTGTCTGGGGAAAGGCGGGTGGATGAAGGTGGCCGAGCATTTCTCCACACGCGGGCCGCGGCGCATTCTCGCCGGCATCCGGCGGCATGAGCGGCTGACCACTGTGGCGCTTTTTCTTCTGCTCGTTCTGGCGGTGGCACTGCTGCCGCGGCTGATCCAGGAGGGCAAGGGGACGACGAATGACGCCTTTTACGTTGAAGGCGACCCGCTCGATATCCGGCTCGTCAATCGGGGGACACCATACTTATATCATCCTTTTTGAACCTTTTTGCGCTCTTGCGTCAAGATATAAGTATGGTGTCCCCCGATTGCGGCGCGTTGCCGGAGGGGTATCGTCCGCAACCTCAACTGGGCGATTTGCGCGTGATCTGGCGCAACCTCGACAATCCTGAAAAGAGTTGGATAGACACCTGGCGCAACGAGCGGGATGGGAAACTGGCAACAGCGAGACAGTTGCTGTGGGTGCAGGAGATTACCGGGAGTGGAGGATACTCGGGCAGCGGGGACTTCCTATACTACAGAATCACTGCTCGAGCGAAAGCGGAGGGATCTTCACTGTCTATCGAGCGCGGAGTGGATATGATATGCGGTGTGCCGAACCACAGCTGGACCTGTTCCTCCGAGGTGCCGTCCGGTCAGTTACCCCAAGAAGTGCCCGTTTCTCAGCCCGGAGGGAGATCGCCTTCTCCGCCACCGTACAATTGGGAGGTGTGGCTGGAGCGGGCGGATGCGCCAGAAAGCGTGATTGGGAACACGGAGGTTTTCAGAGCATGGCAGCAGGACCCGCGCAGGGGGCTGCGCTTTCAAGACCAGGGAACAAGCGGAAGCCCCGAGTAGGGACCCATCGAGAGCCGGAAATGGGACCCGCCGATAAAGTAGGGCGGGCGTCTCGCCTGCCGCCTTCAGACGCGATACCCACGGGATCACTCCATGCCTCTCGGATCCATGGCCAGGGATTCGTTGGCAGGCGAGACGCCCGCCCTACTTTGTCCGTCCCAGCGGTCTGGCAGCGGAGCCAAGATGCGCCCCTTCCATCCTCCCCTTTCTCCGGTAGCCTATATTATGAGGCAACACGCCTCCTCCCGCCGCCCCCCTTTTGAAACCCCCTTCCCGTTCGGTGGCTTCCATTGTGAGGCAATACGAGACCGTCTTTGGGGGCGCGCGGGGTGCACGACATAAACTTGGGTCTCAGGCGGCGTCTTCCCAGAATTGTTCGAATCTCCCGGAAGCGAAGCAGCGGGCTCGCTTTTTGATTTGACTTGTGCCTCGCGGATTGCTACGGTTGCAGTTCTGTCCGGCCTGGACGGGACGGGTGGGGTATCCCCGTGCATTCTATCTAAAGGACTTGACAGCCATGTCCCCGATTCTTGACCCATGCGCGATTCGAGCACAGGAGTTCCTCGCCCTTGCCGCCGCGGAGCAAGCGCCAGCCGGCTCCACCACGACTCCCTCCGGTAAGGAAGGCGGCGCCAAAGATCAGCCGGCCGGGCCGGGTGGGGGCGGGCAACAGATGATCATGCTCATGGTTCTCGTGGGCTTCTTCCTGTGGTTCATTGTTTTGCGGCCGCAGAAGAAGGAGAAGCAGGAGCGGCAGAAGAAGCTGGACTCGGTCAAGAAGGGCGATCATGTGATTACCATTGGAGGTATCCACGGCAAGGTGGCGGAGCTTCACCCGTCCCAGAACGCGGTTTCGGTGGAAGTCTGCCCGAAGACGGTGATCAAGTTCAGCAAGATGGCGATTCAGACAGTGAATCCGAAGGGTTCGGACAAACCCGAGACCTCGGATCTGTCGAAGTCTGATCAGGGCGCGAACAAATAACAGGGGATGTGAAAGGAACGACGATGCAACGCGAGAGCAACCTGCGATACTATATCATTCTTGCCGTGGCGGTGCTTTGCCTGTATTCGATTTGGCCGACGGGACGGTATGTGTACTTCTCCTTCACGCAGAAGCGGCCGCAAGCGGAAACGGAGATAAAAGGCTACGACAAGCAGAAGGCCGACCTTCAGCGCGGGGCGATCGGTCTCGGCCTGGACCTGGTGGGCGGGGTGGACGTTCTTCTGAAGGTGGACGCCGAGAAGGCGCGGACGAGACTGGTGGCTCTCGAGGGTGACAGGCTGCACGCCGCCCTCAAGGAGAAACGCATCAACTACATACTGGATCCCGCCAAGGTCAAGGATGGGTTGTTGCTGACGGTGCCCAACAAGGCCGATACGCGTCAGGTTGTGAACACGATCCGGGGGTTCTATGACTCCGACCGCGGAGCGTTCGAGGGATTTGACGAAGAGGCCTTTCACCAGACGGGGCAGGGAACGCTGAAGCTGAGCGACCGCTACTTCAAGCGTGAGATGCGGCCTTTGGTGGAGAATGCCAGGAACATCATCGAGAGGCGCGTGGACGCTTTTGGCGTGACGCAGCCGTCGGTTTCGATGCAGGACGCGGGGCAGGGCGTGAGCGCCATCCGCGTCCAGGTTCCCGGGGAGAAGGACCCGGTGTACGTGATTGAGCAGTTGATCCGGCCGGCACAGTTGGAGTTCTATTTGGTGCATCCGAAACAAATGCTCGATGTTCAGCACCCGCAGCGTCCCTACCAGCAGGGCTACACGGACGAGTTCTACGAAACCCGGATCGTAAAAGACGCCCGGGGGAAGGATAAAACGGAATTCGTGCCGAAGAAGGAGTTGGACCCCGGTTACATCGGGATGGAAGGGGAGATCAACGACGATCAGTCGCCCACCGGCAAAAAGCGCGTGATGTACATAATAAAGGACCAACCCGCGATGACGGGCGAACACCTCCGCAGCGCGTATGTGACGTCCAATCCCGGCAACATTTCCAATCCCATCGAGGTGAACTTCGTTCTGGACCAGCAGGGCGCGAGCGACTTCCGGCAGATCACGACGGCCAATCTCCGTGGCTTTCTGGCGATAGCCTTGGACGGATCCATTAGGTCGGCGCCGTTGATCAAGAGCGTTATCCCCAGCGGGCAGGGGATGATCGAGGGCTCCTTTACGTCGCAGGAAGCGCAGGATCTGGCGCAGGTTCTGAAGACGGGCGCGCTGCCGGCGGACCTGAAACCGGAGGGGAAACGCACCGTTGGGCCTACCCTCGGGGAGCAGTCCCTGATCCAGAGCATGAAAGCCATGATGATCGCGGCGGTCGCGATCACGGTCTTCATGATTGTCTATTACGGCACGGCGGGACTTATCTCCATCTTCGCGCTAATCCTCAACCTGTTGATCATCATCGCGTGCCTGGACCTGTTCAACGCCACGCTGACGCTGTCGGGCATCGGCGGCATCATCCTTACCATTGGCATGGCGGTGGACGCGAACGTGCTGATCTACGAGCGGATCCGGGACGAGATATCGTCGGGCAGGCCACTTCGCGCGGCGATTCGCGCCGGTTTTGGCCGCGCCTTCCCGGTTATCTTCGACTCCAACCTGACCACGCTTCTCTCGGCGTTCGTCCTCCTGCAGTTCGGCGAGGGTTCCGTGCGCGGCTTCGCACTCACGATGGTGTTCGGCCTGATCTCCAACCTCTTTACCGGCCTCACCGTCACCTACGCGCTTTGCTCCCTGTGGTTCCGGATGCGCGGATCTCTGGGTATTGGCTCGTTGTGCATCTTCCGCAACCCGAAGATTAACTTCATCGGGCTGCGTTTTGTTTCCTTCTCGATCTCTGGGGCGGCTATTCTCTTTTCCCTGGTTGCACTCACCTTGAGGGGAGGTCCGGACTTCGCGGTGGATTTCAAGGGCGGCGTGCTGAGCGAGGTCCGCATTCTGAACTCCACCAAAGACGAGTCACAGGAGATCACCAAGGTCTTGCCGGGCGAGCAGTCCAGGGTCCAGAAAGTGGAGGTCACGGACAACAACGATTACCTGATCCGGCTCGCGCTTCAGTCGCCCCCCGAGGGAGGGCCGAAGACGGGCGACACGGAATACACGCAGAAAGTCATCGAGAGCAAGTTGACTGAGAAGTACACGAAGGATGGGGTGGAATTCCTCGGCACCACGACGGTGAGCAAGGAAGTGGGACAAACCTTCCGGTCCATCGCGCTCCTGGTGGTCATCGGAGCGACCATGTGTATCCTGGCCTACCTCTGGTTCCGGTTCGAACTGGTCTTTGGCGTGGCGGCGGTCATCGCCTTGCTGCATGACCTGATCTGCACCATTTGCATCATCACCCTCTGGAAAGTGCAGATGAGCCTGGACGTCGTGTCCGCCCTCTTGATCATGGTGGGTTTCTCGGTCAACGACACGATCGTGATTTTCGACCGTATCCGCGAGAACAGCCATACGATGTTCGGCCGATCCTTCAAGGAAATCTGCGACGACGCGATGAACAAGAGCTTGAGCCGTACTCTTATCACCACGGGAACAGTAGTGGGCGTGATGGTGGTGATGTACTTCTTCGGGGGGGCAAGCCTTGTGCCCTTTGCCAAGGTGATGATCGTGGGCGGCCTCATAGGAACCTATTCGTCGGATTTCGTCGCGGCGCCGCTCGTGTACCTGTGGAACGAGCGTCAGAAGGGCAGGGTAGCCGTCGAACTGGGCCGCAAGCCGGTGTCGCCGATCCAGCAGGAAGAGCCGGCTCCGGCCATGGCGGCGGCCACTGCGGGGATGGCGGGAGGGACGGTCGTTTCGCCCGTGGCAGGCGCTCCGCAGCGAAGGGGAAGACGATAGGATTGTGGATTGGGGATTGGGGATTGGGGATTGGGGATTGAGAATTGGGAATTGAGAATTGAGAAAACCCGCAATCCGCAATCCCAAATCTGAAATGAGAAAATCCGCAATCCGCAATCCCAAATCCGAAATCTAAACAGGAGGGAACCGTGAGAGAGTATACGAGTGAGAATGTGCGGAACGTGGTTTTCCTGGGTCATTCCGGCACGGGCAAGTCCACTCTGGGCGAGGCTCTGCTCTTTCGGCAAAAGCACGTTGAGCGGATGGGCCGCGCGGAGGATGGCAACCTGGCCTCGGACTACGATGCCGAGGAGATCAAACGGAGGATGTCCATCAACGCCACGTTGTTGCCGGTGGAGACCAAGGCGGTCAAGATCAACGTTCTGGATTGCCCCGGCAGCCGGGATTTTATTGGGGACATCCTGTCGTGCCTCCGCGTGGCGGAAGGCGCGCTGATCTTCGTGGACGCCGCTTCCGGCATCCAGGTGGGCACGGAACTGGCCATGGAATGGGCCGATGACAGGAATCTCCCGGCGGCGGTGTTCGTGAACAAGCTCGACAAGGAAAACGCGGATTTCGCCAAGATCTGTAAAGCCCTCACCGAGACTTTCGGCCGCAAGGCCGTCGCTCTCTCCTGCCCCATCGGCAGGAACGCCGGCCTGACCGGGGTGGTTGACCTGATCAACATGAAGGGTTCCGCGGACAAGGACGGAAAGGCCGTTGTCGTGGAGGTTCCCGCGGACCTGAAGGCAGAGGCGGAGTCGCAGCGCGAGCAGATCGTGGAAGCGGCCGCGGAAGGCGATGACGCCCTGATCGAGAAGTACTTCGAGGAAGGGTCGCTTACGGATGAAGAGGTGGCCCGTGGCCTTAAGGCGGCGTTCGTGGGCAGGCGGTTCATCCCCGTGTTCGCCGGGGCGGCGGCCAGCGGCATCGGGATCGGGCCCCTTCTGGACTTCATGGAGAAGTCCTTCCCCAGCCCGTTGGAGATGCCCGGGCTGACCGTGATGGACGGCGAGGGCACGAAGATGTATCCGGTGAAGCCGGACGGGCCTTTTGCGGCTTTTGTGTATAAGACTCTTTCGGACGACTTCGCGGGCCGTCTTACCTTCTTCAAGGTGATGAGTGGCAAGATGACCCCCGCGGTGCCGATCTCGAACGTGGCGCGCAACAAGGACGAGAAGGTTGCGCACGTGCTGGTGCTGCGGGGCAAGAAACAGGAGGAAGTCGGCCATGTGCACGCCGGCGACATCGGCGTTGTGGCCAAGCTGAGCGTGACGGGCACCAATGACACCCTCGCCGAACCCAAGGCCACGATTCAGTTTGCCCCGACCGTTTTTCCACAAAGGCCGTCGGTGGTTTCGATAAAGGCCAAGTCCTCGACCGATGAGGACAAGATCGGCATCGGGCTGCACGCTCTCATCGACCAGGATCCGACCTTGCACGTCGAGCGTGATTCGGAGATTCGCCAGACGATTCTCTCGGGCATGGGCGACCAGCACCTGGATGTTGCCGTGTGCCGCCTCCGGACCAAGTCGAAGGTGGAGGTGGATCTGGCGCCCCCGAGGATCCGGTACCGCGAGACCGTGACGCGGAAGGCGGAGGGGATGTATCGCCACAAGAAGCAGACCGGCGGGCGCGGCCAGTTCGCCGAGGTCCACATGCGGATTTCGCCGAACAGGGAAACCGACTACGAGTTCAAGTGGACGGTGTTCGGCGGCGCGATTCCCACCAACTACCAGGGCGCGGTGGACAAGGGCGCGGTGATGGCGATGGAGAAGGGCATCCTGGCGGGATACCGCCTGGTGGGCGTGACGGTGGACTGCCATGACGGGAAGTACCACGCGGTGGACTCGTCGGATATGGCCTTCCAGATCGCCTCGTCCATGGCGCTCAAGCAGATCGCGTTGCAGGCCGGGCCGATCATCCTCGAGCCGATTTGCGACGTGACCACGACCGTGCCGGAATCGCAGATGGGAGACGTGATGGGGGACATCAGCCAGCGCCGGGGGAAGATCCTGGGCACGGAGAGCCGGGGGCACAAGGTGATCGTGAAGACGAAGGTTCCCGAAGCGGAGCTGGCCACCTACGCGCAAAACCTGCGTTCGATGACGGGCGGGCGCGGCTCCTACGAACGCGCTTTCTCGCACTATGAGCCGGTGCCGCACGAACTCCAGCAGAAAATCATCGAAGAAGCCAGGAAAGAGAAGGAAGCGGAGGAGTGACACCGATCCCCCATTGGCGACTGTACAATTATTGCCCGGCGATAAAAATGAGACCTTGAAAATGTTAGTATGACCGGATAAGAATAGCGATTGGAGTCGTTTTGGGGCTGGGTGGAGGAGAACTACGATGCTCGACAATCTCTCCAGATCAGAAGGAATGCCACCTCCCGAACTCATCCGGGATTTGCGCATCCTATGCGGCCTTGGCGCGGATGCCTTGGCAGGAGTGGCTGAGGCATTCAAATCAATCCCTGACGAGCTAACAGAGGAGGCGATTGCAGACGCGATCAAGGAGAAGGTTCGAGGTCTGAAGGTCGACCCGGAGACACTCACGTCAGCCACTAGGGTGGCTGTGTTTGTCTTGGAACGTTGGGAACGTCGGGAACTCCAAAAGGCCGACATCATATCTGATTTGCGCAGCATCGACATCGGACAAGAGCAACTGAGCAACATGGCTTCGCTCCTTGACGCCATGGAGCAAAAGATCGCTATCTTGCGGCATCAGAGAATCGAGTCAAGCACGATTGCAGTTGGAACTCCGCTCATTGATTCCGTTTTGTGTGTGGTGGACGCCAGAGCGATCTTCAAGTCCTCAAAACATCGTGAGGATGGAGACGACAATCAGCCCTACTATCAAGTCGATCACTTCGTCCCCGTGGCCATTCTCGAGATTGTCAGTAAGATCAACAGTGATAAAGGGACACACGCATATCTCCTTACCGAGAGTACGCTGAACCAACTCTACGACATCCTCGGTCGAGCCAAGAAACGGATAGTATTGGTTAGGTCGAAGTTTCCAGCTTCTACTCGAACTAGCGAGGGACAAAATGGCAGCATTAGCTGATTATAGTCCACAACTTGAGGGGCATGACCAACTTAGAAGAGCGCTTCAGCGGTTTGCGCAACATAGTGGTGGTTGTGCTCCATACAAGGCATCAGGGACGTATGTTTTCTCAATCTTGCCTAAAGGTCCGGAATACCCAAGGGGCGTGACATTGGGGTTCAGAGGCGTTCCCTCAATTGATGAAGAGTCAGAACCGGCTATGAGGGACGCGCTAGTGTGTGCTTTCCAGCGTGAGCGCACCGCCTTTCAGCAGTTCTTGCCACTTCTCCTCAAAACACACGTTGGAAGGTACGTGGCATTGGCAGATGGGAATCTTGTGGACGAAGATAAAGACGAGATCAAACTAGCTAAACGGATTGAGCAAAGATACCGTAACCGCTTTGTGCTCATAAGACAAGTCTGCCGTGAAGACACCGAGGATCAATTGCCATCACCGGAGGGTGAAACAGGATGATTAGGGGCGCTTTATCAACATCTTGCGGCACGGACAAGTTGGAGCCCCCGGGTGCTGTAGTGCAAGAGATCTCTGTCGCTGATTTGACGGGGCATATTCATCCCCGTGTTTGGCCAGGCCTCATTGACACGGGTGCGGACCGGAGCGTTATACCCTTGTCAATCTGTGATGACCTTCGTCTTACCCCACGGGACATGCGCAGTCCCTCCGGATTCGATCCAACTCTGCCGCGCCACCAGGTGCCTCGTTATTACGTTCAGGTTCAAGTCGGTGGTGTAGAGTCAGTGCCGCTGCTTGTGTACGGAGTGCAACGTTCGACAATACTCCTAGGGCGCGATTTTCTACGTAAACTCGCGCTAGTGTTCGACTCTCCCTCGCGTCGGTTTGCTGTTGGAGAACACCGACGGTTCAATCGGTTTCTCCTCAATTTCCTTCCCCTACGATAGTCCCTCGGTGTTCTCCAACTCGACAAGAAGTGCTGGCTGAAGATATACTGCGTGCCAAAGCCGAGAAACCACCATACGTAGTGCCTACCTTACCCCGTCCGCTTTTTCATGTTCTTGGGCGAGTCGTGCACTCATATAGGATTGTCGTGAATAGGTAGAGAATATGAGCGAAAAAGAGAAAGCCCGAAGGGTGTTCACAAAGAAGACGCGGCGGAGGATCCCGGCCGGGAAAGCCTCTCCGGAACGGTTGGTGGCGGATCTCTATAGGAGATATTACCCCGCCCCGCCCAAAGAAAAAGGTGATCCCTATTCCGACCCGCGCCCCAACATCCTCTTGATTACGAGCGATCAGCAGCATTTCATGACCATCGGGGTCAACAACCCGCGGATCCGCACCCCCAACCTGGACCGCCTGGCCGCGCGCGGCACCATCTTCGACCGCGCCTACACGGTCAACCCCACCTGCACCCCCACACGGGCTTCGATGATCACGGGCACTTACCCAAGCCAGCATGGCGCATGGTCGCTCGGCACGAAGCTGCCCGAGGAGGAGCGCGTGATCGGCCAGGACCTGGCGGCGGCGGCCTACCGCAGCGTCCTGATCGGCAAGGCCCACTTCCAACCCTTGCGCGGCAGCGCCGAGTTCCCCTCGCTCGAGGCCTATCCGATTCTGCAGGACCTGGACTTCTGGCGGAAGTTCCACGGCCCCTTCTATGGCTTTGACCACGTGGAACTCGCCCGAAACCACGTGGATGAGGCGCACGTGGGCCAGCACTATGCCATCTGGATGCAGGACCAGGTGGGCGAGGCCTGGCGCGAGTGGTTCGCGCCTCCCACGGGCAAAACCCCGCAGCAATACGGCGCATGGAACATCCCCGAGAAATACCACTACAACGCCTGGATCAGTGAGCGGACCAACGCCTGGCTCCGGGAGTTCAAGGAGCGCGGCGAGAACTTCTTCCTCTGGGCCAGCTTTTTCGATCCGCACGAGCCCTACCTGGTTCCCGAGCCGTGGGCTTCCATGTACGACCCCGCCGAGATGGAAGTGCCGGAGATGGTCCCGGGCGAACTCGACGATATGCCCGCGCACTACCGTATGACCCAGGAAGCGCACCCTGATTACAGCGCCTTCAAAGAGAAGGACGGATCGGGATGCCACGGCTTTCACAGCCACCTGCGCGGCCGCGAAGACAGGGCCCGCGACGTGGCGATCTACTTCGGCATGGTCACCATGATGGACCACTATATCGGGAAGATTCTGGACAAACTCGATGAGCTCGGCCTGGCGGAGAACGCCTTGGTGGTCTTCACCACGGACCACGGGCACTACTACGGCCAGCACGGCCTGACCGCGAAGGGCGCTTTCCACTACGAGGACGCGATCAAGGTGCCGTTCATCGCCGCGCTGCCGGCGCGGATCCCGGCGGGCCGGCGCAGCAACGCCCTGCAGTCGCTCGTGGACCTGCCGCCCACCTTCCTGAGCGTGGCGGGGCTCGAGGTCCCGCGGGTGATGACCGGCGTGGACCAGAAGGACGTATGGTTCGGCCGGCGCGAGTCCGCCCGCGATCACGTCATCGTGGAGAACCACCACCAGCCCACGACGCTCTATCAGAAGACCTACGTGGACGAGCGCTACAAGCTCACCGTATATATGAATCAACCCTATGGCGAGATGTTCGACCTGCGCGAAGACCCGGGTGAGCTGCGCAACCTGTGGGACAAGCCGGAGTGTGCCACGCTCAAGTCCGAGCTCTTCCTCAGGATGATCCACGCGGATATGAAAAAAGAGCCTATGTGGATGCCCCGGATTTGGGGCGCGTGAAGAAAGTTCGCCGGTTCGCCAGTTCACCGGTTCGCCGGTTCGGAAGTTCGCCGGTTCGCCAGGGCAAACCACGGCATGTAAACGCAGTCGGCGATGAAACTGATTGGGAGCCGGTGCCGCACGAACTCCAGCAGAAGATCATCGAAGAAGCCAGGAAAGACAAGGAAGCGGTGGAGTGATTCCGGCTTCCGGGATCGTTCCTTGCGCAGAACGCCAAAGGTGTGAACATCCGGGAACATCGGTAACACTTTAGACCGGCCACATAGGTAACACTTTCCGGCATAGAAGTAAAGCCTGAAGTAAGGGCCTCCCGCCCCCCATGTGGGTGGGATTACCGCTCAGCTTGTTGCTTCTCCCCGCTTCAACGGCCGTACTCGCAGGGCGCGCTCGTCAAAAACCCCCAGGAGCACATGCGAAAAATGCACCCGCCACAATCCGCCCTCCACCGGCTCCAAACCCACCCGCTCCCCAACCAGCGACGCCGAGAAGTTCGACAAAATCCGCCTCGGGGCGGTTTCGGGCTTCCGCTCCGCCGAAACGCAGCGCGGGCTCTATCTGAAGAAGATAGAGTCGGCCGGGATGGACCAGAACGTCGTGGCCAGGCCGGCACACAGCGAGCACCAGCTCGGCACCACGCTCGACGTAACTGGGCTCGACCCCGCGACGCTGTTGGAGACGCCGTTCGAAAACACGCCCGAGGGACGCTGGGTCCGCGACAACGCCTCGAAGTACGGTTTCCGCCTCAGCTACACCCGCCAGAACGCCCGCCGCCCCGGCTACATTCCTGAGCCCTGGCATTTGCGCTACGTGGGGAAGAGCCGAGTTGGAAAAGCAAACGATGAGTAAGTTGGCCTGGAACGATGAAGAAGCAGACTTTCATCGCTTTCGCGCAGAGGCGCAGAGACGCGGAGAAGGGAAGGTCAGGTCCTCTCCGCG
>Ga0315289_10009212_pt1 | contig 14220 bp, 16 predicted proteins | sample YL17G11_40_MG_FD_203452 | JGI IMG/M metagenome (GOLD analysis project Ga0315289, IMG submission 203452) | Sediment microbial communities from Yellowstone Lake, YNP, Wyoming, USA - YL17G11_40 | ecosystem: Environmental > Aquatic > Freshwater > Lake > Sediment | place: USA: Wyoming | collected...
GCTTGAGTGTGAAGCGTTCACCGCAGACGATAGCCACGCGCATGATGACCAAATTGACCCAATGTGCGATGCTATCAAAACCCTTTTACAGCAAGGCTCATTTAGAGGATTTTTCACACCATGAAACTATTTGGAATCAATATCGGAAAACAAAAACCGCAGCCGAAAAAGCAACCGCAAACCAAACGGGAAGCGAACGGCTTTTTCTCAACGCATAACACAATGGACAGACCAAGTGCGGCGGCGTTTATCGCTGACAGCATAGCGCGATTGAAACAACCGCAAATCGTTAGCGAGAAAGGCGTGGCAATGGATAACGCACTCAACGCAACGCAACAGCAAACGATCAAGGGTGCGTATCAAGGCGGTCAAGTTGGCGCAATGAGTGAAACGCTTTATTCGTGGTATGTGCAGCAAGGTTTTATCGGTTATCAAACTTGCGCGATCATGGCGCAGCATTGGTTAATCGACAAGGCTTGCAGCGTTGCGCCAGCCGATGCCGTGCGGAAAGGTTACGAAATTACCGTGAACGATGGTTCTGATGTTCCTGTTGAAGCGTTGGAGCGATTGAAAAAAATCGACACAGAACACAATCTCACAAAACAGTTGGTGGAGTTTGCAAAGTTTAATCGCATTTTTGGAATCAGAATTGCGATGTTTCATGTTGAAAGCGCAGACCCAGAGTATTACGAAAAGCCATTCAACATTGATGGCGTTACTCGCGGCAGTTATAAAGGCTTTGCACAGATTGACCCTTACTGGATTACACCGGAGCTGGATGCAGAAGCAGCCGCAGATATGGCGAGCCGCCATTTTTACGAGCCGACTTTCTGGCGAATCAATGGCAAGCGTTATCACCGAACCCATTTGGTTGTGATTCGCACCACGGACGTTTCCGATATTCTCAAGCCTAGTTATATCTATGGCGGCTTGCCGTTGCCGCAACGAATCTATGAGCGAGTGTATGCAGCCGAGCGCACAGCAAACGAAGCGCCATTGCTGGCACTGACAAAGCGCACAACCGTTTTGAAAACAGATACCGAAGCAGCGTTAGGCGATCAAGAAGCGTTTGAACAAAAGCTGGCAACGTGGATTTATTTCCGTGATAACCAAGGCGTAAAAGTTTGTGGCAATGATGAAGAATTGCAACAGATCGACACCAGCCTAACCGATCTTGATGCCGTGATAATGACGCAATATCAGATCGTTGCAGCCATCGCAAATACACCAGCGACAAAACTACTCGGCACAAGTGCAAAAGGTTTTAATGCAACAGGCGAATTTGATGAATCGGTTTACCATGAGTATTTGGAAACAATACAGACAGGAGAATTAACGCCGCTGCTTAAACGTCATCATGAGTTGGCAATCCGTTCTGATTTGGAAATGGAACAATACGGTTTATTTTCAGTAGACGTTCAATGGAAGCCGCTGGATAGCCTTACCGAAATAGAGTTGGCAGATGTGCAGTTGAAAAATGCACAGACGGCGCAAGCGTTACAAATGACCGGCGCAATCGACGGCGCAGATATTCGCAACAGACTTATCGCTGACAAATTTTCTGGCTATAACGGGCTGGAAAGCGAGGACGATCAAGTTGATGTTTTGCCTGACGACTTTGAAGCCGAAATGGAAGAAGCAGAAAAAACCATTTTGCCAAGCGATCCAGCCGCCGAGCCTGAGCAGATTGAAGGCGCACAAATCAACAAGCAGCAGGAAGCACTCAACGGAGCGCAAATCACTTCTATGGTGGCGATTGTTCAAGCCGTGGCAGGTAGCACTCTGCCTCGCAACTCGGGCGTGGCAATGCTTATGGCGGCGTTCACGATTGACTACGAAACCGCAGACCGAATCATGGGTGACGCTGGCAGAGGTTTTGCTATCAATCCTGACGAAGCGGCGGGTGCGTAATGCCTTTTGCCAAACCATCAAAATTAAAATTGTCAGCCGAGAAACAAAAGCAGTTAAAGCAGCACAAAAAATTGACTGGCAAGCCGATCCGGTTTCCAGTTGCGGTTGAAGCTCGGTATGTTCGCGAGCTTCAAAAGTTGACGGCTGCGATGGTAAAAGAAACAAATACGATGGTGGCGCGATCCATTTCTGTATTTACTGGCGATGCCAAGGACAAAACGCCGGACGACTACCGCAAGGAAATTGCCGCGCTCGAAAAGCGCATTGCCGATCTGAACGCCAGCACGAAAAGGATGGACGACAAAGTTAAACGGCAGGAAAAAGCCGCCGGAAAAAAGATTGACAGCCTGACAAAATCGCAGCTTGAAAACATAAAAAAATCCAAAACAGAAGAAGCCGCAATGCTGGTGTCGTACAAAAAGATGGAGAGCGACATTGTAAGGCTAGCCAACAAGTACGATGCCCTGTTCGCTAGTAAGGCGCGAGAAGTAGCCAGCAAAATGATATTGGACGTAAACAAAGCCAGCGCAATCCATTTGAACGGAACACTCAAGGAGTTGTCAGGGCAACTAACAATCAAAATGGATTTTATGAACAAGCCAGTCGGCAAGGAAATTCGCGCAGCCTTGTTTGAAAACACAAAACTGATCCGATCAATTCCAGATGCGTACATGGCTCGCGTACAAAAAACGCTCCATCAAGCAGCGATGCGCGGCGGCGACATGACTGGATTGACTGAAAAGATTGCGGCGCAAGGCGGCATCAGTGAGCGCAGGGCAAAAAACATTGCGCTGGATCAAACAAGAAAAACCTACGCGACAATAAACCAGAAGCGTATGGCTGCGGTTGGCATAAAACAATTTGAGTGGGTTCATTCTGGTGGTGGCGCAAACCCTCGCGAGTTTCACATGACCCCGTACCCTGCTGGATTGAACGGCGGCATATTCGATATTAACGACCCGCCAGTAATCGACGAGGAAACAGGCGAGACAGGTTTTCCCGCTGATCTGCCCAACTGCAAATGCGTAATGGCTCCGGTGATTTCCTTTGATGAGTTTGACGATGAGAACTGGACTGAGCCTGACGAGGAATAATTGACAGGCACTACCAAATAAAAAAAAGGCGTGGTATCGTTGATGCCGAAACCGAAAAAGAACCGCCAGAAAGCAAGCGGGTTTATTCAAAAAAGCGAGTGGGTTTGAATGGCAGAAAGCGCACGGCAGGAAGATCACAACGGCTTCTATGAGATAAAGGGCAATCCTTTATCCAAGGTTGGTGTGTTTCCGTATAGTGGCGCACAGCTCGGTTTGGATGGCGACGATGCTGATAAAGTTTTCAATGTGTTGCGCCCTGCCGATGAATTATCCGATCCAGAATGTATCGAAAGTTTCAAACTGATTCCTTGGATTGACGAACATACTTTACTCGGTGCGGCAAAAGACGGTTTAACTCCCGCAGAAAAAGCAGGTATCCAAGGCGTTATTGGCGAGGATGTTTACTTCGACAAAGATGCTGGGATCTTGCGCGGCAATATCAAAGTATTTTCCGACACGCTCGGCAAACTAATCGACGAAGGAAAAAAGGAACTATCGTGCGGCTATCGCTGTGTTTACGATATGGTTTCCGGTATTTTCCAAGGCGAAAAATATGATGCGGTACAACGCAGCATAAGGGGCAACCATCTTGCCCTTGTAACCGAAGGCAGGATGGGCAAAGAAGTTGCCGTTCTCGACCACTTCACTTTCACTGTAGACACCAAGGAGGCTGTAATGGCTGACGAAGAAATGAAAAAAGAAGGTGCAGACGCCGAAGCGGTAACGCTTGAAAGTCTTGCTGCAAAGGTTGATGCGCTTGTCGCATTTGTCGATAAATTAAAACCGCTTGAAAAAGAAGAACACGGCGCGGCACTTGATGCTGACGAAGAAGAAGAAACCGCAGAAGATGCCGAGGCAGAAGTTGAAGCCGAAGCAGCCGACAAGTGCGGTATGGACTCAGCAAAACAAATCAAATTGCTGCAAGCCAAAATCAAAAAACTGGAAAAATCAAACGTGGTTTCCTTCGACAGCAAAACATTGCTGAAAGAAATTAGCCAACGCGATCAACTGGCTGCAAAACTTTCTCATCACATTGGCACGTTCGATAGCGCAGAAATGACGCTGGCAGACGTTGCAAAATATGGCGTGAAAAAACTCGGCATCGTGTGTGCTGATGGTTCGGAAGCTGCTGTGCTTTCCGGTTTCTTGCATGGTCGTACTGCGAGCAAAGTTGTTGCCGCTGCTGACTCTGCTCAATCGTCAGAGCTTGACGCTTACCTGACTCGCTAAGGAGAAATCATTATGGGTTTCCAATCTACAGTACGTTTCGATCAAGCCGCTGGCATTGTCGGTGAATTGATTTTTGATGGTCCACAACGCGCAGAGCCGAACACAATTCTTTCTGCTGATCCAAGCATGAATGTAATTGGTCGCGCTTTTACTCAACTGCCTACTCAAGGTTTTGTTGAAGTTGGTGGCTTGGGTGTGTTCGCTGGTATCTTGGTGAACCCGCTGGTTTATGCAACCTCCGGTACTGCCGCTGGTGCGCTTGAGCCAACATTGGTTCTGCCTAATGACGGTTTGGCATCGTTCCTGAAAATGGGAACGATCATCATTGAATTGTTGAACGGTGCAGACATTGGCGACAATGTTGAGTACAGCGAAACAACTGGTGAGCTGCAAGGCGTTACCGGAAACACGCCGAGCGTTGGCTTTGCGCTTGTGCCAAACTGCAAAGTGGTTCGCGCTAATACGCCTTCCGCTGGTTTGGCTTATATCCAACTGACAAACTAAGGGAGCGTAGATCATGCGTACACCAGAAAAAAGTTATATCTCACCACGCAAGGTTAGCGTTCTCAAATTTACGCAAGCCGAAGCGTACCGCGATTTGCAGCGCATCGGTATTGGTTTTGATGAGCGCGATCTGAAAAAAATGGCAGCGCAATTTGCTGCTGATGCTGCGTTAACTTCGCCGCTGACCACGCCAACCATCACCACGCCTGTGCAATTTTTGCAAGCATGGTTGTCTGGTTTCGTTGAGATCGTTACCGCTGCTCGTCGCATTGACGAAATGGTTGGTATCGTTGTTCAAGGTTCATGGGAAAGCGAACAGGTTGTTCAAGGCGTTATGGAACAAACTGGACAAGCCGTGCCTTACGAGGATTACACAAATGTTCCGCTTTCAAGCTGGAACGTAAATTTTGTGCCTCGCACTGTTGTTCGTTTCGAGGAAGGTATGCAAGTTGGTCGTTTGGAAGAAGCACGAGCCGCAGCAATTCGCGTTTCAAGTGCAGACAGCAAACGCAATGCCGCCGCAAACGCTTTAGAAATTCAGCGCAACCGCGTTGGTTTTTATGGCTATAACAACGGCGACAACCTGACTTATGGCTTCCTTAATGATCCTGCTTTGCCAGCGTATGTGCCGTTGCCAAACGGTGCTGGTGGTGATTCAAAATGGTCAACAAAAACCTTTTTGGAAATCACTTCGGATATTCGTTCCGCTGTTGCTTCTCTGCGTACACAATCGCAGGACTTGATTAACCCAGAGCAAGTAAATCTGACTCTCGGCATCGCTACTGCATCGGTTGATTTCTTGACCGTGACCAGCGATTTCGGTATCAGTGTTCGCGACTGGATGACCAAAGCGTATCCTCGGATGCGTGTTGTTTCTGCTCCTGAATTGGATGCTGCTTCCGCTGGCGACAATGTTTTCTATTTGTATGCCGAAGAAGTTGCCGATACTGGCAGCGACGACAATCGTACTTTTATCCAAGTTGTTCCTGCCAAGTTTCAAACCTTGGGCGTTCAGCAAATGACAAAAAGTTACGAAGAAGACTACACCAACGCCACCGCTGGCATTATGTGCAAGCGTCCTTGGGCAGTTGTACGCCGTTCCGGTTGTTAATTCAGCCGAACAACTGCGAGAGCGCGGGGGGATATGATGGTATTCCTTTCGCGTTTCTCGCAGCCTAATTAAACCATCGAGAAGGAAAATTTTATGCCGTATGTTTATTCAACTGCTTCCGCAGATATTGCTTACTCAATCTGGGAAAAAGGTGGCGCGGATTTATCTACGCCCCGCACGATTGTTACGATCAAAGGCAAGGCAAACGTGGCGCAAGCTCGCACACTGATGACACCAAAAGGCGCAGCCACATTCGTTACCGAATCGCAGCTTGCAGCATTGGAGCAAAGTGATGCGTTCAAACGCCACAAAGAAAAAGGTTTTGTCAAAGTGGACAAGCAAGAAGTTGAGGCAGATAAGGCGGTGCGCGATCTTGAGAAAAAAGATGGCTCTGCACCGCTTACGCCAGAAGATTTCAAGCCTGAGAAAAAACCGAAAATAAACCGCAAAGCCGCAGCATCTGAGGAATAAGTTATGACCGCGCTGCTGGTGTTTGATATTCCGCAATTCAGGATCGACTATCCTGCGTTTGCGAGTGTCGAAAAATATCCAGACTTGATGCTGCAAGGTTATTGGGATGCGGCAACCTGTTTCATTTCCAACAAAAATTATGGCTGGCTTAATGGCTGCTGCCGTGAGCAAGCGTTGGATTTAATGACGGCGCACATGACACAACTCGGCACGAATATCGCCGCAGGAAAATCCACAGGCGTTGTAACAAATGCAACAGTGGGCAGCGTGAGCGTTGCTGTAATGCCGCCACCAGCAAAAAGCGCGTTCAAGTATTGGCTTTACATGACACCGTATGGCGCACAGCTTGCGGCGTTATTGAACGTGAAAGCAGTTGGCGGTTTATACGTTGGTGGCTTGCCAGAAAAATCAGCTTTCAGAAAAGTTGGTGGAGTTTTCTGGTGAGTGGTTCGATAACACGCGATAGAAAAAACGCGGATACTTTCAAAAAAGCAATGGCAGAAATTGAAAAGCATTGCGTGAAAATCGGTTTTTTCGAGGACTCGCACTACGACAAAGCGCCAGTTGCTTACATTGCTGCAATCCAAGAGTTTGGCTATGCGGCTGGCAACATTCCATCGCGATCTTTTATGCGTACAACGCAGAAAGAAAAACAAAGCCACTGGTCTGCGTTGGCTCAAAAGGCTTTTGTGGCTTGCAGTAAAGGCAGAATCAGTGCCGAGGACGTTTATGACCGTCTTGGCATGGATGCACAAAAAGCAGTTTTCAAAAAAATTAAATCAATCAAGGCGCCAGCATTGGCAGAAGGAACAATCAAAGCCAGAAAACGTGCGAAAGCAAATGGCGGGAAAGGCGCGACAGCAGGAATAAGCAAGCCGCTTATTGATACCGGCATAATGTTGGCTGCGGTTTCGTATGAGGTTTCATCGCCAGCGGTGGACTCAACATGATAGTGCCATCCAGTGATTTGCTTGGCTTGGCATTTTCTATTATCGCCAGCACCACGTTCAAATACTTCGCCTATGGCACTAGGACGCTCAATAACATCGGGCTATACGTTAGCGAGTATGCCGAGCCGATCACGCTGTCTGGGTCGATTCAGGCGGTTTCCCGCAGCGTTTATCAGGAGCGCGGACTAGACTTCCAAAAACAGTACATAGAAATCTGGGTAGAAAAAGGCGTGTTTGATATTTCGCGTGATACCAGCGGCGATCAAGTCGAATGGAATGGCAGACGCTATCAGCTCACCAGTGAAAGCGATTGGTTTTCCATTGACGGTTGGGTGAGTGTGTTGGCTGTGCAAATCGACACGGGCTTGCTGCCATGAGACTCGACAACGAAATCTGGGCAATTATTTTTACCGCTATCCGCGATGAAATGTTGGTGCGCGGTTTCGATGTTGATGTGCAGCAAGCATACCAACCAACGCAACAGGGCGTACCAACAAAGCCGATTATTTCGCTGCACAGCATTGACAGCCAGCGATACGGCTTTCCAGAGGATGAGTGTTACTACGACCAAGATCAGGACGCGATTGTGCGCCGTGAGTCGTACTGGCTGGAACGCACCTATCAAGTTGACGCGCTGGCAATTCAAAATCCAGCAACGCCAAACAACCCAACCGCTTTTGACTTGATTGATGCAGTTGCATCTATCATGCAGCAGGGCATTGTGGTTGAATATCTACAGGCAAATGGAATCGGCATCTTGCGAGTCCAGCCGCTACGGATAATTTATTTTGTCGATGATCGTGGTCGGCATGAACAAATACCATCGTTTGACTTTACGCTGAGTTACCAGCAAATACTTTTATCAACCGCCGCACCGATCACTGAGATCACGGCAGAAATCTACGAGGTGTAACATCATGGCTATTGAGTTTAAGAAATATATCGACATTGTGAGCGCCGTTGGTGGTTCTGGTGGCGTTCGTTTGCGTGAATTGGTTGGCAGGATTTTTACTCAATCTGATTTGATGCCAGCACAATCTATCCTTGAGTTTACTACTGCAAAAGACGTTGGCACTTATTTCGGCTTTACCAGCACTCAGTACGCTCGCGCTCTGTTTTACTTTTCATTCATCGGCAAGCAAGTGACTTCGCCAAAAAAACTTTCGTTCGCTTCATGGAACAGCGTAGATACAGCGCCTCGCATTACCGGAGGCAAAGGCGTGAGAGAACTTGCCACGTGGCAAGGATTGACTCTCGCAGCCGCTTTCGATCTGACAATCAATGGCGACACAGTTGTGATTACCGGTGTGGATTATTCCACAGCGACCAGCATGGCAGATGTTGCAAACATCTTGCAGACAGCCATACAAACTTTGGGCGCAGGTTTCGGCGCTCAATGGACGGCTTGCACAGTTGTTTATAACGCAGGAAACAACAGCTTTGATTTTACCGGCGGCATTGTAAACACAAACCCTGCGCCTATAACAATCGAAGCAACTCCAAACCCATTAACGCCTAACATTCTTTTTGAGCTTTACAAGTGGGCTGGTATTGATGGCGGAACATTTGTACCAAGTCTTGCCAAGTTTTCATGGGGCTATTTGCATGAGTTTGCAGTCACCGCATTGCAGCGCAGCCGCGATAACGATAACAACTTTGGCAGTTTCTTGTTTGACGAAACGCTGACCATTGATGATATTATTTTGCTTGCAGAGCTAAACGATTCTTTCAACAATGAGTTTATGTACTGCTACGGCATTACCGGAGAGGATGTTGAAGAAATTGAATTGGCTTGCGACACGCTAAATCTATATAGCGGCGTGTGCATTACGCTGATCAACTCTCTTGAGGGGATTATTCCAGCAAAAACGGAATATCCAGAGATGCTGCCGATGGCGATTCTTGCCGCAACGGATTACAACCGTTCAGACGCTTCGCAAAATTATATGTTCCAAGTTGCCGCGCTCACCCCTATAGTGCAGCGGACAGATTTTTCTAACGGTCTTGACTCTTGCCGAGTGAATTATTATGGCGCAACACAAAACGCTGGCAAGTTGATTGCGTTTTATCAGCGCGGTTATATGCATGGACTTCCAACCGATGCGCTGGATTGCAACACCTATGTAAACGAAATCTGGTTGAAAGATCATATTGGCGTTGGCTTGTTGAATCTGTTGCTTGCTCTCGGAAAAATCAGTGCAAACACTCAAGGACGCGCAACCGTTCTGGCTGGCGTTCAGGCTCAAGTAAATGCTGCGCTATTCAATGGCATTATCAGTGTTGGCAAATTGCTCAACAACACGCAGAAGGAATATGTGACTAGCGTTACAGGTTCAAGCGATGCGTGGAGACAAGTGCAGGATACTGGCTACTGGCTTGATTGTTTTATTGAGCAGCAAGAAAATCTGGACTTCAAGGCGCGTTATGTTTTGGTGTACTCCAAAGATGATGCGATCCGCAAAATCGAAGGCAGCGACATTCTGATTTAATTTTTTTCGGGAGAAAAAATCATGGCACAAGATATTTCTGGATTTGGATTAAAGGTTTGGTTGATTGCCAGCGAAACTTTCCCTGCTGGCTTTCCTGTTACTGCGTTTGCAGATGATGGCGACCCGTTTGACTTACCGTCCATGCAGATTGCAGAAGCAGCAATGGGCGTGAATGGCGATCTGGTTAAGTGGTCAAAAGCGCAAGTTGTTCCAATGACGCTTTCCGTTATTCCTAACAGTGTGGATGACGTAAACTTAGGCATTTTGTTCGACAGTAATCGCGTTTCAAAAGGACATCGTGGTGCGCGTGACGTTATCACAATGACTGGCATTTATGCTGATGGCCGCACCGTTGTTTTGACGGAAGGTATTATCACTGACGGTATGCCATCAAATAGCGTTGCTAGTGCTGGCAGATTGAAGTCAAAACAATACGGCTTTACTTTCGAGGATGCGAAACGCGCATTTTAATTTCTAACCAATAGGGCAAACCATCATGCTTTACAATCCGAAAATAATTGAAGTGGAAGGCGAAAGTGGAACAAAAACTTTCGTCATTTCTAAACTGCCGTATGCTTCGGCAGGGCGGGAAATCCTTGTACAGTACACGCCAACCGGCGCACCGCTTGTGGGCAACTACGAAGCGAACCACGCTCTTTACTTAAAGATGATGGGCTACGTTGCGATTATTGTTGGCGATCAACAAATAAACCTATCAACTTCCGCGCTTATTGATAATCATATTGGCGGGGATTTTGCTCTTGGCATAAAACTGGAAACAGAAATGCTTGAGTACAATTTAGGTTTTTTCGTGCAAGGGAGTCTCTCGCCTTTCTTCAGCAGGTTAGGTGCGAAGCTCCCACAAAAGATTTCGGAAATATGGACGCTATTACAGGCACAATTATTGGAAGTGGCAAAGCCACCCTCCACGAATTGAGAACGATATACTCTATCGAAGATGCTTTTTTAATTTGGGAAGCAATAGTAATTCCGCAATTTAACGAGTGGTTAGCGCATGAGTATTACGACAAAAAAAATGGGCGGTAAAAAAAGTGTCGATGCTTGAGAGTTTATATTTTGTTTTCAAAGGCGATACCTCTGATGCAGAGGCGGCACTTGGTCGCGTTGATAAAAAAGCTGGAATAGCGGAAGGATCAATCGGCAAACTTATAAAATCCGGCGCAGGAATGATCGGCGGTTTTTTTGCCGTGGGCGCTATTGCTTCAAAACTTCACCAAACAGCCGAGGAAATGAATAACACACGCGAGGCAGCAGACAGGCTTGGCGTGAGTGCCGGTAAGCTGGATTTAATGGGGCGAGTATTAAAAGACGCTGGCGGTAGCGCAGAGGGCTTTCAAGGCTCGCTTAAATCCTTGCAAATGAATATGGAAATGTTTAGGACAAAAGGCGCAAGCAGAGCGCACGATTTTTTTGCAGAAATGGGAATCAATGAAACCAGTTATGCAAACGCATTGGATTTAGTGACTGATCCAAAACTTGCGGAAGGCTTTAAGAAAATGTCTGCCGCGCAAGCCGTAGCAATGGGCGGCAAGATGGGCATTGATGAGCATACCGTTTCTCTTTTGCGCCAAGGATCAGAGGAGTTTAACAAGGCAATAGAAGCTCAGAAAAAGTTTGGCGAATTAACGGACGATCAAGTTAGGCAGATTGCAGAGTACGATAACGCCAGCGAAGATTTAGGCAAAACTTTTATGATGTTATGGCGAGCGTTGGTTATCGCTTTAATTCCAGCATTCAAAAAAATATCAGAAGTTTTACGCGATACGGCATTTTTTGTTAAAGACAATCAGCGATTGTTTGTTGTGCTTGGTGCTACGGTTGGATTGTTTTTTGGTTCGCGAATGATTATGCAAATAATTCAATTTGCGAAAGCAATGCGATTGATGGCGGCATCGTCGTTAATGGCTGGCGGTGCATTTTGGACAACCATTCTTCCATTGATTGCAATGATAGCGATTGCCGCGCTTATTGCTGCGGCGTTTGCTTTAATGTTTGAGGATATTCTTGCTTGGCAAAGTGGTCAGCCTTCTATCATGGGCGACATGCTTGGCGATTGGGACACTTTTTCAAGCAATCTTGGTGATATTTTTGAAAAGATTGGCAAAATGTGGGATGCAATGATTGAGGGAATTGTCGATTCCGCAGAATGGCTTGGCAAACTTATCTCCAACCCAATTAAAACTCTTGGCGAAGTCGGCAGCAAAATAGGCGGTCATCTTGCGGATCAGAAAGAAATAAATGATGCGGCAAAATCCAGACATACCGAAGCCAACAACGCGCCACAAAACAGAATGCCAGCAGGAAAAAGCGTTACTGGCGCACCTGTTGGCAGAGGCGGTCAGCCGCCAGCAAATAAAACTGTGAACACTGGCGATATTATTGTTAATGCAAACAACGCAGACTCGGCGACAGTTGGAACGGCAGTAAAAGATGCGCTGGCACAACACGTTAATGATGCGATTGCTGATAGCGACAACGGTGTGAAAGCATGAGCCTAATTGATATTTACAAAAATCGGCACACTTCGCTCACAGATACCATTGGCATTTGGGATAAAGACTGGAATCAGGTTTTCAAAGCAGCTCGCCCGTTGTCTTGTAGCGTAGATGAGCCAAGCAAAAACATGGAGCATCCTCTGGAAACAGGATCAGTGATTACTGATCACAGAATTATTTTGCCAGTCGAAATAAAATTATCGCTTGTGATGATTGCGATTGATAAGGAAAATGTTTACAAAGAAATAAACGAGGCTTATCTGGCTGGCACTTTGTTTACAATATGGACTCGCACCGCTGGCTACTTGAACATGATGATCGTAGGTATGCCGCATGAAGAAACGCCGGAGAATATCGACACGATCACTATGGCTCTTTCATTCAAAGAGGTTCAATTTGTATCGCCTACCTTTTTGCCGTTGCCGCCAAGCGCGGTCAAAAATAAAGACAATGGCAGCACAAAAGAAAAGGGGCAGGTAAAATCTACGGAGCCAAGCGCACAAGTTGAAAACGGCGCAAAGTCAAACGTAGAAGGCGGCTCAATAGCAAAAGCAGGAAAAGATAAAGTTGTAGGATGGTTCAAAAGATGAGAATTATTCCAATAACAAGAACGCCAAACCAAAGCATTTCCGTTGTGATTGGGGAAGTGCTTTACGAAATACGGCTTACCTCGCGTGATGGAACGATCAGCGCAGATATTGAGGCCGATGGAAAAGTGTTGGTTATTGGTGCGCGAGTCGTTGCAAATGAAGCAATTATCCAGCCGCCATCGCTTTTTCCTGATAAGATTTTTTGCTTGGTGACAAGCAATAACGATATTGTTGACTACAATCAATTTGGGCTTACGCAAATACTTTGCTTTTTTACGAGAGCAGATTTTGCAAATTCGCTTGATGTAATCATTCCGCAAATGCCGATCATAATATGAGCATAGAAAATGAAGTTGTGCCTTTCGATGAAAACGCCCTCGATGAGCGCATTATTCGCGTGGGCTTTGAGGTGCGCGGCCAGCTCAAGGTTTATGAAAACCTAGCCATAATTTGCAGCGGAACAAAGTTTGCAAACTCAACGCAGAACACTTGCCAGATTTCCATTGCCAATTTAGATCGCGAAACTCGCGACTATTTGCTGACCGAATGTAGTCCGTTCAATAAAAACAACAAGCCGAAAAAGTTTTTTATTGATGTTGGTCGCAAGTCTTATGGCGTGTTTCGATTGTTTGAAGGTGACTTTGCTTATTGCGCTTTGGGTCAGTCGATCAATGTTAAAGACGATGAGAAAAAAGAAGCACCGAAAAAGCCAAGCAAAAAGAAAAAGGAAAGCTCAGACGATGGCGGCGGCGATGTTTCTGTAGAAGGTGGCGAAGCAGAAATGGATATATGGGTGACGTTCAAAGCCCTGACTGCTGACGCACAGAAAAGCCGTTTGGTTTCTCGCACTGGATTGCCAGTGCAAAACCTTTCAGAAATGGCAAAACAAACCGCTGCTGATCTTGGCTTATCGCTGGATTTTTCTGCGACTGATAAACAGCTCACAAATACCTCCTACACTGGCGCAGCATTGCAGCAAGTAAACGATCTGGAAACGGCTGGCGCGGTGAGCGTTTACATTGATGATGGCAAGCTGGTTGTGAAAGATATAAACCTGCCGCTTCCCAATTTTATGCGCGTACTCAATCTTGACTCTGGAATGGTTGGCAAGCCAGAGTTTACAGAGCAAGGCTGCAAGGTTAAGTTTCTGATTGATCCGCGCACAAAACTAGGTGGCGCGTTGAAAGTAATCAGCAAGACAACGCCAACAGCAAACGGCGTTTACATTATTTACAAGTTGTCATTTTCTTTGGCGAGTCGTGACGTTGATTTTTATTATGCCGCCGAGTGTACGCGCTATGCCGTAGCAGAAGATAAGCCTGATCCGTTTCTTGACTCTGATTGGCAGGTGAAG
>Ga0315289_10009215_pt1 | contig 14218 bp, 11 predicted proteins | sample YL17G11_40_MG_FD_203452 | JGI IMG/M metagenome (GOLD analysis project Ga0315289, IMG submission 203452) | Sediment microbial communities from Yellowstone Lake, YNP, Wyoming, USA - YL17G11_40 | ecosystem: Environmental > Aquatic > Freshwater > Lake > Sediment | place: USA: Wyoming | collected...
ACGAGATACAAGCCGGCGTGCCCTTTTTTCGGGTCACCCGGGATGACTTCGGCGTCATCGGGGATTTTCCCGCCGAGGTCCTTGAGCAGCGTCTCTTCGTCTTGCGCGGGGCCGGCCTTGACGAGCTGCCATTTCAGGACGGCGGCGACCTTGATGATGTTCTTGACGCGGTCGGGGTCGTCCACGCCCGGCAGCTCGACGACGATGTTGTCCGTGCCCTGGCTTTGGATGAGGGGTTCGGCCACGCCGAACTGGTCGATCCGGTTCCGGATCGTCTCGAGGGTTTGGGTGACGGCTTGGTCCTTGAGCAATTGAACGGCCGACGCCTTGAGCGTGAGATTCACCCGGTCGCCGACGAACGAATAGTCCCAATCGCGCGTGTAGCGGTCGAAGGCGTCCTTGATCTTGCTCTCCTGGTCGGCGTTGATCCCGACGACCGCGAACCGCCCCGGCCGCTCCTTCGTCATCGATTGGAACGTGACCGAATCCTTCTTGAAGATTTCTTGGAATCGGGTGATCTCGGCATCGGTTTCCGCGGATACCGCGTCTTCGGTCATAACCTGGAGGAGGAGATGAATGCCGCCCTTGAGGTCGAGCCCGAGATGGATTTTTTCGCGGAGCGGAACAGCGAGGAAGATCGAGAGCCCGATGATGACGACGGTCAAGGTGAGTTTCCAGCGCAGCCCTTTTTTCATGTCAGGGTTCTCTTTCCTATAGAATTATAGACAGCCCTCGCCCCTCGGCGGAGCTATTCCGATTTTTCCGGCGGTTGGCCCTGGCCGAGGATGACGCCGATGGACCCCTTGGTGACTTCGATTTTCGTGTTGGCCGCGATCTTGACCTCGATCCGGTCCTGCTGGACGCCCATCACCGTGCCGTAGATGCCGCTCGAGGTGATGACCCGGTCCCCGGCCTTGAGGTTGCTCACCAGCTCCTGGTGCTTTTTCTGTTTCTTGCGCTGGGGCATGATGATGAGGAGGTAGAAAATCGCGAAGACGGCGGCGAAGGGAAGAAGCGCCGTCAGCATGTTGCCCTGGTAGGCCGGGGCCGCGGCTTGCGTCGCCGGCTGCTGGCCGAGGAATAGGAAGCTGATCACGTTCATGGATATCCTTCCTTTAATTTATTCAGAATACTCGATTTAAGGTCTTGAAACGTTTTTAAACTGATAGATTGCCGTATTTTAGCGAAGATGTCAAGATAGAAATGAAGGTTGTGGACGGTATTCAAAACGGCCGACGAGATCTCCTGCCGCTCGTAGAGATGGCGGAGATAAGCCCGGGAAAAATTCCGGCAGGTGGCGCATGAGCAGTCTTCGTCCGGAGGCCGAGCGTCCCGGGCGTATTTCTGGTTTTTAATCACGATCGGGCCCCGGCTCGTGAACAGCATCCCGTTGCGGGCGTTCCGGGTGGGCAGAACGCAGTCGAACAGGTCCACTCCGCGTTCGACGGCTTCGACGACATCCTGAATGTATCCCATCCCCATGAGATAGCGCGGCTTATCTTTCGGGAGGAGGCCGTCGCAGAGGTCGAGCGTCTCATAAAGCTGCGATTTCGCTTCGCCGAGGCCCAAGCCGCCGATCGCATAGCCGTCGAAATTCAGTTCGACCAGCTCTTCCGCGCTTCTCCGGCGCAAGCCCGGATGTACGCCGCCCTGGACAATTCCCCAGATCTGGGACCCGGCGTCGAACCGGCGGGCCTGCTCGCGGGTCCTCTTGGCCCAGCGGCTTGTCGTCGTCACGGATTCCTCAACCTTCTCTTCGGCCGACGGATAGGGGACGAAATAGTCCAGGGCCATCATGATGTCCGACCCAAGGGCGAGCTGGATATCGACGACGTTTTCGGGAGTGAGAAAATATTTCGTGCCGTCCAGGTGCGAGGCGAAGGCGACGCCGTCGCGTTTCACCTTGGCGAGCGGCGACAGGCTGTAGATCTGGAAGCCGCCGCTGTCGGTGAGGATGGGCTTCGGCCAGGAGATGAAGCTGTGCAGACCGCCGAGGGATCGAATGACGTCCGTCCCCGGCCGGAGAAAAAGGTGGTAGGAATTCGCCAGGATCAGCTGGGCCCCAAGGCCCATGAGCGTCTCATGGGTCAGCCCCTTGACCGTGCCTTGCGAGGCCACGGGGGCGAAGGCCGGCGTTTCAATGGAGCCATGCCCCGTCGAGATGACGCCGCCGCGGGCCGCGGACCCGGGGTCTCGGGCGACGATGCGGAAGGGCGCGGTCATGCGGCGAACCTGAAATAGATGACGTCGCCGTCGCGGACGACGTAGTCTTTTCCCTCCAGGCGGATGGCGCCCCGGTCTTTGGCGGCTTGGAGCGAGCCGAGTTCGACAAGCGTCGACCAGGGGACAACCTCGGCCCGGATGAATCCCCGCTCGATATCGGAATGGATCGACCCCGCGGCTTTGAGGGCCGAAGACGCGGAGCGGATCGGCCAGGCCCGGACCTCGTCTTTTCCGATCGTATAGAAAAAGATCGTGCTCATGACGGCCAGGGCGGCCGGGAAAAAGCGGTCAGGGGTCGGTTCGGCGAGGCCGTATTCGGCCAGGAACGTCCGCTTATCGTCCTCGTTCTCGACCTCCGAGATCTCGCGTTCGATCTTGCCGCAGAACGCGAGGACGGCGGAAGACCGCGACCGCGGTCCGGATGCGGCGGCAACATCGGCGAGCCGTCGGCTGTCGGATTCGTCCGCGTTTATCATGTGCAGGATGGGTTTCTGGCTGAGAAAGGCGAACGGACGGACCTGTTTCTCCTCGGTTTCGGCCATCGGCGCGTCCCGAAGCGGGCGTCCCGTTTCGAGATGGCTCCTCAGCCGTCCGAGGGTCTCGCGTTCCTTCTCGCCCTCCGGGCTTTTCATCTTCTTCAAGTCCTTGTCGAGTTTTTCGAGCCGGCCCTCGGCGGAGATGAGGTCGGCCAAGACGAGCTCGTCCTCCATGGCCCGAATATCGTCGGCGGGGGCGATCGCCGGCTTGGCATGGGGGACGGCCTCGTCGTGGAAACCGCGAACGACGTGGACCAGGCCGTCCGCTTTCCGCAGGGCGTTGAGAAAGACGCTGTTTTTGACCTCGCCGTAGGAGATCCCCGCCAGGTCGATAAAATCCGCGGCGGCCGGGGATTTTTTCTTTTCAGGATAGAGGGCCGAAATCCGGTCCAGCCGGGCGTCGGGCAGGGGGCAGATTTTCTCGTTCGGGGCGCGCTGGCCGTCCTCGAAGGCGGCGACTTGGACATGAGCCCCGGTCAAGATGTCGAACAGCGTCGTCTTGCCCGCTTTCGGGTAACCGAAGAGAGTAAAATTCACGGGCCAAGTATAGCATAAAGCGCCGGAGTTGATGATTTCGCGGTTTTCCGGTATAGTAACTCTCTTTTTAAGGTTTAAAATGTTAGAAACGCCCGAGACGGCCGAGAAAAAAAAGCGCGACAAGAGCGTTTTCCGCGAATATTTCGAGCTGATCGCGGAGACGGCCGTGTTCGTCTTTTTCGTCATGACCTTCGTCGTCCAGGCGTTTCAGATCCCGACCGGCTCGATGGAGCCGACGCTGCTCGTCGGCGATTTTCTTCTTGTCAACAAGCTTGTCTATACGGGCGGGACTTCGGCCCTCGACCGGGCCCTCCTCCCGCGGCGTGACCTCCGGCGTCAGGATATCGTCGTGTTCAAGTATCCGAACGAACTGGCCAAGGATTACGTCAAACGGGTCATCGGCCTGCCGGGCGAAAAGCTCGAGATCAAGAACAAGCAGGTCGTCGTCAACGACAAGCCCCTCAACGAGCCGTACAAAGTCCACAGCGACAGCCAGGTTTATCCCAAGAACGACGCCTATCATTACGACGACGCCATCCGCGACAATTACGGACCGGTCACCGTCCCGGAGGGTCACATCTTCGTCATGGGCGACAACCGCGACAACAGCGCGGATTCGCGCTATTGGGGATTCCTGCCGTTGTCGTACATCAAGGGGCGCCCGTGGATGATCTATTTTTCCTACGACGCCGAGCGGGACGCCTACCAGAAAACGAGCCTCGCGGACCGGTTGAAGAAGCTGGTCCGTTTCATCCCCAAAGCGCGCTGGCGCCGGATCCTGAAGTTCGTCCGCTGACCCCCGCCGTCCGGATTTCTACTTCGCCGGCTTTTTAATCGTCACGTCTTCATAGGAGGAGATCGTCAGGAGCGGGTTCTCGCCCGTGAATTCCGGGTCGAAAACCGACCCGCGGACGACGCCGTCCATGTCTTTGCCCACGGGCAGGCCGACATCATATAGGATGGTCGGGGCGAGGTCGATGAGCCTGAGAACGCCGACGTTCTTGCCCCGCTGGACGTTTTTTCCGTAAAAAAAGACGACGCCGTCGGGAGCCTGTTCGTGATAGGCCGAGACGGCCGCGTTGCCCAGGATCCATTCGACCACCCTTTTCCAGAACGGCAAGGGTTCCGAGCCGAACGAGGAATAGACGATGAACAGCTCGTCTTCTTTCAAGGATGCCAGGTAGGCGCTGATGATCCCGTCATAGAACTCGTAATATTTTTCGATGACGGCACCGTACCTCTGGATGTCGTCCTGCCGGAGGTCGACGAATGCACCGGGCTCGCTGTATTTCGTGAAGTACGTCTGGGCCGTGTTGAGGCCGTCCAGACCCAGGATGAAGAGCTGAGGCGCGTCCGTTTTGGCCGCTAAGGCCCGCTCCTGGGCCGCGGCGTCGCGATAAAACGCCTGCCGGACCTGGGAGAAAATCCACGAGGTTTCGGACGGGGCGTTCGGGAAGAGCGTGAGGAAGAGCTTATCGGTCTTCGGATTCGGTTTGCCCGGGTCGGGCCCGACCGCGGGCCGGTCCTGGTGGACGACGGCGACGCCGCAGGCTGCGAAAATGGCGTCCAGGTCTTTGGCCGCGAGGGGGGCGTCACGGGGCTCGATTTTGAGAAGTCCGAACCGCTTGAGCTGGCGGAAAAGAATGAACCGAGGCACGACCTCGAGAGAGACGGAGATGGTCGGAATCCTGTATCGGACATCCGAAATCCGGCGATGTTTTCCCGGGAGTTTTCCCGTGCCGAAGCAGGCGTTGAGGACCACCGGGTCGCTGGGCGTGAAGCCGGCGAGACGCCCCCAACCGCCGCGCTCCATGAGCCACTGGAAGTTCGGAAGTTTTTTTTCGTTGGTGAGGGCGAGGACCGTGTTGAAATTGAGCCCGTCGAAACGCACGACCGTGACTTTTTTATCGATGGTTTTGGTCTCGAGCGTCGTCCATGGGACGGCGGGTTGGGGTTGGGGAAAATTCACGCGCAGTCCCGCGGCCAAGGCCAGGGACGCGGCCACGAGCGCGCCGAAGAGGGGCCAGGTGAGCGGCCTCCGCCGGCGATGGAGATGTTGATAGCGAAGGACCAGGCCGCCGATGGCCATGATGAAGAGGACAGCCATCTGCATCTGCATCAGCATTTGGACCGCGGGGACGTTGAAGGAAAGAAAATAAATATAGTTCTCCCGGATCACGACCAGCGCCAGAAGGGTCAGGAGCGGAAGGCTCAGGGATAAAAAGGACGGAGAGAGCGCCGCTGTGGGCGCTTTTTTCCCGGTGATGAAGCGATAGGCGAGGGCGGTGAAAAAACAGAGGAGCGCGGCGAGCAGGCCGTAGCTGGGCAGGAGATAAACGGTGAGCCCGGCGAGACGAAGGGGTGTCACCACGAGGTTGATGTTGAGGTCGGCGACGAGGAGGCCCAGAAGGAAGGCGAAGAACACGCCGCTCACCAGCGCGTTCGACAGGAGGCGCAAAGCCCTCATAAGGATTTAGTAGCACGAAGCGCCGCACCCGTCAACCAGAGAACACAGTTCACGGACGGATCCCCCGAAGTTGACCGTGAGCCTCTATTAAAATAAGATAAGGTTCAAATGCCGGACGAGATCGAAGGCACGATCGAACAGATCCTTTTTTATAATCCCGACAACGGCTATACCGTCCTCAAGTTTATGGTCGAGGACGGCGAAACACACGTCGTCGTCGGAAACTTCCCGCCGCTCTCGCCCGGCGAACGGCTGAAAGTCACGGGCGCCTGGGAACTCAACCCCAAGTTCGGCCCCCAGTTCAAGGCTGAACATTTTGCCCCCGTCCTGCCGGCGGGCATCAAAGGTATCGAAAAATTTCTGTCCTGCGGCTTGATTAAAGGCATCGGCCCCGTTCTCGCGAAGCGCATCGTCAAAGCCTTCGGCGAAGAGACGCTCGACATCCTATCGCACGCTCCGGACCGGATGAAGGAGGTTGCCGGGGTCGGCGAGGCCAAGCTCCGCGAAATCAAAAAATCGTGGGAAGAACACCAGGAGATCCGGGACCTCATCATTTTCCTCCAGGAGCACAACGTCTCGACCAGCCTGGCGACGAGGATCTACCGCCATTACGGACGGAAATCCTATCAGGTTTTAAAAACCAATCCCTATCAACTCTGCCTCGAGGTCTGGGGGATCGGGTTCAAAACCGCCGACCAGATCGCCCTGAAGCTCGGGATGGACCCGGCTTCGGTCGAGCGCGTCAAAGCCTTCCTCCTGTATCTTCTGGAAAAGGACAACGAGCAAGGCCACGTTTTTTCCTATGCCGGCCAGCTCGCCGAGCGCGGCCGGACGGAGCTCGAGGCGTCCGCCGGGACGGTGGAGAGGGCCTTGGGGGAGCTCGAACAGGCGAGGCTCGTCGTCAAGGAGGCCCTTCCCTCGGACACGGCCGTCTATCTCCCGTATTTTTATCGCGCCCAGCAAGACGTCGTCCGCGCGATCCACGACCTGGCCCGCGCGCCCTTTTTCCCGCCGCCTTTCGACATCGCCGGCGTGATCGCCGAAGTCGAGCGAGAGGTCAAGCTGTCCTTCACCGAAACCCAGAAACGGGCCATCCGGGAAAGCTTCGAGAAGAAGATCCTGGTCATCACCGGCGGACCGGGAACGGGAAAGACGACGATCATCCGGGCGGTCACGGCCGTGTTCGACCGCTGGGGACGGTCGGTGCTTCTCGCGGCGCCGACGGGGCGGGCGGCGAAACGCCTGTCCGAGACCACGGGGAAAGACGCCAAGACCATCCATCGGACGCTCGAATACAATCCCAGGGAGAACGGCTTCCGCCGCAACGCGCGGCGGCCGCTGGCCGGCGACGCGATCATCATCGACGAATTCTCGATGGTCGACCTGGCCTTGACGGACGCGCTGCTCAAAGCCATTCCGACGTCGATGCGGCTCATCGTCGTCGGCGACAAGGACCAGCTTCCCGCCTTCGGCCCCGGCACGCTCCTGCGCGACCTCATCGAGTCGGGGCAGGTGAGCGTCGTCCGGCTCGACGAGATCTTCCGCCAGGAGCGCGACAGCCTGATCGTGGCCAACGCCCACCGCATCAACCGGGGCGAAAAGATCGTCTATCCGCGCCGGGACGACAATGACTCGGACTTCTATTTCATTCATCAGGAGGACGCGGGCAAGGTCTTCAAGACCATTCTCAACCTCTGCGGGTATAGCATCCCGCGGAAACTCGGGCTTCCGCCGCTCTCGCCGCAGATCCAGGTCATCAGCCCGATGTACAAGGGCGGCGTCGGCGTGGACCGCTTGAACGCCGAGCTCCAGCGCCGGCTCAACGGCTCGGCCGAAGGAATATGGGTCGGCGCCCGCGAGATCAAGCTCCGCGACAAGGTCATGCAGGTCCGCAACGATTATGAAAAAGACGTTTTCAACGGCGACGTCGGGAGCGTCGTTCACATCGACAAGGTCCGCTACCGGGTCGTGGTCCATTTCGACGGCCGGCCGGTGGTTTACGAGAAAGACGAGATGGACGACCTCGTCCTGGCCTATGCCGTCTCCGTCCACAAGTCCCAGGGCAGCGAGTACCAGGCGGTCGTCCTGCCGCTCCTGACCCAGCATTTCATCATGCTCCAGCGGAACCTGTTCTACACCGCGTTGACGCGGGCAAAAAAGCTGAGTATCGTCATCGGGTCGTACAAGGCGCTCTATATCGCAATCAAAAACGATAAACCCGTCCAGCGCAACAGCCTCATCAAAGAGAAGCTGATCGCGGCCGGCGCGGGGATTGACTTGACGTCGCTGAGACCCTAACATGGACATCGTTCACAAAGGAGTTGGGAGGATGGCAAAATCGAGGCCTGTTCCCGTTCTGCTCGCCGTCGCGCTCCTGGTCCTGGCCGTCGCCGCGGCGAACGTGCTCGTCGTCAAAATCCAAGCGACCGGGCTCCGCAAGAATCCGAGATTTTTCGACCCCATCGTCCTCGCCCTCAAGGCGGGCGACCAGCTCGAAAAAATCGGTGAGGCCGGCGGCTGGATGCAGGTGAGAACGGCGTCGGGCATCGCGGGCTGGGTGCACGGAAGCGCCGTCGAGACGCCGAAAGTCCAGCTGACGGCCCAGCCCGGGACCATGAAGACCCAGGCCACCGCGAACGAAATCGCTTTGGCCGGCAAGGGTTTCAACAAACAGGTCGAGGACGGCTACCGGGCCCGGCACGGCGACGTGAATTTCGCGTGGGTCGACCGCATGCTCGAAATCAGGGTCGGGCTGGCCCAGGTCGAGGATTTTCTTAAAAAGGGGCGGCTGGGCGATTACGGAGGTGCCCGATGAAACTCGCCAAGGTCCTGGGTGGCGGTTTCGTCGCGTTCGGCGCCGCGCTGACGCTGGCCTCGTGCTCCATGCTTCCGCCGGGGACGGACATCCTGGGCACGGCGAACCGGGTGGTCGATGAGGCCAGGCCGATCGTAGAGGCGGGCCAGAAGCTGCGCAGTTCGTTTGCCGATATCACGGAAGAGGAAGAATATTACATCGGAAGGTCCGTATCCGCGTTGATCCTCGGGCGTTATCCCGTCTATCAGAATGACGCCCTGACTCAATATATCAACCTGGTCGGGAACGCGGTCGCTCTCTACTCGGACCGGCCCGAAATATATGCCGGCTATCATTTTCTCGTCCTCGATACCGATGAGGTCAACGCGATGGCCGCGCCCGGCGGGATGATTTTCCTGACGAAAGGTCTGCTGCGCCGATGCCGGGACGAGGAAACGCTCGGCTTGATCCTCGCCCACGAGGTCGGCCATGTCTGCGCGAAGCACGGGCTTCAAGCCATCAAGAAATCGCGGTTGACCGACGCTTTTACGTTCCTGGGGACACAAGCCCTCCGGCGATACGGTCCCCAGGAGATCGCCCAGCTCACGACCCTTTTTGAGGGTGTGCTGAGCGACATCGTCGAGCAGCTTGTCGTGCGCGGCTACGACCGGCAGTCGGAATTCGAGGCCGACGGACTCGCGGTCAAATTCGGGACGTCCACGGGGTATGAGCCCGGAGGGATCGTCCGGTTCTTGAGGACGATGGTGGGCGATTCTTCCGCCGCCGCAGGCAAGGGCTGGTTCAAGACCCACCCTTCGCCCGAACAGCGCATCGAGCAGTTGAACGGCACGATCTCTTCGCTTGGCCGGATGCCGGGGATCGACCCCGTCCGGACGCAGCGGTTCAAACAAAATATCGGTCTACTAAAATAAAGGATTCCGGTTGAGAAACAAAGCCCTGCGCGGCGTCCTTGTCGGCATCGCCGCCTTCGCCCTGGCCGGGCTTTTCCAGGTTCTCGGCTTCTTCCGCGTTCTCGAATGGAAATCCTGGGACGCGCGGCTGCGGCTGTTCGCCGACTCCGCCCGCGCCGACCGCGGCATCGTCCTCGTTCTCGTCGACCAGTACAGCCTCGACGTCGTGCGGAAACAACAGAGCCTGTCCTGGCCGTGGCCCCGGGAATATTATTCCTACTTGGTCGAATATCTTCGTTCGGGGAACGCCGCGGCCTGCTTTTTCGACATCGCGATGACCGAGCCGTCCGTTTACGGAGTAGCGGATGACAATGCCCTCGCCCGTTCGGCGTCCGCCTCGGGCCGCGTCTTTTTCCCGGTCGCGCTGAGCGAGGCGGATAATGAAACCGACGCGGACGCTTTAGCCGCGGTCAAAACGTTTTCGGCCCGGAATCCCGGTCCGGTTCAAGCCGGCCCGATCTACCGATCATTGACGGCACCCGTGCCGGTGCTTCTCGGCTCGGCGGCGGGGATCGCCAACGTCCAGGTGAAGCCCGACGATGATGGCATCTACCGTCGCATGCCGCTTGCGTTCCGCTTCGGGGATTCCGACGTTCCCTCCGTTCCCTGGGCGCTGGCCCGATTCGTGAAACGCGACGCCGCGGCCGCGCCCGTGCCTTTGGATCCTTCAGGACAGATGATCATCCGTTATTGGGGCAAGGCCGGGACATACCGGTCTTATCCGATGGCCGCTCTCGTCAATTCCTGGGCGCAAATCCAAGAGGGTCGCTCTCCTCAAGTGCCGCCTTCGGAATTCGCGGGGAAAGTCATTCTTGTCGGACTGAGCGCGGTCGGGCTCCATGACCTCAAGGCGAGTCCGTTGAGCGCTGTGCTGCCCGGCGTTGAAATCCTGGCCGCCGCGCTGGATACCTTGCTTCAGCGCCGGTTTATCCGCGTCGTCCCGGGCTTGGCCTCGGCCGTTTTTGTCGCTCTCCTGGCGCTTTCGGCCGGGGCGGTGGCGAGCTTGATCCGGAAGACCGGATTTCTCGTCGTCGCTTTCATCGGGATTCTAGCCGTGCCGGTCATAGCGGCCGTCGTCGCGTTCGCCGGACGGTTCTGGCTCAATTTTGTATTTCCGGAGTCGGCCGTTCTCCTGACGGTGACCGGAGCCGCCGCGTTGAACTACGGCACCGAGGGCAAAGAGCGGCGTTTCATTAAAGGCGCCTTCCATCATTACCTCAGCCCGGCCGTGATCGACGGTATCCTGAAGAATCCGGGCCTTCTCCGGCTGGGCGGGGAAGAGCGGGACGTCACGTCCTTTTTCTCTGATATCGCGGGGTTTACGTCCGTCTCCGAAAAGCTCGCCCCGCCGGACCTAGTCGCCCTTTTGAACGCCTATCTGACCGAGATGACGGACATCATCCTGGACGCCGGAGGAACGCTGGACAAATATGAGGGCGATGCGATCGTCGCATTCTGGAACGCGCCCCTCGACGACCCCGACCACGCCTTGCGGGCGTGCCGGGCCGCGCTCGCCTGCCAGGCGAAACTGGCGGACATGGCGCCCGAGCTGGAGGCTCGGTTCGGCCAGGCTCTGCGGATGCGCATCGGACTGAATTCCGGCCCGGCGGTCGTGGGTAACATGGGTTCGCGGCGCCGTTTCGACTACACGGCCATGGGCGATACCGTGAACCTGGCCGCCCGGCTCGAGAGCGCCTGCAAGCAATACCGGGTCGCGATCCTGGCCGGAGAGAGCACGGTCCGCGCCCTCCGGGGCGAGGTCGTCGTTCGCGATGTCGACCGCGTCCGGGTTGTCGGCCGGGCCGAGCCGTGCGGGATCTTCGAACCGGTCGGCGCGCGGGAAGCGCTGACGCCGGCCGCGCTCGGACGAATGAAAATCTATCATGACGGGTTGGCCTTCTATAGGCTTCGGCGTTGGGACCGCGCCGAAGAGCTGTTCAGGTCGCTCGACGGCGATGCCCTTTCGGCGCTTTACGCGGAACGGTGCCGCCGATATCGTCGGGAGCCGCCGCCCGAGCCTTGGGACGGGGTTACGGACCTCAGTTCGAAGTGAAGGAGCACGAGTCATGGAACTGCAATTTTGGGGAGTTCGCGGAACCTGTACGGTCGCCGGACCAAAACCCTTGACGTTCGGCGGCAATACCCCTTGCGCGTCCCTGACCACGCGGCAGGGCCAGACTCTGATCGTCGACGCCGGAATGGGACTCCGGCCGCTCGGCTTCGGCTTGGCCGGCCAACGGGTCCGCAGGCCGGCCCGCGTCCATCTTTTTCTCACGCATTTCCATCTCGACCATATCTTGGGGCTGCCGTTTTTTTCTCCATTGTATGTGCGCTCGACCGAGATGGTCGTCTATGCCGCGTTCCCGCCGGCCGAAACAAAAAAGCGGCTGGAGACGCTCATGAGTCCGCCGTTTTTTCCGGTCCCGTTCCACCAGACCCCGCCCCGGAAGAAATTCTTGTCGGTCGACGGCGGCGTCTTCGTCGGCGGGGTCCGGGTCACGACCTGCCCGCTGAATCATCCGCAGGGCGCGATGGCCTTTCGTTTCGACGAGAACAAAACCAGCGTAGTCTACGCCACCGACACCGAGCCCCCCGCGGACGGTCTGGACAAGCGGCTGGTCGATTTTGCCCGGGGCGCTTCCTGTCTGGTGTACGATGCGATGTTCACCCCCGAGGAATACGCCACACGAAAGGGCTGGGGCCACAGCACATGGCGGGACGGCGTAAAGGTCGCCCAGGCGGCGGGGGCCAAAGTGCTCGTTCTCACGCACTTCAATCCCGACCATTCCGACCGCGACATCCGACGGATCGAACGTCAGTCGCAGAAAGCGTTCCCGGAATCTCTCTGCGCCTTCGAAGGCCTGCGTCTGCGGTTTTAGGAAGGGTCGGGAACGTTCCATGAAGGGAGGTCGATGATCATGAGTCAAGCCAAACCAACCGCGGCCGGGAGGTCCAGGATGTTATGGCTCCGGCTCGCCGGGCCCGCGGCCTTCCTCGCCGCATCGTTAATAGCAAGTCGCTTGATATCGTCCAAGGCCGCCGTCCGTCCGTATGTCGATGCGGTCCTGATCTTTTTCGCCGCTGTTCTGGCGATCCGACTTTTAGACACGGCGCTCCGCCTCTGGTACGACCGCCGCCACAAGCCGCTTCCGATCCCCGACCTTCTTCGCGACCTTGTTCTGGCCGTTCTCTACCTGGTCATCCTCTTTTTCGTCCTTAAAGACATCCTTCAGGTGAACATTGCCCCGATCCTGGCCACATCGGCCATCTTGACGATGATCATCGGCCTGGCCCTTCAGGGTGTTCTCGGCAACCTCCTGTCCGGGATCTCGCTTCACTTCACGAAGTCGTTTTCCCGCGGCGACTGGGTCGGGATCGCGGGGCACGAGGGCATTGTTTTGGACACGAACTGGCGCGAGATGCGCCTTCTCGACCGCCAGTACAACGTCGTCGTCGTGCCGAACACCACGGCGGCGGCCGAAACGATCACGAATTTTTCCAAGCCTGAAGCGCGGACGGGTATGGTCTTCCACCTCAAGATGGGGTATGAGGCGCCGGCGGACGAGGTGATCGCCATCCTGCTCCAAGCGGCCCGCGATTGCCCCTCGGTTCTCAAGGAGCCCGCGCCCCAGGCCTACATCACGAGTTATGATGTCTTCGGCGTCAGCTATAAATTGAAATTTTGGGCCACGGATTTCACCCTCAAAAACATCATCATCGGCGATGTCGCCCGGCTCGCCTGGTACAAGCTCCGGAGACACGGGCTGGGTATCCCGGTCTCCATCGGCGACGGCCTCAAAGCGATCACGGGAACGATCCTGAAAATTCCCGCGACGGAAGCGCTGGGGTCCAACGAGACGGAATGCCTTCGGTCGCTCTTCTCGCACTTAAGGACGGGAGAGACCGCCGGGCCGCCGCTGATCTCCGACGCGGAGCTCAAGCTGCTGGCTTCGCTCGTCCGAAAATCGAACTTCGCCCAGGGCGAAGTGCTTTTTCGGCAGGGAGATCCGGGAACGACCTGCTTCGTCGTCGTCCGCGGACGGATCCGCGGCGAGATCGCTTACCAGGAGAACGAAAAAACATATATGTCGGAATTCACGGTCGGCCGGGGCGAAATCTTCGGAGAGATGTCTCTTTTCACCGGAATGCCCCGGACGGCGACCGGTGTCGTCATCGAGGGCGCGGAGCTCCTGGAAATCGATGCCGCGTCCTTTGCCGTCCTCCTCGAACGCAATCCGGCCCTGGCCGAGGCGATCGCCGAGATCGTCAGCGGCCGCAACACCCGGAATGTGGAAACCCTGAAGAAGATCAAGGAGCTTTCAGCGAAGGACATCGCATCCGGCACGGACAAGATGTCCGTCCTCGCCCACCTCAAGCGCCTAATGCGTTCTTTGACGCGATGATCCGGCCGGCGGCGATTTGATAAATCGTAAACGTTGCGCTATAGTCTGACCCGCGCCGAAGGCGATGTGCGCCTGTAGCTCAGTATGGATAGAGCAGAGGTTTCCTAAACCTTTGGTCGGGAGTTCGAGTCTCCCCAGGCGCGTTCCTTGTTTTCCCCTGAAAAGCCTGATAAATCAGGCAGTTGTGTGGATCGCTCCAAAATTTGGTCCTAAGTCCTTTTAAGCCGTTTTAAGCCCCTTTTAGCCCCAGACACGTCATAAGTCTTGACAAGCCTTCCATGCGAGGT
>Ga0315289_10009217_pt1 | contig 14217 bp, 11 predicted proteins | sample YL17G11_40_MG_FD_203452 | JGI IMG/M metagenome (GOLD analysis project Ga0315289, IMG submission 203452) | Sediment microbial communities from Yellowstone Lake, YNP, Wyoming, USA - YL17G11_40 | ecosystem: Environmental > Aquatic > Freshwater > Lake > Sediment | place: USA: Wyoming | collected...
TCGAGGTGAGTGCAGTCTAGACTTGGCTGCAACCGAGCGACCGAGCAATAGCGATATGTTTGAAGCTACAGGTAACATGTCAAGTCTGCGACATACCGAAAGATCGAGGTACCATGTCCAGTCCATACGATCCTCCTCTTTATGCAAGATTTGTCGAGAACCTGCGTGCAATTCTAAACCAGACACCGGGGTCGACCCCGAACATCCGCGAAGTGACGCTCGCCGACCTCAAGCCGCTCGCCCTGCAAACCGGTTTCCGCACCAAGAATGGTTCGTACTGTTGGCGCTCTGCTGTCTCTAGCAGGATGGCAGCAAAGACCGTTTTTCTGGGGAGTCCGGACGTGTGGGTCCCGAAACTGACCGACGTGCAGCGCCAAATCGTAGAGGCCGCGCCCGAGGAGCTTCACAAGGTCCTTCATCTGATACGCACGCTTCCCTTTGTGCGGCTAACACGCAGGCTATGCGACAACAGTGAGTTTAACCCGACTTGCACTCTTTATATGTCTGTGGCCGACCCCAAGAATCACCGCACGGCGTACATGTGGGGGAACACGCTCGCGGAGCCAGACAAGAAAAAGCCTGGCCCTAAGTTCACGATGATTCACATTCCTGACGAGCATTCTTTGAGGATGCAGATTCTTTCTCTTCCTGAGTACGATCTCAACATTGCTCTTGGTACCGATTACACGGGCGAAGACAAGAAAGGTTTTTTGAGACAAGGGATGTTCCGGGCCGACCAGCGGGGAATGCTGGGGCTTCACGCGGGTACGAAGCTAGTCACAGTACGCGATGTCAAGGATGGAAAGCTCAAGACCTACGGTGTTTTTATGTTCGGCCTTACTGCGACCGGAAAATCGACCTGGTCGTGCCACCAGCTCGGTCTTGACCACAAGCGTGGGGAGGGAACCAGGGTCGTTCAGGATGACATCGTTTTCCTGCGCCCGGACGGAAGCGCATTCGGGACGGAGGTCGGCTTTTATGTTAAGACGGACGTTGACAAAGTTGAACAAGAAGCAATGTACAACGCCTTGAGCGACAATACCGCGCTTCTTGAAAATGTGATGGTGGATGCCGACGGCACTGTCAACTTTCTTGACGAACGTCTCGGCGAGAACGGCCGCGGCGTCATAAGGCGAGATAGACTAAAGGTGAGGGTCGGTCGAAAGTTAGTCGGCATTAGCTACAAAAGCATAGACCTACCGCCGCTTGAGGAGCTGGACGGTCTCGTTTTCGCGTTTATCACTCGCCGCAATACAATCCTCCCAGCCGCCCAGGAGCTTAGACCCGACCAGGCCGTGCTTGCATACCTGTGGGGAGAGTCCACTCACAGTTTTGCGACCGTACCGGCCAAGGCGGGCGAGAGCGTGCGAATTGTCGGGACGGACGATTTCATCGTTGGCGGTCAGGGAAGGAAAGTAAATCGCTTCCATGAGATGATAATGACGCTAGTTAACCGGTACCCCGGAAAGATTCGGTTCTTTCAGTACAACACTGGTGGGGTCGGCGAGATTATCGAGACAACGACAGAGGGTGGGCAGACCAAGAAACGTCTCGTGAGAAAAGCCGTGCGCGTGCCCATTCCTCTTATGTCTGCGATTCAGAGAGGGGACTTGCGCGGTACCAACAAATACGAGATTGGAAGATTTGGCAACGGCGAGATTGTCGCGTGCGAAGAGGGAGATCTTACCGCTTACAATGCTGCGAAATTCTATTCTCCGGACGAAATTGAGCGCTACGCTGCAGAGTTGTTGGAAGGCAGGAAGAAGTTCACAGAAGAAATAGCAAAGCAGGGTCTCAAGTCCGAGATTGTGAAACTAGCAGAAGAGGCTTTCGGTGTCGTGAGTGGGGAAGCGCGAAAAGAGGCGGCAAGGGTAGCGGCAGCGCGTGCGGGAAACGCGCAGAAGGCAAAGGAAACGCCCTTGCCCTCACTTTCTGAGCTCGGCTCTTCGATACCCACCTCTCAATGGATCACTCCGTGGTCCCTGAGGTCGCGTCCACCAAGGCAAGGCGGGACAAGGAGGAGTTAAGGGACACCAGGCCGCAAGCTCCGTCTCGCGCAACAGCGCTGACAGGGCTGTTGCCAAGCCGTAACAGTTGCAAGGCCGGAACGAAGGCTCTCGCCTTCGGCTATCGGACCGTTAGACGGGTATCTAAATCGTGCTCCCGGATTTTTCTTGCCTGCTCTTTCCACATTTCCAGGTAAGGATCGGATTTGGCCAAAGTGCCAAAATAGGAAACGGCATCCGCCTTACAACCACCGGCACAGGCTTTAGCGAGTCTACAATCCAAGCAGAAGTCAGGAATTGCCCTGCCGAATTCCTCCACTTCCCGACTCTGCACGATGTCGTCGAAGGATCTTTCAAGTAAGTTGCCGAGAATCGTCTTTGAACGATTGCACATGCGCAAGTTTCCCGCAGGATCAATCGCAAAGTATGAGTCTTCGCTCACTGGATCATTCAAAGGACAAAAGCCAGTGCGCACATTCTTGCATTTGGAAAGATCTATCAGGCATGGTTGTACTTGGACGCCCGCGCTCAAGCCAATTCTGTACTTTTCGGCTACGCTTGCGCCTTCTTCCAGAGCTTGCTGCACCTGAGCTGGGCTCGGCGCAAGGGACTGCCAATCGGCCATACAGCTTCCTCCGCAAGCAACTCTGTTGAAAAGTATCCATTCAACCCTTAGAAGAGCGTTCAGCTCCACAAAACCTTTGAATGTGTGGATGTTCTTCTTGGTCGCCACAAAAACGGTGTTTAGATGACCCCCGAGCCTCTTGGTGTTCATGATTGCGTCAATAACCTCTTCAAAGCTGCCCCCCCGACCTACAAGCTCGTCGTGAATCTCCCTTTTGTCGCTATGGAGCGAAACTTCAAAGTACTTGATGCCGTTTTGTATACACTTCCGTGCGGTGCTTTCAGTCAGAAGCTTTCCGTTGGTAATAAGAATCGGCATCACGTTGTTGGAAGCCATAAAAGCCGCTATTTCGAAGATGCCGTCCTTTAGGAGCGGTTCTCCACCCGTCAGGGCGATATGTTGACAGGAAGATCGCTTGAAGAGTTTTTCTAAAAGAGCAATTACGTCTTTAGTCGAGAGTTCATGCTGAGGGTAGTCGTTGTCCTCTTTCCAGACGTTATAGCAGAAGACGCAATTGTTGTGGCATGCCTTGGTCAGCTCAAAGAGTAGATATTTGTGCTCTCGCTTCTGTTTCTGCTCAACCAAAATCGGCCGTCCTTCTTTTCAATTGCGCACGGTCTTTCGCTTGTTGTGATCCTCTAGGAATCGTCTGTTGATTCGCCGGTTGCTGTCTTGAATGAGGATGCCAGTGGTTTCTTGGCTCGGGCCTTCCAGAGCTTTAAGTACGGATCCTCTTCTGCGAGGGAACCGTAGCAGACATGGGCTGAAGAACGACAACCCCCTCTGCAAATGGATACTTCTGGGCAGTCTCTGCAAAATGGCGGAAGGGCACTGATGAAGTCTTCGAGAAAAGAATCGCCAATAAGCTGTTCAAAAGGTCTCTCGAGCAGGTTTCCTAGCGTATGGGGAGAGTGGCTACACACCTTGAGGTTGCCTTCCGGATCAATGCCAAAGAGTGAATGATCCTTGTTGCCAACGGCGCAGAAAGCAAACCTGATACCTTTGTACCTCGAAATGTCGTTGAGGCATGGTAGGATGGGAGTGGAAACAGAGACTGATATGCGGTGTTTTCTACTAATCTCATCTGCTGCCCTGAGGGCCCCGTCGATCATGTCAGGGGCCGGCATATAGTTCTGCCACCCCCTGAGCCCTGAACCTCCCGGCGTGAAACGGCCAAGAGCTACGTTGCTCACACCCAAGAGTACGTTGAGCTCCATGGTTCCCTTGAAAGTATGAATGTTGTCTGCAAGGCCCACAAAGAATGTATAGACCGTCCCGTTCCTTTTTTTTATGTTGAGAATAGCTTCTATTGCCTTATCAAAAACTTCACCCCCAGCCAGGCGGTTGTGAAGCTCAGGCTTGTCACTCAACAATGTAACCTGGAAAGTGTCTAGACCAGAGGAGAGACATTTATCAATAGCGTCTTCGGTGAGAAAAGCGCCGTTAGTGATCAAGCTTACCTTGACGTTCCTTTTCTTGAGAAAGGAGATTACGTCAAAGATATCTTCCCTCAACAGTGGCTCTCCACCGGAAAGGGAAATGTCGCTACACTCCATTTCATCAATTGCTTTTGCCAGGAGGAAGAGAGTCTGTCTACTACTCAACTGTCCAGAGGTGTCATCGCTGCTAGAGATACTGCCGACACGAGATGATTCGCTATCCATCTTCCAGGCGTTGTAACAGAACGCACAATTGAGGTTGCATCGCCTGGAAATCTCGTACGTGAGTGAAATTTTCTTTGGCCTGTTCATCAAGCACTCTGAGTCGCTAAGTACTCTGAGCTGTCCAAGCATTCTAAGTTGCGAGAGCTCTCGTCCCAGTCCGTGCGGCGGGGTGCGGCATGCGACCAATACCTCAGATTCTAGGATGCACACTCAGGGGTTAGACTGGTTCTGGGCGGTAGCAAAGCCACGGAATTAGTGATGGAGCTTCTCTCTCCTCCAGCTGTTCAATCTCTAGCTGGTCGAGCAACTCCTTCCTGACATCCTCGTTTTCCAGGGCTTGCATGATTTTCTCTTTGCTCATACCATTCGCCTCCCTTCACCTTGGATTCGAAGATAGGCGCTCAGGAATTACCATGGGACCGGGCGGTAGCAAAGCCACCGAACTACCGATGGGGCTTCTCTGTCCTCCAGTTCCTCAATCTCGAGCTGGTCGAGCAGCTCCTTCCTGAGCTCTTCGTTTTCCAGGGCCTGCATGATTTTTTCGCGGCTCATGCCGTCACCTCCCTTCATTGTAGAGACTCCACCGCCGCTGGGGTGGTATCAGTAAGCTGCATGCCGTCCCCGCAACTACTGTTTTTCCAAGTTCCTGATTGGCACTTCATCCAGACACTTGAGAGGTACCCCAACCTGGAGAGGCGCTCCCACTAGTTAGGTATCCCAGGCTAGAGGGGGACTCCAAGCTTCTTGGCGAATCTCCTAACGTAGTCTGCTTTCTCCCAAATGTTATCGCTCCTGATGTAGTAGAATCCCGCACAGATGTCAGGGTATTCTCTAATGAAGGCTTTGAAATCTTCCGGTATCTCTGCTCTTCTTGACATCTTGCCTGGAGTGACGTTGCCAAGCGAAGCGAACACGGAACAAAGATCTTCGGAGAACTCAAGCCGATCCCTGTATTCTATTCCCAGCTTGGACAGGGGCATTGGGGACAAGAGCTTAAGACCCACCATGGCGCCCAGGTACGACATAGAAATCACACTGAGGATGGTCAGTTTGAAATCCTCCATTGTCTCGAAAGGGAAACCCCAGATAAAGGACGTAATCACTCTGTCCATGTACCTCTTGGACATCTCAATTTTTCTGGTGGCCTCTTGGATGGTAAACTTCTTGTTGATCGCCTTCAGCACTACATTTGAACCCGATTCAATGCCCAGAAAGACCGATTTGCAACCAGCCTCGGCCATTCTATCAAGCAGAACCTCGTCCATCAGATCGACTCTCATTAGACACGACCAATTTATCCCCAACCCCTTAATACCCTCACAAAAAATCTCCGTTCGTTCCCTTTTGAGATCAAAGGTGTCATCCGCGACGTAGACAGTCTTTTGCCCATACTTGTGTTTGAGAAAACCTATCTCTTCCATCACGTTCCCAATGCTTCTGAATACAGTCCTGTTTCCCCACAAGGGTCCAACGTCACAGAACGCACAACGGAAAGGGCACCCCCTCCCCGTTATTAGTGGAACTTTGGTGTATTCAGACAGGTTGATCCTCTCGTACGACGGAAACGCTACCTCGTCGAGGTTCCTAAAACGTGGGCGAGGCGGATTGTGATGGACTCCCAAACTATCTCTGTAAGTTATTCCCGATATTGCTCGCAGGTCACCCCCGTCGTTCAACGCTCTCACCAATTCCACTAACGTGGCTTCTCCTTCTCCTCTGACTACGACATCTATCCACGGTAGAGAAGAAACTATGGCCTCGGCCACCCCTGATGGACCTGGACCCCCGAGAATCACTTTGTGATCTGGATGATTTTCCTTGAACTTCTTCATTCCCAGCAAGACAAACGGGAGCATGGAGACCATACAGCTTACTCCCAGTATTCGGGAGGAATCGGCAAGAAAAGCCTGAAGGCAATCCATGTCGAGAGGAAAAGCGCTCTCCATCGAGAACAACTGATAATCACGAAAGTCGACTAGTATTCCGGCTTTCTCCAGAGCCGAAATCAGATAAAGACAGCCCAGCGGGAGATGAACGTCTTGCTTTTCATTTTCCTGAGAAGGAAGGGCAGTTGAGACATTGACCAACGTTATGTCATGTTCAGACATGTTGGCTTCGCTCCCGAAAACGAGGTGGCTTTGCAAGCCTCAAAAACTCAACTTAGCCGCAGAACCTAACCCTGGCGTGGAGTCCAGGTTGGCTGAGGAACCCAACTCCGCTGCAGGACCTAACCCGGCAGCGGAACCTAGCTTAGTTGAAGAACTGAGCTGAGCCTGACTCGGCGGCCAGTCCTGCTTGTACCATTGGCTGTTCAGCGCCTCTATCAATCTGCCCTTCTCCGCCAAGCGTTCCGCGGGAAACCAGCTAAACTCAGGAAAGACGCTCGGGAAGCCCCTTATGAGATCTCGAATGTCGCTTCGATGGCTCTGCGATTGAAACGGATCTCCCGGGGAAAAAGCATACGACTTCTCGAAGTAGATCAAGCGGTTACCGTATTCCCTGTAAAGCGGTGTCAGGGCAAAAGGAGCAAGGCGATTGAGACGAGTATCGACTCCCATTTGCGACAGGTAAACCATCAAAAGGAGAGTTTTCAGCAGATCGTCTTCTGTCTCAAAAGGGAATCCCCAAATGAAGGAAGCTACCGCACTCATATGATCTAGCGTCTTGCGAATAATCTCAACAGCCTCTTGGGCCGAGAAATCCTTCTTCATTCTCTCGAGCACTCGGTCCGAGCCCGATTCGATGCCATAGAATATGGCTTTGCACCCGCTGGATGCCATTTCGACAAGCAATTCATCGGTGATCAAGTTGATCCTGCCAGTACAGGCCCAGGTGATCCCAATCTGCTCTCTCCTTAGTTTCTCGCAAAAGGCCATGATTTCGTCACGATCAAGAACAAAGGTCTCATCAGTAAATTCAAAATCTGTGTTTCCATATCTATTCTTAAGAAACCTGATCTCGGAGATGACACCGTCAATGCTGCGGCGATAGTTTCTGTGTTTCCACATGGGGGCAACATCGCAGAACGTGCACTTGTAAGGACAACCCCTTGAGAACACTATGTTGATCAGAGGGAATTCCTGCATCCGAACGCACTCATACAGCGGAAAAGGGAGCTGGTCGAGATCCTTGATTCGCTCACGCGCTGGGGTCATGAACACCACTTCTCCGTCCCTGTAGCAAATGCCCTTGACGAGTTTCAGGTCACTTCTCTCGCCCTGCGCAAGACACTCCATAACTTCCAGTATCGTTGATTCGCCCTCACCCAGTACCACAATATCTATGAAAGGAAAATGCTCCAGAATCTCCGTTGCCACTCCCGTAGGGCCAACACCGCCCAGTATGACTGTCTTGCCGGGGTGCCTTTGTTTGAGACCCTTGAGGGTGCATATTACAAAAGGAAGTAGATCACTTGTACAACTCACCCCAATCACATTTGCAGAGTCCTCGAGATCGGACAGTAAACCAGGGGCATCCAAGTCCCAGTATGACCTTACGGCATAGTCTCTAAAGTCAACCCCGTGACCCGCCTTTTCGAGCACTGCGGCAATATAGAGTGGCCCAGGAAGGGCCGTATGGGGTTGGGACGTGGAGATGCAGACTAGAGTTATGTCTTTCTTCAATCCGTGCCTCCCCCGGAAAGTTGTTCGAGCTCGATTGCTTTTCTCATGTGCTCTTGAGCTTTCGCCTCAACATGTTTCTTTTGATAGGCCAGTGCTAGTTTCCGATGTGTATTGGCGTCCGAAGGGGCAACCGCCACCGCTTTCCGGAGAATTTCCACAGCTCCTTCAAATTGTCCGGTTCTTAGGTAGAAGGTTCCCAAATTCCTCAGAGCAGAGAGGAGGTCAGGTTTGAGCTTGAGTGCGTTTGTAAACTCCTGGACGGCCTGATCGGTCTTCCCTGTCGCCAGGTAGGCCGTGCCAAGATTAACGCGAATATGGGGATCGTGCGGCTGCCACTCCAAGGCTTTCCTGAGTTTGCCGATCGCTTGTTCGTAGTTTCTCGTGGCGTAATAAGCTAGCCCCAGACCCTCGTGCAACAGATATGCATGAGGGTGATTTGGTAGCTTCTCCAACGCTGAACGATATATTCTGATTTCCTCTTCATGATTACCCTGCTGATGGTAGATGTGAGCTATCTTGCGATATATGCGCAAAGAGCCCGGCATTCCTCCAAGTGCCAACATGAGCTCCGCTGATGCCTTGTTGTATCTGCCCTTCTCAGCGTATAGGACTCCAAGACTGTAACGTGCCCCCCAGTAGTCTGGTCTGGCCTCAATGGCTTTTTTGTAAGCCTGTTCAGCTTCCTCGCTCTTTCCCAAGATGGCAGAGATCAACCCGAGAGTATAATAGGTCTCCGGGCTCACACCCGAGGAACCCAGCATACTCTTGAAGTCTGTGAAAATCTCTTCTAGCAAGACCTCGATCTCCCTGTAACGCGCTTAGGTTGGTCTCGGTCGCAGCACATCGAGTGCCGACCAAACTCACCGAGTGCGACTACACGATACTGACCCGGTCAATGCGTACGAACGTTAGCAGCGCCGAAACCCTACCAGCGCGCTAGCTTTACTGATGCGGAAAGACTACCGGTGCGCCAAGCTTACCAGCGTCCGGACATTACCAGCGCGTAAAGGTTACGGGCGCACGATGTCTACTGGCGTGCCAACCTTACCAACGCGGCAGCGTTGCCAACCAAATACGATGTTATGCCTATGGAAATATAGAAATGGGATTGCAAACCACGGATGCTACAGCCACATCTAGTTAACCCAGGATGCCTGGTGGAAGTCAAGAGTTGTTTTCTTGTGGAGTTTTCCCTGAATTTTCACGGGTCGACGAGGAATGTTTGCACTTCGGGCTGCCACGTCCTCGCCCTGACTAGTTTTCGTCCGGATGTTCGAACGCAGCAATACGCCAGCCTTTACGCCCCCTGCAATACGGTAGAACGAGCTCAGCCAGTTCCTCTGCACTCATAGAAAGATAGAACACAGGATCCAGCAGCTCATCCGCTTCCCCAAGTTTTCCCTCGCCACGCATTAGCTGCTCGATCCTGGTTCCCGGACAGACTCTCAATCCGATGCTGAACAGAACGCTAGGGACTTCGGATTCAACTAGAAACTCCAGTGTCTCCCTCACAGTTTCTTTGGTCTCCCCGGGTCCTCCCAATAGAATCCACGTACTGAAAGGGAGTCGGTATTTCCTCAGGAGGTTTATGGCATTCCGAATCTCGCCGGTACCGAAATTCTTCCCTAAGCTGCTAAGAACCTTATCACTTGCTGACTCAATGCCAAGATCCACCATGACACATCTCGCCAAGCGGAGTAACAGCACAAGTTCTTCGCTAAGATGGCCCGGATTCAACATGCATGACCACCAGATCTTGACCTCATCTCTAAGGTCTACTAGTTTCTCGCAGACTTCTTTTGCGTGATCAAGCGGATAGTTGAATTGATTGTCTACAACGTAGACTTCCTTGACACCAAACGCGGAGTTTAGCAGACGAAATTCATCTGCTACTTCGTCAGGACGCCTACATCTTACCACGGTTCCTTCTATCAAAGGATAGGTGCAATAGATGCACTTGAACGGACACCCACGTTTTGTCTGTAGATTTGCCGTTCCGCCCGCTTCGACATACCGAGAATGATCTATCAAATCTCTCGCGGGAGTGAGGAGGGTAGAGATATCCTGGTTACGATCTGGAGGGGCGAAGAGTACTCTGTCGCCGACTACTTGCACTACACCGGGAATATCAGAGTAGTCCTGACCCAGTTCCAATCTTGAGAGTAGTTCTGGTAGACTGCGTTCGCCTTCACCAACGATTCCGAGATCAAGCCCCGAAAACCTAAGGATTTGCGCTGGCATGATGCTGAACCCTGACCCACCCAGTATGATCTTGGCATCTGAGTGATGTCGGCAGATATTGACAGTCGATCCCAGTTCGTCAAGGAAAGATATGTTTTGAAAATAAGCCATCATTTCTATGTTTCTCAATGAAATGCCAATCACATCCGGGGCGAATTTTTCTACCAAGCCAACTATCGCTGCGTCTTGCTGTTCAACGAAACAGAGGTCTAGGAGCTGGATCTCGTGGCCTGCGTTGCGGAGGCCAGCGGCGATATAAGCCAGACCCAACGGCTCGACGGGTAGCCACTGCGAAGTTGGCGTAGGTTTGAGTCTATTAGTGGAAATTAGCAGAACTTTCATTGCCGACCCGCCGATATTACTTAGAGCTGTCCATAAAACCCACCGATATTACCTAGGGGCGTCCGTCAAACCCACTGATATTACGTGAGGCCGTCCATCAGCCGTCTCTCGAATGAGCCGCTGAACATGGCGGGGCTATCGCCTATAGAACAAGAAGGCCCCAGCACGAGAGTGAGAAAGGATCAAACCGATCACCTTCCAGAAGAACAACACTACCAGACCAACTGAAAAAACGCCGGCCAGCATACTGTAGGACACGTAGATGAGTTTCTCTCTTCTGGGAATCTCTGCTCGCCCGCCGAGATTCGAGTAGCGTCTGCCCCATATTCTCGACAACAGATAGGCAAAGGCCACCCTGCGAAGGTTCGGAACATCCAGATAGTCACTCAAAAGATAATATCCGTCGAGCTTAATCAGTGGATTTAGGTTGAACAAGATCGTCAATGCAGATACAGCCATCGAGATGTAGCATACGTCACCCAACAAAGTCCCATGACCAATTAGGCGCCACGCAATGGCGGCTAACGCCCCGACAAACATCTGAAAGAACATTCCCGCGAAAGACACCCACATCCTTTTGCTCTTATCATTGAATAACCACGCATCACTCACCCCGCAGTAGAACCCAGGCATAAAGTACAGTACCAGAAAACCCATTTCCTGTACGTGTCCGCCGAAGTACTTGCATGTCAGCCCGTGAGCCAGTTCATGAAGACTTGCCATAACAAAGGTGACAATCAAGAGCGTGGGGATTATCCCCGCACGGAAAAGACGTGGTGCGTAAGAGTAGTAATCTCTCCAGTCGGAAATCACCACTGCGATGGCCACGATTGTGAGCGCGACCACCAGGAGTACAAAAGGCTGGGTGAATAGAAATCTTATGCGAGGCAGAACGGCGTCCAAGAAACTGTCAGGATCCACAGTTTTCAATTTGATGGAGAGTAACCTTTGGAAGCGGCCCTGATCAACGCTCATCTTGCGCTGCAATTGCGAGAGCTCGCGTCCCGTCAGCCCCCTCTCTGTAAAGCCTAATCCCTGTAGGCGTTGAACAAACTGATGCAGGCCTGCGCTGGGAAGGTTTACCTTGAACTCCAAAAAGAACCTCTGCCGTATCTCCTCTAGGGGAGTTTGGCCGTCGAGTTGCCGCGCGATAAAGTACTCCCGTTGCTTGAAGCGGAAGAATTTGTTCGTAATTGGGTCTTTGATAACGAAGTAGATCTGACCTGCTTGCTTCACTTCGCTTATGACTAGATCATCTCGGAATTTTGGGTATTCGTAGATCATGACTGAGGGTGCCCAGGGGTGAAATAGTCAGTCGCTGCCGTAACTCGCTGACAGAAGAAGATAATAGGGCAGAGCTTGTTCTTTGAAAAGGAAAAACAAGCAAGGCCAGACGCAAGTCCGGCCTTGCTTCCTACTCGTTAGTCTGTATGCACCTGCCAAATGCGTGACCTAACTAGGTCTCCCTAGCAGTTTGGCCCGAAATCGGTCTCAAACGCCTTCGCCAGTTTTGCACCCCAATTATCCAGCGCTTCCAATTTGCCGAAGAAGAATCTCAAAACCTTCGGCTCCTCCACGAACTTCAATCCTTTGATTAGATCTCGGTGTTTGTATAGCCAGGTCAGCCGGTCAACGGTGTACTCAATATGAGACACCGTATACACGCGGCGTGGTACGGCCAGTCGCGCCAGTTCCAGATCGGCGTACACTTCGTTGCCGTCCGGGTCTCTGTCATTGGAAATGGTTCCTCTCTCCATGCTTCTGACGCCGGAAGCGATATAGATGGCCGCTACGAGAGCGCCAGCCGGATATTGTGCCTGCGGTATGTGAGGCACAAAGCGCATCGCGTCAACGTGGCAGGCCAGGCCTCCCGCGGGCGTAACGACGGGCACGCCGCTCTCGATCAATCTTGCGACGAAATACTGAATAAACTCGGGAGAGGCGGCTGCCACGTTGAGCTCGGTCATTTCTCTGAGGCCCACTGCCATGGCCTCTATTTCCTTAGTCGACATGCCGCCGTACGTTGCGAACCCCTCGTATACAGGCAACCATTCGAGTATCTTCTGATAATATTCTTTGATGTTTGTGGCCATCATCCCGCCGCGCACGGAAGTGCTCTTACGGCCTGAAAGATAGAAGAGGTCCACCACGCTCATCATTTCCTGGATGATCTCAGTGATCGACTTGTCGGCATACTCCTTTTCGCGCATCTTGATGAAGTATGCGTTCTCGGAAATGAGGCTACCGTCGAACACCAGCGGGATGCCGTTGGCTGTTGCAACCTTCTTTACCTCGCGCAGGTTACTCAGCGAGAAAGGCTGTCCTCCCACCAGGTTGGTTGTGGCCTCCATCCTGACAAAGGGAATCTTCTTCGCACCGTACTTCTTTATTGCATCCTCAAACTTCTTTATGTCCAGGTTGCCCTTAAACGGGCTTGTACTCTGGGTGTTGAAAGTCTCGTCAGTGCAGAGTTCGAGGACAGTCGCGCCAGCCAGCACGAAGTGAGCCTTAGTCGTGGTGAAATGATAGTTCATTATCACGTAATCACCAGGCTTTACAAAAATTTTGGCCAGAAGATGCTCGGCGGCCCTGCCCTGGTGCACCGGTATCGTGTAGTCAAACCCGAGAATGTCCTTAACCGAACTGGCCAGCTTGTAGAAGCTTTCACAGCCGGCGTAGGCGTCATCTGCAACCATCATTGCAGCAAGCTGGTTATCGCTCATAGCGTTGGTTCCGCTGTCGGTGAGCATATCGAGGAAGAGATCTCTCGTTCGAAGCAAGAAAGTATTGTAGCCGGCTTCCCCGATGGCCTTGAGCCGTTGTGCAACTGGCGGTAAGGTGGTCTTCTGTATGATCCTTACCTTGTGCATCTCCATTGGAATCACTTTGCCGTTAGAGAGCTTGATGTTCATTTAGGTTTTCCTCCTGAATTCAGCTAGAAGCATTTCCCTGAATAACGGATGGCGTACCGAATGCCCTTCGGTCCAAGCATCCCCTGATTAACGGATAGAATACCGAGCCCCCTTCAGCCCAGGTGAGTGGCTGCTGGCGGCAATTGGTCGAGTGCGACCACCCCCTTTTTAGTATCTAATATTAATGAACTTTCCTGAGTCACTCTGTATCAACCCAAACCCAACTATTATACATCATGGCCCGCGGTGGGGCAAAGACGAACAACAAGAAGGAGTCTCCCAGAATCTAGCGCCAGTGGACAATCGGCGGGTCGGGTGATGCGACCAAGGTCTGTCCCTCCGCGGCCTGTTGCGTCAAAATAAAAGGTATCTGAACGGGGATTCGTTGCCTCATAAATAAATGTATCTGAATGTTGTCAAGAAATGTTGGCATAGGTGGTGTCCTGCTGCGCCGCGTTCACGTGTGCGTAACGACGGCTCTTTGAGGCCACGAGTTTGAACAGTTTCTGTTGTAATGCAGACATATCCCTGCGTAAGCGTGCCGGGTTGAGCGTCAGATACTGCTCTGTGAGCTTCTGTTTGACTGTTCTGGGCACTTCGTTTGATGCGAGGACCCTGGCATAGGGGGTCCGTGCTCGGTCGTATCTCTTCTTGAGTCTGCTTCCTTCCCGGGTCTTCTCCACCAGTTTCATCTGGGGCAGAAAGAAGTTTGCATACAGCCGCCACAAAGCGTAGATACGGTTTAAGAGCTCCAGTTCCTTCTCTGTGTCGTAGCGGCAGTAGCCAACGGTCTGTCTCACGGCG
>Ga0315289_10009223_pt1 | contig 14212 bp, 8 predicted proteins | sample YL17G11_40_MG_FD_203452 | JGI IMG/M metagenome (GOLD analysis project Ga0315289, IMG submission 203452) | Sediment microbial communities from Yellowstone Lake, YNP, Wyoming, USA - YL17G11_40 | ecosystem: Environmental > Aquatic > Freshwater > Lake > Sediment | place: USA: Wyoming | collected...
TAAAGAGGCTGTAAAGCTGGTGGAGCATCACAAGCCCACTCCGGAGGAACTAAAGAAACAAGAAGAAGCCAAAGGTAAGTAATTATACCGTAGAATATGATTATTTAGAAAAAGGCGATCCCGCCTAAATGGGGTCGCCTTTTTAGTAGCTACCCAAGTCATTGGGTTTTTCGTAGGCTCGATGAATCGAGCGACTACAATCAGGGAACTTTTTCGGAGATTTTTAAGAAAACAGTTGACAGTTGTGTTCGTTTTTTTAAATTGAACATTCAACTAATTAGAGTTCCGCCGTTAGCGGGACGGAAAAAAGATATGGTCTCACAAAGCATACTTATTTGGCTTAAGAAGCTCAGGCTTTCGTCCCTTTTATTCTTTTTCGCTTTGCTCATTTTAGCTCGACTCACTGTGGCAGAAGAGGGACCTACTGAAAAGGTCTTCTGGGAATACCCGGTTGAGAGCCCCAAGATTGGTTTGAAAACTAAAAATTTATTGGACAAATTGCCTTCCGACTCCGCTATAGTGGTATGGGTCTTTTTCACCGATAAGGGAATAAAAAGTGAGGGCGAATACAGAAAAGCCGTAGAAGAGTGTGGGTATCAACTCTCCGAAAGATCTATTGAGAGAAGAAAGCTAAGGGGCAAAAAACCCATATTCGATTTTACAGATATTCAGGTGAAAAAGGAATATTTAGATGAATTAAAAAATTTAAGTGTAAAAATAAGGGTTGTCTCCAAGTGGCTGAATGCGGCAAGCGTTTTGGCAAACAAAAACCAGATCGAAGAGATCGAAAAATTGCCTTTTGTAAGAGCCATAAAAAAGGTGGTTACCTTCTATCGAAGGGAACCATCTTCCTCAGAAGAGTATCTAAAAAAATTCTACGAAGCACCAAAAGATCAATTGAAAATCCCGCCAAAGGCGGGGGTTTTAGGATATGGGCAATCTTACGCTCAGCTGGCACAGATTCGCGTGCCGGAGCTACATAATTTAGGTTACAGCGGTAAGGGAGTTTTGATAACCATGCTGGACACCGGCTATTTTTTGGATCATCCAGCTTTCGATTCCATATTGAATTCCGGGAGACTATTGGCTACGCATGATTTCATTAACGGAGATGACGATGTGGAGGACGGACCGGATCGTCAGAGGGAACACGGCACCTATACTTTCTCTGCGATAGGGGGATTTGTAAATGATACCTTAATAGGACCCGCCTTCGGTGCAAATTTCGCTTTGGCTAAGACAGAAATAGTACTCAATGACATTGAGATCCAAATAGAGGAGGATAATTGGGTAGCTGGAATTGAATGGGCGGATGATTTAGGAGCAGATGTGGTTTCCAGCTCTTTGGGATACAATGATTGGTATACATACGAAGATATGGATGGCAACACCGCCAAATGCACAATAGCCGCAGATTTTGCGGTCTCCAAGGGAATAGTGGTAGTGAATGCGGCTGGAAATGAAAGGGATGACTCGTGGCACTATATTATTGCACCAGCTGACGGAGACAGCGTAATAGCTGTGGGAGCTATAGACTTGCAAGGTCAGTTGGCTCCTTTTAGCTCCGCTGGTCCGACTTATGATGGGAGAATTAAGCCGGATGTGGTCGCCTGCGGAGTCAACACTTTTTGTGCCTCCCCATATGGAGGATATGCAAGGGTAGGCGGCACCTCTTTGTCTACCCCCTTGGTGGCAGGAGTCTGTGCCCTGCTTTTGGAAATTCATCCAGAGTGGACCCCATACGATGTGATAAATGCCTTACATAACACTGCCAACCAGGCTTGTCGACCAGATACTCTGAAAGGCTGGGGGGTGGCAAATGCGTACTCCGCCAGCGGAATTGATACCGTTCCCCACATTTGTATCCAGCCAGAAAGCTTCGACTTTTCCGCGGTTCATGGACAAAGAGAAATTCCCCCTCAAACGCTTCACATTTATAATATCGGAAAGGGAGAATTGAAATGGCAGGCAATAAGCGATGCCGATTGGTTGAATTTAGAACCTTCTTCAGACACTACGCTGGTGAACGAACCTTCCGCCACCAATTTGACTGTGGATATCAACGATCTCCCCGCACAACTTCATCAAGCCACTATCACCATATCCGGAGATGACACTTTAACCCTACCCGTCACGGCGAAGGTAACTTTGATCATACGCTCCACAGCTAAGATAGCCGCATTTCCCAATCCTTTCCAAGATAGTTTAACCGTGTTTGTGGATAAATCCAATGCAAAAGACAAGATAAACATTTCTATCTTCACGGTAGCCGGAGAGTTAGTTTACCAATTCCCTGAAGAGGATGGCGGAGAAATCTTTCGGGAGACCTGGGATGGTAGAAATGAGAAAGGAAGAAGAGTAAGCAGTGGAATCTATTTGCTTAGGGTTGATATTAATGATCATTCCGAAATCGTCAAGATTGCTAAGACAAAGTGAAAATAGTTTAGAGTGTTCACCTTAGATGAACCGTCTAAGAGTCACGTAGCCAAGCCTTCACACTTCGTCCTGAGACTCAGTGTCGAAGGATGGCTTGGCTAGCAAGCCGTAAAGGCTTGCCTACGCGTTTCGCTGCTCTTTTAGCGCCAATTTTCAAACAGAAGGGAGATAAAATGGTTACTTACAGGTTCGACAGTTCGACAAGCTCACTGTCCCGAGCGAAGTCGAGGGACAAGCTCACTACAAGTAGATGTCCTAAAGTGATGACCAAACTTCCCGGTCCAAAAAGCAAGAAGCTGATCGCCAACGACGAGAAGTATGTTTCACAGTCTTACACCAGAATGTATCCTGTAGTGCTCGACCACGCTCAAGGAGCATATCTCTGGGATGTGGACGGAAACTGCTATATCGATTTTCATACTGGGATCGGAGTCTGTTCCACCGGCAATTGCCATCCCCGGGTGGTGGAGGCAATCAAAAAACAAGCGGAGAAAGCCATCCATATTCCCTCAGCCGACTTCTATCATGAGCCGGTGGGCAAATTAGCTGAAAAACTATCTCAGATCGTCCCTGGTAAGAATAGCAAAAGAACCTTTTTCTCCAACTCCGGAACAGAAGCGGTAGAAACCGCCTTCAAATTAGCCCGATATAATAAAAGAAAACCTCGAACCATCGCCTTCATCGGAGGATTTCACGGCAGAACTATGGGATCTTTGTCTTTGACCTGCAGCAAATTGAACCAGAGAAAATATTTCGCTCCATTGGTACCGGAGGTTACTCATGTTCCATACGCTTATTGTTATCGTTGTATCTTCAATCTAACCTATCCCAAATGCAACTTAGAATGTATCAGGTTCATTGATGAGGAGATTTTGCAGAAGGTAGCTCCGGCAGAGGAGGTAGCAGCCATCGTGGTGGAACCGATTCAGGGAGAAGGTGGATATATTGTCCCTCCTCCGGATTATCTTCCCCGGCTCAAGAAATTGGCAGAAAAATACCAAATCCTTCTTATTATGGATGAGATCCAGTCGGGAATGGGAAAAACCGGAAAGATGTTTGCCATGGAACACTGGAACGTGACTTCCGACATAGTGGTCATTGCCAAAGCCTTAGCCTCCGGTATGCCTTTGGGGGCTTGCGTGGCTTCTAAGGAACTCATGTCCTGGGAGCCTGGTTCTCATTCCACTACTTTTGGAGGAAATCCCATTGCCTGCGCGGCCGCCTTGGTCACCATTGAGCTTATAGAAAATGGTCTTATGCAGAATGCTGAGAGAATGGGAAATTACATCATGAAGCATTTAAAGAGAATGAAAAATCAGTATGAGATCATAGGCGATGTGCGGGGCAAGGGATTGATGATCGGAATCGAATTTGTGAAAAATAAAAAGACCAAAGAGCCTGCCGGGAATCTGTCCACCGAGGTGGCAAATGAATGCTTCCGAACCGGGCTTATGCTTTTGACTTGTGGGAAAAACGTCGTTAGATTTATTCCCCCATTGATTATCAGCCAGGATACGGTGGATCAGGCATTAGACATTTTCGAGAAGGCAGTTAAAAAAGTGCAGGCGAAAAACGTCCGCCGACCGCCGTCGGCAGTCCGCCGCTGAAAATCTAAAAGCGGCGGACAAAGAATTTAAACAAGGGAGTAGCTTGTGAGACTTTACGAATACGAAGCCAAAAAGCTTTTTACAAAGTTTGGCATACCCATAACTTCAGGTGAAGTGGTGGAAACTCCTCCACAGGCGAAAGCCTTTGCAGAAAAGTTGAATAAACCCGTGGTTTTGAAAACCCAGATTCTTTCGGGAGGGAGAGGCAAAGCGGGTGGAGTAAAGTTTGCCAACAACCCGGAGGAGGCGCAAAGAAAAGCAGAAGAGCTTTTTGCCACCAAGATCAAAGGATTTCCGGTGGAGAAGATTTTGGTGGACGAAAAACTGGATATTGAAAAAGAATTTTATTTGGGAGTAACCATCGATCGGATCAACTATAAATTGGTGATCTTGGCAAGCTCTGAAGGAGGAGTTGAAATAGAGGAGCTTGCCCGTAAAGACCCCCAGAAGATAAAAAGAATAAATTTGGATGTGGATGAGCCATTCTATCCTTTTCAAGGTTTAGGCTTGGCTAAATGGCTGGGTGCAAAGGGTGATAATTTAAAGGTGGTGGGAAACATTGCTGTTTCTCTGTTCAAGCTTTTTAAGCAATATGATGCCAAATTAGTGGAGATAAATCCATTGATTTTGACCAAGGAGGGAAAATTCGTTGCCGCTGATGCCCGCGCAAGCATAGATGACGATGCTTTGTTTCGCCATCCCGAGCTTTCAGAGATGGGCATAGAAAAAAGGCATGAAGAGGGTGAGATGACCAAAAGGGAAAAGATCGCACGGGAATGGGGAATACCATATTTGGATCTGGATGGAGACATAGGCATGTTTCCCGGCGGTGCGGGATTTGGCATAATGGGGAATGATTTTATTCAATATTTTGGTGGGAAACCTGCCAACTTCATGGATTCGGGAGGGGGACCAACACCGGAAAGATTAGCTAAGATGCTCATCCTTTTAGATGAAAATCCGAATGTGAAAGCCATCTTTGGAGCAAGATTCGGTGGCATCTCCCGTTGCGATGATTTCGCCAAAGGGGTGGTGATGTTTCTTAAAGATCACGGACTTTCAAAGCCTATGGTTCTCAGAATGACCGGAAACATGTGGGAGGAAGGGGTAAGAATTTTTCAGGAGGCAAAAAAAGATAATCCGGAGATATTTAAAAATATTGAGATCCACGGCATCGAGACGCCCATAGAAGAAATCGCCAAACGAGCCGTGGAATTGGCGGAGAAAATGTAGGGGCGGGGTTTATCCCTGCCCGAAGGGTTTTTAGGAGTGCAAAAGCTTGCTTTTGCGCTTTTATCGCTTTAAGACCAATTATGATTGGTGATTTATTATGGGCACTTTGGAGAATCATTTCAAATATGGGACCTGAATGGATCACTGCTATAGCAACCTGTGTCTATGCTTTTGTTACAGGATGGATCATCTTCGAGATGCACAAAGATCGTAGGGCTTTGCACCAACCTATTCTTGTGGTCCAACTTAAGAAGGCAGAGGCAAAGTATCCTGTGTCGTTGGTTTTTACTCTGAAGAACATCGGCAAAGGTCCTGCACCGAAATGTGAAGCGTTCTGTGAAGGAAATATAGGAATAAAATGGAAGCTAGTGGAGGATATTCCACCTATTGGAATTAACGAGACTCAGGATATAAGATTTGAACCAGAACAGATTTACCCATATGACCCTCAGGACAACTATATACGGTTAGAAGTAGAGTACTTAGACATTTTTAAAAAGAAATATAAAGTAAGCATTTCTGTCGATCAGCAAACTTTGGTAAGTCTCGGTATACTCCACGCTAGTCGTCCTTAGATCCAGAATTATGGCAATAAAAACAAAAATCAAAGTTGCAGTTGCTTTAAGCGAAAGGGAAAAAGATTTCGAAACTTTCAGCCAGGAGGTAAATTTAACTAAAGGTAGTTACCTGATTCATCAGGCAAAAGAAAGCTCGATAAATCGAGCAACTACATTTTGGGTAAAAAGGTTAGGAGAATTTAATGGCGATTTTAGTGGACAAAAATAGCAAGGTGATTGTGCAGGGGATTACCGGCGGTGCCGGAAGGTTTCATACCGAGCGAATGCTGGCTTATGGAACAAAGATTGTTGCTGGAACATCGCCGGGAAAGGGAGGAGATAAAGTATTTGAAGTGCCGGTGTATGATACGGTGGAGGAATGTGTGAAAAATCACGAAGCCGACACCTCGGTCATTTTTCTCCCTGCCCCTTTCGTAAAGGAGGCGGTGATTGAGGCGATCTATGCGAAAATAAAGCTGATTGTGGTAGTCCCCGAACATATTCCTATCCTCGATATGATGATGATCAGAAAAGAGGCTCAGAAGTTCGGAACCATAGTCTTAGGCGGAAATACTGCCGGAATCATCACTCCCGGTGAGGCGAATTTAGGAATCATGCCGGATATTGCCTTCAAACCCGGCAGAGTGGGAACTGTTTCGCGGTCAGGCTCCTTGACCTATTATGTTGCCGACACTCTCTCCCGAACCGGCTACGGAGAAACTACTTGCGTAGGCTTGGGAGGGGACCCTGTCTTGGGGTCTACCTTTAATGAGATATTGGAGCTTTTCGAAAATGACCAAAAGACCAAAGCGGTGGTTTTAGTTGGTGAAATCGGTGGAGTTTATGAAGAGATGGCAAAACCGACTATAGAAAAGATGAAAAAGCCGGTCATCGGCATGGTTGGCGGTCTTTTTGCACCACCGGGAAAACGAATGGGACATGCGGGCGCCATAGTCGAAGGAGAGATGGGCACCGCGCAAAGTAAACTGAAAGCCTTAGAAGAAGCCGGCGCGCACATCGCTAAAACATTTCTGGACATTCCGAAGATTTTAGAGAAATTGAAAATTTAATCATTGAGCCTATCCCGTTGGAGTGGGGTGCCCTCACCCCGCTCTACTAAATGGTCAAGGGTGAGGGTTCACCCTGAAGGGCACCCTTGACCAACAGGTTTTGTTTTCCCCTCACTCTAACTCTCTCCCCGAAGGGGAGAGAGGACTTTTTTTCCTCTCCCCACTGGGGAGAGGATGAAGGTGAGGGGGCAACAGAGTATTTACTTGCCCTTCACCTTTGCTCTCCCTGAGGCGGATGGCAAAGGTTGAAAGAATTTTCTTGTTATATTTAGCTTTCCTCTTATTTTTACCGAAAGAAATTTAAAAATTATAGTGCGACATGGATATGATGAAAAAAGAGGCACTTTTTTGGGAGAAGAGGGAAGACGGTAAAATTCAATGTCTTCTCTGTCCAGTTGGGTGTGTAATCGCTGACGGGAAGATCGGTGTGTGTATGGGGAGAAAAAATGAGGGCGGGGTGCTTTATGTCATAAATTATGGCAGGTTGGTCTCTCTGGCGATGGATCCTATTGAGAAAAAGCCTTTGTATCATTTTCATCCTGGCACCCAGATTCTCTCCACAGGTCCCAATGGATGCAACATGAGTTGCCAGAACTGTCAGAACTGGAGTATTTCTCAAGAGGAATCACCAACTGAGTTTGTTTCGCCTGAGGATCTGGTCAAAGTTGCTTTGAGAGAAAAATCTGTGGGGATTGCTTACACCTATACGGAACCTTTGATCTGGTATGAATATGTTTTAGACACCGCTAAAATAGCCAAAGAAAAAAACTTAGCCAATGTGTTGGTCACCAATGGATACGTTCACGAACAACCCCTCTTAGAACTTCTCCCATATATTGACGCTATGAATATAGACCTCAAATCCATGGATGAGGATTTCTATAAAAGCAATTGCAAGGCTAAACTTCCCTTCGTTTTAAAGGCTATCGAATTGTCATACAAACAAAAAACTCATATTGAGATCACCAATTTGATAATTTCCGACATGAACGACTCTGAGGATCAAATTCAGAAGTTAGTCGATTTCGTGGCTGGTTTGAGCGACAGAATACCCCTTCATTTTTCCCGATATTTTCCTGCATACAAAATGAGCATCCCCGCCACCCCTTTACAGACTTTACAGAAAGTTTTTCTTTTGGCTAAAAGAAAACTGAAATATGTCTACATCGGTAACGCTTATATTCCCAACACCTCAAATTCCTATTGCCCTGATTGCAACGAACTTTTGATTAGAAGAGATGGTTATTATACTTCTATAGTTGGTATCAAGGATAAAAAGTGTAAGAAGTGTGGTGTGTCGGTGGACATAGTGATGAAATAAAAAATTATCTTTGTTGGTCATCCCGCCAAAGGCGGGACACACTTGACCGAATATTTTGGGGTCGGGGTAAGGGTACCCCGACCCAACAGTAACATTGTATCTTTTAGGTTTCGTTTTAAAAGGTTACGGTTTCGGTGACGTATCGTTTAAAAAGTCATCGTCAGCCGTTTATCATCTAAAATACAACAGACGAAACCGGGAAACGATACCCGATACGTGGCCGAAACCCAAACCGACCCGTATGAGTGCATACGCATGGACGATAAACATAGAAATCTTCTTTTGTAGACATAGCATTAGGGACGTTATCTTTTTGAGCTTACTTTTTCTTTACATATTTTGAATAATGTTTTTCTAAGCATTCCGGGCAAATGCTATGACTGAAATCTGCTCCGGTATGCTCAGCCAAATATTCCTCAACTTTCTGCCAGTAATTTTCGTCGTTTCTGATCTTTTTGCAGAACATACAGATGGGCAAAAGTCCTTTTAGCTGTCTGACCTGAGCTAATGCTTCCGAAAGCTCCTTATTTTTTTGGCGAAGCGATCTCTCAAGCTGGATGACCCGTTCTCCTGCTCTCACCCGGGCTAAAAGCTCGGTTCTTTCGAATGGCTTGGTGATGTAGTCATCGGCGCCGGCATCCAGCCCTTCGATGATCTTTTCTTTTTGAGTCAATGCAGTCAAAACAATTATATAAACATAACTGGAAAGGTCGAGACCCCGAATCCGACGGCACAGCTCCAATCCGTCCAGCTCAGGCATCATCCAGTCAGTGATGAGCATGTCCGGTACCTCTTTTTGAATCGACTCCAAAGCTTTTACTCCATCTTCAACCGTGACCACATCATAACTGGCATTAGTTAGGGTCATCTCCAGTATTCTTCGGAAAATTTTTTCATCTTCGGCGATGAGTATTTTCATTTTTCGTCCTTGCGAATTCAACATTTTAATATTATGATTTTAGAGCACCTTCCCTGAGTAACGATTTGTTAATGTATACCTCTAAGTGTTCAAACGCGGTTCTCAAATTACAGACTATCTCCTCAGCGACTGCTAAATCACCTTTACGTCCCAAAAGCTCTAGCTGCAAAGCAAGGTCGGCCATAGGCTTGGCACCCAGATTGCCAGCGGCACCTTTGAGGCTGTGCGCCTCCCTTTCCACCACCTTAGCCTCACCCCTCTTAATCGTCTCAGCCAGTTTCTCCAACTGTTTCGGCACATAGCTTAAAAACTCCTGAAGCATCTCCTTGAAAAATTCTTTGTCCCCGTCAAATCTGCGCAGGGCGGATTCAAGATCAATAGGCTCGACAGGTTCGATATACTGACTGCAAGCAACCTCATTTTTCTGGGGTGAAAGGTGAAAGGTAAAAGGTGAAAGGTCTTTCTCTGAATCCTGGGATTTAGTCCACTTTTCTATGGCATGGAAAAGCTCTTGGGGCTCTATGGGCTTGGAGATGTAATCGTCCATGCCCGCTTGCAAACACTTCTCCCGATCCCCCTTCATGGCGTGGGCAGTGATGGCGATAATGGGCGTATGCTTTCTATCACCTTCCATTTCACGGATTATTTTGGTGGCCTCAAAGCCGTTCATTTCAGGCATCTGAACATCCATCAAGATAAGATCATATGCTCTCCTTTTTACCGCTTCTATTACCATTCGCCCATCTTCCACTGCATCCACCGAATAGCCGGCTTTCTTAAGGAGGGTGACCGCCAATTTCTGATTCATGGGATTGTCCTCGGCTAAGAGTATGTGAGCTCTCCGGTGCTTCTGTTCTTCTATGGTGTGACGGGTAACTATGGAGAGAGGTTTTTCTTTTGCTTGAGCTTTCTGTCGATTCAAAACAGTAATGATGGTATCAAATAATTGCGACTGTTTGATCGGTTTTGTCAGGTATCCGGCACAACCCAAAGCCTCCAGTCGGGCCGCATCTCCCCGCTCTCCGATGGAGGTGAGGATAACTACTGGCACATCTTTGATTTCCTGGTCGCCCTTGATAGCACGCAGTGTCTCTTCCCCATCCATCTCCGGCATCTGCATGTCTAATAATAATAGGTCGAAAAGTTTCTCCTTTCGAACTGCCTTCTTCAATATCCGGAGCGCCTTTGCACCGCTTTCCACCGCCTCGGCATAACAGCCAAAGGATTCTAACATCTTTAACAGAATGGCTCGGTTGGTCTGGTTATCGTCTACCACCAACATCCGCAGACCGCGTATATTAGAAGGAAGCGTTAGAGAGATCTCTTTGAATTCTTTCTGCTTCTCGAAAGTGACGGTAAACCAAAAACGACTCCCCTTGCCCGGTCGACTTTCCACGCCGATTTGACCACCCAAAAGCTTTACCAATCGCTTGGAGATGGACAGTCCCAACCCGGTGCCCCCGTATTTGCGGGTGGCAGACCCGTCAGCCTGGACAAAGCTCTCAAATATCTTCTCCTGCTTATCTTTGGGGATGCCTATTCCGGTGTCGGTAACGGAAAAAAGAAGCCTGACCCGATCTTCCGTCTCTTCGGAAAGCTCTACCCGGATTACCACTTCCCCCTTTTCCGTAAACTTAACGGCATTTCCTCCCAAATTCATCAAGATTTGGCGCAACCTGCCAGGGTCACCCCGCAGAAGCGTGGGGACCTGAGGGTGGATCATACAAGCCAATTCCAGTCCCTTGCCGGAAGCACGATGGGCTAAAGTGTCCGTCACTCCCTCCACCGTGGTGCGCAAGTCAAAGTCAATGGTCTCCAATCCCATCTGACCAGCCTCTATTTTTGAAAGATCCAAAATATCATCTAACAACCCCAAAAGTGCATAGCCACTCTCCTTGATTATGTTCAGGTATTCTTGCTGTTGGTCGGTTAGGTCTGTATCCAGGGTGATGCCGGTCATGCCGATGATGGCATTCATGGGGGTGCGGATTTCGTGGCTCATGTTTGCCAGAAATTCACTTTTGAGCCGATTGACCTCCTCGGCTTCTTCCTTAGCTTTCCTGAGATTCTCTTCCGCCCGCTTGCGCTTTAACGCATTGGCTAAAATCTCTGCCACTATTCGGAGCAGAGAGACGGTATCTTCTGACCAGGCCTTCATCGCTCGCACTGAATCGAACCCAATAAACCCGATGAGAGCCCTCTCGCAGATCATCGGCACCACCACCAGCGATTGGATATCTTGCGCTTGCAGAATCTCTTTTTCTGCGCTCGCTCCGGGTGGAAGATTGGCTACACTGGGTATATGAATGGTCTCAAATCCCTTAAGCTTCTCCATCCACCATGGAAATGTCTCCACCGGTAGCTCCTGCAATTTGTCCATTTGGGGCTCAATCCCTTCGGCACACCATTCATGGGTATTGGTCATTTTTGTTTTGTCCTCGGAGAAAAGGAATACGTAACTACGGTCGACCTGGGTAAATTCTCCGATGGCTTGCAACGCTTGATTTATGGCGTGGTCAATCTCATCCGACCTGAGATTTATGAAGTTTGTAGATATGGAGGAGATCAGATTTACGAATTCAACTCGATGCAGTAATGTCTCTTCCTTTTGTTTGCGCTCTGAGATATCGCGCAACAACAGCACGGCGCCACCACGGCCGCTCAGTTTGCCGGTGATGATCTCCAGTGGCATGGTCTCACCGTTTTTCTTTTTCCCTGTTGCTGATCCAATGAGAAAGCCCTCTCTTTCAAGTATGTCATATATCTCATGTGGGCGTTGGGGATTGAATCGCCTGTCAAAATAGAAAAGGTCAGTTTTCTGGCCAACAACTTCATCTACCTCGTAACCAAACATTCTTTTCACAGAAGCATTGCACTCCATGATAGTCATGGCTGGGTCGACCACCAGAAGCACATCCGGACTAATACTCGAGATAATGTTCTCCAATTCCGCTTGTCTTTTTGCAGCTTTTCTCCAGCGCCTGTAGGTCAACCAGAGCAGGCCGCTCAACCAGAGAAAAGAAACATTAATGACGAATTCAGCCAGAGGTAAATCGGTATATGCATCGAGAAAGCTATAAATTCTACTAACAAGGTGAATGGATATGCTAAATATTGATAAGGCACCTGCAACAACTAAGACTAGGGACAAATCGAGCAGTTCAGTGTTTTTCTTTTTTACTAGCTTCATTCACAATCCCCTTTTCTCCTGCAGCGCATTCTCATCTGTTGGACAAAGACATGTTTATCCAGTCGAGAATTCCAAAATTCTTCTTGAGTCGATATCCCTCAGCGCCATCCTTGGCGTGCCTTAACGTCTCTACGGCTTGCCTGCGCAAGGGTTCCGATGTCTTTAATTTAACACTTCGTTGGCACATCTCTATCAATTTACTGGTGAGTTGCCCCTTTTTCTTATCTTTAGACAGAAAGAACCCCCTTCTAGTGAGGTCGGCTTGGACTTTGAGTTGTCTTCATAGGATTTAAATCGGCTTCAAAATCTGGTGCTTTAGCCATAATCCTAGGGGTTCATGTAAATAATGGGGCTGTTGCTTAAGTATGTTTATGCGTATGCACTCATACGAGTCGTCTATCGGCTGCGGTTTAGTTCGACCCTTCGATAGGCTCAGGGCGGTGACAGTTCGACTTCGCTCACTGTCCCTGAGCAAAGTTCGAAGGGAGCGAAGTCAAACCGCAAGCTCACTACAAGTCGGCTACGTATCGCAAGTCGTCTGTCGGCTTCGTCTTTCGTTTTACCCAATAAACGATAACGAATTACGATAAACCATACGTAACCGCAACCCAACCCTTTTTTACGAAACCAATACAAAAAAGAGTTCGGCAACAGCCTCTAATATTGTCTAGATTTATTTTTTGATTGAGGTGTAACTGAAAAGGGTATCTCCTGTTAGGCAAGAAAAAAGGGGAAAATCAAATCTCACGCAGGAGGATATCCACGATGATGGAGACCCATCTGGGAGAGAATTGGATTTCCCGGAGGGGGAGATAAGGAGAAAATGAGGGAGAGTCAAGTTTTAAGGCACAGAAATGGTGAAACTTTGGGGGGAGGAGGTGAGGAAGAAGGTATTAAAATTGGTGAATTAAGGTTTTGGGAAGGATTTGGGTGGAGATTTATTTGACACACCTGCTGAAAATAGATACTTGACAATTTTATGAATTTTTGTATCTTAATATTAGGTTTATCGGGTTTGATGTTAAACCGGATAGGATTTACTGGAATTCCCATGATGGTATGCCTTCTATGAAGCTTAATATAATCCATAATTTGAGAACCAAATTAATCAAGTAATATAATTCTTTGAGGAGGTGAACCTTCGATAAAATTGTTACAAACTGTTTTCTGTAGGAGGGGCGCAAGAATACGAAACCTTTTAACTTTATGATTTTCGGAGGCTTGACATGAAAAAACAATTCAATTCTTTCACCGTTTTTGTGAGCCTATCTTTCTTGGTGGGGTTCTTTTTTATTTTAGTCTCCACTCCGACTGCGGGAGAGATAGAGAAGAATTTTAGAGAGTATCTAAATTCTTTATCACCTGATGAGTTCGTCTCTGCAATCGTGATCATGGCGGATCAGGCAGACATAAAGACTCTGAATGCCAGCTTAAAACTGGAAAAAGCGACCATGAGGGTCCGGCATCAAAGAGTGTTGTCGGCGCTACAGGCTGCCGCTTCTGGGTCTCAAGGGAATATAGTTAGTTATCTTGAGACAAAGAAAAGGGATGGTTCAGTAAAAGGATACACGCGCTTTTGGATCATGAATTTAATTGTAGTTCAGGCCACAAGACAGGAGTTGGAAAGGATCGCTGCTCGTCAGGATGTGGAGATCGTAGAGGAAAACTTCCGGGTAAGCCTGATTGAACCGGTGGGGGAGAGAACCAAATCGGTGGAGATACCATCCAAGGGAATCGGGGTAACTCCGGGTTTGAGAGCCATCAATGCACCCAGGGTATGGCACGAGTTGGGGATTACCGGGCTGGGGAGATTGGTAGCTAATCTGGACACGGGAGTGGACGGATCCCATCCTGCTCTGAGTAGCAGATGGAGAGGCAA
>Ga0315289_10009227_pt1 | contig 14210 bp, 14 predicted proteins | sample YL17G11_40_MG_FD_203452 | JGI IMG/M metagenome (GOLD analysis project Ga0315289, IMG submission 203452) | Sediment microbial communities from Yellowstone Lake, YNP, Wyoming, USA - YL17G11_40 | ecosystem: Environmental > Aquatic > Freshwater > Lake > Sediment | place: USA: Wyoming | collected...
GACAAAGAACTGGCCTACGTGGATGTTGATTGAGCCCAAGAACCCTAATAATGCTCATGGGCGGCCTTGGGAGCCTAGCGACGAACGCTAGGAGGCTTAGGTGGCTTTCTAGGAGGCGGAGCAGTTTTCTTTGCCTTCTCGTTTGCTTCCTTGATACGCTGATTTTCTTTTTGTTTGCGTTCAATGAACCACTTGCGATACTCGATAGGAAGATTCCACGCCTCAGTCCATGAGAAGTGGCAATACTCCATTATGAGGAAGATCTCCTCGAGTATGTAAGGTTTGTCCTTAGGATTCAGGCCAAAAGAAATCGGTGCCTAGTGGCACCTCCACCTCCCCCTTGAACGAACAGGCGTCACAAACGAATGGCGTCTTGAGTTCGATCCCGGGTGTGATAGAGTCGATGTACTTTCTCAGTTCTCTGCTGTCTTTTGCAGGCATGTTACGAATGACACTGGCAAGTTTCTGAGGGTCACGCTCACCAGCAATGTCAATGACCTGCATCTTGAGGCGAGTTGTCACGAGTTCTTCACCAATACCTGACTTACGACCACGCTCAAGAATCTGAAGAAGCTCACGCTCTTCCTCACCAGTCAGAAGTTTGAAGACACAGGTCTTCTTGCTAACTGGGAGGGTGTATGAGAACTCATTCTTTCCTGTCTCAATCTTAAGATCTGCCGGGAATGTCTTGACTGGCAATGTCGTGAGATCCAACTCCATCTTAATCTCACTCTCACACCCAGGACATTCAACCTTGATGCTATAACCAGCGCCGTAGCCAGTTATTCTAACACCAATCATTGCTGCGTTGCGATCTCCAACAAGCATCTTCTCTGGCTCGATGTCCTTATCAATCAGACAACTGCGCAGAAGTGATGTGATAACCTTGCCAGAACGAACAAGAGCACGCGATGTAAGAATGTCTTCATCTCTCGCTGTCATTGATCTTATTTCTACGCTTACCTTGCCTGCGAGAGGGCTTCCTGGTTGATAGACCTTTCCCTGCGACGGCATTGGAACCAAATCAGTTGGAACCGAGATTTCTTGTGGCGTGACTGCTCTTGAAACTTGGCTTAATGAAACGGGTGTGCTTTCAGACATTGATGCCTCCGTGACTAAATAGGATCACGGAGGCATTTATGCACTGACGGTTTCTATGGTTGTGGAGGATCTCTTGGTTTTGGTGCTAGTTTGCGAGCCTTATTTAGTTTAGGTAGTATGTATTTTCCGAACAAGTATACGCCAACAAAAAGAAGTACTACGACGCCAAAGAATGTGAAGTATTCTAGAGTTGTGGGATCTGGATAGTTCCAGTCTTTTATCATAACGACCTCAGTATTGTAAAATGGCGTTGTCGAAGCGAAGTGTGAACGAGATTTCAGAGTTATCAGATGAAGCGTAGTCTAGGTCACCAAAGTTGACATCCTGAGGCCATGCACCAATGATGTCCCAGTACTCAACAACTGTGCCCTGCGGGTCTAGAAGTTTGAGGACGATGTCTTGCTTGTAGAAGGTTGCATAACCCATACGGCCTGTTAGTGGCTCATAGTTCAAGCGTACCCAGTCCATGACCTTCTGCGCTGCAGAGGGAGCAATAGGGTCGTGTGTAGTGATGGCGATAGGGCCCCATGTTTGCTTTCCTGACACATAACGCTTGGTATTGATATAGTCAATAACCACTTCGTCAAAAGTGAGCTGCGGGCGAGCAGCAGTCTTGAGCGTATAGGCGTCAATGCCTCTGATCTGGAGGATCCATCTAAACTTCCTCTTTGGCTCATAGGTGTTCGCGAGCAGTTGTCCAACTTCTAGAGTCTCGGCCATTTTCTGTATCTCCGTTTAGGCGGGCATTCGGGCCCTTCTGGAGTAAGTAAGAAAGCAAGAACCTTTTCAGTCCCGTTGAACATTTTTCATTCTAGAGCCAGATAATAATGTTGTCATGACTATGCACTCGCAAGCAGGATCTTGATGATCTTGAGAGTGTCTTTGAGAGCCTTGCCAGTTGTTCCACCAATACCGTGGTTGACAAGCAGTTCGTCCCATACCAAGCCTGCGACAAGATCATTGTTTACCTTGTCGATCAAGTTCGAGACTGTATTGTTGACAAGAATGTTCCAACTTCCAAGTGTTGAGACGAATACTGGCTGGCCACTCTCTGTGTATATGTTGCCAACAACATCTAGAGTGTGGTTGCCCTCCCAGGTCCTCATCTTCCAACCATTCATCAAGAAGAACGTTGAACCAAGGTTGTCGCCGCTAGGAAGTGGGTCTCCTCCCACCGACCGGAACGCCTGCTCGTACTTCATGTAATCGTAGACGGACAGCCACTCTTTCCAGTTCGAGTAGACGTCGTCCTTAATGTTCAGGTTGGTGATACCCGGGTTGACGATGACGAGCTTGAGCTCTCCATCGAAAGTCACGTCGGACTGGTTTGACCATTCCCAATAGTCTGCGAACGCTGCGTACATGAAATCACCGGACGTCGACCCAATTGACTGAAAACTGGACGCTGGCTGTCGCAGCCGCCACAGGGTTTGCCTTCCGTACCCGTATTGAATAGGTAGAGCCGTACCCAGAAGCACCCAGTGACGTCATGCATTCACCGCGGACACCCCAGACGTCTGGGTCAAACGTCTCATTTGACACTCCAATCGCGTAGATGTTCGCCGAGATAATCTTTCCACCAGAGCCCGACGTAGGAGTGGTGACCTCGACGGGAGAGTACGCGCTCGCCGCAATCCACGAACCAGTTGTCAGAGTCATGTCCTTGACGATTTCGGCTATGACCTCGGTTCCGCTAACGAACATCGAGAACCTGGTTGGCACGGTCAGCATGTAGTTGTCGACGCCGGCGAATATGTTGGTCGAACGGAACGAGCCGAGGACGACAGGATCGCTTCCCGTGATCTGGACCTGTGTACCGAAGAACCCACCTGGCTTCGTCAAAGCAATGCGATCATCGGAGCTGACGCCCTCGGCACTAGCGGCGGCGGCGAATAACTTGAAGCGACTTGGGCTCGCGGTGGCTGCCTCGTTGATTATCTCAACACGGATTGGGAGTGAGTTGTTCCGTAGGATAGGGCGATCAGCGATGTAGAACTGCGTGTCCTCGTAGACGGTAATGCGATCGCCGCTATTATTGAAGACGCCGGCTCTGATGGTGCCGACCACCATCGTATCGAAGTTGAACCAGTACATGTTGACCTTCGAAATGTCAAGGACCATTCCGTCGTTGCTATCGACAGCGGAGATAGGGTCCAGCCACAGCGACTGTGAGATCTTCGTGACGACCGTAGCCCCAGTAGAATTGGATCGCTTGACGATGTTGAGCGCGGTCCCGCTGAGCTCAAAGTACATACCGTTCGAGTTGCTGTAGGCTCCCCATCTGCGGACGCATCCAGTTTTGCCAGTGTCGCCGACGGTGACAGCGAGCGTGAAGATTTCGCCAGATCCAGGGAACGCTGGCGGCCTGACAGACGTGATCATCCTAACATAACTGCCAGAAATATCATCGACATCGAGGATCGCAGCGTGCTCGTAGCTACTGTGCGAGACCGACGCGACGCCAACTGACTGTGAGAACCATGCGTCTGGGTAAATGCCATACTTGAAGTCGTGCACTTGTAGTGGAAACGGCTGGGACATACGCGACATGCCGTACGCGTCGAGTTGCTGAGCTCCTTCGGTGAACCGGACGAAGGCCGCACCGGCTTTGTCTACGTGTTGGCCCCAGCGGGGGTTGTTCTTGCCTGTTACGATCATTTCCTGAGCATAGCGGTCGGTCACCGACGCAACGACGCCTACAGGCGATCCATTGTTCAGGATGTTCTCACCAACGGTGAAGGCAACACCGGTTCCGTCTTGTGGAGATAGCTCGATGAAGCCAGTGCTCGCGTCCGTTGGATCGTAGTTTATGACTTCGCCAGAAGCTAACGATGTCTGGCCGGTGATGGTTTCGCCAACAACAAATACACCCGTAGCTGCGGAGTAACCAACCTGCCAGTAGACATTGGCCAAGAGGTGCTTGCCCGCACCGTCGGGTGGGATCCTAAAATGCGACACCCCTTTTTTGGCGTTATGTGACATATTTTACCTCGTCTGACGCGTGAAGGCATTCGGATGGAAGCGAGCAGCTGTAAATACTTCTCCTTCACGTGGATCTACAGCTGCTCCGCCTTCTGTCAACCATTCGCGTTCAGGTATAGCCTTGAGTGGATCTGATGGTGAGATATCCCAATCGTGTGAAAAGTTATCCCAACTCCATCCACTCCTGAACTGCTTTTCAAAAAACTCTATTAGACCAGGCACCATTACATCTCCCATAGTTCTGTATCTTATAAGTTTGTATCTTACTTCTTGACGCAATGGATGTTTCTTGTAATGAAGCCCGTCCGCAAACTCTTCGCGGACGGGAGTATTTTTAACTGCCTCTATCAGTATTTTTAACTCATTTGACATCACTGTCTCACTTTCTTATATTACGGGTTGCTGTAGTTACGTTCAAGAGCGGCAACCAGGGACACAGTGTTTGCCTTTGAGCGCTGAATAGTTCCAACGGCATTAACGTACTGTGCAGTACCAAGACCAATACCAACAACGGTGATCGGAGCGTCAGTACCCGTCGTCGCCGGACCACGCTGTGAGTTACCGTCATAATCGTATGTCCACAGGATGCTAGCACTGCCGGCAACACTGCCGGACATGTAGATGCTGTTCTTGTCCTGTACGGTAAGAGCATTAGCTGTGCCGAAGTCACGTCCTGTGTTGCTGCCTGGTGGGTCATCATTGGTGAAGAACACACGGTATATGGCGTTCGAGTCTGATGTTAGGTTGCTTCCGAACTGCAGCGTAAGCACAGCGGAGTACGGATATTGTCTGTTGACGCCGTTATCGTCTACGAAGAAGATGTCGTTGACATTCAGAGAGTTAATGTTGTCAACGAAGGTACCGGAACCGGCCGAGGGACGAAGGGTGTAGAGAGTATCACCGACGAACTGGAGCAGCGGAGCGGCGGTCTTACCAATGACAGACGCGAGTTCCGTGCCTACATCGATATCGGTAGGCTGGCGGAGCTGGTACTGGACGAACTCGTACACCTGCTGAGTAGAGCCAGAGGCGGTGCCTGCGTTGATGATGACATGGAACGGGAAGGTGCCACCAACAAGTCCTGACCTGTTGAGCGAGGAGGTATGGTAGGTGATCGACATCAGGTTGTAGGGAGAGACCGACATTGATGCGTCGGGCACGCCAATCTTTAGGTCTGAACCATTGGTCAGAGGGAACCGGTACACCTGCGGGCTCATGGTGGTAACACCGATGGCCGTCAAGTCTGAGCCTGCGTACGTCTTTCCTTGCTCACGTACGAAAATCTTAAAATATGAGCGTTGGTCTGCGGCACCAGAAGTGTATACCTTGATAGCCTGGTTCACACCACCTGGTACCTGAAGGACGATGTCTGCAGCTGTTCCAGTTGACGACTGCTGGTAGTAAACACGACCAGAAGTACCAGAGAACTCGAGACTACCGAGTGTCACTACTCCAATCCACTCTTCCTGAGTGATAGAAGCAGTGTTCTTAAGGGCCCAACCTCCAGTCCTGATTAGGTTGACGGTAGCTGATACACTGGTGACAGCATACGACTTGTCCCAGTCCCAGCCATTTCCAACTTCGAACTGTTCGTCGGTGATCGGAGTGAATGGGAACGGATAAGCAATGTACAGAGAGGAGCTCTTCCAAAGCTCCTTTGTCTTCGAGTACACACACTTAAGTGTGACACCGTCATCACCTAGATTTCCTGAAGCACGATTAAGTTTAATTGTCTTACTGCCTGTCAGGATTGAGATCTCAGTTCCATCTGTTAATGAATCTGGATCGATAATAAGAGCCATAAGTGTTTGTTCTCCTTAAAAATACTTCCCCTATCTAGGGCTGATTCATTTCTAAATAGAGCCGGGACTTGATAATCTATACTTTAACTTAGATTTATGGTGGGTTGAAGTATTGTCTATCTGTGACCTGTTGGATTGGGATAGTTGCGTCAGAACCACCCACGGTGTATGCTTGATATATTGGAAGATAATTAACGTTAAATACAACAATGTTAACTATGAAATTTGCAGTGTACGTGTATGTGTACGCGAATGAGGTATTCGATAGTTCTATTCCAGCAAGCTCTGTTGCTGTTGCAGGGTTAGATCCAGAGAATATTCGTACCTCAGAACCTGATACCAGACCAGTCAATGTTAATGTCTTCTGGCCTGTAATAACCTCAGACGTAGATGAACCAGAGTTTCTTACTGATGGAACATCACCGCTAGTCACAGAAATTGTAACCTTACCTCCTGAAGTGTTGTAAACTGTCGCATTTGTACCGGTGACTGAACCAGTACCAGCTGTTCCTGCGATATAACCTGTGAACGTATGACCGGCGAATGTACATGAACCAGCAGTCACGATTTGCATAGCATGGTTATCACCATCTGATACGAACGTACAGTTTGTTACTAGATTAGGCGCATTGGAAATCAACGACATAGAAGCATATGAGTTATCAAATGTGCACCTATTTATCGTAGACCCGCTTTGTGTTACCGAATCACAGCGACGGAATACATCGTTAGTCAGCGTTGAGCTGCCTTGAAACTGCAACGTACTCATATCTGTGAATGCGCAGTTTGTTAGATTTATCGTTGCATTATCTGTCGTCACCCATCGACCACGTGATGATGTTCCAAGAGCCTGCATGGTAATAGCTGACATATCAACGCGTGAACCTGTGTTTCTAACTTCGATTGTATTGAAGATCGCCGATACTTTTTTGGTGTCGGCGATGGAAACACTACTATTACTATCACGAAAGTCGACGAGATTCGAACCAGAGCCTAGAAGCATTAGTCCCTGCCACAGATAGCCACCGTCGATGCGCTGGATGAGCCCCCAACGGTTGGCCGTCGTGTCATTCACAGCGGCACACCCGCTCAGGGTTGCGTAGCCATTGGCCAGATCACCGCCGCTCATGATGGCGGTGCCGCGCCCCCAGCGGATGACGTCGATGCCCTGTGGCTGTCCCTTCGTCGGCGCCGTCGTCGGGCAGTTCACACCCATACCGAAGTACTGCGTCACTGTGGGAGCGCCCACAGTCGAGTCGACTCCACCCACTCCGCCCGACGGGTGGCACGGAACGCAGACCCAACCGCCGTACTGGTAGGTGTCGCTCCCACGAACATAGAACGCACGGAAGTTGCCGAGGGTAGAACCGATGATAGACACCATACCACCAGAAGCCTGCACTGCAAGCGAGTTAGGTGCAGAGAATATCATCCATTGGAACACCGCACCATCAGTTGGCACGGTAATTGCTGTGCCAGAAAGGACACCCATACCGGCCAAACCGGTGGTAGGCATGTTCTTCGATACGCATCCTGCACCGTTGATGAAGTAGTCTACCTCTGTCGCTGGGGCGCCACCAACTGTATAGTTGGTGGGCTCTGACCACGTTCCGCCTGCAGCATTCGTATCACAGGTCGAAATCAGCGCTAGATCTGTCGTATATCCAGGGGCAGCCATTATGCGTAAGCCTCACTCATTCTGTTAGTCCAGGCAGAAGATGTGGAAGACCACTCTGTGGCTTCCAGATTTCCACTGGCATTAAAAGTCAATCTCTTGATAGTCCAAGAACTTGATCCTGCAGCCATTCCCAAGACTGCATATCCTACATAGTTTACAGAGTCACTATCAAAATCAAACAACTGCTTTTTTCTAGTATACTCTATATTGTCTAGAGAGTTTGGTATTGCTTCTGGTGGCGTGCTACCTGATAGGGTTATTCCTGCTACAGTCACTGTTCCTGAAACATAAACTGGATTTGCTTGACTACTTGTCACCACCACCGTACCAGATAATGAAGAACTTTGCTGATTTACTACAAAAACAGATTGAGTTGCAGGAAGATTGACTACTGCTATTCCAGAACTTGTTACCCAAACAGGATTTGCTTGGCTGCTCGTTACTTCTATGATACCACCAATAGTGACGCCTGAAAGTGATATTGGAGTTGCATTCGTTTGAGAAACGGCCACTGCGCCATTAGGTCCAACGCCGCCAGCAATGTATACATTTAGTCCAATACCACCATCAGATCTAGTAGTATAGGCAACACCCCATTGAGTTCCTGATCTTATAGGGTATTCAACAAGCAATGGCCTTCCAGGAGCTGGATTTGCTCCTGTTACATAAGCATCGGCAGAATAGTTAGAAGATGTTATCATTCTAGAGTAAGTAGGGTATACGGGTGAGTTTCAGGCTATTTCTTAGTCTTCACTAGTCTTGCAACCTCGTAGATGTCCTTAGCTATAGTAGATACAGGAACTCCAAGTTTATTGAGTGTTGCTGTTAAAGCAACAAGAACAGGAGTTAGATCAGTTGAGCCACCGCCACCAGCAGCACCCAACACTGCCTGATGGTATGTGGCAGTTAGTGCTGCAGCTACAGTTCCTGAGAATGGAAGCCCAATAGTCGAACTTACTATGCTGATTGTGCTCGAAGCATTTGTTATTATTGTCCTGTCTGCAGCTGTGAATCCGCCAGCAACTGCAACATCTGCTGCAAGAGCTGCTTGGTGGTATGTTGCTGTTAAAGCTGCAGCGACAGTTCCTGAGAATGGTGTTCCTATTATAGTCTTGATCGCAGCAATGTCGACTGACACTGTGGAAACTGCTGGTGTTCCTATAACATTCTTTATGGCCGCGATGTCTGCAGATACAGACGCGCCAACTGGAGCTCCTACTCTAGAATAACCCAACGTTGATGTAGATGCAGCAATATCTGCTTGTCTGTATGTCGCAGTTAGTGCTGCTGCAACTGTCCCCGAGAATGGAAGTCCAATAGTCGAACTTACAATGTTTATAGTGCTTGACGCGTCTGTAAGCATTGTTCTATCTTCTGCTGTAAATCCACCAGCACCTGCGTTAGCCCCAGAAACTGCCTGAATGTATGTTGCTGTCAAAGCTGCTGCAACTGTACCTGAGAATGGCACACCAATGGTGTTGTAGATCACTGTGGTGTCGCCAGACGCAATCTTTACCACACCATAATAGATGTTGGCAGTCGCAACTTTCGCGCAGTACTGAAGGATGCCAGGGTCACTGGAGTAGGTTGCCGGAAGAACAACATTATAATACCCTTGATTTAGATACGCTGTTCCTACAAACTCTACAAGATCAGACCCTGTTAATGTGATATCATAGTTTATGCCATTTGACTTTACCAAGCTGAATGTGGCATCACCTGAAACTTTTCCAGTAACTGGCACTCCTGCAGACGTTTGTAGTATAATAGGAAGTCTTAAAGTTGAACCTGCTGCGTATTCTAACATTTTAGTTAACTCCTGGGTTCAGTTTAGAAACGTTCCACAAAGCTGTGCTTCCTGTTGATACGCTAAGATCGATGTTAGCATAAAGATATGCTACGCCTGTTACAGCCAATGTTGTGCCACTTAGTTTTGTTCCTGATGCAGCTACAGGCTGATCAAAAGTCATTGACATCTGAGAATAAGAAGAACTTATGCGCATTATGTTTGGATATGGAAGTCTAGAGGCATCTGGTATTGCTCTTTGCAACGGTCTTATGAATGTGGCGTCAGTTCTGTCAGGAAAGCTAACACGACCAGAAGTGTAAGAGTATGACGAACCTGATGAACCTGATCCTAGTGCTATGATTTCTGCATCTGTTCGTGCAGCAATGCTAAGTCTTAAACGATCTATGCCGTAGAAGCCACCAGTTAGATTTGTCTGGTTACAATAAACTCCCAAGTTGTTTGAGATTGATGAATATGCTGCTGCGTTCTTTATTCCACTTTGAGTTGTGCTTGCTGTTGCGTTTATCCACGCTACAAATGAAGAACTGTTAGCAGTGTATGTTGCAAGAAGGTCTGCTTCAGAGCGTGATTCACTTGACACTCTAAACTTGTCTATTCTACCTGGCAATGCATAGGTTCCCGGATGAGCATTGAAACCTCCAAATCCAACAAACACTTGATCACTTGATGTAACGCCAGCATGCAAACTAGATCTAATGTCCGTGTCACCAGTCAATGTCTTTGATACTTCTGGTACTCCATTGACAAACATCTTCATCTCTGAACCAGATCTACGCACAGCTACGTGATACCATAAACCTGATTGCGGTGAAGTTGTGCTAGTTATGTGTGTATTTAGGTTTAAGTATCCAGTTGTTGGTCTTGCGCCTGTAGTCTCTGTAAAGAACCAATAGAACTTTTGAGGATTATACAAAGCAGGTACTCGACAATCAAGTCTGCAGTATGCTCCTCTTGCTTCACCTGACCAATCCCACCAATCACAAAGATTAAACATTACATACTCACTGTCGCCTAATGAAACATCTGGTATACGAACATTGAAATCAACAGTGTAGTTGCTTGATGATGCTATTGTGGTGAAAAATGGGCTTGACATTGAAATACTGGATGACAGTGGAGATGTAGAAGTAAGGATGGCCCAAGCAGAATAGTTGTCAAACTGAAGACTTGATCCTGTAAATCTTCCTGCTACAACAGAGGCACTTCTGTCAAGTTTAAAGTCAGGTCCAATACCCAGACTGTCACTCATAAATGTACTCGACCCAGAAGTGTAGAAACTATTATACAACATTTGTGTTCCAGACCCAGCAGTCGAATAGTTGTATGTGCTTCCAGACAACTTGTGAGTGATAGCAATGACATCCCAAGATCCAGAACCATTAGGAGTGTATGGCCAGTTTATCGTTGTGAAGCCTAGTAGTGGTGTTCCATAGCGAAAGCGCAGAGCATTGTATGTGTATGGACCTGCTCCGGTTCCTGTGACACCAATCTCTATACCCCGCCAATCAGAAGCGCCAGGTGTGTCCTTTGACTCAAGCAAGAAGATGTCAGCAAGAGTTTGAACTGACCCAGTCTTAGACACCATCATTGCAAAGTCTAGTGTCCAATCGTCTGCACATACACCGCCAATAGAACCAGCACCTGTAAACTGAGTTACTGGTAAATCAACTCTAAGAGACGCAGATGATGTAAATCTAACAGATGTATTCTCAACACCAGTGGCTCCGAATGAAGCAGTGCCACCAGCTCCAGTCACTCTAAACAAGTTGTATGTTGCACTTGCTGGGTAATACGATCTTGCAACTGAGTTGGACGCAGTTGTAGATCCTGATACATCATTCATCAGCCAGGCAGCGTATACTTTGCTATCAAGAAGTGTTGTCATTTTATAGATTTGTTGGAATGCAGAAAACTCTTAGATTACGCTTTGCGTTGGCAGTCATTGCTGAGTATAAAAACTCTCCAAATGTTCCCGCAAAATTTTGTATACATCCAGCAAGACAGAAACCATTTGCGACGTTGCAGTCTGTTGTTCCTCCTGAATCCTGATAACATATAGCTAGTGTTGTTATTAGTTGATTTTGTGTTCTATTTGGATAGTTGCATCTAAGAATGAGATAGTCATTACCATCGTCAGCAGGTGCTATTTTCTGGAGGTTCATTCCTGATGGCCAACTTAGAGGGTATCGTAAATACCTCAGCCCACCTCTTCTTAGAAGATTTGCGCTTGTCGCTGATTGCTGTCCTGCAATAACATCTACTCCTACCATTTGGAACTGAGAATTCAGATCAAGTTGTGACAGTGTTGGATCATCAATGTAAACTCTTCCACGTGGTACTAGTTCAATAGTATTTTCATAAGGTTGTGATCCTGTTACCCAAGTCTGGTTGCTAAACCCCTTTATCATTGTCGCACCACCTTGAGGTGCGTTAGTTGTAGCAAATGATGTGCTACGTCCAGCATTAATAAATCCACTCTTTGTCTGGTGATTTGATGCCCACACAGACGCACTAACATCACTGGTTGGTCCATTTGTTGGGTCTATGTTTCCATGATAAACAAGATCTCCTTGGTATGTAGAACTATCTCCGTTTGTGTAAAGCATAAAACAACCACTCAGTAGGTTTAGTGCATACAAGATAGCACTAGAAGATGTTGCTACTGTAGAGTGTCCTCTCATAACGTCCTGAGGTCCTGGATCTGTGCCTACGTGAGTTGCGCTATTCCATGATGAGAATGCTTGAACATTGCAGACTGTAGAATAAGACGGAGTACGCATAATCTGCACATAAAGATCACGCATACCATCACCGGCTGTATTTTTTAGTACAACATAGCCATAGTTGTGACCAGCCTGAGCACCAGTAACACGTAGGTATGTGACTGAAATTCTTGATGTTCCTGTAAACGCAGTAGTTATAGATGCTGAAGCATTTGATGCTGCACCCAATACACCATACCAAGATGATGTTGCTCCTGCCAAAGTTCCTGATGTTATCTCAAGACCAAAACTTGCAAATGACCCTAAATCTTCTAAAAGTTGTGGTCCACCAGCATTAGAAGTTATTGTTATTTGCTGGCTTGCTGATGTAAATGTGATGGCTTGTGCAAGTGCATTAAGCGTCGACGGCCCACCACCTCTTATCCATCCACAGTTCATTGTGCTTGTAAGATTTCTCTGGTCATCATACAACGACCACCCATTGGCAGTTCCAGATGCATTGGCAGCAGAGACATCAGCGACAATGTCGTCTAGGAATGTACCAAAAGTTGATAGTGGTAATGAGCCTGTTCCTGTGTAGTTTGAACCAAGATGTCCTTTAAACGCCATGTTAATTCTCCTCAAATAACTAGGGCTCCAAGGTTAGTTTCCTCGGAGCCCCAATCACATCCATTTTTATTATTTTACATCTTGCCAATGACTATTATTCTTGCCCACGAGTTTGCTGCTCCCTGGGTCGCAGTCAATACAAGACCTTGAGGAATCCAGTCTGAGATGTGGGCCGCCGCAGAACCTGTCAATCCTGCGCCCAAATAATAAATAGACGCTGTATTTGCAGCAGGTGCAGCAACTGTAAAGTTTCCGGTTATTGCAGGAGTCATTGGATAAGCAGGAGTACGCTTTCCCCATGGAGTTGGTGTTCCTGCTCCCTCTACCCATCCAAGAGCAACTGATGCTGCGCCGTTTGTTCCCGACGCAGCATAAATGACCTTCAACTGCGTGAATACACTGCAGTCAACACTTGCTAGGATGGATCCGGATGACCCAGTTACCCAGCCACTATCGTATGCCAGTCCCATTTATCTTACTCCTCGAACGATACGCCTGAAGCCGTGATGATGAATGACAGGTCGATGTATTCTGCCGAGCGTGTTGGCTGGAGGAAGATCTTACCAGTCATGATGTTTCTGTCGATGAGATCTGGTGTATTGACTGAACTGTCCATTACGACCTTGAACCTCTCGATACCCTGATCCTGACGAATCTTCTCAAGAATAGGATTGACTGTTGACAGGAACTTCTGCCATGTTGCCGGGTTATTCGGCTCGAACAGGAGGTACTTGGCAACTGATGCAATCGTCTTCTTTGCATAGATTAGCAGACGACGAACATTGATACGGTCAAGAGCAGAAGGACGAGCCTGCAATGTCTTCTGGCCGAATACATTGATGCCTTCATTCGGGAAGATAGCGATAGGATTGATACGTGCATCATACAGATCGTTTCTATCCTGGAAGGTTAGACGGTCGAGAACATCGGTGATACCAAACTGGGCCAATCCGCCGCGGTTTAGACCTGCTGGTGCGAAGAATACCTGTCCAACTCGATCGCTGAAGGCATAAGCACCAAGAACAGCGACTGAAGGAGGAACAGTGACTAACACACCATTTGTCGTGTCTGAATACTTCAAGCACGGGTAGTAGCAAGCAGCGTAGTTGTCATCGACACCTAGAGTATTCACTGCACTTATTGCACTGGTTACTGAACCCACTGATGCAGAGTTCACGATGTCCATGATCATCATACAATCTGCACGAGTATTGCAAATCAATCGTGCATAAGCATTGACATTACTATCAACAACGCCAGGGATTGCAAGAAGATTGATGTCAATCTCATCAGGATTGCTTAGAGTATCAACAGCTAGCTTTAATGCAACCGTTGCGACTGAGCTATTTGAACCTGCTGCTGCAAGAGGATCAGACTGTGTCGGATCCCAGCCATCAAACCCACCCTGGAATGCCAGTGTGAATCCATGCTGAGCAGCAGAGTAAGCAGCACCAGATAGACCTGTTGTTGCTGGAACTCCCGGGTCAGTTGAATAGATGGATGCT
>Ga0315289_10009229_pt1 | contig 14209 bp, 14 predicted proteins | sample YL17G11_40_MG_FD_203452 | JGI IMG/M metagenome (GOLD analysis project Ga0315289, IMG submission 203452) | Sediment microbial communities from Yellowstone Lake, YNP, Wyoming, USA - YL17G11_40 | ecosystem: Environmental > Aquatic > Freshwater > Lake > Sediment | place: USA: Wyoming | collected...
ATTCAGGCGGCTTTTCTGGCTTAAGACGAAAAACCTGTTCCACTTTCGGCTTCTTGAGATCCTGGTCAGAGACTTTTATCTGAAACCCCCAACCCAACGCATCAATATGGTAGCTTCCAGCAGGTAAGATCCAAAAAAATGTACCGTCATTTTCAAACCATGGCCTTTTTAACGATAATTCGCGAGTGATGAGATCACCTGATGTTGGCTCGATTCTAATGGCCTTTTCATGAATTACTGCCCCCCATGCGCGCTTTCCTGTTTCCACATGAACAAGCCCCAGACCAGGAGGTGGAAAACTCACTTCCCCCATTTCTTCGGAATGCGTTATAAAAATGACCCGTCCGAACACGACCCTCTCATCGCTTTTCAAGGCGTTAGGTTCATCAGGGTTCACATGCCTGACTGTCATACTGCTGCATGAGCACAACATTATTGAAAAAGCTATACTTAAAATTAATAAAAACAATACTTTTTTCTTTTTCATCTTTGGTCTCAATCTTTATACAACTAATAGTGTATACAATTTCAGTTCCTTTGTTTTAAACAGCAAAAATTATTTTCTATCATTTCACCACTTAAGAAGCACTAACTGTCCTGATTGAGTAATAAGTTGATCATCATAGTTCGTTTCATATGACTTTTGAGTCAAAGGCTGATTATCTAAGTTTAATTCTGATGACATTTTAGTATCATGTTCTTGATCTTTAGGTTGCTCGTCTTTTGAACGTTTCGCATGCGATATGAGAAGGACTGCAAGAACAATCACCCCTACGACTATTAAACCACCAATCAACATAGTGGATTTGTCAGGTACAGCATCAATTTGAGGAAAAGAACCTTGAGCAAAAGCAAATTCTGGTGTAATCATGAAATTCAGAAAGGCTGTTACTAAAAACAATATAATTACTTTTTTAATCATGGTATCCTCCTTACTTTGTTGCTCATTCATCAGCTGCTTTCCTTGCCCATACCTTATAAGAGCATAAAAGCAAAGATTGTGCCATGTGAGATGAAGTGATGGTTGTCATCCTAAGTCTTTGTAATTATTAAGAAGTATCTAAAACATATCTTCTGGGCATTCAGTCTGGTGCGAATGTAACTTCACAGATAAGAGTATTAACCGCGAATCCTGTTGCACACTAAATCAGAAAAAAGGGGAGGTGTATATGCTTACTAATTAGGTAACTCTTTTGGTACGATAAAAGCTAAAGGAGGACCTAATGCACTATTCAGATCAGGTTATAGTAAAGCGTTGGATACCAATCTTAAAGGAACATAAAAGAACGAAAGCTAAAGTAAATCCTCGTCCTTTTAAATTTGCAAAAGACCTTTGTAATGCACATCAATAACTATAATAATATAGTTAATTCGATTTAACTGCAGGGGTAAAGAACCATGATTGAAATAGACGGGAGTTATGGAGAGGGAGGAGGTCAGATACTCCGCACAGCATTGAGCCTTTCCTGTCTGTATAAAAAACCATTCAGAATAGTGAATATAAGGAAAGGTCGGAAAAGGCCTGGACTCATGCCACAACATCTCACATCTGTGAGGGCAGCACAACTCCTCTCTTCTGCGGAAGTTATTGGCGACCATTTAGGATCAACAGAGCTTATATTTTCACCTCATTCTATAAAGGGTGGAGATTTTTTCTTTGATATTGGCACTGCTGGCTCAACTTCCCTGGTTCTCCAGACACTCATTCCGGCTCTTGTATTTTCAGAAGTAAAGAACACGGTGGTTTTGAAGGGAGGTACCCATGTCCCTTATAGCCCATCGTTTCATTATCTTGAAAAGGTCTTTATTCCAGTTTTAAAAAGATTAGAAATAGATATTCAGCTCACTATAGAATCGTATGGTTTTTATCCAAAAGGTGGAGGGAAAATCAGGGCAGAAATATTTCCTGCAAAGGAAATCAAGTCTATGAGGGTTATGGAAAGGGGCATGATGTCAGGATTAAGAGGATATTCAGGTGTCGGGAATCTGCCCTTGTCCATAGCTGAAAGGCAGAGAAATGCCTTATTAGAAAAAATACATTCTCAGATAAAAGATCTTTCAAGCCCTGCAGATATTGAACTTCTGAATGTCTCAACGCCAGGGCAGGGGACATTTATATTTCTTCAGTCAGAATTAAAACATTCTATGGCAGGGTTTACATCCCTTGGTGAAAGGGGAAAGCGGGCAGAAACTGTGGGAGAAGAAGCAGCAAGAGAATTTATAAACTATTACCATTCAGATGCAGTCTTTGATCAGCATCTCCCTGACCAGATAGCTTTATATTTATCAATGTGCAACAAGGAATCAGAATTTACTACTTCCTGCATCACACAACATCTGATGACGAATTTATGGGCTATCAGTTTGTTCCATGAATTCCACTATTCTATCGAAGGCGAGATAGGAAAACCGGGTAAGGTGAAAATCAATAAGTGATGGTAATTGTTTTTACCTTCTTCTCATTATTCCCCTGAGGAGAAAAGGTCTATCATCATCAAAGAGCTTTCTTCGTACTTCTGGTATGAGACTTATTGTGACTATCACCTTACTGTCCTTAATTACATAACGGACATCGAGGACATCAGTATAACCGAAGTCAAGAGGGTAGTAGAGCGGACTTAATTCATAGCCGATTGTATTGCCCGCAGGATCAATAATCCTGCTCAATCTTGATTGCCAGAAGGAATGGTGGAAGCTGACAAACTTTTCTGCCTCCTCCAGCGCCTCTTCTGCCGGTACACCATGTTTTATTTTGTAATCAAATTCAGGTGCATATACCTCGAAAGTATACTTGGCATCTTCTTTATCGAGAATTGCAATGGTTTCGATGTCGTTACTATATCTCCCCCCATAAAGTATGAGAGTATACGTTCCTGATATCTCTGTAACCTTTGCGCTCTCTGTTTTTAGATATATTCTAGGAGCACAGGAAATAATGGTCAGGAAGAGCGAAACAACCGTAAATGGAGCCATAAAGCTATACAAAAATATTTTCATGATTTTATTTCTCTGTTCTGTGCTCTGCTCTGGGTTATTCAATGACATATACTCCCGTTTCCTCCCTGCTTATAGAGCAATGACATTATTATATAATTTCACTTTTTTGATTTCCTTAATGAAATTTATAAATATTTAAATACAAAAGGAACAACCTTAAAATCAACTCCCTCAAAATTTAAAATTCTTGACACTAAATGAATAGATTTATTGTAAGATGAATATGATATAATTACCTTCATTTTTCGGAGTAGAAATACTGGGAAATAAAGCTCAAATTAAAAAGTAAAAGGGAGACAAAAACTTAAAATATATTGAATAGCACATCAAAAAAGAGGTCTATTTTTAGAAATGGGAAAGGAAGATGACGGATAAAAGAGGCTGGATGGTAGTTTTTTCAGGAACAGGGTTAAATCTTGCACTGGGAGTCTTGTACGCATGGAGTATCTTCAGCAAGCAATTTTGTGAATCAGTAGAAAAAGGCGGTTTTGGCTGGACTAAGACTCAGGCAACACTCCCTTATACCATTGCCATTGCCTGCTTTGCAATAATGATGGTGCCTGCAGGCCGTCTTCAGGATAAGTTCGGACCGCGTATCGTTGCAACAGCAGGGGCTATTTTGACAGGGTTGGGGATTTTTATCACAAGTTTTGCCAGTCCTGAAAAACTTTTTCCTGCATTAATTGGTTTCGGTGTGATTGCAGGCACAGGCATTGGATTAGGTTATGCTTCAGCAATGCCTGCATCGGTGAAATGGTTTCCACCGGAAAAAAAAGGATTGATTACAGGACTTGTCGTGAGTGGTTTTGGCCTGGCACCGGTATATATTGCACCTTTAAGTAAGTATCTCCTTGCACAGTATGGAATCAACAACTCTTTTATGATTCTTGGTATTGCGTTTACTTGTTTTACCATTATCTTAACCCAGTTCATCAGAAACCCACAGACTCCGGTGCGCAGTTTAAAACCAGCAACCGCTCAAAATTCCGGTAAGGTTGATTTTACCTGGCGCGAGATGGTAAGAACTCCTAAATTCTATATCCTGTATATCGAGTACATATGCGTAGCGATCGCGGGTCTTATGATAATAGGCCATCTCGCCAAGATCGTGGCAGTTCAATCAGACAATGCGATTACTATCGGATTTATTTTTGTCGCAATTCTCGCGATCTTTAATGCAGCAGGACGTATTGTCGCGGGGATCGTCTCGGACTATATTGGCCGGGTAATGACTCTTTCCCTTGTTTGTTTATGTCAGGCGATTATTATGTTTTTCTTTTCTCAATTCTCGACTGTCTTTGCCTTTCTCATGGGCTCTGCAATGGTGGGATTCAATTATGGTGCATGTCTCGCGCTATTTCCTGCTACTACCGCAGATTACTGGGGGACAAAAAATCTTGGGCTTAATTACGGGATTGTCTTCACCGCATGGGGTGTGGGAGGAGTATTTGGTCCTATACTGGCAGGAAAGATAGCTGACATGTCCGGTAGTTATACGATGGCATACTATATCTCAGCGACATTATTAATTTTAGCTGTAATCCTTACCTTTGTGACATATTTATGGATTTCTCCTGGAATCCTCAGTAGAAGACAAAAAATTATCAGTAGATTTTAGTAGACATTAGATTTGATAATCCTTTAAAAAGTTAACCCATCAGTTTCATTCTTTTGAAATATATGTATGCCTAAAAATTAGGCATAATTTTTAAGAAACCAGAAACACTTATTCAGTCATATCAGAAAATTAAGGGCACATGAGATGAAGATACTTAAAATCTGAGAGTGAAAAGGTATAATATGACTATGAACAGAAAAACAATGAAACTTGGTGCATTACTGTTCTTTATTATATCTACAATTGTCTATTTCATTTATGACAAATATCCCCCTGCAGCACAGCGGAGCAAAGATACGTCTGTTGTTTCTGTCGTGGAAGTCCATGATGGTGATACTATCAGTGTGGTTATTAACAGGAAGAAAGAAAAGGTGAGACTTATAGGAATAGATGCTCCTGAATTAGGACAGAGACCTTGGGGAGAGAAGGCAAAAAAATATCTCGAATCACTCTTGAGTCTCTCAGGGTGGAAGGTAACACTGGAATTCGATGTTGAACAAAGGGATAAGTATGGCCGTATCCTCGCATATCTCCGTACAAGTAACGGAGATATGATAAACCTTTTGATGCTCAAGAATGGATATGCAATGCTTTATACTTTCCCGCCAAATGTAAAGTATGTCAATGAGTTACAAGATGCACAGAGAGAGGCAAGGGACAAGAGAAGAGGAATATGGAGCGAAAAAGGCTTGAAAGAAAGACCAGGGGATTACAGGAAGGAACACCCAAGAATGTAGGCTAAGACTCATCCATCAATTCATTAAAATCAAAAACAGACAAAAAATCTTTTGAGGGCTTCGGTATAGTATTTGAACTTGCCTTTGCCTTGTAAAGAACATATGCGAGCCCATATTTTTTTGCTGTTGTTAAAATCTCTTCTGAATCATCAATGAGGAGAGTTTTTTCTTTATCAAAACCAAGACGTTTTTCTGCTTCCCTCCAGAACTCAAGGCTCTCTTTTGGAGAACCCGCATCGAATGAAGAAAGCACAGAATCAAAATATTTTCCTATACGGGTTTTTTTGAGTTTCAGGTCAATAGCTTTGTAATGTGCATTTGTGACGAGAAATATTTTTTTCTTGTTTCTTTTGAGCATCTTGAGAAAATCCTCAACATGGGGATGAACTTCTATGAGATGTCGTATCTGCTCTTTAAGTGCAGGGATATCAAGATCAAGTTCTTTTGACCAGAAGTCGAGGTCTGTCCAGTTTAAGGTGCCCTCATGGATCCTGTAGAGCTTCATAAGCTCATCTTTTGCCTTGCCAAATGTAATGTTGTGTTTCTCAGCATACTTTTCCGGAACAAGATGCTCCCAGAAGTAGTCATCAAAATATTTGTCGAGGAGTGTTCCATCCATATCAAGGAGGACAAATTGTATGTCTTTGAGAGGAAATTTTACTGAGTCCATTTCATGTGTTCTATCTTCTTTTGTTTTTCAGGATAGTATACATAAAAAGAAATAAGAAGTAAGGGTTTGATTTTTCAACGGATTTTCCGTTATTATCACTTCATGGATATTAAGAAATTCTTCGATGATGCAAGTCGGTATATCATGAATACCTACACCAGGTTCCCTATCGTCCTGAGGAAAGGCCGGGGTATGAAGGTATGGAGTTCTGATGGTAAAGAATATCTCGATTTTGTCGGTGGAGTTGCAGTAAATATTCTTGGTCACTGTCACCCGCGGGTTGTGGTTGCGATACAGAAGCAGGCACAGCGGCTCCTCCATGTATCAAATTATTACTACATTGAGCCACAGATAAAACTTGCAAAACTGCTCATAGAAAATTCTTTTGCAGATAAGGTATTTTTCTGCAATTCAGGAGCTGAGGCAAACGAAGCAGCAATAAAGCTCAGCCGTAAGTATTCTAAGGAAAATGTCAGTTCTGATCGTTTTGAGATAATCACTGCGAAGAATTCTTTCCATGGAAGGACTCTTGCAACACTTACTGCAACAGGACAGGAAAAAATTCAGAAAGGGTTCGAGCCATTAGTACCAGGGTTCAAACATGTTCCGTTTAATGATGTGAGCGCTATAAATAAAGCAATAACAAAGAACACATGTGCAATCATGTTAGAGCCTATACAGGGAGAAGGCGGGGTGCTGGTACCAGACCAGAATTACCTGAAAAACGTACGGGAACTCTGTAACAAACATACTCTACTGCTCATACTGGATGAGGTACAGACAGGAATGGGCAGGACAGGGAAACTATTTGCGTATGAACATTTTGACATTACGCCAGACATTATGACGATTGCAAAAGGACTCGGTGGCGGTGTACCGATAGGTGCAATGCTTACCACAGATAAGTTTGCCCCTGCGTTACAGCCCGGCACTCATGCGACAACCTTTGGTGGTAACCCGCTTGTATGTGCCGCAGCAATAGCAACAATCGAGACACTCCTTGAAGATGGGTTTATACTCGACCAGTGTAACAGAATGGGTAAATATCTGAGGGAAAGGCTCGAAGAGCTTAAGAAGAAATTCCCAGGCCTTATTGTGGATATAAGGGGCCTCGGACTCATGTTGGGCATGGAACTGTCAAAAGAAGGTGAGCCTATCGTGAAGGCATGTATTGAAAAGGGAGTGCTTATAAACTGCACTGCAGGGAATGTGTTGCGTTTCATACCACCTCTTATTGTACAAAAGAAAGATATAGACTATCTTATTGAGACACTTGAGGAAGTTTTTAAGAGGCTCTCATAAATCAGGAGAGGGCAAAAATAATCAGGAGTCAGGAATATGAAAAGGGATTTTTTGACATTATGGGATTTATCTTCACAGGAGATAAATCTTCTTCTTAAAAGGGCTATAGAACTTAAATCAGGTAAGGATCTACATAAATGCCCATTGATTGGCAGAAGCATTGCCCTTCTGTTCGAAAAAGCATCGACAAGGACAAGGGTTTCTTTAGAAGTAGGTATCTATCAGCTCGGTGCAAAGGCTATTTATATGAATCCGAAGGAGATACAGCTTGGAAGGGGCGAAACTATCCGTGACACTGCAAAGGTGCTCTCAAGATATTTAGATGCGATTGTCATCAGGACCTTTAGCCATGATATGCTTATAGAGTTTGCATCCAATTCCTCAATCGCTATCATCAATGGTCTGAGCGACTTGCATCATCCGTGTCAGGCACTCGCAGATTTGATGACAATTCTCGAAAAGAAAGGGAAGCTCAGAGATATCCGACTTGCATACATAGGTGATGGCAATAATGTTGCAAATTCTCTGATAGAGGCTGCCTCGAGGATGGGGATAAACCTTACGATTGCATGTCCTAAAGAGTATGAGCCTGACCCTGATGTGCTCAAGAGAGCGAGAGCCTCTGCAAAAAGTGAAATCGTTATCCTCAGAGACCCGAAAAAGGCAGTAAACGGTGCAGATGTAGTGTATACAGATGTATGGGTAAGCATGGGGCAGGAGAAAGAGACAAAAACGAAAAAGGTAAAACTCAAGGGTTATCAGATAAACAATAAAATCCTTTCATATGCAAAGAAAGACGCAATAGTGCTCCATTGTTTACCTGCTCACAGGGGCGAAGAGATTACAGACGATGTCTTGGATGGTCCTCAGAGTGTTGTTATTGATCAGGCAGAAAATAGACTCCATACACAGAAGGCATTGTTGGAATTTCTGTTAGCCTGAACTGTTCCTGAGAAGAAGTAAAATTTATTTATACATTGAGGAGAGAACATGCTGAAGGCAAAGGACATAATGACCAGAGATGTAATAACCGTGAAATCAGACACCACCATAGAAGAACTGGCAAAGATACTCAGAAAGCAGCAGATCAGTGGCACCCCCGTGGTTGACGATGAGATGAATGTAGTTGGCATAGTCACTGAGAATGACCTCATAAGTAAAAACAAAAGACTTCATATCCCTACAGTGTTCAGACTATTCGATGCCTTCATCCCTATTGGTACAAGCAAGCTGGAGGTTGAGATTAAAAAGATGGCTGCATTGACTGTCGGCGAGATATGCACAAGAGATGTGGTGACTGTAGATGAGGAGACACCCATGGAAGATATTGCCACAATAATGACAGAAAAAAAGATACATCTCCTTCCTGTGATAAAAGAAGGGAAAATAGTCGGAATTATTGGTAAAAAAGATCTAATCAAGGGAATTGCAGGTGAGGCTTCTGAATGACGTAAGCAAATCGCCCATTTTTGAGAGTAGAGTTATGAGATAGAATATTCTGTGGCTGATTTGGTAAAATTATTCTAAATAGTTATTTCAAAATGGTATGTAGTGATTAATTTATTTTCTATCATTTTATTTTTATTGGTACCTGCTCCTGCCTTTGCATGGGGTCCTCTTACGCACATTTATCTTGGAAACGAGATCTTTTTCCTCGGCCCGCTTCTTCCCGCAGGCATATATGCACTGATAAGAAAATTCAGGCTTGATTTTCTCTATGGAAATCTCATGGCAGATATTATTATGTGGAAGAAGTATTTGCCTGACGAAAAAAGCTCTCACAGCTGGGCCGTTGCCTTTGATCTTCTTGAGTCTGCAAAGACACAGCAACAGAAAGCGTTTGTATATGGGTATATGAGTCATCTTGCGGCTGACACTGTTGCGCATGAACGATTTACAATAGAAAGAAAGAATGCAAGACATACATTTCTTGAACTGAGGTCGGATGGGATTCTTGACAAGAAGTACTGGGTTCAGGCAAGAGCTATAGATAAAAAGATTCAGGTAAGGAATGACATATTCCTCGAGAGGGCTCTTGAGAGGGTTGTTTTTTCTTTTAAGACGAATAAGCGGATTTTTAAAAGTATGGTATTTCTTGCAGGGTTAAATCACGAAAGGTTCAGCAGGTTTATTGATAAAAATATCGCTCTCCCTTCTGTATATGAAACGAAATATATAGAAAGGCTTCATCACGAATCTCTTGACAGGATTATAGATCTCTTTCAAAATGGCAAGAAATCAGAGATAGTAAAGAAAGATCCACTTGGTAGTCTCAGGCACAATGGGCGATTCAGGAAGTTTTGGAACATATCTCCACGTTGTTAACCTGTTTCTTCATCATCATCTTTATAGTTTCTTAGTTTTCGCCTGAATTTTAGATAACCAATTAACGTTACCATCGCTGCTACAAAGAATATAATCCAGTAAAGGTGGTCTGCAATATATGAGAGCCATGAATACTGCCTTATAAGACTCTTCTTCCACTTCTGCTCAAGCACAGTCAGTTCGACTGAGAGATTCTCCTGTACTGCCTGCTCAATAGTTGCGCCTTTCTTGAGGCTGTTGAGAACTGATAGGAGTTTCTCTGTCCCATATTCATACACAACAAATTCTACAAAACTTTTGCTTTCCTCATATGACAGAAGTAACCCCCTCTGTTGTTCAGGAAAGGTGAAGGCAATATCCTTCAAAGCAAATAAAGTATTTGACAACACAGCCTGTTTTAAAATGTCTTTTTCTCCGGGATTAATAATATCAGCAATTCCACCGCTTGCCCATTGACAAACACCTTCATCCAGCCATTTAGGAATAGTTCTTTCTTTAATATTGTGGTGCAGCAGCAGATGACATACCTCATGCTCGAAGGTAGCCATAAGATCAAAAGGTGTTCTCTCCATTTTTGAATAATCGATGACGATAATGTTTTTCCCGGGGAGAGCAAAGGCTGTAATGAGCTCGTTTTGAGCCATATTCTGAAATACAGTTCTCTTGTGGATTAAGATGGTTGTCGGGATGAATTCAACTTTCCATTTCAGTTTCTTTTCGATATCAGCCTTGACCTGGAGGTAGACGCCTGATAGGTTCATCGCAGCATTTTCAAGGGGCTGCTCATACTGAATAATAATCTCAGGATTTTTATATTCCTTCAGATTAATAGCTTCAGAAGGTATAGAGGATGCTATGATAAGGAGAGTCAGTAAAAGAATTTTCTTGAGCATAAGATATTATATCAAGAGAACAGGTTTTGCTATAATTCTAAAGACTGATATGAAGATATATACTACTATTTCAGGTTTCTTTGCATCTGTACTTTTATTCTTTTTCACATATACCTTTGTCAGTGCCTTTCAGGCAGAGGTTTCACCTTATGAAATCAGTCCTGGAGACGCTTTTATTATTACTGTAGCAGATGCAAAGAATTCACCGTTACCAGATGCGTCATTAAACGGAAAGCCGTTTTATTTCAGTAGTTGCGGGAAAGACTGTTTTATTGCTGTGGGAGCAGTAGGATTGGAAACAAAGCCAGGGGCGTATACAATTCATGTGAGTGTCGGAGAAAAGAAAACGAATGTAGATTTGGTAGTAAGATATGCCCGGTTTCCAACACAGAGGCTTACTCTCCCCGGAGAAAGAGTATTTTTAAGTCGTAAGAATCTTAAAAGGGTGGAATTGGAGGAGGAAAGATTAAAAACGATATTTGAAATAACGACAGACAGGCTTTGGAAAGGAAAGTTTATACTGCCACTTGAAAATGGAATTTCAACAAAATTCGGCACAAAAAGGATAATCAACAAGAAAAAGATAAGTGTACACAGGGGAATAGATATAAAAGGGAAAGAAGGAGAGGAAGTAAGGTCATCAAACAGCGGCAGAGTTGTTCTGGCAGAAGAGCTGTTTTTCGGCGGTAATACAATTATCCTCGATCATGGTCTGGGAATATATACCATTTATATGCATTTGTCGAAGTTCAACATTAAACCTCAAGATATTGTATCAAAAGGTGATGTTATAGGGTTTGTGGGTTCAACCGGCAGATCGAACAGTTCTCATCTTCATTTTGGAGTAAAGGTGATAAATGTAAATGTAAATCCATTTTCCTTTGTGGGACTGAACCTGTGACGGGTTTTATTTCACAGTCAGATTCAAGTTCTTTAATTTCATAACCGATATGAACAGTTTGTATAGGCTATAATACTTTCAAGAGAAGTTTACAGGGAGGGAATATGATAGGTTGGATGCTGATTGCAGTAACTGTTTTGCTCCTGCTTTGGATGGTCATAATATATAACAAACTTGTTTCACTCAGAAACGAGACAATAAATGCATGGAAACAGATTGACGTCCAGCTAAAACGGAGGCATGATCTCATCCCGAACCTGGTATCAGTTGTTAAAGGCTACATGGAGTTTGAACGGGATACGCTTGAAAAGGTAACATCTGCAAGAGCAAAAGCATTATCTGCTGTCGGCATGCGTGATAAAGCCTTATCTGAAGATTTACTCACGCAGGCTCTCGGTAGACTTTTCGCTGTCATGGAGAATTACCCTGTGCTTAAAAGTAATGAAAATGTCCTGCAACTCCAGGAAGAACTTACATCAACAGAAAATAAGATTGCATTCTCACGTCAGCTTTATAATGACCTCGTTGCTAACTTTACTACAAAAACAGAGGTCTTTCCTGACACTATTATTGCGTCCCTCTTCGCCTTTCACACATTTGAGTATTTCTCTACTGAAGAGGCAGACAAAAGTCTGCCTATAGCGGATATCAGCATACGATCTAAATGAAGAATTATCAAATTGCATTTCATATAAATACTTCTTCGCCACTACATTTCATACGGATATTTAATTAATGTAAAAGATTTATGCCAATAACATTCATCGAAATAGAGAAACAAAAAACCTGGAGAATAAGTATACTTTTTTTTGTGCTCTTGCTGATGTATTTCTGTATAGCAATGACACTTATTCAAGGTTTCCTTTTTTTATTTCCAGTTCATTTTATAAAAACTGGTTCTCTTTTTATCTGGAATCATCCATCCTATCTTCTCACAATAGCAGGAATTTCACTTGTTTTAGCTGCAATCCATTTTTGGTTTTCTGCCTTTAATGCTGTCCGGTCGGTAATGAATAGCCTTGGAGCAACTCCTCCGGATACCGAGGATGAAATTCATAAGCGTCTTATGAACATTATGGATGAAATACATGTTGTGACTGGCACTGTCAAAAAAATAAAGTGTATGGTCATCCCAAGCCTGTCCATGAATGCGATAGCAGTAGCTGATTTGAAAGGCAATTCAGCCATTGCCATAACAGAAGGGTTACTCTCAAGACTGACAAGGTCTCAGACTGAGGTTGTATTAGCGCATGAGGCATATCATATTCTCTCAGGCGACTGTATGGAGACGACTGTAGCTACAAGCTTGTTCGGTATGTATGCAGCCATGCTCGACAAACTCCAGAGTATCGGGGATGAAGATCGCAGTGGATTGCATCCTGCATTTTTTCTCTTCTGGATATTAGTGAAAATCAGTCAGATGCTCAGTATGTTTATATCCAGAGAACGTGAATACAGGGCTGATGCAGCTTCTGTGAGAATGACCCGTGACCCCCTGTCAATGGCAGAGGCACTATATCAGCTCTCACGGAACTGGAGGGGTTCAGGGCTCATCGGCAGTGGACTTGAAATGCTCTGCATTATTAATCCACAGGCAACTGAACGAGATGAATCTGAAGGATTCTGGGCAGACCTTATGTCTACGCATCCGCCCATCAGGAAGAGGATAGAGATTTTATTGAGAATGGTACATATGAGCATAAAAGAATTGGATGCAAAGGCAAGTTCGAAGTCAGAGACAACTAATATGTCAAATGCTTCTGAACCTCTTCACTACGCCCTTAACCCTAAGCATCAGTGGCAAGGTCCTTACAGCCTTGCAGAGCTTACCACTCTGCCATGGCTTTCTCCTCTCACGTGGGTGAGTAGAGAACCGGGACGGCAAATAGAAAGGGCATCTGAAAACGCATCGATCAATACACTATTTGCAAACCACCTTAAACAGACATCTGGTGAGACATCAGCATTCTTATGCCCTTCCTGCAGACAATCTCTGTTGAGGGTTCCATATGAAAAGACAAAGGTTTTTCAGTGTAATTTTTGCGGGGGAATACTGGTTGAGGATATAAAAATACCAAGGTTAATTGTTAGAAGAGAGAGAAATTATACAGAAAGGATAAAATCACTGGCACAGGCTGTCATTGCGGATAATCAGAAAAGAATAGCTCTGAAAATTTTAAAAAACACTGATATAAAAACGAAACATCTTATAGCCTGTCCAAAATGCAAGAATCCTATGTTCAGGACATTTTATAGCCTTGCCTATCTGATAGAAATCGACCGATGCAACCTCTGCAATCTTACATGGTTCGATACAGATGAACTTGAAATGCTCCAGTGTCTTATAGAGAATAAGATAACCGTAAGGATAAACCTGTAAGTCGCTTTGAAATAATTGAATCAAACCGTTCAAAGAACTTGGTATCCCAAACGTGGCATACAATGAAGGGCAGACATACTGAAAAACCTTTTCAAAGCAACAATATTTTATTATGATACACATGAATGCAGTCATAACGTTACGTGTATTTTAAAGAAAGGCTGGCTGGCCAGTCCAAAGGACTTTAAGGTGTTGCTGGAAAAGCTTTTATCAGCACATCTGCCCTTCAAAGCGAGAAAATGTTTTGCAATTGGCATGGTATTATAAATAAAGGAGGTAAAAAGACCTATGAATACAGATATGATTAAAATGAGTAAAAAGAAAAGAATCGCTCTTATTGCGCACGACAATAAAAAACAGGATTTGCTGGAGTGGGCAAAGTTCAA
>Ga0315289_10009230_pt1 | contig 14208 bp, 13 predicted proteins | sample YL17G11_40_MG_FD_203452 | JGI IMG/M metagenome (GOLD analysis project Ga0315289, IMG submission 203452) | Sediment microbial communities from Yellowstone Lake, YNP, Wyoming, USA - YL17G11_40 | ecosystem: Environmental > Aquatic > Freshwater > Lake > Sediment | place: USA: Wyoming | collected...
AGTGCCCCGGCGGGCATGTGGGCCAATTTCATCGCTACTTCCAGATATTCGACGTTAATGGGCTGACTGACAAACTCTTGCATCTCTTTGGGGAGTTTGCGAAAGCGGCGCCAGGCCTCCTGCTGCCAGTGCCATTCCCCTACCGGCCCTGCCCGAGTGTCCAAAAAGTACCCCAGCGGTCGATGCAGGTATTGTGCCAATAACTCGAGTTCTGCCAGCGGGATGGGACGCTCCCCGTACTCATAAGCAGCGAGACGCTGGGCTGAGCAGCCCAAAGCCAGCGCCAGTTCCTTGTGGGAAACGTCAGCCTCCAGCCGGGCCTGGCGCAAAAGCCCCCCGACGATCCGATGGCGCAGGGCCAGTACCTCCAGCAGCGGCACCGGGCTTTCATCCACCACAAGTTCCGGGTCACGTTCCCAGAAATGCGCCACCCGCGCATCCAGCGCATAGGCCAGCACCTCCAATTCCGGCAAGGAGATGGGCCTGCGCCCCTCTTCATAAGCCGTGAGCGTGCTGATGGGAACTCCCAGCACCGCCGCGCACTCACGCCTGGTCTTCCCGGCCCGCTCCCGTGCGTCGCGCAGCAACAGGCCGATGATCCGATTGCGCAAGGCTAATTTCTGCTCAATCGCCTCAGTCATCCACTCCTCCCCGGTGTGCCCTTCACTACAAGGTTACACGTGCTGATTATAACACAACCAGGCCGGGCCACAAAATACACAGTGGCGCAAACCTGAAATTACTTGCGTGTTCACGACGTATATGTTATAATCTAAACAGTATATGGTTGTCATTGGAGAAGTGGGCAAGCCCCACTTTTCTTTGTATATATCACGTAGCCGATCGATGCTGGCTGATGGCCAGCACAGGGGTCCCAGGTCCCCATCAGCAGGAGACAGACAATGAAGTCAGAGTTTTTGCTGGCATTCAATCAAATCTGCAGCGACCGCGGTCTATCCAGCGAGGTCGTGCTCGAGGCCTTGCAGACGGCGCTGGTGTCTACCTATCAGCGCAACGTTTCTGGCAGCATGGACCAAAATGTGGTGGCCAACATTGACCCGGAGACTGGCCAGGCTCACATCTTCGTCGAGAAGCAGGCCGTGGAGAAAGTCACCGACCCTGAGCGCGAGATTAGCCTGGCAGAGGCACGCGCCATCAAATCCAACGTCGCCGTGGGAGAAGGCGTCCTGGTCGAGAACACTCCCAAAGACTTTGGTCGCATTGCTGCGCAGAACGCCAAGCAGATCATCCTGCAACGCATCCGCGAAGCCGAGCGAGAAGCGCGGTACACACACTACGTCCAGCAGGAAGGGGAGATCATCCACGGCACAGTGCAGAGCATCAAGCCCCAGGCAGTGACACTGCACATCGAAGGCACTGAGGCAATTTTACCGCGCAGACAGCAGGTGCCTGGCGAACGGTACACGCTGCACCAGCGTCTACGGACCTACGTGCTGGAAGTGCGCAAGACCGGCCGGGGTCCCCAAATCACCGTTTCACGCAGTCACAAGAACATGTTGCGCCGCCTGCTGGAACTGGAAGTGCCTGAGATCTTTAACGGTGCAGTGGATATCAAATCCATCGCCCGCGAGGCGGGTTCCCGCTCCAAGGTCGCTGTAGCCGCTTTGCAGCCCGGGGTAGACCCGGTGGGCGCTTGTGTCGGCATGCGCGGCGTGCGTATTCAGTCCATCGTCAACGAACTGGGCGGAGAGAAGATCGACGTCATCGAGTGGAGCCCCGAGACGGCCGTGTACATCGCCAAGTCGCTCAGTCCAGCCAAGGTGCTGAGTGTACAATTGGAAGAGGATCCGGTTGAAAAGACCGCCAACGTGGTCGTGCCCGACGATCAACTTTCGCTGGCCATCGGACGTGCCGGACAGAACGCCCGGCTGGCGGCGAAACTGACGGGTTGGCGGATTGACATTCAGGGGGTTACCGAGGCAGCCACGTGGGCATTGCAACAGGTGAATGTAGACCCCAGAGTTCTGCCTGCGTTGGGACTGGTGGCGGAATCGCTTCCCACCGTGGCCAGCACCCTGCGGCAGCACGAGCAGGAAAAGTTACCCTATACCGGCGAAGAGCTGCTCGCGATGCGGCAGGTGATCGAAGGAGTGCGAAGTTATTATACCTCGCTCCGTCATGCCGAACGCGCGCGTCAGGCAGCAGAGGAGGCCGCCCGCCGGAGCGCGATTGAGACCGCGGCAACAGAGCGCCGGACCACCATCGCGGCCGCCCGCGCCCGCATCCCAGCCCGCGCTTATGAGATTTCATTGACGGAGATCGGTCTCAGTCCCCGCTCGCTGGCCCACCTAGAACGTGCCGGGGTGGCCACCGTTGGGAAAGTGCTGGAACGACTGGCCGAGGGAGACGAAGGGTTGCTGAAACTGGAGGGCGTCGGTCCCAAGAGCCTGACCGAGATCAAGCAGTGTATCGAAGCGTTAGGCTTGCCAGAGGTCGAGGAAACGGTCCCTGTTGAAGAGGAAGCCGCAGCCAAGGCAGTTTCGCTGGCCGAGCCAGGCGCACAAGTGCCAGCAGGCCCAGAGGAGATGCCGGCTGAAGAACTCCTGGCCGCAGAAGAAGTGCCGGTCGCAACTGCCGAGGAAGCGGTAGCAGTACCAGCGGTCGTCCTGGAAACCATCGAGAAAGTCCCGGCTGAAGAAGCCACAGCCGCTGAAGAAGTGCCGATCACCACGATACGGGAGGAAGCGGCCGCGACGCCAGAGGTTGCCCCGGAGCCTGTTGGGGAAGCGCCGGGTGAGGAAGTCGAGGCCGAACAAGTCCCGGGTGTGGCGGAGGTTCCAGAACTACTCATCGAGGAAGAAGAAGACCTGGAAGAACTGGGGAGCAAGCCCAAAAAGGGGGCCAAGCAAGACCGCCGTCTGCGCCAGAAACGGCAACTGGTGTACAACGAGGAATTGGGCGTGGTCATCGCGCGTAGCCGTCACAAGCGGGACGGTGGCCCGGGTGAATGGGACGAGTTTTCAGAGTAGAGCATCTGGATGAGCAAACGACCTCAGCGACGCCAGCACGTTCCACAGCGCACGTGCGTGGCCTGCCGTACGGTACGGCCTAAGCGAGAATTCGTGCGCATTGTGCGTACACCTGAGGGCGTGGTGATGGTGGACGAGACGTGCAAGCGCAGCGGGCGAGGGGCTTACATCTGCCGGCAGCGCGACTGCTGGGAGATCGCATTGGTACGCCAGCAACTGGAGCGGGCACTGAAGGTGAAGTTGACGGCGGAAACTAAAGCCCAGTTACGAGCATACGCGGCCGGGTTGCCTCAATTTCTGGCAACGGAGTCCGAGGAGAGTGCAAAAACAGCGAAGGGAGTGAGCAAAGATGAGTGAAGAGGTACAAGAGAAGCGAGTGATCGAGATCCCGGACTTTCTGACTGTACGTCAATTGGCCGCGCTGATGAACGTCAGTCCGATCGTCATGATCAAAGCATTGATGGACGCAGGCATCATGGCGAACATCAATCAACAAATTGACTATGAGACAGCCGCCATCGTAGCCCAGGAGATGGGGGTCGAGACCAGAGAGGAAACGCCAATCATCTCGGAAGAAGCGGCCGAGGAAGGCCCCACGCTACTCTGGGAACGCCTATACGCTGGCGAAGACCCGGCGAAACTCAAGCCGCGCCCTCCGGTCGTCACGATCCTGGGCCACGTGGATCACGGCAAGACTTCACTGTTGGATGCCATCCGCCACACCGACGTGGCGGCCAGTGAGGTCGGAGGGATCACCCAGCACATCGGGGCTTACCAGATCGAACACAGCGGGCGCAAGATTACCTTTCTGGACACCCCAGGCCACGAGGCCTTTACTGCCATGCGTGCCCGTGGCGCGCACATCACCGACATTGCCGTGCTGGTGGTAGCCGCCGACGATGGCGTGATGCCCCAGACCGTTGAGGCCATCAATCATGCCACAGCAGCCCGTGTCCCCATCGTCATTGCCCTCAATAAAGTGGACAAACTTACCGCCCGCCCCGAGGTGGTCAAGCAACAGTTAGCAGAACAGGGACTGGTGCCCGACGATTGGGGAGGGACCATCCTGTGCATCCCCGTCTCGGCGAAGCAGACCACCGGCCTGGATGACCTGCTGGAGGCCATCCTGCTGGTCGCGGATTCCAGCGAGATCAAGGCCAACCCCGATCGGCCCGCATTGGGCACAGTGCTGGAGGGGCGATCGGAGCGCACCCATGGCGCGACTGCTACCGTGCTCGTGCAGAACGGCACGTTGCACGTAGGCAATACCGTCGTGGCCGGCCTGACACACGGCCGCGTGCGCAAGATGTTGGACGAGGCCGGGCGTCCCATTCAGGAAGCGCTGCCCTCGACGCCAGTGATGATCCTGGGCCTCTCCGGCGTGCCTGAAGCAGGGGAACTGTTCAAGGTCGTGCCGGACGAGCGCACGGCCCGGGCCATCGTTGCCAGGCGTCAGGAGGAACTGGCCGCCAAGGCCGCCACCCCGGTCAGAGCCTTCACACTCGATGACTTCTCCAAGCGCATTCAGGCCGGACAGGTCAAGGAACTGAATCTGATTGTCAAGACCGATGTCCAGGGCTCCATCGAGCCGATCGTCAATTCATTGGAGAAACTGGGCCGCGAGGATCTGAAGGTCAACGTCATCCACGCCGCCGCGGGCAACATCAGCGAATCGGACGTCAACCTGGCCATCGCCACACGCGCGATCGTCATCGGCTTCGACGTACACCCCGATCCGCCCGCACGTCGGCTGGCCGAGGGCGAGGGCGTGGATATCCGTACGTACGACATCATCTACAAACTGATAGATGAGGTGGACAAGGCGCTCAAGGGGTTGCTGGAGCCGACCTACGTGGACGTGGTGGTGGGCGAGGCCGAGGTGCGGGCGACCTTCAGAATCCAGAAGGTCGGCGTCGTGGCCGGGTGCTATGTGCGCCAGGGGGAGGTACGGCGCAATGCCCGTGCACGGGTCTTCCGGGGCGGGCAACAACTCCACGACAGTTACATTGCGTCGCTCAGGCGATTCGACAAGGACGTGCGCGAGGTCAAGGCCGGCTTTGAGTGCGGCGTGGGCCTGGAGAACTTCCATGACCTGGCGGCGGGCGACGTAATCCAGTTTTACGTGAAAGAGCGGCAGGAGCCCGCGTAGCGGACCCCCAATCTTAGGCGAGGAACCTGAAGTCCAATGGGCAAGAAATATCAGCGCCGGGTCTCTGACCTGATCCGTACGCACCTGACAGACCTGCTGGAGCGGAAAGTCAACGACCCGCGCCTGCAAATGGTCACGATCACCGACGTGACGATCACACCGGATGCGCTCCGCGCCGACGTGCACTTTAGCGTGCTGGGCGGAGCCGAGGCCCAGGCTGAGGCACAGACCGGCTTGGAGAGCGCGGCCGGCTGGCTGCGGCGCGAGTTGGGCCGCCGGCTGCGGCTGCACAACGTCCCAGAACTGGTCTTTCACTACGATCCTTCACTGGAACGTGGCGAACACATCGCCGGTATCATCGACGAGTTGGGACGCAGTGGAACAGAAGAGCACAGCACTGAACCAGGCTAGCCAACTCATCCAGTCGGCCCACCAACCCCTACTGATATGTCACATCAACCCCGATGGGGATGCCGTCAGCAGCCTGACGGGCCTGGGCCTGGCCCTGCATCAGATAGGTAGAAAGCCCATCGTGGCCTGCTCTGATCCCATTCCTGCCCCACTTCACTATATCCCCGGCACGGCGGCCATCGTGCAGGACGTCAGCGACACGTTCGATCTCGTCATCGCCCTGGACTCTTCCGACTTGAAGCGACTCGGCAAATTTCCACAGATGCCGACCTTCGGGAACGTGCCGTTACTCAACATTGACCACCACCTGACCAATCTGAACTATGGTGCCGTCAACCTGGTGGACCCCCAGGCCTCGTCCACTGCTGAAGTTGTGCTGCGGCTGCTGGAGTTTATGGCCTGCCCGCTGGATGCCGAAATCGCCACATCCCTGCTGACCGGCATCGTCACCGACACGCGCGGGTTCCGCACGAGCAACGTCACCATCCAGGTGATGGAGTCAGTCCTGCGGCTGATGAAGGCCGGAGCCACACTTCCCTACATCACCCATCATGGCCTCAACCGACGGCCTACCGCGGTGATCCTTCTGTGGAGGGCAGCGCTGACCCGCTTGCAGGTCGAGGACTGTATCATCTGGACCAGTATCCCGCTGGCGCTGCGTCGCGAGGTGGGCTACGCGGGCAATGGCGATGCGGGGCTGGCCAATTTCCTCATCAGCGCTGACGACGCCGACGTCGCGGCTGTCTTCGTCGAGAGCGAGGATGGCCGCATCGAGGTCGGGTTACGCGCCGTGCCCGGCTGCGACGTCGCACAGGTCGCGCTCCAACTCGGTGGCGGTGGTCACGCCCTTGCCGCTGGTTGTACCCTCCCCGGCCCACTGGAGGAGGTTCAGGCGCAAGTGCTGACTGTGCTGCGGGCTGACCTGGCGCGCCAGCGTAATTCGTAATTCGTAATCCGTAATGCGTAATGCGTGACGGGATTCTCAACCTCGACAAGCCCAGCGGCCCGACCTCTCACGACGTCGTGGAGCGCATCCGCGCGCTGACCGGCATCCGCCGCGTGGGTCACGCGGGCACGCTCGATCCACTGGCAAGTGGAGTGCTGCTCGTCTGCGTCGGGCAGGCCACCCGCGTGGCCGGGTACCTGATGGGCGGACAGAAGGTCTACCGTGCCCGTGTGCGGCTGGGAATTGCGACCGATACGTACGACGCTGATGGCCGGGGCGTGGCAGAAATGCCGGTCGAGGTGAACCGCGCCCAGGTCGAGACGGTGCTCGCACGTTTCCGAGGCTCGCTCTCACAGGTGCCACCGATGTACTCAGCACTCAAACGTGAGGGGACCCCCCTCTACCGGCTGGCCCGTCGAGGTGTCAGGGCAGAGCAACTCTCTCTCCAGCCCCGCCAGGTGGAAATCGTGCGGCTGGAATTGACTGCCTGGGAGCCGCCAGAGTGCACACTCGAGGTGACGTGCTCACCGGGAACCTACGTGCGCACATTGGCGCACGACCTGGGGCAGGCCCTGGGGTGTGGGGCACACCTGGCGGGCCTGGTCCGGCTGGCCAGCGGCACATTCCGGCTGGAGGACGCCGTCACGCTGGAAGAGCTCGCCCAGGCCGCCAATGAGCAGCGCTGGCCGGCGCTGCTGCATCCACTCGACGCGGCGCTGTCCTGCTTCCCGGCACTCCGCGTGGACGCGGACGCAGCGCGGCGACTCTGCCTGGGCCAGTCCATCCCCCCTCCCGCTGGAGGGGGAGGCTGGGAGAAGATGGCTCCTCCCCCCGGAGGAGGAAGTTGGGAGAGGGTGAACTCTCCTCCCACTGGAGGGGGAGGCTGGGAGAAGATGGCTCCTCCCCCTGGAGGAGGAAGTTGGGAGAGGGTGAACTCTCCTCCCGCTGGAGGGGGAGGCTGGGAGAAGATGGCTCCTCCCCCTGGAGGGGGAGGCTGGGAGAGGGTGAGCCCCGCTCCTTCAGAAGGCCCAGGCCAGGAGCAAGTGGCCCGCGCCTACGGCCCCGCTGGAACCTTCCTGGCGCTCGTGACCTATGACCAGGCGGCCAACGTGTGGCGGCCCCACAAGGTGTTCTGCACGCCGGAGCGTTAAGCATGCGTATCGTCCACGACCTGGCCCAGGCTAACCCTGCCGCACGCGCTTACGTGACGCTCGGCGTCTTCGACGGGGTCCATCGGGGCCACCAGCAACTCATCACCAGGATGACGGAGGCAGCCCACCTGACCCACGACGCTGCCATCGCCATCACCTTCGAGCCCCACCCGGCGACTACGCTCGGCTACGAACCTCCTCCATTACTGACGAGCGTGGAGGAGCGGGCCGAACTTCTGGCGGCGTTAGGGCTCGACGTCCTGGCCTTGCTGCCCTTCACGCCGGACACAGTGCGTACCCCGGCGACTGCTTTCGTTGAAGCGTTGATCCAGCATCTCCACCTGGCCGAAATTTGGGGCGGCCCGGGCTTTGCACTTGGCTACCGGCGCGCAGGAGACGTCCCGTTCCTGCGACGCCTGGGGGCGGAGCGCGGATTTCTCGTGCGCGTGGTCGAGCCGCTGACGTGGGAGGGAACGCTGGTGAGCAGCAGTCGCGTGCGAACCGCGTTGCAGGCGGGGGACATTCCGCAGGCGAGAGGCTGCCTGGGCCGTCCCTATCGGCTGGCGGGCACAGTCGTCCGCGGGGACGGCAGAGGCCACCGCATCGGGGTACCCACAGCCAACGTCTCCCCTGCGCCCGGGCGGCTGCTCCCCGGCAGCGGGATCTATGCCTGCCTGGCGCATACGGAGCACCTGGGGACACATCCAGCGGTGGTCAACGTCGGTACCCGTCCTACTTTCAGCAGGGCCTCCAACAGCCAGGGGCCGGTCATCGAGGCCCACCTGTTGGACCTGGACGCCGACCTGTACGATCAGGGGCTGGCGATAGACTTTATCGCCCGGCTGCGCGACGAACGGGCTTTCCCCACTCCCGCTGCGCTGGTCGAGCAGATTTACGCCGACATCGCCCAGGCGCGCGCCCTCCTGGACTCCCTCTCCCTCCCAGGGAGAGGGCTGGGGTGAGGGTAGGAAGCCCGTGCCAACGTGAAACCCACCCTCCCCCTGCCCCTCCCTGCCAGGGAGGGGAGAAGGCTCTTGCTTGAGGGGAGTTGTGTGATAAAATGGGCACGGGAGGCCATCCATGCCCATTCACGTGCTGTCAGAAGAGGTCGTCTCGCAGATCGCCGCGGGCGAGGTCGTCGAGCGCCCCTCGTCGGTGGTCAAGGAACTGGTCGAAAACAGCATAGACGCGGGCGCACGTGACATCCGGGTGGAGACGCGCGCGGGCGGCAAGCGCTTCATCCACGTGACCGACGACGGCTGTGGCGTGCCGGCCATCGAGGCGGAACTGGCCTTTCGCCGCCACTCGACCAGCAAACTGGCGACGGCCGACGACCTGGTGCACATCACGACGCTGGGCTTCCGGGGTGAGGCGCTGGCCTCCATCGCCGCCGTCAGCCAGGTGACGTTCGTGACGCGGGCGGCCGCTGAGCCGGTGGGGACGCTCGTGCGGCTGGAGGGAGGCCGGGTGGTGGCCCACCAGGAGAGCGGGCGGCCGCCGGGGACGGCGGTGACGGTGGAGGAACTGTTCTTCAACGTGCCGGCCCGCCGCAAGTTCCTGCGCTCCGAGCAGACCGAGCGGAGGCACGTTGACGCCTGGCTCACCCGCTACGCGATGGCCTACCCGGCGCTGCGCTTCACGCTGGCGCACGACGGGCGGGTGGTCTTCCAGTCGCCCGGCAACGACCGGTTGCGCGACGTGCTGGTCGCCGTCTACGGCCTGGAAGTCGGCGCCGCGTTACTCGAAATCCTCCCCGACGCCCCCCTCCAATCGCAAATCGCAAATCAGCAAATCGGCAAATCGGCAAATCAGCAAATCAGCACATCGGCAAATCGGCAAATCGGCAAATCGGCAAATCAGCAAATCAGCAAATCAGCAAATCAGCAAATCAGCGAATCTCCAATCTCCAACATCCAGGTTACCGGCTTCGTCAGTCCCCCTTCACTGCATCGGGCCAATCGGGGCTTTATCACGCTCTTCGTCAACGGGCGGTGGGTGCAGGACGTGCGCCTGACCTACGCGGTCATCCAGGCTTACCACACGCTTCTCCCCAGCGGGCGCTACCCGCTGGCAGTAGCGATGGTGCACCTCCCGCCGGAGGACGTGGACGTGAACGTGCATCCCGCCAAGTCCGAGGTGCGCTTCCGCGACGGAGACGCAGTCTTTCGGGCGGTGCAGAAGGCCGTGCGCCGCACGCTGATCGAGCGCTCGCCGGTGCCCGTGGCCGTCCACGTGCCGACCGCCTGGCCTGTCGCGGCTCCGCAGTGGAGAGAGGAGCAGCGCGAGCGGCTGGCCCACCTGCAGCCCCAACCGGCGGCCGGGCAGTTGCGCCTGGAAGCGGAGAGGCTAGAGGCCGTGGAGACGCCCGGGCGCGCGCTGGAGCCGCCGGCGGGCCGGTTGCCGCCGTTGCGGGTGGTGGGACAACTGGGCACGACCTACGTCGTGGCCGAAGGGCCGGCGGGGATGTACCTGATCGACCAGCACGCTGCGCACGAGCGGGTGCTGTTCGAGCAGTTGCTGGCAGAGCGCGAGCGGGCGGCGATCGCCTCGCAGGCGCTATTGGAACCGCAGCCGGTGGAACTGGCCCCCGAATCGGCGGCCTTGCTGGAGGAGTACCTGGAGGTGCTGAGCGGCCTGGGCTTCCAGGTGGAGCCCTTCGGCGGGACGACGGTGCTGGTGCGGGCGCTGCCGGCCATCGTCGCGCAGGCAGACCCGCGCCAGGTGCTGGAGGACGTGGCGGCGGCGCTGGAGATGAGCGATGTGCCACTGGCAGGCACGCTCGTCGAGGCGGTGGCAGCGCGGGTGTGCAAGCGGGCAGCGGTCAAGGCCGGCCAGGTGCTGGCGCACGCGGAGATGGAGGAGTTGGTGCGGGCGCTGGAAAAGTGTGCCAGCCCGCGCACGTGCCCGCACGGGCGGCCGACGATGATCCACCTGAGCGTGGAACAACTGGCGCGCGAGTTCGGGCGGAGCGTGAATGCCTCAACAAGTTGAGGAGTCCGGAGCTCTGAAGCGTCCGGACTCCCGAACTTGTTCGGGCTGTTCTCGGCGTACATCCCTCAACAAGTTGAGGAGTCCGGAGCTCTGAAGCGTCCGGACTCCCGAACTTGTTGGTAGCATTCACTTGTCTTGACATTCGGCGTCCACAGGGTCGTCCAGACCAGGTTTTCGGCCCGAATGTCAAGACTTCCGAGCGCTGCCAACTTGTTCGGGCTGTTCTCGGCGTACATCCCTCAACAAGTTGAGGAGTCCGGAGCTCTGAAGCGTCCGGACTCCCGAACTTGTTCGGGCTGTTCTCGGCGTACATCCCTCAACAAGTTGAGGAGTCTGGAGCTCTGAAGCGTCCGGACTCCCGAACTTGTTCGGGCCATTCGCTACAGGAGGCGCATGTCTATGAAGAGTCCGTTTTCTGTTGACGTCACTCCGAACTGGGAGGGGCTGGTGCGCTGCATCGAGCGGCGGGGGACGCCGGAGCGGGTGTACTCGATCGAACTGTTTCTGGACGGGGAGGTGCAAGATGCGCTATGCCAGCGCTTCGGCCTCCTGGAGGGCCTGGAGCCGGGCGACCCGTTCTTCGAGCAAAAGCGCCAGGTGATCCTGCAGCGCTTCCTGGGCTACGACACCGTGCGTTGCAGCCTGGACGGGCTGGACATGCCGCTCAAGCGCGCCACGATCGAGGACACGGCCGGCCTGTCGCGCCAGGGCGGACGAAGTTACATGGAGGAGCACAAGGGGCCGATCACCGACTGGGCGGAGTTCGAGGCGTATCCGTGGCCCGACCCGGCGTCAGCGTCCACACGCGCGCTCGAATGGTACGAGGCCAACCTGCCCGATGATATGTGCATCGTCGGGAGCGGGGGGTTTGCGCACTTTGCCGAGTACCTGACGTGGCTGATGGGGTACGAGACGCTGTGCTATGCGCTGTACGACCAGCGAGATTTGGTCGCGGCGATCAGCGAGCGCCTGGTCGAGATGTACCGGGCCGTGGTGGGGCGGCTCTTGGAGTTCGAGCGGGTCAAACTGATCTGGGGCAGCGACGACATGGGGTTTCGTTCGGGGCCATTGATCAGCCCCAAGGACCTGCGCGAGTTCGTGTTTCCGGGGCACAAGTTGGTGGCGCACATGTCGCACGCGGCCGGGCGGCCGTACCTGCTGCACTCCTGCGGGAACCTCAGCCTCGTGATGGAGGACCTGATCGAAGACGTCGGCATAGACGCGAAGCACTCGTTCGAGGATACGATCGAGAGCGTCGTTGCAGCCAAGCAGGAGTACGGGGAGCGCATCGCGCTGCTAGGTGGGATTGACGTGGATTTCCTGTGCCGCGCGAGCGAGGAGCAGGTGCGCCGGCGCGTGCGCGGCACGCTCGAGCAGTGTATGCCGGGGGGCGGCTACTGCCTGGGCACGGGGAACAGCGTGGCGAATTACATACCGGTGGAGAATTATCTGGCGATGTTGGACGAGGGGCGGAAGTTTATGGGTTGAGAGGGAGGGGATACGAAGACAAGGGGACAAGGAGAAGTCGTCATCATCTCGACTTCCTGCTCCCTGGATGTTCATTGTCCACGGAGTACTCTTGTGATGCTTGCGCTGGCGGGGTCTACTTCGACGATGAAATCGCCGCCGCGCCGCCCTATATAGTCTTTCGGACCGTAACTGACTCGCCAGACCAGTTTGCCATTGGAAGAGCGTTGCATGATGGTGATCAGGCTGTGTTGCAAGTCAACGCCTGATTCGCGGGCACGTTTATTCGCTGCCGCCATCACGCGCGCCAGGGATATGGCAAGTTCATCTTGCAGGATTTCGGCTGTCAGTGGGAACATGTCAGCGTTCATAACAGCTAGACCGCTGTCATTTGCAGGACTACCTCTTGCCCCATCTCCATCCAGGCTGGCTTTAGATCGTAGTAAAGCACGTCTGGGTCTATGTCGGCACCGTTGTCCCAGACGAGCGTACCCATACGCCTGTCAACTTTAACTGACCCGAACACGAGCGGATCGTTCCGTATCGGCTCGAAGATCGGGCCACGCAAGTAAGGCTCCAGGTCAATCTCCTTTCGCGTGCCATCGGTGAACTCTAATCGCACCCAGAGACCTCCCAGCACCTCAACGGATCGGCACGAGCAGGTCGTTCTGGCTCTATTTCACAGGGCATCTTCACTCTTTCTTCTTTTCGCCAGCCAGGGCCAACACTCGTTGTCGAATGTCATCTGATATCCACATACCCGTATCTTCTAGCCGACTGACAAGTGGCTCTATGCTTTCGATTAGACCTTGAGACTTGGCTTCAAGCAGAACTTTGAGCGTCCCCCATACCTTCAGGCCAGCGGCTTCTGCGATACGCCGCGCCAACCTGTCGTCCAGGAGAATGATTCGACGCGGGTTTTCCAGTGCCAGGGCCATTGCTGCAAGCTCTCCCGCTCCCAGATCCAGCGTTAACCATTCGGACGGCACAGAGCGCGGCTCAACGATCTTGAGCCAAGCATAGTCGCTTGGGTTCGGAACATCGTAGCCTCGCCGCTGCCCTTCTTGCAGTTCGTGCACTACCGCATTGGGAGCCCAAACCTCATTGAACAGCCTGGGGAGCCAATCCAATGCCCTGATCCGATACAGGTAAAGCAAAGGTGATGTATTGCTGATTGCTTCAGGCATACTCGCGTTCCAGGTCACGCAACTCAGCTTCAAAGGGAAAAACCTTGTACCGTCCCAGTGTGAGCAGGAATTCTACGCGTGGCATACCGGCCAGTTCGGCGGCCCGGCCCGACGAGAGACGGCCCAGCTCATACAACTTGACAGCAGCCAAGATGCGTAACTCGCGGGCAAACGTAGCCTCATCGGTCTTTTCAGCCAGTAGCACTTTCTCTGGAACGTCGAGCACAATCTGGCGGGTTGTCATATTTCGTGGTTCTCCTGTACATGTATATGCTAAACTCCAATTCAGGCAACTGCGAACATGAGTTCATACTAATAATTATAGAATGAATCTCCTCTAAAGTCAACATCATGTTGACTTTACATAACGAGACCTACAATACAATCATCAACCACATAGACCGAAAGGGGCAGCCACCTTAAGTCGCAGCATCCACCCTCACCCCAGCCCTCTCCCTGAGAGGGAGAGGGAGTGGTCAGACTTCGTCAACCGCGAGGGGGAATTTCGACATGGCCTCGCAGCCCTCTGCCGTGATGAGGAGCGGGTTCTCGTAGCGGAAGCCGATGGCTTCTTCCGGGCAGGCGTATTGGATAGCACAGATAACCATCTCTCCGGCCTGGTACGCGTGAGCGGGGTTGGTCCAGTACGGAAACGGGCCGTCGTTGAGGCCGATGCGCCATTCGTCGCCCATCATGCCGATGCCGTGCTCGAAACCGGGCACGACGTACTCGGCAAAGCCGCCCTCTTCGCACAGGTCCGCCATCTCGTCGGCCAGCCCAGCCGGGCTGAGGCCCGCCCGATACGCCTGCAGGCACGCCTTGACCAGCGCGACAAAGTTCTGGGCGTGCCAGCGCTGGCGCGGGGTGACCGGCCCCAGCAGATAGTTGTGGGCGTGATCGCCCAGTCCAAGTTTAA
>Ga0315289_10009231_pt1 | contig 14208 bp, 10 predicted proteins | sample YL17G11_40_MG_FD_203452 | JGI IMG/M metagenome (GOLD analysis project Ga0315289, IMG submission 203452) | Sediment microbial communities from Yellowstone Lake, YNP, Wyoming, USA - YL17G11_40 | ecosystem: Environmental > Aquatic > Freshwater > Lake > Sediment | place: USA: Wyoming | collected...
GGATCTGGGCGCGATTCCGCCTCAGTTCATCCATCAACTCGGTCGCAGCCGTTGGGTCATCGACGCGCAGGCCTTCCAAACCATCACCACGGACTGCCACCTGAAGCAGCCCTCGGTTCATCAAAGCTGTGCCCTCGTGGTGCTCACCATGGTCCGGGTACTGGCCTACACCCTGGCTATGGTCTTCTACTTCCGCCAGGTGCGCAGCCATTGGCGTACGACTCCGCCCAGCTTCGGCGAGATGGCGCGGCAGTTCGGCTACGAGTTTCTCGCGCTCCGGTTGGATTCCAGCTGAGGTCCTTCCGCCGCCTTGGTGCTGTGCCGCTGTCCCTGTACACTGCTCTCGATCCGGCACCCACCGCTGGCGCCGCGCCCCCCTATTCTCCGCGCCACCTTCATCAACCCGCCGGGAGGGTCGGAAGCAAGGATCTCAAGGCGAAAACCACCTTTGCAGGCCCCCCTCACTGACCCTCCTGCATGAAACTCCATTCCGCCCTTGCGGTTATCGCGCCACCATACACCGCCTTGCGAAATCGCCGCCCGCCCGGCGCCGCAGCGTGCGGGCATCCTGTAAGATAGCCATAATGATGAGTTTCGCCATTGCCGCCATGCTGGCTTCGTCCGCCCCGCAACCCCTGGTGGAGGGCAATCCCGCCGCCGTCGTCCGGGTGATCATCTACGAGGACCTCGCCTGCTCGGACTGCGCCGTCTTCCGGCGCATGCTGGATGAGAAGCTGCTGCCGCGCTACGGCGCCAAGGTGGCCTTCGAACACCGCGATTTCCCGCTGGCCAAGCACGCCTGGGCGCGCACGGCGGCCATCGCCGCCCGCTTCTGGCAGGAGGCGAGCCCCGAGCTGGCGATCGCCTTGCGCAAGCACCTCCTGGGCAGCATCCGCCAGACCACCCCAGCCAACTTCAACGAGCGGCTGGCCGCCTTCGCCCGGCTGCACGGCGCGGACCCGCAGAAAGCCGTCGCCGCGCTCGAAGACCCGCGGCTCGCCGGACTGGTGGAGAAGGACCTCCAGGAGGGCGTGGCGCGCGGGGTGGCGAAAACGCCGACCGTGTTCGTGGACGGCGCGCCGTTCATAGAGACCTTCACCTTCGAGGAAGTCTCGAAGGCCATCGACGCGGCCCTGGCCGCGGCCCAGTGAGCGCGGCCATGGACAAACCGGTTGCCATCGTCACCGGCGCCAGCCGCGGCATCGGGCGCGGCATCGCCCTCGAGCTAGCCTCCACCCACCAGGTCATCGCCACCTACCGCCGCCGGCGCGACGCCGCCGAAAGCCTCCAGGCCGAGACCGGCGCCGAGATCTTCCCGTGCGACGTCAGCTCGACGGCCGACCGCGCCGCGCTGATGGACTTCGCCCGGCAGCGCTTCAACCGCCTCGACCTGCTGGTCAACAACGCCGGCATGGCGCCTCGCGAGCGCCGGGACATCCTCGAGGCCGCCGAAGAGAGCTTCGACGAGGTCCTGGCCACCAACCTCAAGGGCCCCTATTTCCTCACCCAGCTCGCCGCGCGCTGGATGGTCGAGCAGGGCGGCGGCCGCATCGTCTTCGTCACCTCGATCTCCTCCTACGCGGCATCGATTAACCGCGGCGAGTACTGCATCTCCAAGGCGGGCCTGAGCATGGCCGTGGCGCTGTGGGCGCAGCGGCTGGCCGGCTCGGCGGTGAAGGTCTTCGAGATCCGCCCGGGCGTCATCCGCACGGACATGATCGCGGCGGTCGAGAAGCTCTACGAGCAACGCATCGCCGGGGGCCTGCTGCCCCAGCGGCGCATGGGCGAGCCGCGCGACGTGGCCCTGGCCGTGCGCGCCATAGCCGGCGGCCTGCTGGACTACTCGACCGGCCAGGTCCTCAACGTGGACGGCGGCTTCCACCTGCGCAGCCTGTAGAAATGGGGGCAGCCTGATCTGCCCCCGATTTCTGGGGCCCGGAATGCTCATTCTCTGTAAGGTGGGGCAGATCAGGCTGGACCCATTTTTCTGCCGGCGTCCTCTCGTGATATAAGTAGTAGGTTCGCTGACGCCAAGGAGTTGCCATGAAGAAAGTGTTCTACGGCTGGTGGATCACGGCCGCCACGTTCCTCACCTTCGGGCTTTCGGTCGGCCTGCCCTACTACAACATCTCGTTCTTCTACGACTACTTCGCCAAGAACTTCCACTGGACCAAGGCGCAGATCACCTTCGGCTTCCCGCTGGCCGCCATCCCCACCATCATCATCGGGCCCATGCTGATTCACCGCTTCAGCCCCCGCAAGCTGATCGTCGTGGGCACGGGCCTGACCGGTCTGGCCCTGTTTTCCTTCGGCGCCATGGGCGGCAACCTCTGGGTGTACTGGGGCATCTGGTTCATCTACATGGCGGGCTACATCTTCTCCGGGCCCATCCCCCACCAGATCATCGTTTCGCAGTGGTTCCGCAAGCTGCGCGGCACGGCCATGGGAATCGTCTACGTGGGCGTGGGCCTGGTCGGCTTCTTGGGCTCCTACCTGGTCAAGCCGATGGCGGAGAACCTCGGTTTCCAGACGGCCCTCATGATCATGGGCGGGATGCTGTTGCTGGCCTGGCCCGTGGCCATCTTCTTCATCCGCGACCGCCCGGCCGACAAGGGCCTTTACCCCGACGGGGCTTCGACGCCGCCGGCCGAGATCAAGGCCCGCTCGCACAACTTCAAGGAACTACTGAGCCATTACCCCTTCTGGCTGCTGTTACTGGGCAGCTTCTGCTCGATCGGCTCGATCGGAGCCGTCAACTTTCACATGAAGTTCGTCTTCGAAGACCAGATGGCCCCCAGCATCGCGCGGGGCTCGCCGGAGTTCCAGGCCCTGCTCAACTCGACCTGGCGGGCGGCCTCGATGATCATTCTGGCCTCGAGCATCGTGGGCCGGCTGGCGGTCGGGGGCCTGGCCGACCTGCTGTCCAAGAAGTGGGTCATGACGGCCACCTACTTCATCGTGGCTGCCACCATCCCCATCATGCTCATTTCCATGCCGCCCGACACGCCGTGGGCCTTCGCCCTGCTGTTCGGCCTCGGCATGGGCGCCGACTACATGCTCATCCCGCTGATGGCTGCCGAGCAGTTCGGGGTGAACTCGCTGGCCCGGTGCATGGCCGTCATCCTGCCGGTCAACACTATCGGCCAGACCTGGTTCCCCTATGCGGTGTCCCTGATCCGCGAGCGTTACGGCAACTACACCATCGCCATGGGCACGGTCTTCACCGTGGCCATGATCGGCGCCATCTCGGTCCTGGTGCTGCCGCGGCGCCCGCGCCCCGAGCAGATGCTGGCGGCCGGGCCACCCGCGAAAGCCTGAGGAGGACTCCGGCGCCGGTGAGGGCCCCATGCCAAAAAGATTCTCCTTCGCCGAGGTGGGCATCGATGTAAGTCCCGGACGGACCGGCGTGGCCGAACCTCCGGAACCCGAAGAAGCTTTCGAGATGGCCCTGCTGGGCGACTTCAGCGGCCGCGCCAACCGCGGTCGCGTGGATGCCAAGCTCAGCCAGCGGCGCGCCCTGACCGTGGACCGCGACAACTTCGACGCGGTCCTCTCCCGCCTGGCCGCCGAGCTGCAAGTGACGCTGGGAGAGGCGCGCCTCGCCGTCGCCTTCCGGGAGCTCGACGACTTCCACCCCGACCGGCTCTTCGAGCGCCTCGAGCTGTTCCAGGGGCTGAGGCGCACGCGCGACGAGCTGCTGGATCCGGCCACCTTCCAACGCGCCGCGAGCGCCCTGCGCGCGCCGGAACCGCCGCCGCCCCCGCCTCCTCCAGTGACGCCGCAGCGCGTGGCCGGGCTGTCGCTCGACGACCTGCTCGCGCAGGCCGTCCAGGAGACCGAAGGCCGCACCGGCGAGGCCCCGGCTCCGCCCCGCGTGCGCGACGAATTCAGCCAGCTCATCCACGACATCGTGGCGCCGCACTTGGTGCCTGGGGCTCCCCCCGAACAGGCCCGGCTGGTGGCGGAACTGGACGCCGCCATCGGCGGCCAACTGCGCGCCCTGCTGCATCAGGCGGACTTCCAGGCCCTGGAAGCCGCCTGGCGCGGCCTCTTCTTCCTGGTGCGGCGGCTGGAGACCGGTCCCTCGCTGCGGCTCCACCTGCTGGACATCTCGAAGGCCGAGCTGGCGGCGGATCTGGCCGGCGGCGACGACGTGCGGCGCTCCCAGACCTGGAAGCTGCTGGTCGAGCAGACGGTGGGCACGCCGGGCGCAGCGCTGTGGTCGCTGCTGGTGGGTAACTACGTCTTCGAGGCCACGCGCGAGGACATCGACCTGCTGGGCCGGCTGGCCGTGGTCGCGCGGCAGGCCGGCGCACCGCTCCTGGCGGGCGTGAGCCCTCGCATCCTGGGCTGCGAGTCCCTGGCCCAGACTCCCGATCCCGACGACTGGCAGCCGCTCGCGCCGGAGTGGAGCGAGGCCTGGGAAACGCTGCGGCGCTCCCGCGAGGCCGCCTGGCTGGCCCTGGCTCTACCCCGCTTCCTGCTGCGCCTGCCCTACGGCCGGGAGACCGACCCCATCGAGCGGTTCGCCTTCGAGGAGCTGCCGGCCCCGGCGGTTCACGCAGCGTACCTCTGGGGGAACCCCGCCTTCGCCTGCGCCTGTCTGCTCGGCCAGGCGTTCACCGAGTACGGTTGGCGCTTCCGCCCGGGCCAGGTCTTCGAGCTCGACGGGCTCCCCGCCCACATCTACCTGGAGGATGGGGAGCCCGTGCTGAAGCCCTGCGCCGAGACGCTGCTCACCGAGCGCGCCGCCGAGGAGATACTGGATCGCGGCCCCATGCCGCTCCTGAGCGTCCGGAGCCGCGATGCCGCGCGGATCTTGCGCTTCCAGTCGGTGGCGCGTCCGGCGGCACGCCTGGCCGGGCGCTGGGAGTGAGGGCGGCCTGCCTGGCCGCGATCACCACCGTCGGAGCCGGCGTGAGACGCGCCGCCTTTACGCCACGCGCAACGCCGCCAGCGGATCCACCCGCGTGGCCGCCCGCGCCGGCAGGTAACTGGCCAGTATCGACACCCCCACGAGCAGCGCCGCCGCCGCCGCGAAGGTCGCCGGATCCGCCGCGCTGACGCCGTAGAGCAGCTTGGCCAGGAAGCGCGTCAGCGCGAACGCCGCCGCCGCTCCGATCGCCACCCCCGTCGCGGCCAGCTCCAGCGCCTGCCGCACCACCATGCGCCGCACCTCTCCGCTGCCGGCGCCCAGAGCCATCCGCACGCCGATCTCCGGTCTGCGCTGCACCACCGAGTAGGAGATCACCCCGTAGACGCCCACCGCGGCCAGCAGCAGCGCCACCGCGGCGAAGGCGCCCAGCACCACCATCACCGTGCGCCGCGAGCCCATCGACTCCGACTCGGCCACCACCCGCTCCATGGTGCGGACCTCCCCCACCGGCTGGTCCGCATCCACCGCGCGCACCGCCGCCCGCACCGCCGCCGCCAGCGTGACGGGCTCCGCCGTCGCGCGTGCCACCAGCGTGGTCGCGGCCTCCGGCTTCTGGTAATACGGCACGTAGACTTCCGGCTGGATTTCGGCGTCCAGCCCGCGGTGCCGCACGTCACTCACCACCCCCACAATCGTGCGCCACGCCCCCTGGCGGTCCGGCCGCTCCAGGTTGACCCGCTGCCCGATGGGGTCCGCTGCGGGCCAGTGCCGGCGGGCCAGCGTCTGGTTGATGACCGCCACGCCGGGCGCCTGGTCGTGGTCCTGCTCGGTGAAGACGCGGCCTTCGAGCACCGCGATCCCCATGGCCCGGAAGTATTCCGGCGTCACCGCCCGATAGCGCGCCACCGGCCACTCTCCGGGCGGCGGAGCCGGCCGCCCGCCGATGGTGAAGCCGCGGGCAAAGTCCGACACCATGGGCAGATGGTTGGTGGCCGCCGCGGATTGCACTCCCGGCAGTGACCGCACGCGCTCCAGCAGGTCCCGGTAGAAGGCCGTCTTCTGGCGCGCCTCCGCATACTTCGACTGCACCAGGGCCAGCCGCACCGTCAGCACCTGATCCGCACGGAAACCCGGATCCACCGACCTCAGCCGCAGGAAGCTCCGCAGCATCACGCCGGCCCCGGCCAGCAGCACCAGCGCCACCGTCACTTCCGCTACCACCAGGCAACTGCGCGCCCGCTGCCGTCCGGGGCCCGCCCCCGGGAACCGCCCGCCTTCCTTGAGCGATTCCGAGAGGTTGGTCCGCGAGGCCTGTAGGGCGGGAATCAGGCCGCACAGCGCGGCGGTCAGGAGCGTGGCCGCCAAACCGAATCCCATCACGGGGAGGCTGATCCCCACTCTCTCCGGCAGCGCGAGGTCCTTCGGGCCTATCGAGAGCAGCAGCCGGGTGAGCCACGGCGTGAGCGCCAAGCCGGCCCCTCCGCCCACCAGCGCCAGCAGGAGGCTTTCGCTCAGCAACTGCCGCACCAGCCGCCCGCGTCCCGCCCCCAGCGCCGCGCGGATGGCGATCTCCTTCTCGCGCGCCGCGTTTCGCGCCACCAGCAGGCCGGCGATGTTGGCGCAGGCGATCAGCAGCACCAGCCCCACCGCGCCCATCAGCGCCCGCAGCGCCGCCCGCACGTCCTCAACCCGCTGCTCGGCGAACAGCACCAGCTTCACGCCCCAGCCCCGGTTCGAAATCGGATACTGCTCTCCCAGGCGGGCCGCCAGATGGTTCATCTCCGCGGCGGCTTGCCGCAGCTCCACCCCCGGCTTCAGCCGCGCAAGCCCGCTTAGCCGGCGGTAACCGCGCTGGCTCAACTCTTGGGCGCCGAAGCCCAGCGGCAGCCACAGTTCCACCCGCCGGTCGGGAAACTCAAAGCCCAGCGGCATGATGCCGGCCACGGTGCGGCTCCGGCCGTTGAGCGTGAGTGCCCGGCCCACCAGGCCGGGATCCCCGCCGAACCGCCGCTGCCAGAAGCCGTGACTCACCACCACCGCCTCCACCCCGCCCGGCTTCGTTTCCGAAGGCAGGAAGTCGCGGCCCAGCGCGGGCTGCACGCCCAGCACCCCGAAGAAACCCTCGGAAACCAGCAGACCACGCACCTGCTCCGGCTCTCCCGCTCCCGTCAGGGCCAGGTTCGCCGGCTCGAAAGCGGCCATGGCTTCGAAAACGGAGTTTTGGTCGCGAAAATCGCTGAAATTCGCTGGCGACACCGCCGCCGCCGGCACCCCTTTTTGCGGGTTGCTCTCCCAGACCAGCGTCAGGCGCCCGGCATCCCGATACGGCAGCGGCCGCAGCAGCACCGCGTGCACCAGGTTGAAGATGGCCATGCTGGCGCCCAGCCCCAGCGCCAGCGACAGCACGGTCAACGCCGTCACCCGGACGCTCTTCACGAGCGTCCGCAGCGCGTACCGTAAATCCTCTACCACCGCCTGCATACTTCGCCGTATTCCTATCTCTAATACCACGAAATCCGTTCAGTGGGGCAAACTCTCCAGTTTGCCCCCGCCCTGGTGGGACCGGGGACGGGCCAGACCGTCACGCGCACCGGCAAGCTTGCGCACCGCCCACGCCAGCCGCTAGAATCGAAGGCAGAGCCACCCTAGCTCAGTTGGTAGAGCGGCTGATTCGTAATCAGCAGGTCGCCGGTTCGATCCCGGCGGGTGGCTCCACGCAAGCCCTTTCCCCTCAATTGATCGCGGGCGATCCCTGGGGCTGGTCCAAGATGGCCTTCTGGCCAGTGTGCCCACTTTGTGCCCACACCTTCATCATCGCCTCCCGGAGGTCCGCCTCGCTCGGGTGGAGGCACCTCTTGGTCGTGCTCATGTCGGTGTGGCCGGCGATCACGTGGAGAGTGTACGGGTCCACGTGCTTCGCCCACCGCGTGATGCAAGTGTGGCGGAGGATGTAGAGCACGAACGGCTCGACGCCGGCGCGCTCGACCGCCTTGGCGCGCTGCTTCTTGAGGCTCGAAGCCTCGACGTGGCCCGACCTCGTCGGCGTCGGCATGACGCGGAGCCTGACTTCATGCCCTTGGCTATCCGGACCTCACGTGTGATCCCAAGGGACATCGCGGACGATCCCCAGCGGGCCGCCCGCTAGCCCGGTCACGGGGCCCCAAACCGACAGACACAGCAACGCAACTGCTAAACTATGAGGTCAACGAGGGAGCCAAGCGCGATGACAGACAAGTTCGATGGAGGCGAAGACCTCATAACGCGGCACGTCAAGCGGAAGCGTCAAGTACAACCCATTGACCTGATCCACGCGGGGATTATCCGCCCCCCGCTCGACCTCCAAGCCGAGTACACTCCGGAGGAGAACAACCCATCCGGGAAGACCTTCCCCTTGAGCGCAACCATTCAGCGGGACGGCACCCTCAGGGTCAAGGACAGAGTCTACAGGTCGGTTTCTATGGCTGCGAGCATGGCCCAGCAGCCATTCCATACAAAACCGCACGGCCATTCCAAGCACGAGATCAATGGATGGGTGTTTTGGTCATTTAGAGACCCCCAGACCGCCCGGCTGCATAAACTCGATGATCTCCGAGTCCGGTACCTGTTGAAAAAGGGGTACCTGTTGGAAGGCGAGTGCGAGGTGTATCTCTAGCGCCTCAGCCTCGTTGGAAAGGGGTACCTGTTGCAAAACAACGTAAAGCACCAGGCCAGAAAGCTGCTCAGCAGGCGGGAGGTGAAGGACCATGAAACCGTGGACGAAGGCTGCCGTGCAGGGCGCGGCCTGCGGGCTGGTGCTCGGGATGGTGGTGCTCACTGGCGGGCGATTATGGCAGCCGCAGGTTGCGGCAGCGCAAGCCAAGCAGGCCGCCGTGCCTGACGTCGTGAGGGCCAGGAGTTTCGAGGTGGTGGACGCGGCGGGGAAGCCGCGGGCGGGCCTGGACGTGCTCTCTGACGGACGCTCGGGCCTGCAGTTGCACGACGCGGCGGAGAACCCGCGGGCAGCCCTGGTCCTGACCCAAGACGGCAGCACGTCCCTGCGCTTGGCGGACAAGGCTGGCACGGAGAGAGCCGTCTTAGGGGTCAGCAGTTTGAAGACCGTCGAAACCAGAGAGGTCAGGGTGCGTCCCGAATCTTCCCTGGTGCTGTTTGGCAAAGATAGGAACGTGATGTGGAATGTTCCGTAGCCGTAGAACGCCCGCCTTTCGCGCACGGAAGCCGCAGGACGTGCCGCACAGAGTGGAGGAGCACCCTCCGTGGCCCACTGCTAGACTCTAGGTCTTCGCGCCACCGCAGGCGGCGACCGAACGGCGGGAGGCCGATGAAGTAGCATGTTTGAGTACAGCTCTGGCAAGTCGGCATTTGGACATAGCCCGTGGCTCTATGTACTGTTCGGTGTCGCCGTTGTGTACGCCACATTGACCCTCTTCCCCGAAACCGAAAGACTCGCCGCTCTCATCGGCGCCGTACTCGTGAGTGTCGTAGTGGGGATTATCTATAGAGCGATACGCAATTCGCTCAGGGGATAGGGACGGTTACGCAAACGCGCACTAGTGTAGCCATCGGTCTGTGAGCGAAGCGCTTGCGCGGCCCGCATCGGCCCTTGATCGCCTGTCAGGCGGCCGCGGCCCGGTGGGGGAGGGGGAAGAAGAGGCACCGTAGATGAAACGAATACTTGCGCTTCTCAAGCGCGCGAGCCTGCGGTTGTCGTGTCTCTGGCGGCATTGGTTGGCCGAACGGCGGCTCGAAAGGCATCTGGGGGAAGTTGAGATGCGCTATGCACCGATGCTGGCCGAAGTCCAGAGAGCCAAGGATGACGATAAGTATCAAGAGCTCCTGGGACATTTATTGGTCGACCACAATCTGATCGTCGAACCGGTTCTCTATCGGCGCACTGTTCGCCTGATGAGAAAAGCCAGGAGATGGCTGGTACCTGTCCCGGCCAGGCCGAGCGTTGACGAAGACGAGAAAGAATTCTGGCGGCAGGACCAGACAGGACGTTTCTGGTATCTGAAGCCCGAGGCGGAATTGGAAATCCGCAAGGCGGTGCGCAAAGAATGGCTTCAGTTCACTTCGTTCTGGATCACGACTTTCTTCGGATTCCTGGGACTGCTGATCGGGTTGGTTTCCGTCTGGCCAAAGTGACCGGGCGCTGTCACAGAACCCGAAGCCGGAGCCGCCGGCCTAGTCGCTTGGGCCTCGGTCCGGGAACCGTGGCCACAACCGTAGCTTCGGGGATAGACTTTCGCCCAGTCTTCGCTACAGGGTAGAATCTGGGCGCGACTATCTCGTTGATAATAGACGGCATATCACGGGGTAGACATAGCAGGCCTCAATTCGTAATCAGCAGGTCGCCGGTTCGATCCCGGCGGGTGGCTCCAGGGGGCAAAAAGGGGTCAGCCTGATCTGCCTCAGTCTTGGCAGGAGGAGTTGCCACCGAGTCGGAAGACAACTTGCCGGATTCTTGCCAGGAGAATCTGCCGAAAGCGGGGGCGGATCAGGCTGACCCCATTTTGGCAGGGCCCGCAGCTCGAAATGGTGTAAAATCTGCTGCGGGGGTGGTTGTGGTGAGCAGATCAGGCGGACGCGCGGTTCTCGCAACCCTAGCGCTTCTCATCGGCGCGGCTACTGCCCTGGCGCAAACGCCCGTGGCCACGGTCACCGGACGGGTCGAGGACCTGACCGGGGCGGGCATCCCGGGCGCCAGGGTCAGCATCCGCAACATCAACACCAACGAGGTGCGGACCGTCGCCTCTGACGGCAACGGGGGATTCACCGTCCCCAGCCTCGCGCCGGGCGACTACGACGCTACGGTCGAGAAAGCGGGCTTCCAGAAGCTGCACGAGACGGGCATCCAGTTGCAAGTGGACCAGACGGCGCGGCTCACCCTGCAACTCCAGGTGGGCAGCCTGGCCGAGTCCATGGAGGTCCGGGCCGAGGTGCCGCTGCTGAACACCGATAACCCGGTCAAGGGCGAAGTGATCGTGACCCAGGAGATCGCCGAGATGCCCCTGGAGGACCGGGACTTCGGCGACCTGGCCTTCCTGGTTCCCGGCGTGCAGCGGCGGGCCAAGGGCGGCTCGGGGAGCCGCTTCAACGTCAATGGGGCGCGCGCCGACAACACCGACTTCATGGTCGACGGCTTCCACGACCAGAACGTGCGCGGCGGCGGCATCCAGGTCCGCCCGCCGGTGGGCGCCATGCAAGAGTTCAAAATGCAGACCACCGGCTACCCGGCCGAGCACGGGCGGCTGGCCGGCGGCGTCATGAACATGGTGCTGAAGACCGGCGGCAACCGCTTCCACGGCGAAGCGTTCGAGTACCTGCGCAACGACGTCTTCGATGCCCGCAACTTCTTCTCCGACGCCAAGCCCAAGCTGCGCCGCAACCACTTCGGCGGAACCTTCCACGGCCCGGTGCTGATCCCCAGGCTGTACAAGGGCCGCAACCGGACTTTCTTTCTGGCGACCTGGGAAGGCTACCGGCAGGTACTGGGGCAGCCGCAGCTCGGCAACGTCCCTACGGGCTTCGAGCAGCAGGGCGACTTCTCCCAGAGCCGGGACCGCAACGGCGCCCTGATCCCCCTGCGGGACCCCCTGGCCAGCGGCGTCTGCACGGCGGAGGACGCCGGCGGCTGTTTCGCGGGCAACCGCATCCCGGCCAGCCGCTTCAGTCCGGTGGCGGTGAAGCTGACGCCCTACTACCCGCTGCCCAACCGGCCGGGCGAGCTCAACAACCTCTATGTGGTGTCCAACGACCATGACAACTACCAGACCTGGCTCCTCAAGCTGGATCACCGGCTCAGCAACCGGCACAACCTCTCCTTCCGCTACCTGGCCCGCCAGAACCGCAACACCAACCCGTTCGACGGCAGCGATCTGGGCACCTTCCCCAGCCGGGTGAGGGAGCAGCATTCGTTGATCGGGCTCAACTACACCCACGTGTTTTCCCCCAGCTTTCTGAACGAAGCGCGGGCCGGCTTCACCAGGACCTACAACCTGGAGACGAGCGTGTACGCGGGCCGCAACTACGCCGAGGAGTTCGGCATTCCCGGCACCACCACCGATCCCAGGTTCTTGGGCTTCCCCCGCTTCACCATCCGCGACCTGATGGCCCTGGGCGACGACGAGGCGCTGCCCGTCCAGTTCACGGTGAACAACCTCCAGTGGGCCGATACGGTGACCTGGGTGAAGGACCGGCATGTGCTGAAGTTCGGCCTCGACATCCTGCGCAGCCAGTTCTTCCAGGTGGGCGCCAGTCACATCCGCGGCACCTACGATTTCCTGGGCCGCTGGACCAACCAGCCCTTCGCCGACTTCCTGCTGGGGCTGCCCAACAGCACCAAGCGCCAGGTGGGCGCCACGCCCTCCTACATTTTCACCACCAGTTACGGCTTCTTCTTCCAGGACGACCTGCGGGTGAGGTCCGACCTCACGCTCAGCCTGGGGCTGCGCTACGAGATCTCCAAGCCGCCCGCCGAGAAGTACGACCGGCTGGGGAACTTCCTGCCGGAATACGGCCAGTTCATCCTGGCCGACGACCGCGGGCTGCCGGACCTGCCCGAGCGTCTCGAGTACGCGGGGCTGACGGGCAAGGTGGCGCTGGCGCGCGAGTACGGGCTGCCCCGGGCGCTGGTCTACGCGCGCTGCCGGGACGTCGCGCCGCGCTTCGGCTTCGCCTGGCGGCCCTTCCGCAGCAACCGCTCGGTCGTCCGCGGCGGCTACGGGATTTTCTTCGGCGGCTCGCGCGCCGATAACCTCCGCTCCGACCTGGCCGTGGTCTACCCCTTCGCCTTCATCCAGACCTTCAACCGCCAGGCCAACAACGTCAACTCGATTACTTTAAGCGCGCCGTTCCGCACGGCCAAGGGGACCATCGAGGGCGTCAACAACACCTTCGGCCATGAGCTGCGCCCGCCGGCCCAGTCCTTGCAGAGCTGGCACTTGACCCTCGAGCAGCAGTTAGGCGTCGATGCGGCCATCGAGATCGCCTACGTGGGCTCGAAGGGCTCGCACCTGGCGCGCCGGTACAACCTCAACCAGCCATTACGGATTCCCGAGCTGCGCCTGGCCAACGGGAACTTCCCGCGTCCCTACAGCGGATTCAACGACGTCACTTACTACTCGTTCGGCTCGAACTCCATTTACAACGCCGGTATCCTGTCGGTGCGCCGCCGCTTCGCCGGCAGTTTCTTCTACCGCGCCAGTTACATCTACAGTAAGTCCATCGACGACGCCTCGCAGATCGCCGGCTCGGCCGACGGCGGCTACGCGGGCGCCCAGGACGCGCGCAACCTGAAGCTCGAGCGCGCCCGCTCCGACTGGGACAACGGCCATGTATTGGTGGTGAGCTTCAGCTACGAGACCCCGCGGCGCCTGCGCCGCCTGCTGCGCGGCTGGCAACTGGCCTCGACCACCCGCCTGTACACCGGCCAGCCCTTCACCGCCAAGACCTCCAACGTGGACTTGAACCTGGGAGAGGCCAACCGCCCGGACCGCGTCCGCAAGGGCCGCCTCGAGGTGCGCACTCCGCAGCCCTGGTTCGATTTGTCCGCGTTCCCGGTCGTGCCGATCGGCGCTTACCGTATGGGCACCTCGGGACGCAACATCCTGGACGGCCCCGGCACGCTCAACGCCAACCTGTCGCTCTCGAAGCGCTTCCACGTCCAGGAGCAGGGCTCGCTCCAGTTCCGCTCCGAGGCCTACAACGTCATCAACCGCACCAACCTGGACTTGCCCAACGGCAACGTCAACGCGGCCAACGGCGGCGTCATCACCGGCGCCGCCGCCGCCCGCGTCCTCCAGTTCGGCCTGCGCTACCAGTTCTAATATGGGGCGACCTTGTCAAGCCTCAAGTTGAGCCCGGCTGAATCTTTTTTCTGAGTAAGCCGGGCCAGGCCGGGGAGCCACAGAGCGGGTGACAGAAGGAGAGGCAAACGCGACGGTTGATCACTCTAATATCCGCGGGTCGGAACCGCATAATCGTGATCCGTCGGGAGCTGCCTCGGACTAGGGACGCGGGTTGGGCCGCAAGGCCGTACCGCAAGGGTCGAAGAGCCGTGACGGGTGGCGGCGAGGCGACAGAATCGAAGAGGGGGAATGGCAGGCATCGGATCCTCTATGCCGCCTTTCGCTCGGCTTTGAATTTGGCTTCGGTCTGGACGGCAATCGCCCAGATGAAGCCCAACCACTCGCGGCCCACGGCGGTGACGATCTGCGGTTTGTTCTTGCCGCTGGCGGCGAGCTTTTTGTAACGCGAGTGCAAGCGGTGCTGGGCCTTCCAGGCGATCGCTTTCACCTCCTGGTCAAGTCCCTGTTGTCGTTTGAGCAAGCAGC
>Ga0315289_10009232_pt1 | contig 14205 bp, 7 predicted proteins | sample YL17G11_40_MG_FD_203452 | JGI IMG/M metagenome (GOLD analysis project Ga0315289, IMG submission 203452) | Sediment microbial communities from Yellowstone Lake, YNP, Wyoming, USA - YL17G11_40 | ecosystem: Environmental > Aquatic > Freshwater > Lake > Sediment | place: USA: Wyoming | collected...
ATTGACATAACGACCGTGTTGCAGCCGAATTGCTCGCTACAAAGCACCACGGTTGGCGTTCTGGCAAGCAAGTTCGGGCAGGGCAGAAACTGACAAAGTAGTATTAAGCGATATACTCCGCGGCTGGTGGATGGTCTATCGCTGGGTACTGACACGAATAGCGTGTTGCTGACAGGATGGAAAAAAAGACCGAAAATTCCATCACCAGGGCAATTGGTGATTCTCGCCCAAGTCTTGCCTCCATCCAATGTCCGGTAGACCCCGCCACCGTTTGTGTAGTACAACCGTTGAGTATTGCGGGGATTAATGACCACGATGCTAACCGATCTGAATCCTCGGGTATTGATCCCATTGTTTACAGCTTCCCAGTGCTCACCACCGTCTGTGGTCTTGTAGACACCAGCCAGGAGAACACCTGCGTAAAGCACGCGCGGGTTTTGCGGATCAATCACGAGTGTGTTAATTGTCAGGGTTCACAACAGCGTGAACACTTCTTGACATTCGTTTAGGTCAGGCAAGGCTCACAACATCGTGAACATATTCCGCCGTCGCTCGAAGCGTTTGAACTGCTTTTGCAACGGGACTACCGGTTCGTCCAACGTGTAACGCAATACTTTGAGCAGGCGTGGGCGGGCTTGTGCCGAGCGACGATGATAAATCCGGAGGCGTTGTTCGTGCAACGTCAGCGTTTCCCAAACGTATTGACCCGCTAAACGCTGATCCCCGTGCCAGACTTCGTGCAGAACGCGAATATTGCCTTCCGGGTCCACCAAGCGGATGAAGTGAATCCGTCCCGCCGTGAGTGGCAATTGCTTTGGAATCGCTTGGCGTTCGGCAGGGGTCAAGCGACGGCGCATGACTTGCTGGCGCGCTTCGGCGGGAGTTTGTTCATCCAGCGACGGTGGTTCATAGCGCGTACGATACCATTTGACAAATTGCGGTGTGCTCCGCCGTACTTGGGTCCGCGAATCAAAATGTCGCAAGTCCCAGAACTGCTGACCCCAGAGCCCATTGATGCGTTCGACATCCCCATTGTGTTCTGGCTCCGCGACGGGAATGAAAATGAGTTCGATGCCGAACCAAAGTGCCAGGCGCACAAAGCGACTGAAGTAGCGTGCGGTTTTCAAACTGCCGCACCACGCCGCATCATTGTCAATTTGAATCGCGTGCGGAATGCTCAGATTTTCCCATGTTTCTAACGCATGCGCTTCCGCCGTTGCGCCGCGTTTATTGTCCCGCAGGGACTGAGAAAGATCACGAATAGCGAGATCCAGTGAATGAAAGGCGTAACATTTCGCGCCCCCTTCGAGATACCGCGCAACCCAGTCCATTGCTTGAATGATATAGTCCTGGGTCGGAGTCGGCTGCGGATAGCACGGCGAACCTTTTCGCCGGGCATATGGAACGAGATGGTTTTCATGGAGAATGCGTTTGATCGTGGCACGCGAGGGACGTTGCTCAAATGGCAACAGTCGTCCGCGCCGGATTTCCCGTTCAATTGCGCGCGCACCGACCAGACGCCCGACTTTGCGCTTCGCCAATTTGCGACGAACACGGACGACCACTTGCCGCACGGTCTCAGGATAGTGGGGCGTATGCTGTGGGCAACGCGATTGACTTTTTAGCCCATCCCAGCCCGAGTGCTCATAGCGCTTTTGCCATTTGTCCAGCCAACCCAGACTCCGTGGGACTTGGCGTTGAATGTAACGATCACTGAATCCACGCAACCAAAGCCGGATGGCAAGGCGTCGCCACCGTCGTTCCTGTTTCTCATCCCTACGTCCTCCGTAAAAGGAAGTATGGACGATGTTCACGATGTTGTGAACCCTGCTTGACCTAAACCGTTCACGATGTCTTGAACCCTGACAGTTAATGACTGCGTGTCCAAGCCCGTAGTGCGCTGGCTGCCAGGAGATGCCACCATCCACCGACTTGTAGATACCAGCAGTCTCGGTTCCCACATAGAGCACCTCTGGGTCGAGCGGGTCAATGACGATTGCTGTGATCAAGGCGCGTGCAAATTCCTGACCCACAGAAATTCGCTTCCAGGCAAATGGCGCAGCGGTTGGTGCGCGCGTTGGGGCGCCACTGGGAACCGCCTTCGGCGTCAGCGGTGACATGAGAGTTGGCGTTGATGTTGGCGTCACTGTCGGCGCAAGCGCGATCGTCGTCGGCGTTTCGGTTAGACGCACTGTAAGTAGCGCTCGCAATGCACTCGCGATCAAGATACCAACCACCACAAGCATGATTATGCCGACCGCGCCCCATAAGCGCGGATCGTTGTACCACCGGCGCCGCGACAGCGCAACCAACTGGGCGAGCAATTTCGATGCGTCTTTATACTCTACATCCTCGACGACGATTCGTTTAAGCAAGTCACGCGCGCGGTCGTACTCTTTTGCGGCGATGGCTTGCTGGGCTTGGGTGCATAATGATTCGAGGTCAATGGGCTCTGGCATCTATCTTCTCTCGCTGGGTGTAGTCAATTGGGGATCTTCTCTCGCGGGTTCGCTTGTGGAACTGCCGGACTCTTCTGCTTGACCACGATCCCCAGGATCGTCAGCGCTGCGCCGACGACTATGATCACTAGCGCCTGCACGTACATCGGCTGGAATATTTCGGCAGCCAAGATAGAAATTACGCGAACGAACTCTTGTTGGACTTGTTGTGGCGCCCCACCCATTGGACTGGCAGTAAACAGGATAGTGATAATCCCTTGGTATGCCAAGGGAGGCGTCAGGCACACCAGACCACCAACCACCAGTTGCAAACCAACCCAGCGCCCCAAGTCGCTCACAGAGCGAACTACGAGAATCAGCATCGATCCCACCAGAGCAAGCAGAAACAGCGGTGACAATACTACTAGGGTACGTATCGTACGCAACTGTTGCTTGATGCTTTCTATACGGATGGCCTGTTGTTCTGCAATCTGCGCCAATGCCTGAGTCAGATCAAATCTGTCCGGATTACTATCTATGATTACATCCATATTATGGCGGTAATCGGCGACCTGACCGGTGCGCCAGGGAAGAGGGAACGCACAGGGGGTACCCAAATTGTAAAGCACTGTAGTCCCGGAAGGCGCGCTCTTTTGACGGCTTACAAAATCGCCAATCTCTTCGGGCGAGCAGGGCGGCAAAGCGTCGTATAGAATTTGAATGGCGTTTACCCCATGCATGCTCTTGGTGTAATCCTTCCAAGGTTTCAACTCAAGCGCGATGTTTGGGACGGGATCGTTTGTGTCAATCCAAGCGTACACACCGTCCGCGATCGCCGATAACCAGCCAATCAGGATTTCGTTCGGCAGGACTTCGGCTTTTATCTTGCGCCACTCATCGCGATCTAAGAACTGCAATGCCTTCACAACGTCTGGCTCGCGAATTCCGGTCTGGGCTTCACCCGTGCGTACGCGCTCTTCCGCGCGGCGGTAAGAGAACCACTCTAGCGTCACTGAAATCAGATCTGACTGGACGATTTGCTTTATGAAGACGCTCTTGACCAATGCTGTGTCAAATACGACGCGACTGACGTTATGCGTGACAAGTGCAGTGGGAAGCGCTAGCACAAACAAGAGTACAAGCACAAACGCGATTGTTTTGCGCATGGTTTTCTCCTCTTCTTTCATAGGAAGGCAATGGGACTAATCGTCATTGGGTCTCCAGTTTGAAGATTCCGTAAGGAGTTGCCGCATACACGTCGATTGGATCTTTAGGGACTAGCACAATAGAGTACACAACCAGGGCGCCGAGCAGACCATTGTTCACCGGACCCCAGTTTTTCCCACCGTTGAAGGAGACGTACGCTCCACCGTCTGTACCGGCGTAAACGGTATCCGGCTTCTTGGAGTCAATGGCGACTGTGTTGACGACCAGGTTGCCCAGACCTGCGTTGCTGCTCTGCCAACTCTTGCAGCCATCCTGGCTGGCCAAAACCCCTTTGCCTCGTGTTGCTAGCACGAGCCAGCCGCTGTTCCGTGGATCAACTACCAACCGCGAGTCAGAGGGAGCGTGCCAGATGTTGGTCTGCCCACAGGCCGTCCACGTCTTTCCTGCATTGTCTGATCGATAAGGAGTGCCAATGAATCCAATCGCATAAACTACCTGACCTTGGTCATGGTCAAAGAATAACCTTGCGTCATACATATCCTTGATCCCGCTGGTGTTTTGCCAGGTCGTCCCATTGTCGGTAGAAATGTAAATATACGGAGGGACGCCGGCATATAACATCTTAGGTTGGCGAGGATGTGCGGCTACACTTTGGACGTCCCATCCCAGTTTATTTGTTCGTACCCAGGTCTTGCCTCTATCCTGGGAGCGTAATCCACTCCTATACCAGGTGTTTCCATCCGCATCGAACGCCAGTCCACAGCCTTCCTCTGTAACCAGCCCCCAACTACGACTCTCATCGGAGGATCGAAATAGTCGGCCGATTCCACCGTGCTCGCAGGTACCCTCCTGGATGGACAGGGATGAATTATCAGTTGGATTCAGTTTCAATTCTAGACGAGAGCCTCCCAGACCATCGCTGCGTTTTGTCCAGGAAGAGCCGCCATCTTTAGACACGTAAAGTCCTTGGGCTCCAGCGAAGAAAGTGTCACGCGCCTGTGGCAAGAAGGAGAGTGTTCTGATCACTCCTGTGTCTATTTTGCCAAGTATCTGCCACTTCTGCCCCCCGTCGGTGGTCTTGTTCAGGTATCCGTTTCCACTTCCACAATATGCTACCGGGCCATTGTCAGGCTGGATCGCGAGAGTCTTACAATCCCTTTGCGGCAAGCGTCGCCAGGTGTTCCCTCCATCAGAGGATCCGTATACGTATTCGTCAGGGAGCGTTTTCTGAGTATAGACGTAGTTTCCCACCTTGCTGTCAATCGCCAGAAGGCGTCCGAGTCCAATCTCGTCACTTTGTAACTCAGTGAGGGACCATGTCGTACCGCTGTCGGATGATTTGTATACGCCTCCTTTGCACGGATTTCCATAATCTACTGCAAACAGAATTCGAGGATCAGTGGGATCGATCACCAGGTTGCTGATTAGTTGAGGACAAGAAACCTTGAGTTGCTTCCACGACACGCCCCCATCTTTGGACTCGTAGAGATCCATCCCCTGGGTGTAGTACAAATGCTGGCTGTCTTGATGGTCCATCACTACGCGGCTCTGCCATTCCGTCCATCCATGGAGATAGTCAATACCCTGGTTCACGGATCGCCAGTATCCCCCACCATCGGTCGTCTTGTAAACTCCTCCCTGAAAGATGCCAGCATAGAGCGTGGAGGGAGTGTTGGGGTCAATCACCAGCGTGCCAACACCGGCGGCTCCAAGTCCGTTATGCGATGGCTGCCACGAGATGCCGCCGTCGAGCGATTTGTAGACCCCGGCATTCTCCAACCCTGCGTACAACACTTCTGGATCACGCGGATCAACGACGATTGCCGTGACCCCGTCACGCGCAAACTCCTGCCCAGTAGAGACCCTTTTCCACGTGAAAGGGACCGGCGTAGGGCTAGGAACAGAAGTAGGCGTCAGTGGAAGAGTTGCCGTCGGAAGTTGAGCGATAATGCTTGGTGGTGTTTCGGTTGGGTGTGTTTTCACCATCGCCGTCAGTCTGTCCGCAATAAGGATGCCCAATGCGATGAGAACTATCATGCCAACTGCACCCCACAACCGCACGTCGTTGTACCAACGCCATCGCTTGCGCGCGACCAACTGCGCCAGCAATTTCGACGCATCTTCGTACGTCTCATCCGCAATCACGATTTGTTTGAGCAGTTCGCTCGCGCGGTCGTAATCGCGCGTCACGATGGCTTGTTGGGCTTGCGCGTACAGTGCTGCGAGATCAACTTGCGCTGGCATCTATTTCCCCTCCAACTTGAACACGCCGTACGGCGTCGCGGCGTAGACGTTGCTTGGATCTTTCGGGTCAACGACAATCGAGTACACGACGGTCGCGCCAAGTAGACCCTGGTTCACCGATCCCCAATTCTTGCCACTGTCAGAAGAAATGTACACGCCACTTTCTGTGCCGGCGTAGATTCGGTCAGGATTCTTGGGGTCAATCGCAACCGTGTTGACAAACCAGTTCCCCAAACCGTTATTGCTAGGTTGCCAACTTTGACAGCCGTTCTCACTGACCAATATACCATTGCCTCGGGTTGCCAAGATGATTCGGCTGCTCTTGCGCGGGTCAACCACTAATCGCGAGTCCGCGCGCGCGCTCCAAGCATCTGTACGACGGTCGCACCCCTTCCAAGCGTTTCCTCCGTCTTCTGACCGGTAAATGTCCGTGTCGCCAACAGCATAGACGATCTGTCCCTGGTCATTGTCAAAGAACAACCTTGGATCATGAATCGTCTCTATGCCGGTCACGCCCTGCCAAGTTTTTCCAGTATCTGAGGAAATGTAGATATACGGAGGATTGTTACGAGCGTACAAGGCGGACACTGTTCCAGGCTTCTTGGGATGTGCAGATATGCCAATGGACCAGTTCAGTGGGATCGCCATTCGAACCCAGGGTTTGCTGCTATCCTCCGAACGGAATACAGCTTCTCCGGCTCGATAGAATACACTTCCACCTGCATCGAACGCCAAGCCACACCCCTCATTAGCTGTCGGCGTCCAAGTCGGTAACGCCGTCCAAGTACGACCGTTATCCTGGGAGCGGTAGAGTAAATGGCTCCCTTCCAGGCAGTTGCCTTCTTCGGCATACATCGAACTATCTGCCGGGTTAATCCTCAATTCGATCAAACTGCCGCCGAGTCCGCTATTACGCGTCACCCAGGAAGAACCGCCATCTGTAGAAACCACCAGTCCCTGCCCGCCCACGAAAAGCACGTTAGGGCTCTTGGGCAAGAAAGAGATCGTCTGGATGTCGCGCATGTCCAGTCTGCGAAGGATGTTCCAAGATTTCCCAGAATCGGTAGTCTTGTTCAAGGATCCATCCTGCATTCCACAGTACGCCACTCCGCTGAGGTCAGGATGGATCACTAGAGTCGTGCACACGTTCTGTGATATCTTCTTCCAGTTATTTCCCCCATCGGACGAGCCATACAAATCCGACGATGTTGAGGCATAAAGTATGCTCCCCACTTGGTTGTCAATCACCAACGACTTTTCACGGATGCCGTTTACTTCGAGCCCAACGAGAGTCCATGTTCTCCCATTGTCGCTTGACTTGTACACTCCTCCTCTGCAGTTGCCATCGCCGACATCTGCTGCAAAGAGAGTCCTGGAATCTGTGGGATGAATGACCATATCGGATATTGTCGTAGGGCAGGCGGAGGACCGAACCTGGCTCCAGGACTCACCTCTATCGTCCGATTCGTAGACGTTCAGCCCTTGGGTATAGTACAAATGCCGAGTGTCGTGCGGATCCAGGAGCACAGTACTAATCCCTGCCCAGCCGGGGAGTTCAATTCCCTTGTTGCTGGCTTGCCACTGTTCAGCGCCATTGATGGTCTTGGAGACTCCCCCCAGACGAACACTTGCGTAGAGCATGCGCGGATTCTGGGGATCGATCACGAGTGACTGAACCGAGGCACGCCCCAGCCCGCTGTGTGGGGGTTGCCATGACACTCCGGCGTTCAAAGATTTATAGATGCCGGCGTTCGCCGTACCAACGTACCAGACACCTGGGTCGGTCGGGTCTATCGTAATTGCGGTAACCCTGTCACGCGAAAAGAATTGTCCTGAAGAAAGCCGTGCCCAGGAGAGAGGAATTGTCGTTGGAATGGTTGTCGGCGTTCCCGTAGGCGTAGGCGCCGACGTTGGTGTCAGAGAAGACACCAGTATCGGCGCGGAGCTCAGAGCTGCCGTCGATGAAAGGGTTGGTGTTTTCGTCGCGCCTGCCAGTTTGGTCATCAAGGGCGAGGAGGGCTGGAACAAGGAAAACACAAACGCGGCGGCGATCACGATGCCTGCCGCGCCGATGCTACCCAACAACCACTTGTTCTGCCAAAATGGCTTTGCTTGACGACGCAGTTCGATTGCTTCCGCCATCAAACGCGAAGCGTCTTTGTAGTCCGCTTCTTGAACGACAATGCTCTTGAGCAGTTGGATTGCGCGGTCATAGTTCTTCTTTGTCATCGCCGCGTGGGCTTCAGAGTACGTCTGCCCCATTTCGCGCAATCGCTCGACCTGCGCGATCTCCGTCTGCGCAGCCTCGCGATCCCCTGGTTCCATTGCCAGATAGTCGCGCCATGCCGCCAACGCCTCATCCCACCGTTCAAACTTTGCCATCCCCCGCGCGCGCGCCTTGTGTCCATACAATTGGCTCTCGCGTTTCTGTCTCTGCGCCTCTGCAAGGTTGGTTTGAACGACAGTGTCTTCCGGCTGCAAGGTGAGATATTCATTCAACGCGGCGATAGCATCGTTCCAACGTTCCGCTACAGCCGCTTGATCTGCTCGGGCTAGAAGCTCGACAAGGCGCGCGGCGCGCTGTTCTTCTCTGACCGCGCTAACTCGCGTTTTGAGAATCGCGTCGTCGGGAAAAAGTCTTAGCGCTTCTTCCAAAATTACAGCCGCACGATCCCAGTTTTTCGCAGATTGCTCTTTCTCCACCCTTGCCAGCAGTCCGTTGACAACTTTGGCGCGTTTTTCCTTGCGAACCTGTGCATAACGCGCGGCGAGCACTTGGTCTTCGGGCGTGAACTTCAGCGCGTCCTCGAATGCGCTTAGTGCTTCTTCGTCGCGTCCATCCGCCAACGCCTTTTCCGCGCGCTGCCGCTGAATCTCTGCCATCTGTTGCCGCGCTTCGGTATGCTCGGTGTTGATTGCAAGTACTTTTTGATAAGACTGTGCGGCTTCTTTCGTTCTGGCTTTCGCCAACGCTTGATCGCCGACCGCCAGATGCGCGTCGCACAATCCGGCCCGCGCGGCAATGTCTTCGTCGTCAATCGTCAGCGCGCGTTCAAATTCGACGACTGCTTTGTCGTACAGTTTTTGATCCAAATAGGTTGCCGCGATACTGACTTGCGCCTGAATGTTATCCGAGTCCACGCTCAGGGCTTGCTGGAAACTTTCGATGGCTTTGTCGTACTGTCGGTTGTCCTTAAACTCCAAGCCAATTTCGATATAACGATTCGCAATCGGATTGACCTCGGTCAGTTCCTCGCGCACTTGTTCGATGGGGCGATTCTCTTGCAGCCACAGGTGCAACAAATAGATCACAAAGCGATTGTCATTCGCGAGCACGTCTTTTTCGCGCAAATGGAGTAGCGCAGCATTCAAATCCGGTTCGCTGAAACGCACGCGTTGACGGCGGAGAAAATCGGCGAGCGTGCGCGGATCGCGCTTGCCTTCGATTTGCGCCAAGCCCGCCAGGATCCATTTTTCCAAATCAGACGCTTCATCCCAGACGAACTTGAGATTGACGGTGCCGCGCTCGATCACATCGTCGAGCACACCGGCTACATCCCCTTCGCGCACCTGACGCTGTTCTGTTTTCTGACACTGTGAGAACAACTCGTGGCACAACAACTGGGTAAAGTAGGGGTGACCTGAAGTAATCGCGTAGATGCGATTGACCGCGTCGCGGTCGTACTCCAGCACTCCTTCAACCGGGCGGGTGATCAGATCGAAACAATTTTCTTTGTCGAGAAAACTGATCTTTTTGTAGAGCGCGGTTTTGAAGAACTCAGTATAGGACGCCTGCATGTTTTCGAGTTTGCGTCCAGAGGAACCAATCGAGAAGATAAAATTCAAGCCCGGGTTTCCCATTAGCCGGCGTAGATAATCAACCAGCGGACGTGCCAGGGCTTGCTTGACTTCCGCCTCTTCGAGATTATCGAATTCATCGAAGGTCAAAAGCAAGGTGCGGTCGCCTAAAGCCGGCTGCAAGTTGGGGAGGAACTGATTGTCGAGGTAATCGGGATCGTTGGTGAAGGCATCTTTCTCCGGCATCGGAACGCTGATCCCGCGATCCTGCTTCAAGACGCGCACGATTTCGCGTGAGAGCCACCAAAGGAATCGGTCGAGGGTTGTGTGCGTACGACCCTGAAAGTCAAAGAAGACCGGAACATAACGTTCGGGGAGGCGATTGTGAAGTTGCTTGAGGACGGAGGTTTTGCCGACGCGACGCTGACCGTGAACCACAAGGATGTGATCCGCGTAACGACCAGTCAGACTGCGCTCAATCCAGTCGAAGATATCCGCGCGACCGAAGAACATTTTGGCTTCGGTGACGGGCGCTCCGGCGATATAGGGATTGACCCATTCGCTCATTACTCACCTCACGACGTGTTGATGTCGGGGAGAAGTCGCTTGCAAATTCGTCCAGGGTTCAAGCCAATCGCATTTTAACATTGATACTGGAGGGTGTCAAAGCCATTTGTTTTAGGGTACCTTCTTCCGTTTTTCGTTTTTGCGCTCGCGTGGTATAATACAGGCGGACGACGAAGTTCAGTTGACGCGGAGGAACTATGTCTGGACATTCCAAGTGGGCGCAGATTAAGCGCAAAAAGGGCGTAGCCGACGTTAAGAGAGGTCAGATGTTCACGCGGCTCGGGCGCGAAATTATGTTGGCAGCGCGCGAGGGCGGCGGCGATCCGAATTCCAATTTTGCTTTGCGTTTGGCGATTGAGAAAGCGCGCGGGCAAAATATGCCGAAAGAAAACATCGAACGCGCAATCAAGCGCGGCACCGGCGAACTGAGCGAAGGCGGGCAACTCGAAGAGATGACGTACGAAGGGTACGGTGCGGGCGGCACGGCGGTTCTCGTCCAGGTGCTGACCGACAATCGCAATCGCACCGCGTCCGAGATCCGTCACCTGTTTACGCGCGGCGGCGGCAACCTCGCGGCGGCGAACGCGGTCGCGTGGATGTTCGAGAAGAAAGGTGTCGTCACAATTGAAAATGCGAAAAAGCCCGATGACCTCGCGCTCGAACTAATTGACGCGGGCGCCGAAGACTACAAAGTGGACGGCAAATTCCTCGAATTGTATTGCGCGCCGGAAAATCTCAAATCCTTACGGGACGCGGTCGAAAAGCGCAAGAGCGCATTTACGGCGGCGGAACTCGCGTGGATTGCCAAGAACCCCGCGCAGGTCACTGACGAGCAAGCCGTCTCGACGCTGAAATTGATGGAGTCGTTGGAAGAGCACGACGACGTGCAAAAGGTGTTCACTAATCTCGACATCAGCGATGCGGTGATGGCGAAGTTTGAAACGGCGAAAGCGTAGAACGGGAAATATACCAAATCTGCCCAAACAGCCAAATTTGCCAAACCGGACATTTGGCGGCTTTGGCACATTTGGCACGTTTGGCAAATTTTGTGATGATTATTTTGGGAGTCGATCCAGGGACGGCGATTACGGGGTACGGCATCCTCGCGAGTGATGGCGAGGCGTTGAAGATGATTGCCTACGGCGCAATTACCACGCCATCGGATTGGCAATTGCCGCGCCGCTTGCAGCACATTCACGCCGAACTGACCGCGCTCATCGCTAAACATCAGCCAACTGACGCCGTCGTCGAAAAACTGTTTTTCAGCAAGAACGTTCGCACCGCGCTGTCTGTGGGTCAGGCTCGCGGTGTCGCTTTACTTGCCGCGTCCCAAGCCGGGCTCGCGGTGCACGAGTACACGCCGCTGCAAATCAAGCAAGCCGTCGTCGGGTACGGACGCGCGGAGAAGATGCAGATTCAGCAGATGGTCAAGATGCTTTTGCAGCTCGATTCCATTCCACAGCCCGACGACGCGGCGGACGCGCTCGCGATCGCGATTTGTCACGCGCACAGCGCGCGGTTTGAAAGGTTGACCAAAGAATGATTGCAACTCTCCACGGCAAAATTCAAGCGCGCACCGACGACTCGCTCATCGTCAACGTCGGCGGCGTTGGCTTCCGCGTGCGCGTGCCGACGGGTACGCTTGCGAATCTCGGCGCGGTGGGCAGTGAGGTGCAGTTGTTCACGCACTTGCACGTGCGCGAGGACGAATTGTCGCTGTACGGTTTCGCGACGGAAGATGAATTGCGATTGTTTGAAACGCTGCTGACCGTGAGCGGCATCGGTCCGAAAGTTGGAATGGGCATCCTCTCGTCCGCGCCTGCCGACACGCTGCGCCTCGCGATCGCGCAAGGCAACCTCGACGTGTTGACCGCGCTGCCTGGCATCGGCAAGAAAACCGCGCAGCGGCTCGTGTTGGAACTCAAGGGTAAAGTTGACGTGAGCGGCTTGGGCGAGGTGAGCGAGTTGACGCCGGTAGACAAGGACGTGATGGACGCGTTGATCAATCTGGGTTACAGCGCGGCAGAGGCGGCGCGCGCGGCGCGGTCAGTGCCGTCGAACGTGAAGACGATTGAAGAACGCGTGCGAATCGCGTTGCAGTATTTTGGGGGAAGATAACAGTAGGGGCGTTCAATTCAACGCCCCTACTTTATTTCTTCGTTCCCACCAAGTACCGCGCGACCCAGGGATCGTAGCGGCTGAAAAATTTGTCTCGCTTGACGACCTGGCCGTTGACAAGAATCCTGCGCCAGATCGTCACATCCGCGCCATCGTGCGCGAAATCAATTTGCTTGGTCACGCCTTTTTTTAGCGCCGGGTCATCGGTGTAGACGGCGGGACCGTGCGGAATGACGCGCTCCATAATCGGGTCTTCCATCTCGACGGTGCGATTGGGTTTGGTGCCGTAAAAGTTGAACGTCAGCGTATTCGCCCTCAAATCCACCCTGGACTGAATTAGCAAATACGCGTCGGTGTCATTTTTGAATTTGAGATCCACGCTCGGCGCGAACACCGTTGCGTCCAGTCCGACGGGCGGCTCGTAATAGCCGACGCGATACGCGTGCGCCCAGCGCTCGACAATCGGAAAGCCGCCGAAGAACGCCGCGCGAAAAACGGTGGACGAGACCTGGCACACCCCGCCGCCGGGACCCAGGACGGTGCGATCCTCGAAAATAATGTACGCGTCGTCGTATCCGTTCGCCTCGACCACTTCGCCCAGATATTGATCGAACGAAAAAGTTCCGCCCGGCGGCACGACCACTCCATCGAACTGCGCGGTTGCGGTGCGAATGTTCTGAATGCGCCCCGCCGACGATCCTCTGAAATTGCTGACGCCTTGCGCGACCAATTCCTTAATGCCGAATTTCGCCGTGTCTTCCATCGCGATCGTCGGCTTCGTCACCGTTACCGGCAATGCGATCGTGCGCGCGTTGAGTGTTTCAAGCGGACTCGCCGACCCAGGTACGCGCGTCGCGTTCGCCAGCAATTGCTGTTCGACTTGTTGCGCCGCTGCTTCAGGGTCGAGCGACTGACCGTATTGACTGGTGACGATGGGTGTGAGCGCGCGCGTGTTGGGATCGAACGAAAACTGCGCGTCGCGCGCCGCTTGATTGATCTCGCGCGCGAGCACTTTGAAGTTCGCGGTCATACGCGCGTGATCGAGTGACACGCTCCAGGTCATCTTGCCGTCGGCATTGCGCTTGGGCTGCACGGAAATCAGCGCGGCGAGCGTGGCTTGATCGAGTGCCCAGGTGCGTCCGCCAAAAGTCAACAGCGTCGGCGCGGCGAGGAGCGCCTCGGCTTGCGTTTTCGCCATCGCGCTGTTGGCATCGTCAATCCAGGGCGCGGTTTCGCGGAACGCGACGAGGATGTCGCCGCGTTCGCTTTCCAGGATGCGCTGCCGCATTCGTTCGATGGTCAGCGCGCCGTCTATGGCGCGGCCCGTGTGCGCGGGCGTCGCGGCGACGCGCATCCCTTCGATGCGAAGCGACGCGTCGCGCGCGGGTTGTTCGACTTGCGGCGCGAGCCAACCCAGGTACGCGCGCGCAAGCACTTCGTCGAATTGCGCGTCGGTGCCGAGATCGCAGCCGAACCAGAGACAGCGCGCCTGCTCGACGAGCGCTTCGAGCCAATTGCCGCGATGACCGAGCAGGAGCGCGCTCTCGGCGACCGGGCTGACATCGGTGCGTAACCCCAGTTCCCAAGGATACGCGCGCCACGTCCGCGTGCCATCACGCACGATGATCGCTTCACCACCAAAGCGCGCGAGGATCGCTTCGGGATTGCCGAATTTGTTTTGCAGGAATTGTTTCACTTCCGCGCGCCCAAGACCGTTCATCGGTTGCCCCAAAACGCTCACACCCAGAATCACGCGGTCGCGATGAACGAACTCGTAGGCAACGAAGAGCATGAGGAGGACGACGAGGACGGTGGCAAAGACGGGGAGAACGAGAAAGGGCAGGGGCAAACGACGGCATCTGCGCGGGTGCGT
>Ga0315289_10009238_pt1 | contig 14203 bp, 10 predicted proteins | sample YL17G11_40_MG_FD_203452 | JGI IMG/M metagenome (GOLD analysis project Ga0315289, IMG submission 203452) | Sediment microbial communities from Yellowstone Lake, YNP, Wyoming, USA - YL17G11_40 | ecosystem: Environmental > Aquatic > Freshwater > Lake > Sediment | place: USA: Wyoming | collected...
GTTCAGCAATGCTTCCTTCCCATCGGCATGGACTGTCAACGTTGTGCCGGAAGCGGAAGTCGGCGTGAAGAGGAGAGCCGGGATCGCATCGCCCTTGTCTTTCCTCCCGATGACCAGCTTCCTGACTGGATATCCTTCGAACTTTGCCGATCCCCGATCCTCGATCAGAATATCCTTTGGGGATTCGGCGGCAAGGGAATGATCGAGCGCAGGTCCGTATGCATGCCTGAATGCCTCCAGGCTCTCGACGTCATGCGGCCTCATCGCCTCCAACTGGTTCTCTGCCGCCGCGATCCGGCTTTCCACGAAACCGGCTGCGTCCAGGGCATTCGCAGGCCGCGGCTCGCTTGCGAAGACAAGCAGATCCTCGTCGGTCTCCACCTGAAACGGTTGCTCTCGGTGGCTCGTGAGGACACTCGCCCTCCCACGATCCTCGCCCTCCCCCGTGATACCCAGCATCCAGCGGCCGAACCATGCGTACACGGCTTCCCGGCTGTCCCTGTTGTAGTTGTGGTCGGCGTCGAACTGCACGCACGCAACCTTGTCCTCCGCGCGGATCAGCCTGTAAACGTTTTGGATTGCAGGGAACTCCACCTCCGGCGTTTTCGCGGTCCAGTCGCCCGTTGCGGAAACGAGGAGCAGGGGACGGGGAGCGGCAAGCGCTCCGATCTCCATGTTGTTCGTGTCCAATCGAATGAGCGGAGGGTTCTCGCACGGGCAGCCGCCCTGCATGGTTGACGAGATCATGTTCACCGGTGCGGAGAATCGGACCCGGTCGTCAACCGCGGTCAGCAGGAAGGTCTGCGTAGCTCCGCCGGATGCTCCCGTGCACGCGATGCGCTCCTTATCCACGTCGGGGAGCGAGAGAAGGAAGTCAACCGCGCGAATGCTATCCCAAAGCTGCAGGCCGCCCATGCTGAGTCCCCAGAGGTGCTCACGCTCGCCCAAGAGGTCCTCTCGGTGACGGAGCTGCATCGAGTCGTTGAAGCCGACCATGTCATAGGAGAATGCAATGTACCCCTGCCGCGCGAAGTTGATGCACCGCCCGGGTATCGAGCCGCGCTCTATGTTCTCCAGCCGCCCGCGCTCCCAATGGCCGTGCGGATTCAGCACCGCCGGAAACGGGCCCTTCTTCCCCTTCGGCCGGTACAGATTGCCCGTCACGTAGACGCCCGGAAGGCTCTCGAAGTAGACTTTCTCGACGGTGTAGACCTCGCGCTCAATGCGGCCGAAAATTCGTGAATTCAGAGGCGTCTTCTCGGGCATGGGAAGAAGACCCGCGCCGGTCAGTATCTGCTCGCGCAGGTATCTCGCCCGCTCCCTCCAAGCTTTCTCAGTGCTCGGAGCGATGAAGGAGTAGGTCATATCGAGATGGCGTATCTCCGTGAACCGCCGATCGCTCACGGCCCCGACGGTGAGCGCATTCATTGCCGGGCTCTCCTCCTCTGCATGTGCGAAGGCCTGTGGAAACAAGACGCTTATCAAGAGTAAGACAACGAGGAAACCTCTCATCCGTTCCCGCAATCCCGCACGCCCCCGAATCCCGAATCTGAAATCTGCAATCTGGAATCTGAAATCTGGAATCCCCCACGGCCTATCCTATCCTGCCGATGATGAAGGCGGATAGAAAGCCCGCGACGGTTGCCAGCGCCACCATTGGTCCTGCGTCGTGATAGGCCTCGGGGATCATCGTGTCCGCGAGCATTGCCATGATTCCGCCGCCGGCGATTGCCAGCGCCGTTGCGATGCCGGCCGGCGGCAGTCCGCGGAACAAAGCATACCCGGCGAGGGAACTGAGCCCGGTGATGAGGAAAACTCCGCTCCACATCCCAAGGGTATGGCCTGCGCCGATTCCGGAGCTTCTCGAACCGGCGGCGCCTGCAAGCCCTTCGGGGAAATTGCTGATGAAAATCGCAGTCAGCAGCACCACGCTGACCTTCCCGCCTACCAGAATGCTCGCGCCGATCACCATGGTCTCCGGTATGTTGTCCAGTATTGTCCCCACCAAGATGGCTGTCGGGCTGCCTGCCGTGTCCACGCGCGGGCACTTCCTGCCGCCGCCGCCCCACAACGTCACCGCGTAGTTGGCCAGCAGAAACAGACAGGCGCCTCCGAGGAATCCGACGGATACCGGAACGAATCCTCCCCTCCGGTAGGATTCCTCCATCAGATCGTAGGCGAGCGCCGAGATGAGAGTGCCCGCGCCGAACCCCATGATGGCGCCGACAGCCCTGTGCGACAAACGCCCGTAATAGCCTACAAGCGCCCCAATCAGCGACGCCGAGCCTACTACCAACCCCCAGAAGAATGCTGCCGGCAAGTGATTCCTCCGAACGCATGCGTCCGCTTGATGATTCACCGGTCGGGGCCCAAAGTCCTTTGGAGGCGTTGCGTGAAGTGACGCTTTCGTCGTAAACTGAATGGGAAGGAAATGGTACCGTGAGCGAACTCGAACCCGACCAACAGCTTCAAGAGATGGATCAGACTGTTCCCCGAGACGCGACAGCCGAACCTGGCGCCGTCAGCGCCAGGCGCCTGCCTCGCCAGTTCACCGCCTTCCGGCACCGGAACTACCGGCTCTACCTCAGCGGCCAGATAATCTCTCTCACCGGGACGTGGCTCCAGCAGGTTGCGTTGGGATGGCTTGTCCTTCAACTCACGAACTCGGCGCTTCTGCTCGGAGTAGTCGGGTCTATCGGTGCTCTGCCGATACTGCTCTTCTCGCTCCCGGCCGGCGTCGTCGCCGACCACTTCAGAAAGAGGAACCTGCTCGTCGTTACTCAGAGCTGCGCGATGGTACTTGCCCTCACTCTCGGAACGCTGATCTACTTCGATGTTGTGAGGGTCTACCACATCATGGCCATCGGGTTCCTCCTGGGTACGGTGAACGCCTTTGACGCGCCGACGCGGCAATCTTTCGTGATCGAGATGGTCGGCCGGGAGGATTTGATGAACGCGATCGCCTTGAACTCCGCTACGTTCAACAGCGCGAGAATCATCGGGCCGGCACTGGCGGGCATAGTGATCGCTGCCGTGGGGATAGCTGCGGCATTCTTCATCAACGGAGTCAGCTTCCTCGCGGTTATCGCGTGCCTATTGCTGATGCGCATGAACCACGCGGGCCGGGTGCCGACGGCTTCCGCGCTGCAGGGCCTGAAAGAGGGACTACACTTCATACGGGGGCACCGCATGGTGACCGGCCTGTTGGGGTTGACCGCCGTAGTGAGCATTTTCACCGCGCCGTATGCGGTGCTGATGCCGATATTCGCGCGGGATATCCTCAAAGTCGGGCCCAGCGGGCTCGGCTATCTGATGTCCGCGGCAGGATTAGGAGCGCTGATGGGTGCGCTCATGCTTTCGTCTCTCGGCGACTACCAGGCGCGAGGAAAGCTGCTGCTCGCAGGCAACCTGACGTTTTGCACGATGCTGATTCTATTCTCATTCTCGAGGCTCATGCCGCTCTCGTTGTGCTTGCTCGTTGGCATGGGATGGGGGATGATGACCAACATGGCGCTCACAAACACGCTGATTCAGACCTCGGTGCCTGATCGTCTTCGGGGTCGGGTGATGAGTGCCTACACGCTGATGTTCATGGGCATGGCGCCTTTGGGGAGTCTCCAGGCCGGAGTGGTGGCGAACTGGCTCGGCGCGCCCATGGCAGTCCGAATCGGAGCGATGATGTGCGCGACTGCCGCGCTTCTGCTGAGCCCCAGGTTCCTGCACGGGGCCCGCCAGTCGGCAGTCAGCAGCAGCGAATCCTCGAATCCTTGAATCCTCGAATCCTTCATCCCTTTATCACCGCACTACTGTCTCACTCCGCTCCGAGCCGACGCTGACTATCTGTATCGCGACACCGGCCAGTTCTTCTACATGGCGAACGTATGCCTGGGCGTTCGGGGGCAGGTCCTCGAACCTCCTGGCTGCCGTTATCTCCTCATGCCAGCCGGGCAGGTCGTCGTAGATCGGGATGCACTCCCCGATGCTCTCCCAATCGCCGGGAACCTCGGTCGTCTCCGTGCCGTCGCAGCGGTATGCGCGGCAGACCTTGATGGTGTCTATGCCGCTCAGTACGTCGAGCAGCGTCATGGCCAGTCCGGTGAGGTCGTTGACCATCGCGGAATATCGGAGGGCGACCGTGTCCAGCCACCCACATCTTCTCGGCCGGCCTGTGGTTGTTCCATATTCCCTGCCGCGTTCCCGTATGTAGTCGCCTATCTCGTCCAGGAGCTCGGTTGGGAAGATGCCGGCCCCTACCCGGGTCGTGTATGCCTTCGCCACGCCGATGATCCGGTCAATGGATCTGGGCCCGATGCCCGTTCCCAGGCATGCGCCTCCTGCGACCGTATGCGATGACGTTACGTAAGGGTAAGTGCCGTAGTCTATATCGAGTAGCGTGCCCTGTGCGCCTTCAAAAAGCAGGTTCTTTCCCTGCGCCGCTGCTTCGTGCACCAGGTAGGTCGTGTTGGCGGCAAACGCCCTGATCCGCTCCGCGTAGGCAAGGTACTTGTCGAGAATCGCCGATTCGGAAAGCGGCTCAGCTCCGTACACTTTGGCTAGAATCGCGTTCTTGAGTTTCAGATTCTCCGAGAGGCGATTCCTGAATCTGTCGGGATCAACCAGGTCGGCGATGCGGATGCCGGTCCGGGAGGCTTTGTCGGCGTAGGCGGGGCCGATGCCTCGAATCGTGGTGCCGATCGCCTTACCCCCTTTGCTCTCCTCCTCCAGCCGGTCCAGGAGCAGATGATAGGGCATGACCACATGGGCGTTCAGGCTGATCCTCAGCCGGTCAACCGACACGCCGCGCTGAGTGAGCGCGTCCAGCTCGGCGATCAGGACCTCCGGGTCTATGACCTCGCCGTCGCCTATGACGGGGATGACGTTGGGGTGGAGTATCCCGCACGGCACGAGGTGGAACTTGAAGGTTTCCGAGCCCACGACCACGGTGTGGCCCGCATTGTTCCCGCCGTTGTACCGTATGACCAGGTCCACGTCGGCAGCCAGGTAGTCAACAATCTTTCCTTTTGCCTCATCGCCCCATTGGGCTCCAACTACGGCCGTGTTTGCCATCCTCAGAGCACATCCTCTCAACAGTTCAGAAACAAGTAAAGTGGATAGCGGCGCGCGCTATCCACTGGAACGGCATCTCAAACCGGTCGAGTATACCAGACTGCGCGGGTATACGTCAATCTTCTCCCGTTGCCGGCTCGGCCGGGCCGCTGCGCGGCGTGTATCCCTGCTTGGCTACCTGCCCATTCTTGTAAAGCGAGAGCACCAGAGGAGGCTGGTCCTCAAACACCCTGTGCCGCCTGCACTGAACTACTATAGTAGTGCCGGGAGCGTGGATAGCCGGCGGATAGTACTCGTAGCTTACAGTATTGTTGGGATGCGGATCGGCCGGGCAGTGAAGAATTGCCTTGTTCGCAAGGAAATTCGGGTGCAGTTCCTCGAGGCTGGCCGGATACTTCCCGTTTCTCTTGGCGTAACGCTCCAACGCGTCGGCGATGTCGTCCGGGCTGTTGGGGTTCTGAAGGTGCATCTGGCACTCGGCCACGAACCTGGCCTGGCCGTATGCCTGGCGAATCGCAGGATTCTTGGCCATCATCCTGTATATCCAGAACGCAACCGCGATCCCGACGATCACCATGACGAGGCACGTAATCCCGGCGGCTTTCAGGCAGTTCGACTTATTGCTGGGGGCGGTCGGCCGCGTTGGATAGCCTTCATTGGTCATGAAATGTCGGCCCTCCCTGAGTGGCGCTGTGGACCTGCTCCATCATATTCGGTTCCCAGGCTCAAGTCAAGCACGTAAGAGTTCACGACTCCTGATAGACTGCTGTTTTCCTGACCTAACCCCCTGGCCCCCTTCCCGAAACGGGAAGGGGGCCAGGGGAGAGGTTCGACCAACATTCCTATCAACGGCCGTGAACTCTTACTCAAGCACGATTAGCTTGCCATTCGGGATTCTATCTGCTATAATCTGCCCATGCGTGTGCTGGATACCCAAGAGTCTGGACCGGAAGCGATCGCTGGCTTTCTCGACAGGCCTCTGCTTCAGGACAACCCCGAGGTAGAGGAGGCCGTTCGGCGCATACTGGCCGACGTGCGCGAACGCGGCAATGCAGCGGTGCTTGAGTACGTGCGCAAGTTCGACTGGCCCGATGCCGATTCCCTTGTTGTTTCCGACGAAGCGATCGGCCAGGCGTACTCTGCCGTGTCCGATGAGCTGCTCGCTGCCATAAGGTCTGCCAAAGATAGCATAGAGAGCTTCCACAGAAAGCAGCTTAGAACGTCATGGGTGGACGTAGATGAGAAGGGAAAGCTTCTCGGCCAGGTCATCCGCCCGCTCGGCCGGGTGGCAGTTCTGACTCCGGGGTTCCAGGCGCCGCTGCCGAGCTCGCTGCTGATGGCGGCGGTTCCGGCGAAGGCGGCGGGGGTCAAGGAAGTATTCGTGTCCACCCCGCCGCGCAGGGACGGCTCAATCCATCCGGCAATGGCGGTGGCTGCCGCGGAGTCGGGCGTTGACCGGATATTCAGGATCGGCGGAGCGCACGGCGTCGCCGCGTTTGCCTACGGGACGGAGACCGTTCCCCGTGTGGACAAGATAGTTGGCGCCGGGGGCGTATACGTCACCATGGCGAAGCGGCTGGTCTTCGGCCAGGTCGGGATAGAGATGCTGGCCGGGCCGAGCGAAGTCCTGGTCCTGGCGGACGAGACGGCGAACCCCCGATACGTGGCCGCGGACCTGCTCTCCCAGGCGGAGCACGACAAAGACGCGCGGGCGATTCTGGTCACACCGTCGCGCAAGTTGGCGGATGAAGTGAGCGCCGAGGTCGGGCGTCAGCTTCAGAAGTTGTCTCGCAGGGAGGTGGCTCAGGCGAGCCTGGATTCAAACGGCGCGATTATAGTGACTGCGAACCTCGACGAGGCCGTGGAGCTGGCAAACCGTGCCGCTCCGGAGCACCTGGAACTGGTGGTCGCGGAGCCGATGCTGCTGCTCGGCTCGATACGGAACGCGGGGGCGATACTGCTCGGTGAGAGTTCCACCGAGCCGATCGCAGACTACATCGCCGGACCGAGTCACATCCTGCCCACGAGCGGCACGGCGCGCTTTTCCTCTCCTCTCAACGTGGACGACTTCATGAAGAAGTCGAATGTGATAATGTACTCGCGGGAGAGCCTGCTTGCAGACGCTCAGGCGACTATCGAGCTGGCCGAGGCGGAGGGACTGGACGCTCACGCGAACGCCGTGCGTATCAGGCTCGCGGGTGAATGAGATCGGCAACTCCCTGGCGCAGCCACGAGGTACTGCAATAGACGAATACGTAAGCATCGCCGCTGATGCCGGTGAGGCGCTCGTGCGCCGGGCGTCAGTGGGCTCAATAGCTGAGCTTGACGGCATCATATTCGACGTTGACGGCGTGCTGATTGACGTCGGCGAGTCCATACAGCTCGTTCATGGGGAGGCGGCCAGGCGGTACTTCGGTACGGTCGGCTGGTCCGGGTGCGAGAACCTTGTGGGGCCGTCGGACGTGGACTCGTTCAAGCTCGCGGGCGGTTTCAACAGCGATTGGGAGCTCGCCTTTGCCTGGATGCTGCTCTATCTTTTCAAGAGCGAGCGCTGTGCCTCGGTGGATGGAGAAGTCCTCCGGGCTGCCCAGCCGACGGTCGGTGAGTTTACCGCGGAGGTGGCAAGGCGCGGCGGCTCGCTGGCTTCGGCGGTGGCCGCGGTAGGAGAGTTGTGCCGCGGTGAAGAATGGGCGGCCGTCGAGGCGCGGTGGGATCGCCCTGCGCTCCAGCGGCTGTTTCAGGAAGTCTACAGCGGCGACCTGTGCCGGGAGATTTATGGCTTCGAGCCGGGAATAGTAACCGGGCCGGGGCTTATCCGCAGGGACAGAGCCATTCTCGACAGGGGGTGCCTGCCTGCGGGTATCAAGTTCGGTATAGCTACCGGTCGAACTGCCGGGGAGACTGCGGTCGGTCTGAGGCTCATGGGGTGGGCCGATCTGTTTCCGCCGCACGTTATCGTGAGCGAGGATGACGGCTTCCGGAAGCCGGATCCCGAGATACTGATCCAGGCAGTGGAACGGCTCGGCGGGAAGCGTGTGATGTACGTCGGCGACACGCCCGATGACCTGCTGACCGTGCGTCGTTACAACGACGTTCTCGGCGACCTGCGGCGGGGTGAGCCGAGCCGAATGCTCGCGTGCATGGTGCTCACGGGCCTGAAGGATCAGCAGGCAAAGGAGCGCTTCATCGAGTGCCAGGCCGATGTGGTTGCCGATAATGTGAACGCCGCGCTGGCCGCGGTTGGCCAATGCATGGGAGGTGCGTTATGCCCGGACGAAAAGCGGAGGTAGAGCGCAAGACGAAGGAAACCCAGATTCAGGTGAGTCTTGACCTGGACGGCTCCGGCAAATCGGAGATCGGCACGGGTATAGGTTTCTTCGATCACATGCTGACCGCGCTGGCGAGACACGGCCTCTTCGATGTGAAGGTCAGGGCGAAAGGCGACCTTGAGATTGATCCGCATCACACGGTCGAGGACGTGGGAATACTGATCGGCCGGGCCATTGATAGAGCCCTGGGCGACAAGGCGGGCGTGGTGAGGTTCGGCTGGGCGGCTGTGCCTATGGACGAGGCGCTCATACTCACCTCAATAGACCTCAGCGGCAGAGGACTGCTCTGCTACGGCGTGGACATCGAGCAGGAGAAGATCGGCGCGCTGGACACTGTGCTGATTTCGGAGTTCTTCGAGTCTGTCGCGCGGAACGCCGGAATGACGCTGCACATTCGCAAGCTGTCCGGGGAGGATCCGCACCACACCGCGGAGGCGATATTCAAATCATTCGCGAAGGCGCTCCAGGCCGCGACGCGCGTGTGCGAACGCATCGCGGGCGTACCTTCGACGAAAGGCGTCCTCTGAGAGGATTGCGCATTCTTCTGCTCTGCGATTTGGAAAGGCAGCGCATTCGCGGTTTCGTCCTGAGAAAAGCGGGGCCCTGGGGCCGGGCATACTCAGGAAACTCGGCGATTGGAGGGTGTGATACTTGCAGATAATCCCCGCTGTGGACATACTTGGCGGCCGATGTGTTCGGCTGCTTCAGGGCAGATTCGATCAGGCGACGGTGTTCGCAGATGATCCGGTGGAAATGGCTATCCACTGGGCATCTCTCGGCGCCGAAAGGCTCCACGTCGTGGATCTCGACGGCGCCAGGAATGGACAGCCGCGTAACACCGAGACGGTGGCGCGCATAGTTCGCGCCCTCGAAATCCCGGTTCAACTCGGGGGAGGCATCCGAACGCTGGAAACCGCTCAGAGCATGCTGGACCTCGGCGTGGATCGGGTGACGATTGGTACGTCCGCCGTCTTGGATGGAGGTCTTGCCGGGACGATGTTCAAGGCGTTCGGCGAACAGGTCGTCCTGGCGCTGGACGCGCGTGATGACCTCGTGGCAACCCACGGCTGGCAGGAGGTTAGCGAGCAGAAGGCCGTGGATTTCGCACGGGAGATGGAGGCGCTGGGCGCACGTCGTATCATCCACACGGACATCGGGCACGAAGGCATGCTCGGTGGAGTCAATCTCGCCGCCATGGAGCGGATGGCGAAGGCGGTTGATATTCCGGTCATTGCTGCGGGCGGCGTCGCCACTATTGAGGACATACGCAATCTGAAAGAGCTCGAGCCTTACGGAATCGAGGGCGTCATCGTGGGCAAAGCGCTTTACACCGGATCGCTCGACCTCCACGAAGCACTGGCCGTGGCGGGCAGATGAGATATGGCTCGGGAGACCTGTGCAGTCGGCGTTGAAATCGGCGGGACGCAGCTCCGGATCGGCTTAGTAGCCCGTGACGGCCGGGTGCTTTCCTCCACGCGGAAGGAGTCTGCCGACCTGCGCGACCAATCGAGCGCCGCCGAACTCCTCCGAAGGCAGATAGACAGTTTCCTCGCAGAGGTCGGCGCCGACCTCCGGCGCTGCGCCGGAATCGGCATCGCAATGGCCGGGCTGGTGGACAACGAGGCCCGAACCATGGTGCTGGCCTCGAACCTCGGATGGCGCGATTTCCACCTGGGCGACGAGATCGCCGAGCTCACGGGTGTCCCAACCGTCGTGGACAAAGACACGAACATGGCCGCGCTCGGCGAGCTAGCGGCCGGCGCCGGTAGAGGTTTGAACTCGTTCATGTACGCGGCGTTGGGCACGGGAGTAGGCGGCGCCGTGATCTGTGACGGGAAACTCCTGCGGGGGATAGGCAACAGGGCCGGCGAATTCGGCCATGTCATCGCGGGCGGGGATGAGCTGTGCGGGTGCGGCCTGCGCGGCTGCCTCGAAACGGTGGCCGGCGGAGCTTCCATCAGCCGCCGCGCCGGGGAAGCTGTAAAACGCGGGGTCAAATCGAGAATACCGGCCCTTGTAGATGGCGTAGCGAATGACATAACCGCCGTGACAGTTGTTCGGGCGGCGGATGAGGGAGACGCGCTGGCGCGGGATATACTGGCCGACGCGGCGCGTGCCGTCGGAGTTGCGCTACTGAACGCCGTCCGCATGATATATCCGGAGGCGGTCATCATGGGCGGGAGCCTGGGCGGGGTGCGCGAGCATATCTTCGCACCTGTCAAGGAGTTCGTGGAGAGCAACAGCGTTTTCCCCGGGACGAACCTGCCGCCGGTCCGCGTGCTGCCTGCGGGACTGGGCGATGCCGCGGCAATCATCGGCGCCGTGCTGTCCGTGCTCCAAGGGAGTTGAAATACACGGTTTCCAATGGAAGTACCGGCCAAGTGAAAGACTCTGCAGACGGTGCGCGCGCTTATTCTCTCCGACCGCGCGATCGGCTCGGGTTGAGCGCCCACTACTTCTTCAGCTTTGCCTCCCTCGGATTCTCTTTCACCTTCTTGCCCCTGTTTTTGAGGGACCGCGGTCTGAGCTTCACCGAGATCGGCGGTCTGAACGCAGTATACGCACTGGCCGGCGCGAGTACGCAGATTCCGTTTGGCATGCTCTCCGATAAGTTGGGGCGCCGAAAGCCGATCGCGATCGCCAGTGCCCTGGCTCTTGGGGCGATCTACCTTGCCCTCGGTAGGGTCCAGACCTACGCAGGTTTTTGCCTGATATACCTCATAGCCGGAGTGCTTTTCTTTACGGTGGCCACGCTCACCAACGCCCTGATCTCGGACTGGACGGCCGGCACCAGGGCCACAGGCCGGAATTTCGGCATAACACGGATATGGGGGTCTCTCGGCTTTGTCACAGCGCTGGTCCTGGTCGCCGTGATGCCGCGGATATCACTGGGCAGCAGCCTTCTCCCGGCGATTGCCGTGCTTCACTGGATCAGCGGTTTGTGCATCAGCACGGTGACCGAGCCTGAGCGACACGCCCGTGCTCCTCAGCCGTTTTTCAGAGCCATGCCGAGACTGCTGGGGAACGCCAATCTGTCGGTGTTCCTGCTGACCTTTCTCCTGTACCGCATCGCCGAGAACGGCGGGATAAACTTTCTCAGTCTCTACCTGCGCGAGCTGCACGGCAGCCGGTCTCTCATCGCCCTGGCCTATGCCCTCAACGCTGTTGTGGAGATACCCTTCATGATCTGGGTCGGCGTCGCTTCGGACAGAATCGGCCGCCGGCCGCCCCTGGTCATCGCATTTACAGTTCTGCCGGTGCGGCTCTTCCTGTACTCGCAGTTGACCAGCCCTGAACAAGTGTTCTTCGTCCAGATGCTGCACGGCCTTACCTTCAGCTTCATGCTTGTGTCTTCGCTTGCGTTTATGGCTGACCAGTCGCCGGACGAGCTGCGCGCCACCGGCCAGGGGCTCCTGAATATGGTCGCGGCCACAGCCATGGCGCTCGGCCCGTTCCTGGGAGGCTTGCTGGCCGATCGCGCCTCAATCAGCGCAATGTACATGGCGCTCGCCGTCGTGGCGCTGATCGCCGGGCTTGTCTTCATCCTGGTAGTCCACGAATCGCATCCGGATTTCAGCCACGAGCGTCTGGCTCTTCGTCTTTCTGCCAGCCGTCGTTTGCTCCGACCGGTTGTGCGCCTGCTTTCCAGTCCGTTGCTGCGGCTTCCCCGATTGGGAAGTCCGCCGGAGTGACCTCCTGCGAGTTCACGTTTCCCGGCTGAGGCCGGAGGAAAGCCCTTGCTCTGGATTGAATCCTACCTGCGGGGGAGCCAATGATTCGTCTTTCGGAGAAGCTCTGTGTGGGCCGGAGACTGCCTCTTGCCGCGTTCCTCGTTTTGCTCGTGTTCTCCTCGTTCGAGCCGGCTGGCTCGGCGAATGCTTTTCAAGGCGGAGGGAAAGCCATGGATTTGAAGCAGCAGTTCAAGAATCCCGGGCCGGAGTATCGCGGTGCGCCGTTCTGGTCGCTGAACGATGATCTCGACGGCGATGAGCTGGCCTGGCAAATCCGCGATATGAAGGAGCAGGGGATGGGCGGGTACTTCCTCCATTCCCGCGTCGGACTCATCACGCCGTACATGAGCGAGAAATGGCTGGATCTGATCGCGCGCTGTGCGGATGAGGCAAAAGCCACTCATACCTATGCCTGGCTGTACGATGAAGACCGCTGGCCGAGCGGATTCGCAGGCGGAATGGTTCCGGCCAGGGGGATGGAGTACCGGCAGAAGTTCCTCGCCATAGTCGAGTTCGATATCGGGAAGGGCACGAAGATCGAGGAGAAGGATGGACAGATCACGGTCAACGGTCATTCGAACGTCTTAACCTGGTTCGCCTGCCGTAAGACGGATGGCAGAATCGAGGATCTCAGGCGAGTTCCTGTGAGCGCCGACCACGGCCTTCCCGACGGAACTCACATTCTCCTCTTCCGCAAGGAGATCCACGGCGACAGCCCCTGGTTCAACGGCCACGCGTACGTTGACACTCTGAGTCCGGAGGTCATCAAAGCGTTCATAGAGACTACCTACGAGCCTTACTACAAGCGGCTCGGCGACCGGTTCGGCAGGGAGATCCCGGGGATATTCACCGACGAGCCGAACATTGCTCCCATGTCCTGGACGGAGCGCCTCCCGGACGAGTTCGAGAAACGCTGCGGCTACGACATTCTGGAACATCTGCCGTCGCTCTTTTACCAGGTCGGCGACTGGCGCAAGGTCCGGCACGACTATCGGGGCCTGACCGCGGACATGTTCCTCGAGGCGTTCTCGAAGCAGCTCTACGAATGGTGCGACAGGCACAGCCTTCAGTTCACGGGGCACTACCTGTGGGAGGACACTCTGGTCACACAGCTCGAGCACGCCGGGTCGTGCATGCCGCACTACGAGTACATGCACATGCCCGGGATAGACCACCTCTTCCGCACGCTTCAGGACATCACGCTTATGAAGCAGGTCAGCAGCGCGGCAAACCAGCTCGGAAAGAAACGCGTGCTCTCCGAAACCTTCGGCGGCTCCGGGTGGAATATGAGTTTTGCCGACCAGAAGTGGATTGCGAACTGGCAATACGCGCTCGGAGTGAACTTTACGAATCAGCATCTATCACTCTATTCGGCTCGGGGCACCCGAAAGCGGGATTGGCCGCCCTCGATCTTCCACCAGCAGCCCTACTGGAAGGACTACAGAGCGATGAACGACTACCTGGCCCGCGTGTGCCTGATGCTGACTCAGGGAGATTTCGTCGCCGACGTGCTGGTCGTTCACCCGATCGCAAGCGCATGGTGCGTCTACTCGCCGTTCGATAAGTCGAAGGCGCAGGCGCTCGCGGATGCGTTCAAGCGCACCAGCATGAACCTTGCTCAGCTCCATCGGGAGTTCGAGTACGGCGACGAGAAGATCATGGCGAAGCACGCGAAGGTCCGGGGCAGGGAAATGGCGGTCGGGCGGATGAAGTACAGGGTCGTGGTCGTCCCTCCTGCCGTGACTCTGGCTCGCAGCACGCTCGACCTGCTGCGGGAGTTCCTCGATGCCGGCGGAGCCGTTGTCATGATCCGTCCGACTCCCACGCTCCTGGACGGCAGAGATTCCCCGGAACTGACGCGGCTGCTCGACGAGAAGCGTGCGAATCTCGTCGTCATCGAGGACGATAAGGATCAGCTCGATGCGGCGCTCCAGGCAGCCGTGCCGAGAAGCCTGTCTATCAGTGATGCATCGGGCGCCGAAGCGGCGCAGGTGGTCTGTCACAGGCGCCGTGACGGCGGGCGGCAAATCGTCTTTCTGGCTAACACCGACCTTCATAAGGGCTGCGACGTGACCC
>Ga0315289_10009240_pt1 | contig 14198 bp, 11 predicted proteins | sample YL17G11_40_MG_FD_203452 | JGI IMG/M metagenome (GOLD analysis project Ga0315289, IMG submission 203452) | Sediment microbial communities from Yellowstone Lake, YNP, Wyoming, USA - YL17G11_40 | ecosystem: Environmental > Aquatic > Freshwater > Lake > Sediment | place: USA: Wyoming | collected...
CGTGGATATTACCACGGAGAAGGGCCGGGAAATTATCAAAATGCTGGCAAAAAGAGCTGATGTCGTGATGGAGAATTACGACCCCGGCTATTTAGATTCCCTGGGCATCGGTTACCGGCAGTTGAGGAAGATCAATCCTCGCCTTATTTACGCGGCGGTCACCGGTTTCGGTTCCTTCGGCGCCGACTCCTGGCGCAAGCCCTTTGAATCGGGCATCCAGACGATGACCACGGTGCCTTCCTTCGCCGGTCCGTTTGACATGACGCAACCCACCATAGCGAAGGCTCAGGAGTCCGTATACCTGCCGTCCCGCGCGGGATGGCCGATGGGCTTCATGACCGGTGGAGTCAGCACTGCGGTTGGTGTTGCCGCTGCCCTGTATTACCGTGAAAAGACGGGAAAGGGGCAGATGATTGATGTGGCGAGCTATGCGCACTGCCTGCGCTGGTGTGATTTAAGTTTCACCTGGTACTCCCTCACAGGCAACAACAGGAGGCAGTTCGGTAACCTTGACCTCGAGATCAACCCCTACGGGCTGCACAGGGCCAAACCCGATGAATTCGGTGACCGGTTCAGCGTCATTGCCGCTATCGGTCCGGTCTGGCCGCGGTTGTGCGAGTGTATCGGCACGGAGGACATGAAGAGGTGGTCAACGGAACTCCCCATGAATTCGGATCGTGTAAGCTGGAAGTCACAGAAGGAGGTCAATGCGGTAATTGACGCGTGGACAGGGGCGCACACCCTTCCGGAAATTGATGATGCAGCCATGAAATGGGGCTTCGCTGGCGCCGGTTGCAGAAACATCAAGGAAATCTGTGAAAGTCCCCACTTCTTAGACAGGGCCTCGGTGGAGGAGGTGGACGATCCCCTCTACGGGAGAATATTAGTCCAGGGATGCCGTCCCAACTTCCACTTCACCCAGGCCAGAATCAAGTGGGTCAACAAGCCGATGGGCTGGGACAATGAGGATGTTCTGCGCAAGTACTGCGGTCTGTTCAGGTCTGACCTTAAACAATTGGTTGCAGAGGGGGTAATAGGAAAGAAAGGAGGAGGGGTTTAATATGGAACTATCATCACGCTTTAAAAAGGACGTGCCTCCGGAGCAGATGGAGGCTGTATTTTACGATTTTGCTAAGCTCAGTGCTGCACAGAAAGCCCTGGTGATGAAGGCCAGGAGGGGTGAAGACCTGACCGAAGAGGAGGAGGATGCCCTTCCCTACGAGGAGTTCTGCCGCAACCTCTTCCATCGCAGGCGGGTCTTTAAGAAAGACAAGATCCTCGATGGTGTCCGGGTCATTGACTTCACGACCCTCATCCTCGGTCCTTCCCACAACGCCATGCTGGCCGAGATGGGGGCCGAGGTGATCAAGCTGGAGCTCCCCGGCCGAGGAGACACCATGAGGGCCATCATGCCTCCGGTGGATATGGGCGGTGTCGTCTATTGGTCGGAGGAAAAGACCGGCACCAAAGCCCCCGGTATCCTGGGCGAAGGTGTTACCGCGGAAACAGACATTGTCATGTCTGGTGCTCTGTCCTGGCTGGACTGTGCGAAGAACAAACTGCACACCTCTATGGACATCCATCCCGGTGAAGGTGGCTTCATCTTCAAGTCATTAATCAGCAAGGCGGATATCTTCATCGAGAATGTCCGCGGTGGAACCCTGGACAGGTGGGATGAGGGGTACCGTCATCTCAGGGAGATCAATCCTGGTCTCATCTATCTCACCTCCAACGGACCTGGACAGTGGGGCCGCGAGGACCTGGTGCGCGCGTCATACGATATTCTCGCCCAGTCAATGGGTGGCAGCGTGTTCATCAGCGGTCATGACCCCGGCGATCAGATGAAGATTCCCATCTGGGTGGCCGACTATTTCGGCGGCACGATGGGACTCTTTGCTACTTTGACGGCGCTGTACGCCCGCGAGAAATACGGTGTTGGGCAGATGATCGAGAACTCCCAGGTGGAGAATATCACCCGCGCCCTCGGTCCGGGCGTCGTCTGGTACAGTCTGACGGGTCATGTTCAGACACGCTGGGGGAACCGTTTCCGCTGGATCTGTCCCGACTGCATTGTGAAAGCGAAGGACGGTTATATCGCCGTCGGCGCCGATGACGAGGCCTTCAAGGCGCTGTGCAACGTCATCGGAGGCAAGGCGACAGCTTTGCCGGGGAAATATCCCACCAACATGGATCGTATAAAGCTCGCGGCCCAGGAAGAGATCTATGACGCGATCGAAACGTGGGCGGCAAAGCTTACAGTTGCGGAGATAGACAGTCTTGGCAGGAAGCATGGCTTTGGCGTCTGCCCCGTGATGGACGCAAAGGATGCGTGCACGAGACCTCATTATCGAGAAAGAGGAGAGATCGAGTATATCGAAGATCCCTGGTACGGAAATTACGACATCCAGGGTTGCTACCCACTCTTCTCAGAGGCTCCGAGCTACACTGAGTTCGGCGGGAAGCCGATCGGATGGGATAATGAGTATGTGCTCCGTCGCTTCATGGGTTATGACACCGAGAAGATCCTGTTCCTGGAGAGAGAACACGAGATCGGTAAGGTGGCGGCAGCCGAGGGTCGTCGCGTAAAATGGCCCCCCAAGGCCAAGAAGTGAAACTTTAGGCAATGATAAGCGGCTCTGTCTGGAGCCGCTTATCATTCATTAAGAATGAGACTTTTGAAAATTGTCTTAACTTGGGCTTAAAAGCTTTTTTCGATTTCGCAAATCTCTTGTGACGTGATCAATATATGGGGGATATGTACCTGGGGAGCCGGGAGTTATGATCAGATGACGAGGTGGGAGCTGTGTTGTGCCTTTTTCACTTCCGGAGAAGCGAGAAGGGTGGAGAGCCCCCAAAAGTGCTGCGCTAACTGTATTCACTGGCACGTGTATGATGAGCATCTCGCGAGGGATAAGAAAGGATGATCAATATATGGGGCATTTGTGAGTACGGAGGAATTTTTACTACACAGATGGTGCGTTGCGATGCGTCGTGCACATTTTTCAATCCGAAAACATGCGAAAAAACAACATCGACTGAGAGGTGCTGCGCCAATTGTATGTACTGGATCACCTCCGACGAACTCCCTGCAAAGGATCGGAAATGATCAACTTGTGGGGTGTCTGTGAGTTCGGCGAGATAACCCATGACCCGTTGAGGAGATGGGAGATGTGCTGTAATTCATTTTCCCCCAAGTATGCAAAAAGAGTAAAAACCGTTGACAAGTGCTGCGCAAATTGTGTATACTGGCTTATTGCCGACGAGAACATTGAAGGCAGCAAGATTAAATGATTTTCAGAAAGGAGGTTTGGGAGAATCATTCAGGGAGAAAGTCATTTTTATGGAAGGTAAAGAAGTTATTATTCATGTTTTACTATGTGAAAGGAGGGTCTAAATAATGGCAGAAGAAGTAAAAGCTACTCAGCCGAGATGGGTACCATTGTTATTGGGTTTGATCGGCTCTACCACTGTCGGTATGCTTTTGTATGCGTGGAGCGTGTTTATCAAGCCGTTGAATGCGGAGTTTGGATGGACCCGTGCGGAGATCGCCATGGCGTTTGCTATTTGCTGTCTGGTGCTTGGATTGACGACGTTTCCTGCGGGGCGTTTCAGCGATAAGGTCGGCCCGGGACGTGTCGTAATGGTTGGTGGTGTCATTCTTGGTATCGGGTTTGTGCTGTCGGGATTCATTCAGTCAAAGTTGCAGCTTTATATTACGTATGGTTTGTTTGCCGGCTTTGGAGGCGGTTGTGTTTATCTGCCGCCCATTGCGACGGCGCCGAAGTGGTGGCCTGACCGGCGTGCTTTGGCGACGGGATTTGCGGTGGTCGGATTGGGTCTCGGTTCGTTTTTGATGGGACCTCTGGCCACGTGGATCATTCAGAACCCGGCTATGGGCTGGCGGTATGTGTTCTGGTACTGCGGTGTCGCCATGGGTATTATGGCGGTTGGTGCAGGTATGTTTTTGAAAGTTCCCCCCAAGGGGTGGAAGCCTGAGGGCTGGTCGCCTCCCGCTCCTGCCGCGGGTGCGGCTGCGCCGAAGGTGACCCGTGACTTTACACACGAGGAGACCATGAAGGATACAAAATTCTGGTTGCTGTACCTGGCGTATTTCTGCGGTTCCTTTGCCGGTCTGATGGTCATCGGTCACCTTGCCGGTTTTGGAAGGGATCAGGGTCTGACGGCCATGGCGGCTGCCGGTGCGGTGAGTTCTCTCGCCTTTTCCAATGCGGCGACCCGTGTTCTTTCGGGCTGGTTTGTGGATAAGGTCGGCGTCAGGGTTTATTTTGCCGTGTTGTTTGCCATGCAGACAGCGGCGATGGTCGCGATTTTTCAGCTCGGCGGCAGCGTCTACGGGTTGGCGGCTATTGCGATTCTCATCGGCTGGAACTACGGCGCCATGTTTACATTGTTCCCCGCCACCCTTCTCCAGTTCTATGGACCCACGGCACAGGGGAGCAACTACGGCCTTCTGTTTTCGGCGTGGGGTCTTGCCGGGTTTGCCGGTCCCTGGATCGGCGGCTATCTGAAGGATATGACGGGATCGTACTATATGCCGTTCCTTTGTGCAGCGGCTCTGTGCGCCCTTGGAACTGTAATTATTTTCACGACGAAATCGCCTGAGAAGAAAGCTGCGTAGCAGTTTCCGGGTTTACGATTTCAGGAACTTGAATCTGAGGCGCCCTGGGTTAAGCCGGGGCGCCTTTTTACATGCAATAAAATACATCAATACTTATGTACTCCTTACAAAATGATCAGCAATCATTTTCCAACCTGCATCCGCCTGCGCAAATAAACCTTCATTATCTCCATTGAGACAAAGACAACCGCTCCAAATGCCAGGATGATCCCGATTGTCTGGAGCGTCGGCATGGTAACGCCGAAAGCTTCACGGACTGCGGGAATCTGGAGAACCGCGGCGGTCAGTATAAACTGCGAAATAATGGAAACAGTCAGCCACATATGCGGCGGCGCCTGGAAGACGCTGTACCGCATCGAGCGGAAGTTGAAGGCGATGATCAGTTCGATGATGATGAACAGGAAAAATATTTCGGTCCGTGCATACGTGATATCAGCCAGGTCGTGGAAGAAGAGGAAAAAGAAAAATGGGATCTCGATCAGAAGTGCCATGGCAATGAACGCCTTAACGTCCCATGAAAAGACGCTTTCTCTCGGATCGCGCGGAGGCCGTTGCATGATATCTGGATCAGGGGGCGCAACGCCGAGCGCAAGCGCCGGCAAACCGTCAGTGACGAGATTGATATACAGGATTGCCGCAGGCAGCATCGGCAGATACTCCGCTCCCATTATGACTACGACCCCGCCGATTACGACGACTTCGGTGATGTTGCACCGGAGGAGATAGGTGAGATACTTTTTAATATTATCGTAAATCCAGCGCCCGCGTTCGATGGCGCTGACGATTGTCGCGAAGTTGTCATCGCTCAATACCATATCTGCAGCCTCTTTCGCGACTTCCGTGCCGGTGATTCCCATTGCGATACCGATATCCGCCTGCTTCAGAGCCGGCGCATCGTTGACCCCATCGCCGGTCATGGCAACGACTTCTCCCCGTTTTTTCCACGCCTTTACGATCTTGAGCTTATCCATCGGTGAAACGCGGGCGTAGACACTCACCTTATCGACGATCCGCTCGAATTCGTCATCAGACATCCGTTCGAGTTCTTCACCGGTCAACACCAGATCGCCTTCGGTATAAAAGCCGATCTCTCTTGCTATTGCCACCGCCGTCAGTTTATGATCGCCGGTGATCATAACCGGTCTGATGTGTACCTGCTTGCAGATGCGAGTTGCCTCGATTACCTCTTCACGCGGCGGGTCCATCATGCCGACCAGTCCGAGAAATATTAGGCCATGCTCGACTGTATCCTCGGTGCATCCCGCCTCATCAGGAACCAGGCGGTAAGCAATGCCGAGGACACGGAGCGCGTCCTTTGCCATTGTCTCATTCGCAGCAAGAATGGCACTACGCTCCTCTGTGCCGATCGGCTTCATGGCTTCGCCATGCATAAAGCCGGAGCAGCGCTCAAGAACAACTTCCGGCGCGCCCTTCATGAATGCCATCAGCTTGCCGTCCTTCATCCTGTGGATCGTCGTCATGCGTTTCCGCTCAGAGCTGAAGGGTACCTCCTCGATGCGTTCGTTTTCGAGCCGCAATTCACCCTGGTGCAGGCCTGCCTTTGCAGCGGCAACAATCAGGGCGCCCTCGGTCGGATCGCCTTTGATCGTCCATTTCCCGTCCTGGTGTTCGAGAATAGCGTCATTACAAAGGACGCCGGCAGATAGCAGGAGCCCTAGTGACGGTATAGAATAATGAGTGATCTGCGTAGCATCACGGTCCTTAAAAAAACCTTCCGGCTCATAACCGGCGCCGGAAATGTCGAAGAATTTATTGTCTGTGAAAATTTGCCTGACAGTCATTTCTCCTTTGGTAAGCGTCCCGGTCTTGTCGGAACAAATGACCGTTGTGCAGCCGAGTGTTTCAACTGCCGGCATCTTCCGTACAAGGGCGTTGCGTTTTGCCATCTGGTGCATGCCGATGGCGAGCGCACCGGTAACGATAGCTGCAAGAGCCTCGGGTACAGCGGCAACAGCAAGCGAAACCGCAAACATCACCATTGAAACGAGGAAGGCGAAATCGACCGTGCCGGTGAACGCCTCGCGCGTGATGCTGATCCCCGCAACCAGGAAGCAGATAACGAACGAGATGATGCCGAGCCATTTACCGATTTCTTCAGTCCGTTTTTCGAGCGGTGTCTTTTCGGTCTCGATGCTGGCGACCTCTTCAGCGATCTTGCCGAATTCAGTCCGCATGCCGGTCGTGGTAACGACAGCCTTTGCCCTTCCGTAACTGACGGTCGTCCCGGTGAAAACCATGTTTCTGCGGTCGCCAACCGCAATTTGCTCCGGCAGGCAGGTACAATGCTTGCCGACAGGCAGCGATTCCCCGGTCAGCGGCGCCTCGTCGCACTTGAGCGAATGTGTTTCGATCAGCCGCGCATCCGCAGGCAAGCGGTCTCCCGCTTCGAGCAGAAGGATATCGCCTGGAACAAGGTCTTTGGACGCCGCCTTGATATGGTTGCCGTCACGAAGCACAGTGATTGTCGGCGAAAGCATATTTTTCAGTGCTTCGAGTGCGCGTTCTGCCCTATATTCCTGGAAAAAGCCGAGGACCGCGCAGAAAATCACGATTACAAAGATGAGCGCAGCATCGAGATGTTCGCCGACCAACGCCGAGAGCACGGTTGCGACAAGGAGGATAATGATGAGAAGATTCTTAAACTGGTTCAGAAAGAGTGCCAATGGCGATACCCGCTTCTCTTGTCTCAGTTCGTTGAAACCGTATATTTTAAGCCTCTCTGCAACAACATCAGCAGCAAGTCCCTGATTTATATCGGTTTCGAGAAGCTCCAGTACTCTATCGGTATTCAGAGCGTGCCATATTTGTCCGGTCATAAAATCCCTCCGACTGGTTTTCATAATAACTCCAGGCGCATTATTATCATAACACAGAAAGTGAATCCATAAGAACTAGGTCTAAAAAGTAACGTGACAAGTCGATCACCCTCGGCAATCTTATGTTTGACACAAAGCTGGCAGAGGTCATCGGTACGGGATTGCTTCAGCTCAGCGGTGCAACTTCCGTCTGGGGCATTACGTTAGGCGCCATTTTCATCGCCATCCTGGTGAGTGAAACGTCATCGAACACGGCCTCAGCCAACATGGTGGTGCCTGTCATGATAGTCCTGGCCATGGCCGCGGGGGTCAACCCGATACCGCCGGCCATCGGGGCAACCTTAGGGGCAAGCTGGGGCTTCATGCTCCCGGTATCTACGCCGCCTAACGCCATCGTGTACGGTTCCGGCATGGTACCCACCACGAAAATGATACGGGCAGGCATCGGATACGACATCTTAGGAGGCATAGTCATATGGATCGGCCTCTGTATCATGCTCCCGCTTGTCGGTCTTGCGTAGGAGCAACTGACCCCGATGCTTCGCGTCGAGGCTATAAATGGAAGAAACTTTATATTCCCTCGCCCTCGATGGGAGAGGGCAAACCCTCAATCCCCTCCCACAAGGGGAGGGGAAGGTTTTTCGCAGTGATCGGTCAGACATCCTGACGATTGAGGTTTGTTTCTTTATGGATAATCTAATATTATTTCAACGCGTTGAGATTTGTCATTGACTAATTGATTACATTATTTGATCATTCTTAATAAATAATTACGGAGGGAGACATTATGGACACGTTCACTTTTGGAATAACCATGACCATCGTCGGTATGGGGGGCACAATGCTTAGTCTCTGGTTCCTGACCCTGATCATCAATCTCTTGAAACGTTTATTCCCGTACCGGGAGTCAGAAGAAAAAGAAAAGGAGGCAAAATCATGATTTCCGCATTCCTGTCAGGTTTAAGCAGCATGGCCATGGGGTTTGGCCTCTTGACCATTGAAAACATCATTATGATCGCCGTGGGCTGCGTGCTCCTCTACCTGGGAATTAAAAAGGACTATGAACCCCTTCTCCTCGTTCCCATCGGCTTCGGGGCCGTACTGGTGAACATACCCCTGGCGGGTATGATGGAACCAGGCGGCCTGCTCCGCCATTTCTATGATGCCGGCGTCATGACGGAGATATTTCCCTGCCTGATCTTCGTCGGTATCGGCGCCATGACGGATTTTGGCCCACTCCTGGAAAATCCCAAGATCCTCCTTCTGGGTGCTGCGGGGCAGTTTGGGATATTTCTGACACTCTTATTGGCCCTCCTTTTAGGATTTTCACAACTGGATGCAGTAGCGATCGGGATTATCGGGGCCTGTGACGGACCAACGTCCATCTATGTGACCTCGAAGTACGCGCCTCATTTGCTGGGGGCGGTATCCGTAGCAGCTTACGGTTATATGTCTCTGGTACCCCTCATTCAGCCGCCCATCATGCGCATACTTACAACTGACCGGGAACGGAAGGTCAGAATGGAGTACCCTAAAAAATCCGCTTCCCCGGCGCTCAAGATTATTTTTCCTGTAGTAGTCACCATTGTGACCTGCCTGATCGCCCCCATGGGGACGCCCCTCATGGGTATGATCATGCTGGGAAATCTTATGAGGGAATCCGGTGTGGTCAGCCGTCTCACCAAGGCCTCGGAAAACGAGATTGCCAATGTTGTGACCCTCCTTTTAGGGCTTTGCATTGGCGCCACCATGGAGGGGGCGGCGTTTCTCAAGCCGCAAACCCTTCTTATCCTCGGTCTCGGCTTTATAGCCATCTGCCTGGACACGGTTACAGGGGTCCTCTTCGGAAAGCTGATGTGCTTTTTAACGAAGGGAAAGATCAACCCTCTCATCGGGGCTGCGGGGATATCAGCATACCCGATGGCGGCGCGGGTTGTCCAGACTGAAGGCAGGAAATATGACGACAAAAACTGGCTCCTGATGCATGCAGTCGGCGCAAATACGGGCGGGCAGATCGGATCGGTAATGGCCGCAGCTATAATGCTCTCCGTATTGAAGGGGATGGGGATCGGTTAAGGTTACCAAAATTCTTTTTTTAAGCTCTCCCGTCTCCCACCTTTGCCGAGACGACCTTTATCTGGATGGATGAGGTGGAGGTTGAAATAAACCACTTAAAGAGAAACTGTTTACAAAGGTTTCTCTTTTTTCTAAGAAGAAAAAATAATGGTTTGCCAAAGACCAGGAGCGGCAAGATCATGAGGGGGATCCTGAGGAAGGTTGAGGCGAAAGAGATAAGCGAACGGGGAGACACCTCTTTATGCACTCCCAAACGTAAGTGAGACAATAAACTTTTCAAGGATGAAATAATGTGTTATAATCAAACCACTTTATATTAAAGTGAATTGTTATTTTTCACGTAAGGAGGGAAATTGTATTAAAGCGGGAATCGTTTTCCCGGTCTAAGGACCGATTCTGATTCTAAACGATTAGTTAACCAGTGATCCCATCTTTATAAATTAATTGAAGGCAAACAGGAGGTGCAATATGATAAGAGTAATGATTGAAAGACTTTGCCAGCCCGGCAAAGAAAAGCAACTCAGGGATCTATTGCTGGAATTGAGATCGGCTGCGATGCGGCAGCCCGGGCACATCAGCGGTGAGACACTTCGTGAAGCAGACAATCCTTTAAACTTCATGGTCATCGGTACATGGATCACCCTTGATGCCTGGAAAGTATGGCAAACGGCGAGACAGCGTTTGTCAGTAGAGGAAATGATGGATCCCCTCCTCACCGCCCAGAGAAAGGTGCGTGTTTTCATCGAGGATTATGAAGATTGAGCAGGCTTCGCCTGCTCGGCATTTGATGACATCGTAAAAAGCTGCCAGTTTTGTCAAAGGGACTTTTTACGATGTTACATTTCGAGCCCTACCCTTAAAGATAAATCTGCAACTTTCTGTCAGAAAATGGTTGACAGAAACCGTTTTCAATGATAGGAAGGCACGCGAAAAACCTATTTGCCCACCAATATTGAAACCCTTGAATAACGGCAGAAAGTGCCAAAATGACAGCAATTTATAAACACTATGTATTAACATCTAGCGGATGGGTTTTTATTTAAGGGTTTCCTATTGATATCATCTTCAGGAGGTAGACTATGTTTAACGAGAAGGAGTTGGAAAAGATCAGAGCCGGGAAAAAGAAGTGGACGGAAGGGACCCTGGCGAAGACCTTGAGCAAAGCCCCGGAAAAGAAGGCTTTAAGCACCTGGTCCGGTATCCCGGTCGAATGCGTCTACACCCCGGCGGAAGTTGCGGGACTGGATTACGATCGAGACCTCGGCTGTCCCGGTGAATATCCGTATACCCGTGGAGTTCAGCCCAATATGTATCGGGGCAAGTTCTGGACCATGCGTCAGTATGCCGGATTCGGCAGTGCCAAGGAAACGAATGCCCGCTACCGTTACCTCTTGGGTCAGGGGCAGACCGGATTGAGCGTAGCCTTTCATCTCCCCACCCAGGCGGGCTATGACAGCGATCATCCCCTGTCCATGGGCGAGGTGGGAAAGGTCGGCGCCGCCATCGACCATATCGGCGATATTCGCATTCTGTTTGACCAGATTCCCCTGGACAAGGTCACGACGTCCATGACCATCAATGCTGCTGCCACCGTTCTGCTCGCCATGTACCTGTCTGTTGCCGAGGAACAGGGTGTATCCTTTGACAAGGTTGGCGGCACGATACAGAATGACGTTTTAAAGGAGATCATTTGCCGTGGTCAGTACATCTATCCACCCAAGCCGACCATGCGCCTTACAGTCGATCTTATCGAGTACTGTCAGAAGCACGTTCCCCGCTGGAACAGCATCAGCGTCAGCGGTTACCACATCCGTGAATCGGGAGCAACAGCCGCCCAGGAGATGGCCTTTACCATCGCTGACGGAATCGCTTACGCTGAAGCCTGCGTAGCAAGAGGCATAGCGGTGGACGATTTTGCACCGCGTCTCTCCTTCTTCTTCAATGCCTTCACCGACGTTCTGGAAGAAGTCGCCAAGTTCAGGGCCGCAAGGCGTTACTGGGCTAAGATCATGAAGGATCGATTCAAGGCCAAAGATCCCCGGTCCATGATGATGCGTTACCATGTCCAGACCGGTGGTGTTACCCTCACGGCACAGCAACCCCTGAACAACATCGTCAGGGTTGGACTCCAGACATATGCCTCTGCTTTAGGCGGATGCAATTCCCTCCACACCGACTCGTACGATGAGGCTTGGTGTACACCCACCCAGGGGGCAGTGACCGTGGCCCTCAGGACCCAGCAGATCGTCGCCGAAGAAAGCGGCGCCTGCGTTACCGTTGATCCTCTTGCCGGGTCTTATTACGTAGAGTATCTAACCGACAGGATCGAAGCGGAGATTGACGATTACATCAAGAAAATTGACGCAATGGGCGGTACCCTTTCTGCAATCGAGCAGGGGTTCATTCAGAAGGAGATCCAGAACAGTGCTTACCGATTCCAGAAGGAAATTGAATCCCTCGAGAGGGTATACGTAGGGGTCAACAAGTACATAATGGAGGAACCCCCTGTAACTGACCTCCTCAGAGTGGACATGAAGGTAGGCGAAGAAAAAGCCGTGGAACTGAAGCAATGGCGAGCCAAGCGCGACAAAGCCGCCTGGCAGAAAGCCCTGGACCAGCTTCGTGAGGTTTCCAAGACGGATACGAACGTGATGCCCGCCGTCATCGAGACGGTAAAGGCCAATGCAACCGTAGGCGAAGTTTGTGACGTGTGGCGTGAAGTTTTCGGGCAGTATCGACCCAAGGAATTTATTTCATGATGAGCGGAGGTGACATACAATGGCAGAAAAGAAGATAAAGATTATCGTTGCAAAACCCGGGCTGGATGGCCATGATCGTGGGGCCAAGCTCCTGTCCCGTATCTTTGCTGAGGCCGGTATGGAAGTCGTCTACACCGGATTAAGGCAGACACCGGAAATGATTGTCGAGGCAGCGCTGCAGGAAGATGCCGATGTTGTCGGTCTGAGCAGTCTTTCGGGAGTCCACAACTATTTCTTTCCTAGGGTGATCGAGCTGCTGAAGGCAAAGAAGCTTGCAAATGTCCTGGTGGTTGGGGGCGGAATTATTCCCCTGGAAGATATCCCGTCACTGAAGAAATCAGGAATAGCCGAAATCTTCGGACCGGGAACCTCAACGGATACGATCGTCGGTTTCATAAAGGCAAACGTTAAGGTGAAGTAATAACTAATGACAGTAAGCAAAACCGTTTGCTTCTGAACAGCATTGTAAAGTACAGGGGAGGCTTCATATTGTCTCCCCTGTACTATTAAAATACAATCAGACAACTCGTTGAGATGCCCTTGTGGTTCACAGATGCATCAATCTGCAGGATCGAACAGATAGAATATGGATATTGATTATGTAGCAGAAATCCTCCATGGCTCGCCGCTGGCCATGGCCCGCGTGATCACCTGGCTTGAAAACGAAGATGAACGGGCTCGTTCCTGTATGGAGAGAATTTATCCTCACACAGGAAATGCTTACATACTGGGGATTACAGGCTCTCCCGGGACGGGGAAGAGTACCCTTACTGACGGGGTTACCTGGCATCTGCGCAATAAAGACCTTACAGTGGGGATTGTGGCAGTCGATCCTTCAAGTCCTTTCACGGGAGGAGCCCTGCTTGGAGACCGGATCCGGATGACCCGTCATAGTGAGGACCGGGGGGTTTTCATGCGCAGTATGGCAACCCGGGGCTATCTGGGAGGGTTGGCCCAGTTTACCCGTGGTGCCGTCAAAGTACTGGATGCAGGGGGAAAGGATTTTGTCATAATTGAGACAGTGGGCGTAGGGCAGGACGAGGTAGATGTCATGCGTGTGGCAGATACTACGTGCGTCGTCCTGGTTCCTGGTCTGGGTGACGTGATCCAGAGCATGAAGGCCGGGATCATGGAAATTGCAGATATTTACGTGATCAACAAATACGACCGGCCTGGAGCTGATCAGCTCTTTTCCGAGGTGCAATACCGTGTTGATCAGGATGCAAGCATAAAGGACCGATCATGGGTGCCGCCGGTGATCCCGACTGTAGCTGTGGAAGGGAAAGGCGAGGAGGAACTTCTGGAAGCTATTACGGCGCATCGCGTATATCTGGAACAGAGCGGCAAACTTCTGGAAAAACGCCGCGACCGGATACGTGAGGAAACCCTTCAGATGATTCACCATGAACTCTTCCGTATCATCCGTGAGCGCCTCGCTGACAATCGAAGGATAGAAAAGATGGTGGAAGAGATCATGGACCACAAGCTGAATCCATACACTGTCGTGGAAAAAGTGGTCGACGAGTGGCTCCCCTCATCAAGATTGAAATAGATACTTAAGGGCTTATCATGGGCTCGTCGCCAGCATAACCGGTACAGACACACCTGCATCTATCTCCATGCTTTCTTCAGAAACAAAGCTCCTCCTGACATATCAGATTTTTCCATGATGATTTCATAAGAAGTTCCCTTGCTGAGAAAGGGCTTCTTATGAATTGCCATGGTTATTTGATTTTCATCTAATCTGCCTTTCTGCTAATCTTAATTAATTGAGGATTAATCATGAAACGAAAAAAAACCACGGGCAAGCGGGCAAATGTCATCGATTTCAAGGGATTAATGGACAAGAAAAAGATGAATGATATGTGCGGCCTGGATTATGAAGAA
>Ga0315289_10009241_pt1 | contig 14197 bp, 11 predicted proteins | sample YL17G11_40_MG_FD_203452 | JGI IMG/M metagenome (GOLD analysis project Ga0315289, IMG submission 203452) | Sediment microbial communities from Yellowstone Lake, YNP, Wyoming, USA - YL17G11_40 | ecosystem: Environmental > Aquatic > Freshwater > Lake > Sediment | place: USA: Wyoming | collected...
AGGGAGATCAGCATGACCGAGCTGGAAAACGAAATCGAAAAGCTCCCCCCTTCACTGCAAACCCAATTTAAGGATAAAAAGGGGAAGTTGAGATTCTTACAGCAATATGTTGGAGCAGAGCTTTTATATGATACCGCCACAAGGCGGGGCTTGGATAAAGACAAGGATGTGATCGAAGGTTCTTTTCAGATGAAAAAACAACTGATGATCAACAAACTTTTGACTGAAGAGATCCCACAAGATATCCAGGCGAGCGAAAGTGAGATTAAGCTTTATTATGATGCCCATAAGGAAGATTTCAAAGACAAAAAATTAGAAGAGGTGAAATCTCAGATCGAATCTGAGCTCAAAAGACAAAAGCAACAAGAGGCATATAATAAGCTGGTTATGAAGATGATGGAAGCGGAGAAAGTCAAAATATACGATGATCAATTTTAGGATTGGAGTAGCGACACTTGTGTCGCGTTCAAAAGTAGCCGCAGGCTTCAGCCTGCGTTAATCTTGTTAGAATTCAAACGAGCTGTCAGATCCCCTGATCTGACAGAAAGAAACTTCATAAAACAGTAACAAGGGTATATGAATCGAAAGCTGATTTTGACTTTGATTCTATTATTATTTGCGAGCTTAGTTTTGATTTCGCAAGCGGCTGAGGAATCTTTGATCTCCGTGGAGTCCCATGTGGATCGGGCAACTATCACTATAGGTGATAGAATTGTGTATGCCTTGACGGTGAAAACCGATCCCCAGGTGAAGTTGGAACCTTTAGCTTTGGGCTCAAATTTGGGAACTTTCGAGGTTAAAGATTATAAGATCTATGATCCGGTAAAAACCAAAGATGGCAAAATTATAAACAAAAGCGAATATATCATCACCACTTTCACCACCGGGGAATATGTCATTCCGCCCATCGCCGTTTATTATACAGACCCGAAGGGAGAAAAAAAACAAATCGAATCGGAGCCGCTTTTTATTTTAGTCAAAAGCGTAGGAGCAACTGAAAGCGATAAAGAGGACATCCGGGGATTGAAGCCTCCCATAGAGATAAAAGGCGGATACTGGGCTTATCTTTTGATTTTTCCAGCATTGATTTTGCTTGGAGCTTTCGGATTTTTGTATTACCGGCAAAAGTCAAAAGCCATCGCCCTGCCCAAAATTCCGGAGGAGTTGAAAAAGCCGGCTTGGGAGGTGGCGCTTTTAGAATTGGAAAACTTAAAAAATTCCGATATTTTTGCAAAAAAAGAGATCAAAAAATATTATATAATCCTATCTGATATAATCAGAAAATATTTAGAACGAAGATACCAAATAACCGCCCTGGATCGCACTACTCCGGAGGTCAAGGGGGAGATGAAAAGTGCAAAAGTTGATAAAGAGATTATAGAGCTGGTATATGATTTCTTATCTACTTGTGATCTGGTTAAATTTGCCAAATATATTCCTTCAAAAGAAGAAATTGAAAAAGATTGGAACCAGGCATATACCATGGTTAGTATAACAAAAGTTGAAGAGGCAAAAGCCGAAGTTTTGACATCCTGATGAATTTACCCTCTCCCCACCGAGGGTGTGTCATAATCATGTTTTGACTTTGTAGCCGTCCATATGGACGTAAGCTGTTGGAATTCAACAAACGGTTTTCGCAGACTAAAGTCTGCGGCTACAAAAAACCGAATTATGACACAGTCTCACCGGGGAGAGGGTAGGGTGAGGGGGTAGTTCCGTATCTGGAATAAATGCATTAGTATTAGCTCGATGTAATAGACATGTTTAGATTCAGAGATCCTATATTCTTAGTTTTTATCGTCGTTGCCATCGGTCTATTGATCTATTATTTCAAAGTCAAAAAGACCAAGGCCGGCACCATCAGATATTCGGACATAGGATTGGTCCGGAGGCTAAAGCCCTCCCTTCGTCTGAAGGAGAGACACGTAATTCCAGCGTTAAGAGCCATGGCCATCATCTTTTTGGCTTTGGCTTTAGCCCGTCCTCAGGCAGGCAGAAAGGGGGAGGAGATTTCATCCGAAGGGGTCGACATAATGTTGGTTTTGGACATTTCGGGAAGCATGCGGGCTGAGGATTTTAAGCCTCAAAATAGGCTGTATGTGGCAAAACAAGTGATCAAGGATTTCATCCAAGGGAGGCAGAGCGATCGGATAGGACTGGTGGTTTTCTCCAGACAAAGTTTCACCCAATGCCCGTTGACCTTGGATTATGGAGTTCTATTAAGTTTTTTGGATAAGGTCGATTTTGGAATGATCGAAGATGGCACCGCCATCGGATTGGCTATTGCCAATGCAGTTAATCGTCTAAGGGAAAGCGATGCCAAAAGCAAGGTGGCAATTCTCCTTTCCGATGGTAGAAACAATGCGGGCGAGATAGATCCCCTCACTGCCGCTCAGGTGGCTAAAGCCATGAACATCAAGGTCTATACCGTAGGAGCAGGAAAGCCCGGAAATGCCCCTTATCCTATCGACGATCCCATCTTCGGCAGAAGATACATCTATATAGAAAATGAAATTGACGAGCCCACTTTAAAACAGATTGCGCAAATCACCGGTGGAGAGTATTTTCGGGCTAAGGATGAGAAGACACTTGCCCAAATCTACCAACAGATAAGTAAGATGGAGAAGACTGAAATAAAAGTGAAAGAATATTTGCAGTATAACGAGCTTTTCACCAAGTTTGCCGTAGTGGGACTATTCTTTTTAGTCGTAGAAATAGTCTTGACAAATACCAGATACAGGAAGATTCCATAAGTTTTCAGGTGGTATCAGAACAGAGGTGCAGTTCCCAGCCACTTTAGTGGCGTAAGCTCCAAAATTCGTATGAATGCACACGCACCTGACTAAAGTCAGTTAGAACAATGACCCCACCAAAGGTGGGGCCATCTTTAAATCTGAGACCAGCAAGGTCCCATGATCTTAAAGCAGATGGGAGCATCAGAACTCCCGTTCTGACGCTTCGGAAAATGAAGTCTTATGTTTATCGGTTTTCGGTTTGGGTTTAGATTCGCTACGCTTCTGCCATAGGCAGATCCGCCTCTGGCGGACACTACAAGTCGGTTACGTATCGCAAATCGTCTCTCGGTTTCGTAGGTTCGACAAGTTCACTATAAATCTATCGTATTTTAGACGATAAACGATGGACGATGACTCTTTAGCCGATACTTAACCGTAACCTTTTTGAACGCAACCGTAATTCAATCAAAAAAAGAATATGAGAATAGCCCAGATTAATTTCATATATGCCTTATTAATCCTGCTCCCTCTCTTGATTATCTTTTACTGGTTTGTCTTCAGGATGAAGAGGAAAGCCAAAAAGAGGTTTGGCAATCTGACTTTGATTGAGAAGCTTTCTCTTTCATTCAGCCCCAAAAAACAAAGATGGAAGGTGGCTTTAATACTTTTGGGAACTTTCTTTCTTTTATTCTCTTTAGCCCGACCTCAACTGGGAACTAAACTGACTCCGATGAAAAGAGAAGGTGTAGATATAGTGATAGCCATAGACGTTTCCGTTTCCATGTTGGCTGAGGATATTAAACCCAATCGTCTGAAAAAGGCTAAGCAGGAGGTGAACGGACTTCTAAGCCGACTGCAGGGAGACAGGGTAGGGCTGGTGGCTTTTGCAGGTGTGTCTTTTATCCAGTGCCCTTTGACCTTGGACTATTCCGCCGCCAAGATGTTCTTAGACATAATCGATATTAATCTCATCCCTCAGCCCGGAACAGCCGTCGGAGACGCCATCCGAACTTCCATTAAGGCTTTCAATCAAAAGGAGAGAAAGTATAAGGTCTTGATACTTTTGACCGATGGAGAGGATCACGATTCAGATCCTTTAGGTGCCGCCGAAGAGGCTTCCAAGGAGGGGATAAGAATCTACACCATCGGGATTGGATCAGGGCAGGGTGAACCGATACCCTTAAGAGATAACCGGGGAGAGGTGACCGGATTTAAGAAGGATCAAGAGGGGAGTGTGGTGGTCAGCAAATTAGATGAGGTGACTTTACAAAAAATTGCCTTGACCACAGGCGGGAAATATTATCATGCCACCTCTGGGGAGATGGAATTGGACAAGATTTACGATGAGATATCTAAGATGGAAAAGAAAGAGTTAGAAGGAAAACTTATGACTCAGTATGAGGACCGATACCAATATTTTCTTTTTCTTTCTGTGCTCTTTCTTGTCATCGAATTCCTTCTATCCGATAGAAAAAGCAGAAGGGCAATGAACAGGTTAAAGGCAAAAGGTGAAAGCGGATGAAAAATCACTGAGTTCCTGAATTACTGAACTTTTGAACTTTTCAATTTCAGCGTAGGCGGGGCTTCCAGCCCCGCAAAAATGACTTAAGTTGCTAAGATGAACACTTCGAGAAAAATATCCGATTTTGGACCCATAGGATTTGTTTTGATAACAGTTATAATGACGATCATCTGGGTTAATCCCGCCTGGGCGGATTCTTTTTCCTCTTTGAATAAAAAAGGGAATAAAGCTTACAAAGAAGGGAGTGAGCTTTCCCAAAAAGGGGAGAAGAAGGGTGCTTTGGAAGCCTATGAAAGGGCTTTAAAATATTATCGGGATGCAGAGATCGAAAAACCTGAATCCCCCGACCTCTCTTATAACCTTGGAAACGTGATGTACCAACAAGAGAAATATCCGGACGCCCTAGAGAAATATTATAAAGGCTTAAGCACCGAAAAACCAAAAGATCAGTCGGCAACATATTACAATATGGGCAACACCTTATATCGATCAGGCAAATATCCGGAAGCGATTCAATCTTATCAAAAGTGTTTGGACCTAACCCCAGATGACGAGGATGCCAAATACAATATAGAGTTCGTAAGAAAGAAAATGAAGGAGATGCTGGACAAAGAAAAACAGAGACAACAACAGAAACAGCAACAGCAACAGCAACCGCAACAGCAACCGCAGCAACAAAACCAACCGCAGAACCAGAATCAACAGCAACAACAGGAACAAAAACAGGAACAACAGCAGGAACAACAGGCTCAGTCACAAGAGGAACAAAAAAAGCAACAGGAAAAGCAACAGCAAATGCAACCGAAAGAAGGTATGACCAAAGAGGATGCAGAAAGAATTTTGAATGCGTTAAAAGACGAGGAGAAAGATATTCAAAAGAAACAAAAAAGGGTTGCCCAAACATCAGGAGGAAGAACAGGAAAGGACTGGTAGATGAATACGTCTGACAAAAGGAATGAACGGTGGCCGGTGATCAGTGAACAGTGGAAAAGGAATGAGCGGCGGACGGCAGACAGCGGATCCATCCTGAACGGATTCACCGTGAACGGACGGCGGACAGTTTATATCTTTTTGGCTATCTGCTTCTCTTTATTTCTCTTTTTAAACCATCCTTCCCTTTCCCAGGATATTACTTTCAACGCAGGTGTGGACAAAACTGAGGTAGGGCTGGATGGTCAAATCACCTTAACCATCTCTGTATCGGGGAATGTGAAATCTATTCCCCAACCTAATTTGCCATCCTTAGAAGGCTTCACCGTTTATTCCGCAGGGAGATCACAAAATTTTGTCTATTCCAGTGGAAAAATTTCGTCATCCGTAACCTTCAATTACATTTTAACTCCCAGAAAGGCGGGGAAGCTCACCATTGGTTCTGCGGATATAGTCTTAGATGGAAAGACCTACAAGACCAATCCCATAGAGATCACCGTAACTGCCGGGGAAAAGCCTGAAGGGGCTCCCACCCCTTCATCTAAAGAGTCTGCCCAAAAAACAGAGCTACAAGGAAAAGACCTTTTTATAGAGACGGTGGTGGACAAGAAAAAAGCTTATGTGAACGAGCAAATTACCCTGACCTTCAGATTTTATCAAGGAGCGAGATTATTTAATAATCCCGAATATTCGCCTCCTTCTTTAACTGGTTTTTGGGCAGAAGACTTACCTCCCCGAAAGCAATATTACCAAGTGGTAAACGGCAGACAATACTTTGTACAGGAGCTGAAGACCGCTCTTTTCCCCACTGCCGCTGGAAAACAAACCATCGGACCAGCAGAGCTTAAGTGCACAGTAGAAGATTTAGACCGATTCCTCACCAAAGATCCATTTGCCATGTTGGATCGGGATCTAATGAGTCTTTTCCGACAAGGAAAGCCGCAGATTTTAAGATCAAAACCCATCGAGATTGAAGTCCTGCCACTTCCGGAGATGGGAAAACCCGAAAATTTCAAGGGAACCGTGGGTAGCTTTAATTTAAACGTCAGCGTGGACAAAAAAGAGGTGGAGGTGGGTCAGCCCATCACTTTGAAGATGAAGACAAGTGGAACGGGAAACATAAAATCAGTGGGAGAACCAGCCATTCCGGGATTAAAAGATTTTCGGATTTATAACTCCGGAAGTTCTGAAAATGTCTCCAAAGATAATTATCTGGTGGGGGGAACCAAGACCTACGAGGAGGTCTTGATTCCCAAAGCCCAGGGCAAATATACCATTCCCTCTTTGGAGTTTTCTTTTTTTGACCCCAAGGGCAAAAGCTACAAAATCTTAAGATCAGAGCCAATCCTGATCACTGCTTTCCCGGGAGCACAAGCCTCTCCCACGGAGGTGGCTCAGCTTTCCAAGCAAGAAATTGGGCTTACCACCAAGGACATCCGCTATATCAAACTCTCTGCAAGCCAGTTGAAAAATCAAAGAGGCAATCTATATAAAAACCCCCTATTTTTATTTTTTCAATTGATTCCTCTTTTTGCTTTTGCCATTTCCTTAAGATACCAAAAGCAAAGGGAAAAAATGAGCTCAGACATTGGGTATGCGCGCTTAAGGCGGGCACATAAGTTAGCCAAAAAGAGATTAGGGCAAGCCCAGAAGCTGATTTCACCAGAGAAGTCCAAAGAGTTTTATGGGGAGACGGCTAAAGCCATACTTGGATATTTGGGAGATAAGCTTAATCTTCCGGCCCACGGTTTAACTAAAGACAAAATTGAATCCGAGCTTTCCAACCGGGGAGTTGAAAAAGAAAAAATTGACCACCTTTTGAAGCTTTTGGATTCTTGTGACTATGGGCGATTTGCTCCGGGATCATCCCCAGTAGAGGAGATGAAGAACTTTTTGAGCTTAGTGGAAGAGGCGATTGTGAATTTAGAAGAATGAAAAAATAATTGGTCTAATACAAAAGTAATCATTTTGATAAGATACTGTCCCTCTCCCCTAAGGGGAGAGGGAAGTGCGTATGCATCTTCGAGGTGAGGGGGAAATCAAAACTTCCGCCCCATCTTAGACTGGGCTATTACCAGTGTGAAACGTAAATCTTCGATGAAAAAAAGGATTGCAATTTTAGGCTTGATTGTCCTTCTATTTTTCCTATCTGAGGCGCAGGCTGATATGGAATCAGCCACAGCCCTTTTCAAGAAGGGAAATGAAAGTTATGATGCAGGCAATTTTGATCAGGCTATCGAGGAATATCAGAAAATCGTTAATCTAGGAATAAAAAATTCCAAAGTATTTTATAATCTGGGCAATGCTTATTTCCGAAAGAATCAACTCGGAAAGGCAATTTTGAATTACCGGAGAGCGTTAGCTTTGGAGCCTCGGGATGATGATAGCATGACCAATCTTTTGTTTGTCAAACTTTTCACTTTAGATAAAATTGAAGATCAAAGGGTCAACCCCTTATCTAATTGGTTGCATGGTTTTCTTGATCTCTTTAGCCTGGATGAGCTAACCATCTTTGCTTCTCTTTCCTATTGTTTGTCTATCGGTTTTGGAATCCTGATTCTTTTCAGAAGAAAAAGAAGAGCCTTGCTTTTATGCTTGACCACCTTTCTGGTTATCTTCGTTACTTTTTCCTCCCTTTTAGCCACTAAACTTTATTTCAATTCAGCAAAGAATGGTGTCCTCATTGCTACTCAGGCGGAGGTGAGAAGCGGACCGGGAAAGGATTATACTCTGCAATTCACCGGACACGAGGGCTTGGAATTTCAGATAAATGAGGAAGCGGAGGGCTGGTATCGCATCTTGCTACCGAACGGAGTCAAAGGCTGGATCCCCAAAGACGCCGTAGAGATAATCTAAAGCAGTCACGTCCGAGAATGCATACGCAGTTCCCTCTCCCCTTGTGGGAGAGGGTTAGGGTGAGGGGGCAGCGTCATATCAGAAATAATTACGTTTATATTAGCTCGGTAGGTCGGGTTGCGATCCCGCCAAAGGCGGGAGAGCTACCCGACATTCTCCTTCCTGTTGGTGTTCTTCACCAACAGGAAATGAGAGAGATATATATAGTTCCCTCTCCCCTGTACGAAAATTTCAGGATTTAAGGCGTAAGCCTTTTAACTCCCAGTTTCAGTAATAACATTTGACAAAACCTGCTTTTATAATATTTTTGATTTTATATGAATATTAAATAATGAATTTTTAACCGGAGGTGTAAAATTGGAAAATTCCAAACGTCCTAAACTGGAGATTTTGGGAAAAGAAAAAATAAAAAAGATCTTAGAAGAAGCTATCGAAGTTTTGGAAAAGGTGGGCGTTTTTGTAGAAAATGAAAAAGGTTTAGTGCTTCTGTATGGAGCCAATTGTGAAGTTGATAAGAAAGAAAAGTCCGCAGGATCCATAGGAAAAGCCTATATAAAACCTGATCTGGTGGAAAAGTGTTTGAAAACTGTTCCCTCTCAAATAGAAATTTTTGACAGAGAGGGAAAGCTGGCTTTAGATTTGCAGGATGATAATATTCATTTTAATCCCGGGTCAGCCGCTTTAAGAATTTACGATCTGGATTTGAATGAATCCAGACCTCCTATAACCAAAGACCTGATTAACTTCGCCCACCTGACAGATTCATTATCCTATCTCAAAGCTCAAAGCACCGCGCTCATTCCTTCGGATGTTCCTAAGGAGATTGCCGACCGCTATCGGCTATTTATTGCTCTTCAACATTCCACCAAGCCAATAGTCACCGGAACCTTCGCTAAGGACGGCTTTGAGGTGATGAAGGAAATGTTAATTGCGGTGAGGGGAAGTGAGGCAAATCTTAAAGCCAAACCATTAGCCATTTTTGATTGTTGTCCTTCACCTCCTTTGAAATGGAGCGATCTCACCTGCCATGATTTAATCTGTTGTGCGGAATCAGGCATACCGGCGGAACTGGTTTCCATGCCTCTTTGTGGTGCCACCTCACCTGTGACTTTGGCTGGAGCACTAGTTCAGCACACGGCAGAGAATCTAAGTGGGATTGTGATTCATCAAATTGCCAAACCCGGATCGCCCATAATCTATGGCGGTTCTCCTTCATTTTTTGATATGAGAAAGGGAACCACGCCTATGGGGGCAATAGAGACCATGATGATCGATTCAGCCTATGCCCAAATCGGCAAATATTTGAATCTTCCCACACATGCCTATATGGGATTAAGCGATGCCAAGATTTTGGATTATCAATCAGGCTTGGAGTCCGGAATTGGTGCTATCCTTGCCGCCTTATCCGGGATAAATGTCATCTCCGGTCCCGGGATGCTTGATTTTGAAAGCTGTCAGAGCTTGGAGAAACTGGTTTTAGATAACGAAATTTGTGGCATGGCTTATCGTTTGGTTGAGGGAATAGAGTTCAGAGATAAAGTCTTAGCTTTAGATTTACTAAAAGAAGTAACCTCCGATCTCAAGACCCAGAATTCGGGGAAACAATTTCTTACTTCTCCACATACTTTAAAATGGTTCAAAAAAGAAGCGTTCTTTCCCTCCGAGGTGATTGATCGATCTAATTTGGGCGATTGGGAAAAATCCGGAAAAAAGACCGCAGGAGAGAGGGCAAAAGAGAAGGTGAAAAAGATTTTGTCCACTCACCAACCTAAACCACTCCTGCAAGATATCACTGCCGAATTAACCAAAATTATGCAATCCCAAGCCAAACTTCAAAGCCTCGGATAACTTCCAACATAGTAGAATTGTGGCGTTACCCTTTCATGGGCGACAAAGTCACTTCAAGAGGACCATCCCGCTTCAATTCGTCATTTCTCGTCATCCTGCATCCCTCCTATTGGCCGAACGGGGAATTGACCGGCAGCTTAGCTGTCCGTGTCCAATTGCATGTTAGGAATCTTTTTCATGATCCTCTCTCTATCGGTAGCCGTAAAATCATTCCCATACATTCGCAAAAAGAGCTGGGCGCGCAATCGCGATGTATCGAGATGTTGTCTTCCCTTTAGTATTCCTGATATCACAAGTTTTCTCCCCGAATCATACATTCTACTTGCCATCTTCAAACGTTCTAAGGGGGAGCTAGACAATAACATTTCTTTGTAGCGTTGTTCTATTTTCGCTTGTGTGTCACCCATTTTCCTTTGCCTTTTTTAAGAGAGCGTCAATCCCAAGGACAACAGCCCACTTCTTCATGTATTTCCAATCAAGTTCCGAAACAGTAGATATCATCTGACGAACATCGCGAAGCTGAAGGTCCGATTGTGACTTTTTTCCCCAGACCAACTTCGATAAAATAAGGTCCTCGGCAGAAACAACAAAAATAGTTATATCCTCGATGACCACTTTTTGCCTCCGTGCGAATTCTTCTCTGCGGTAGTCCTCGTTTTTTCTTATGATAAAGTCAGCCTTGACCACCCATTCGTTATGGATGATGTTGAACATCGAGTGCTCATCGACCGCCTGTCTGACGCTATCCCGATCAATATAGCAATCCTCTGAAAAAAGACTGACGATTTTGTCAACATCGACAGGCTTAACCTCAACAACCAGATCAATATCTCGGGTCATTCTAGGCACAGAATATATCGCCATCGCCATTGAGCCGGTCATCATATAAGGTATACCAACGGAGTCAAGGCGCGATGCGATTAATTTTACAAATTCCAGTTGTTCGTCCATTTTATAATTAGACTCCTAACTAAAGGTTCAGCGGTGCAGCGGGTATCAGCACAGACATTGAAAATATTACCGACTTTAAAACAAGCACGAGCGTCCGTAACTATCCCTGCGATAGCCGCGTCCTGCTGGAACCAATGTTAGGCGGTGTTTACTTTATTAGACAGTAGCAAAGTTTTCAGCCTTGCCCACTTTTCACCATCTGTATTGGTCATTGAATTCATCTTGCCGGCTACACGTTCTAATACGAGAGCCTGAAACGTTGCATTATCAAACGACAAAGCTTGCCGCATAGAATTTTCCTCATATAGACATAAAAGCGTAGATGCAACATCATCTTGACCATCTGCTATTAAATTTACAAACAAATGCGCAAGATCAATCTCACCAATACCAATGTGGCTATGTTCAAAATCTATAAAAACAAGTTTACCATCTCGTACCTTCAAGTTCCCATAGGAAAAATCGCCAGGGGCAAAAGATAATTCATCTTTCGACAAGGGGACCATAAAATTCTGATTAAAGGCTGCTACTACATGGCTCGCATCTTCAGCCGATATAAGTTCCTTGTCGAGTAATCCTTTGATCGAAAAATCTAACCGATTTTTATATTCCTGTCGATTATAAAAATTGATGGAATGAGGCATTAGTTGGTTATGTTGAGCTAATTCACTCAGAAAGTTTCCGCGATTAATTCGTAATTTTATCAGTGTATCTACTAACAGAGATAAATCTTTATTACTTGGAACGTCCCCTGTAACAAGTTCTGAACAATTGATACAATTCAAATGAGTTTGTGGCACACTGAAGTAAGCCGGAATATCAACTATAGACTGTAAAAGGTAATTCTTGACTAATCTTGCATGAATATGGTTATTGTAACTATTACAGTTCTGGACATCAGTATAATCAGTACGTAACGGATTAACGACCTTCAGACGCCATTTGACGGAACTATCTTCAGGAAAACGTACATTTGCATGAAAATAACGTGGATTTTCCTTATTATTTAACTGATCACAATATGCCTCAATTTCTAAATTAAGGATTTGAGATGCATTATTGAGAAGAGATTGCCATACCCCGATATTTGTCATCAGTTATATTCCTGATATGGAGTTGCTAAATAGAAATATCAGCCGCCTTGCTTCCCGTTGGTGTTCTTCACCAACGGACAAGGAACGGCAGGTGAAGAACACCCGCCTAAAGCACAGGATGAATCGTAATGCCGATGCATCCTTAATTTATATTGAAGAGAATTCTAGTTTGGGTTCAAGGAGTCTTGTAGTATCAGGTGCCAAGCCTTTTATCCTTACCTTAATTATGGGTCTTCCTTCTTTTTCTGCCTGTTTAGCCAAGGAAATATTGTATTGGGTTAGTTCAGAATCAGACTCATCGATAAATATGATTACTGCTTCTTTGGGAATCTTTGCCGCCAATTCAGGATTGTCCAACATATACTTACCAAACTCTGAAGAGAGCTCGATATTCTTCCTCACCAGTTCTTCTTTATTCATTTTCCATCTCCTTTCCCGCCTCCGGACGGGGTCTCCGATAAGAACTGCTCTCTATATATTCGCCAGTTAGCTTTAAGGTCTTTATCCGAGAAAGCAAGTGCCTCTTTAAAATCCGAGATATAAAGAGGTATCTTCTCCTTAGTTCCATTAGCATAAATGATATCCTTATGAGCAAATCCATGAGCGGTATCGTATCTAACTATCGGTTGTCACTTATTATTTACGCAAACTTCCAATTGAACAGTAAAACTGGCGACTTTGTTCTTCCAGTGAGTATGGATATGTCGCAATTGGGTGTCATTGGTCAAAGGTATAACATATTCGATGATTTTAGTCACAGACTGAATATATCTGATTTACAAAAACGAGTCAATGGAAATTTGTTCAATCCATTGTCTCGCATTTCCATCGGGATAAACCCTTAAGGACGAATCCTAAATACGGATGCATCCTTGACTTTTTTCGTCCGACACCCTTCAACTGTGTTCAGGGTAAACAAAGGTTGGACGCTACTTTTTCGCTACAAGTCTGTTATTTTATTGATGATCTTCAATTCCCAGGTTTCTTCGGGGGCTAATGAAAGTTTCCAATGGGGAAAGAGAACCGAGCTTTGATACACTTTCTCAAAGCCGGCTTCGGACAAAGAAACGGTATAGATGGGGAAATGCCACAGTTGGCAGGGTGGGTCGAGCTTGAAATTTATATCTAATTTTGAATAGTGATCCTTGATCCCAAAGTCCAAAGCCTTTCCAGCATTGCCAAAGGTTGCCAATTTCTTACCCTTGATTTCTTTGATGCTTCGGCAATAGGAATTGCCGAAGCTTGTTTGTCTCTTTGCATCGGCATTTCCTAATACCGATGCATCACGGAGATACTTACCTTTGAGTTCGTGATCTTTTATATAATAAAACCTTTTATCATCATCCCCGGAGAGCATGGCAAAATTGAATTCTACCCCGAACCATATATTCAATCTTTCGATATGGTTATTTATCAGCAGATAGAATATGTCTAACTCGGAACTATTAGGTCTTATCAGAATCCTTTTAGCCACCGTAATGGGGGCTCTCTTATCACCAATCCAGACAAATCCATCCCGATACAAAGTTATGTTTAAGCCGCCATCGCCCTTTTCAATTTTATGAAGATAAGGATGATTCACAAAGTCACCTTGCTCTGGATACTGGCAGGTTGAAAAATCCTCCAATTTTGTATGCTCACCCAAAAAATGATCGATCAAAGAAGTTCGCCTATACCAGTCATAGGTCAAATATTTCTCCAATCCCTCTTCTTTGGTCAAAACCTGATCATGAATGCTTGCCACTCCTATGGATCCATCGGACTGTTCATCCTTTTGTGTCATGCTGAGCGAAGCGAAGCATCTAAGCTTTTTATGATACCCTTCCTCTCTTCGGGTTAAAGTATCCAAAAGATTTATGGATTTGGGCTTAAAATCAAGTTCAAACAGGCTTCCCCCTGAGCTCAAGGAAAAGTATAAACCCAAAATCGGAGTATGAACCAAAAGCTCATCTTGACCATCTTTATCAAAATCCAAAACTTGATGATCTATCCAATCTTTTGCTTGCAGTGAGCCTGTCGAACCTGTAGGATGAGCGAGCTCATCCACTACCTTTTCTGCTTGGATTAGATGTTGATAGATGGCAGAGCGAAGATGCGGAAGATATAGTCCTCCGAAGACACCATGCCAATAAGGACAGTTACATTGTCCCTTCCATAATTCATCCTTCGCTCTGCTCAGGACAAGTTCCTTCGCTCTGCTCAGGACAAGTTCCTTCGCTCTGCTCAGGACAAGTTCCTTCGCTCTGCTCAGGACAAGTTCC
>Ga0315289_10009242_pt1 | contig 14197 bp, 16 predicted proteins | sample YL17G11_40_MG_FD_203452 | JGI IMG/M metagenome (GOLD analysis project Ga0315289, IMG submission 203452) | Sediment microbial communities from Yellowstone Lake, YNP, Wyoming, USA - YL17G11_40 | ecosystem: Environmental > Aquatic > Freshwater > Lake > Sediment | place: USA: Wyoming | collected...
GTCCAATGACAAAAATCAGATCAACGAAATCCTTGTAGCTGGCTTCCGTAAACATCAGCGCCGTGGCCACGCCCATGTGCTCGCCGCGCTGCCACTGCTGCGCCAACTGCTCAATGGAAAGCGGAACAACGCCTTGGGCGTCCTCCGCTGCCGCCGCTGGCGGGGCTTCCGCCACTTGGTCGCTGCCTTCGGCGGAGGCTAAATCATCAGGCTGCGGGTTTGTTTCCGGCGGAGCCGACATCTCGGTCTTGGCGTCCTGCTCTGCCCCTTCACCGAGTAGCCGTTTAAGATATGGATTGCGCGTCACGCTGTAACTACGCGTTGCGGTTACTAACAGAGGCTGGTTGCGAGTTTGTACCCGATCTGATCAAGTTGCCGACAAGGGATACCCGCACCGTAGTAGCCGCTGGCCATTATCGGATAGGCGAGATTGTACTTCCGGTAATAATGTCGAAAGCTATATTCAAAGGCCGCCCGCTGCATGATTGCGCTGGCTTCCCGGTTGGCGGCCACCCGCGCAGAACCGCTCACACTGGTTGACACGTCTTGATGCCGGAGCAGCGTGTGCTCAACATCGAGGCAGTTCATGTCCTGACCTTCGCAGCGGATGCCGCCCGCCAGCCGGGCACGGATGGTGTAGTCGCAGTGTTCTTCGCCAAACTTACCGAACTCGGGATCAAAAAAGCCGATCTTCTCCACGAGTTCACGCGTAACCGAAATCATGATGCCCGTAAAACGCGGAAGGAATTTTACCCCGTAACCTCGGCAGCGGTAGGTCGTCCACTTGTAACTCTCAGGCTGGCCCGAGATCGCCGGAGAGGCCCGGTCGAAGTCACAGAAGCAAAACATGCCGACCTCAAGGTCTTGATGGGCTTGCCCGTAGAACTTGGCAAAATCACCGGTAACCAGCAGATCGTCGTTGCAGAGCAGCAGGTGATCACAATTGCCGTCCATGAACCATTTGAGCGCCCGGTTGCTGTTACCTGTTACCCCCAGATTCCGGTCGCCCAAGTAAACCTGCGCACTGGGATAGTTGACCTTGCTGGGATCAGCCCCCGGTGCATACATCGCCGTTGTATACAAAATAGCGGCAAGCTCGGGCTGCGGTTCCGGCACCCGCCCGGCGCGGAGAAAATCCGTGGTGCTGTCGCGCTGCCCGCAGTCTTCAAAAATGGCCGTCTGATACTGCGGACAGTGCTGCTCGACGCCGGTCATCATCGCCCTTAGCGCGTGCAGCCGACGGTAGGTCAGGATGGCGATGGCGCTTTTCACGGTTGCGGGGGGTTAAGTTTGTCGAACAGTTGTTTGCCAACCCGGAAACGCACCATGTTGCGGGCCGGAATCTGGTATTGACCGGCGGCCAGATTATTGGGATTGCGCCCGATCTTGGGTTTACGCAACACCACGTCAAACAGGCCGAAACCTCGGAATTCGATTTTGCGCCCATCGGTCATTGCGTTAGTCAGCACGTCCAGCGTTGCGTCGACAATGCCCTTGGCCCGATCCACCGGCACGGCCAGTCGCTTGCTCAATTCCACTGCCAATTCATTACGCGTAAAGTTGCTCATTTTGTTCGTTTGCCTTCCCAAAATCCTACCACAATGCGGGCGGCGGCCTCGGGCATCAGGTTGATGTCCGCCTGCACATCCAGCACAAAAACCAAACAGCGGTAGACCAGCACGATGATCCAGCACTGGGCAAAGAAAATGTTTACAACCGCCGCCGCCACAAGCTGCATTGGCTCCGGCGTGCCAAACAGCTTCCAGAATCCAAGCGTAATCCACCCGCACATGATCAAGACGAAAATCGTGTAATCCAGCGGCGCAAAGAGTCCCAGTTTACGTTGCGCCTGAAAGCGCGTCAGCGTCTTCTCCGGGGCAAGAACGTTAGGGGGTTGCTCAGCCATACTATTCGTCGATGGTTTCTTTGCCGTGCTGCTCGATCAGGGCCACGATCTCAACCAGCGTGGCTTCGTCGCGGGTACACCATGTTTTTTGTTTGCCGACAAGGTGCTTCTTCAAATCTTCACTCGGCGTGCAAAAGCGCAGTTTCAATGGCGCCGTGCGCTCGACACAGAACAGGTAACGCCGCTTTGGCCGGTCACTGCCCACGTGATGATAGTAGTAAATCTGACCGGCGCGCTCAGCCTGTTGAAACGTTTCGTCCAGATGACTGATGATCTCCGCTTCATCGGCACTGCTGATCTGGGTGGTGACTTCGCTGGCGATGCGCGGCAGAAAAGCCGGGATACGCTGCTGCCGCACGCCCAGCAGTTTCGGGCTGAAGGCCATCTTGGTCAGCCCCAAATTTGCCGCTTCGACCGCGCAGCTATGCCGCAGATCGCACGTGTTGCACTGACGGCAGTTTTTCTGGTAGAGCACCCCGTAGCACGCCAGCTTGTCCGCCCCGATGCTGCGAGGCACTTTGGCCCCGACTTCCGTCAGCATCTCGTTGATCTGGCTGTTCAGCTTGTCAAACTGGTCACGCGCCGCCATTGTTAACATCCGCCGCACCACCATGCGGTCAATATCCGGTGGAATCTGTAGCCCAAAAACCTGCTTCAATTGCGCGATGATCGCGTTTTCTCGCGCCAGTTTTTCCTGCTGTTCTTCGGTTAGCATACGGTATTCTTTGATCTTGTTCCGTATAGATAGAACAGCTTCCTCGAAAAGTTCAGGACTCAAACCGATGCCTTCCGCCATGTGGGCAAATTTAATCTTGAGGCTCAGCTTGCCGTGGTTGGCCTTGCGCAAGCCATCCTGCTCCGCGTAGCAACGGGCGTGCGCGCTGGGAGCAATCATTTCGTGGAACACCAGTTTTTCCACGGCAGTAAGGTAGAAGGCATATTCCGCTGCCACGACGCCAAACCCCCATGCAATTTCAGCATCGTCGTGGCTTCCTTCATGGTGCTGATCGGGCACCTGTAGCGCCAAGTCAGGATCATCCAAACTCAGATCAACGTTCTTGTGGTACTCGGCGGGAGCATCCTGCCCCGGCTCCGCAGGCAGAAAACGTTGCTCGCGGGGCGGCGGCTTTTGGCCTGTGCGCTTCTCCGTGTAACGGTATTTCTGCACCTTGCCCCGCGCATGGTTGTTAACGGTACCTTTGAAGTACTTGAAAAATTCGACCCGGCAGCGAAGCGTCTTCAGCTTGTCCTTGGTGATCAACTCCGCCAGCTTGAGATTGCCGTCGCCCACCAATTCATCAAAATTCAAATGCGGCGTTGTTGAATCGCAGTACTGCTTCGCCACCTTGGCGATGACCCGCTGCAAGTCCGGCATCATCTCATCCAAGACCGGAGGCCGCAGCCTCGGGTCTTGGAAAAGCAAAAAATAAAGATGCCGGGGCGGTCGCAGCGCCGCCAACATGTCACTCGTGAGGGCTATCTTCGTGAAAAATGCTGTGCTCTCCATAACGTCGCGGATCAACTAAATCGGACATTTCAGTGAAAATCTCCTGCGCGGTGCGCGGAGTCTTTTTGTGCTTTCGGGCAACTTCAGCCACGGCCTCGGGGTCAAGATCGCTCCGTTGTACGTCGCGGGCGATCCTATAATTTTCGCGCAGCTTGGCAAAATGCTGAAGGGACGGAATTTTAATGCGCTGGCTGCCGATCTTTGCGCTCACTTCCTTGGCCTTTTCAAATCCGATAATGTTTACAAGTTCCGGCCAGAAAGTATAGCTCTCCCCGGCGTGCATCAGGTCGTATTCGGTAAATGGAATGTAAACTTTTTCATAGAAGGCGTGCCGCAGGTTAACTATCGACCAGTTGTAAAAAAATTTCGCGGCATCAAAACTAATGCAGTAGGCGTAGGCCGCGCTGCGAATGGCCGCCTGCTTGTCGTGCTCATCGTCGATGATGCACAAAGTCAGAAAGCGAATCGCGCCGATCTCCTGCGGGTCGCCCCAGCGGCAGGTAAGCTCATCCAGCGTATTCCGCATTTCCGACGCCACGTCGTGCTTATCCACTTCGTGATCCTCTACCCCGTAGAATTTTTCGAGGTTGTCGCTGGTGACGTGATAGCGCTTCCGGTACTGGTTAACCTTGACCAGTTCCGACCGGAAGGCGTTCTTGGCACACTTGGAAAACCAGCTAAACAAGCGGCCCTTTTTGGGCTGCCACTTGGACAGCCACTTGATGACCTTCTCCTGCGCGGCACTGACAAGGATCGGCAAGTCGACCGTGTAGTGAAAGTCCTCAAACTGGGCCAGCCGCTCAAACATGGCCGATGACCCGACAACCACTTTCTCCAAAACGAGCATAGCCTCTTTATGCCGTCCAGCAGCACTTAGCTGCTTCCACTGGATGGCAAGAGGCGTTAACTGACTCGCTGGAAAGATGTGTTCGCCCTCAGCTTGGGGTGGTTTTTGGTTCTTCCTTGTCATTCGGTATTACCGTACGCCGGTAAATGTCGTCGATCAACTCCTTCAGCTTTTTGCAAACATCCTTAGCCTCACTGTCCCCGGATTTTACAAACGGTTCGAGCAGCGACAGCACTGCCTGCAAGTTAGACAGCGCCGCGCAGCCGACCACATAGGGCACGTCAGGCCGAACGTAGGTCATCAGTTTTGTGCTGGTGCTTTTATCGTCAGTACCGGCGTCCGCCGTTACCTGTGCTTTTGGGGGTTTAACTTGCGCCTTCTTCAATGGCGCCACCGGTTCGACCTTGGCAGGCTTGGCAGGCTTATCCGCCTTGATGGGCGTGGGCGTGGGCGTGGCCGCTTTAGGCGTGGCCACCTTGGCGGGCGCGGCGACCTTGGCAGGCTTGTCCACCTTGACCTTGGCTTTCGGCGGCGTCGGGGCCTTGATCGGCACAGTCAAAACTATGCCATAGGAAGGAATCGGGCCGCGATTGGTAATGAGCAGTTCGTACGCAAAATCCAAGATTTCATCTTTATTGAACGTCGTGGCGTTCAAGTTTTGCTCGTGAATTTTTTCGACAACATGGACAACCTCCGGTGGAAAATCCACCGAGGTTTGATCGGGCCGACAGACGGCAACCGTGGCCTTGCTTAACTCCTTTCGGAGTACAGGGTCACGCCGCAGAATATCGTTTACGTGGACGTAGCGCGTGAAGCTTGCGCTTTTAGTGTGGCTCATAGCGAACTATTTATTAGTTGTAAACAACGCGTGCGGCTGCAACAAGAAAAAAAGACCCACACGTTATTCACGGGTTGTTAATCGAATTCAGGTGCCGCTTGCGCCGCAGGCTCCGGCGGAATTTTTCGGGCGGGCCTGCTTGCATTTGCGTTTTTAGGGGGCAATGAACGGGCCACCACGCGAGGTTTTTCCTCGTCTACGGGTTCAGCTTCCAGTTCCGGTTCAGCTTTATTTTCCTTGGCCTTTCCCTTTGCCGGTTGTTCCTTTTCCTGCTGTTCCCTTACCTGTTCCTTTTCCTTATTTGCTAGGCGAATGCCGCCCGCCGCCGCCGAAAGTATTCGCTCTGTACTGGTCATTGTGGACGCAACCTCATGCAAGTGTTGCGTTTCGTCGTCGTAAACACCCTCGGATTCCAAGTTGGAGTACATCTCCTGCACATCCCATTTGTTCAGCCCAATCTTGAATATGCCTTTCTCTCCTTCTTCCAGACGAATACGGTAGAGTTGCTTACTGACATTGCCCCGCCGTTGACGCGGATTGGCGTGATGCCACCAATGGTAATCAATCACCAGCACAAAGTTCGCTCGTGAACTCATGAGCGCCTGCATCTCCGGGGGAACCTTTTTGAGCGTTACCCGCTGCCCTTTGCCCGGCTGGGTCGTCTCATCTTGATCCATCCGCATCACACAGCAGGCCGCAACGACAAGGTTATCCTTGAGCCGAAGGAATTTTGGATTACTGGTCATGATGGATTCCAGTTCCGCTGTCACCGCCTTTTCAATGCTGTACTCGACTGTGATTTTCTTTTTTGCCATTAGTCGATCTCCTTATGGTCGGCGTTGGTTGGTTCTTCCTCGGTGACTTGGACGCCGCCATCCAAGCCCTCCGTTGCCATCGCGTAGGCAACCGCCGCCTGCCACAGTTTATCCACGTCCGCCGCGTGATTCGCATAGAACTGCGGCCATTCGGAACGGAATTTGAAGCCGGGGTCTTTCCGGCTGCTACTGCTGCCACGACGCGGCGCCACTTCGTCTTCATCGAGCGTTGTTTCGAGTTTGGCCTCGTCGAACGTCGTGGGAACAATCCCATTATCTTTGAACCGCAGGGTGTAACCCGTGTGCTTAGTTTCCGCCGCCACTTCCACAAAACCAAGAAACACCAGCGTCTCCAGCATACTGAAAACGTTGTTCATGCCGCCCTGCTTGGCGTCAAACAGCAGCACCATGCGCCCGTCGCGCAGCGGGGGCCGCAGCCGATTCTTTTTCGTGTGAAACCCGACCAACAGCCCCGCCGAAAACTGAGCGTCGGGCAACAGCTTGTACTTTTGGTCGAAGGCGTACATGAATACCCGGTGCGACGCATAAAAACGCAGCGCAAAACCTCCGGGAGTGGTGTAGTCGTTCGCTTGGATGGCAAACGTCTGCTTGCCTTTCTGCTGGCCGCCACTGAACTTTGTACGCACTTGGTTCGTGAATAGCACGCAGGTATTGCTCTGGTTTACCCGCCGAGTGAGCTTGCGCAGTGCCTTGCTGATTTGCTGGGGCTGACGCGGAAAGTCCTGCTCACCCCACTTCTGATCGAGTTCCTGTTTGGTCGTAGTGGCCGCAATCGTGTCGACCACAATCAGCAGGAAACGCTTGATGCCGTCTTTCGCTTCCAGCATCATTCGTTTTTCCTGAAAACCAATGGCGCCGTCGATGGCCTTGAACATGTCATCCGTCGTGTCGAGGCGCGCACCGATGACATCCAAGTTCTCCCCGTCGACGACCAGCTTCAGATCATCGTCAAGCGATTGCTCATTGTCGATGTAGACCACCACCACTTTGCACTTAGCCAGTGGCTTTAGCGTTATCGCATTATCATCGCTGTGCGTTACTTCCGAGATGTGATTCTTCATGGCGCGGGCCGCACATCGAATCGCCATCGCTGTTTTACCGCAGCTTTCCAAGCCGTAGAGTTCGACCATCCGCCCCATCGGGAGGCCGCCCACAATGTCGTCGAACGGGGCGATCCCCGTCGTCAAGACGTACTTGATCTGGGAAAGCACCAGATCAGTTGTCCGGGATATTTCCCACGTGTAGGCGTCCTCACCTTTTGGCGCTATCGCTTGCAACGCGGCCATCATGCCGTCGTTCTCGTCGACAACGACCTCCTTCTTTTTAGCAGCCATAAGCTCAAGCTCCGCGTGGAAGTTTCGCTAGGCGTGAGGCGATGCTGGCGCTTCCACCCTTCCGGGCAACCGGCGGCAGGTCATCATCAACACCGGTGTTTTTTGGCGCCGGGGGCACTGAGTCACGGTCATCCGGCGGCAACTGATCTTCTTCCTCGGCTTCCGCTTGCGGGCTGCTGGCAGCGACTTCGGGAGCGGCGGCGCGGCGCGCTGTCGGTTCCAGCGTACGGCGAGCCGTGTTTGGCAGCGTGGCGCGGCGGGGAGCTTCAGCCGCTTCCGGCTCTGGTTCATTAGCCGTCGGTTCGGGTTCCGGCACTTCTTCTTCTGCCGCTGGCGCACGCCGACCAGCCGTGGGCGTGGCGCGGCGGGGAGCTTCAGCTTCTTCCTCAACGGGAACCGAACGCCGACGGGGAGCCGGATCATCCTCGGCTTCTTGCGCCGGGGCGCGGCGGCGGGGAGGTTCTTCCTCGACCGGAGCGCGGCGGCGGGGAGGTTCTTCATCGACCGGAGCCGTTGAACGACGGGGAGTCGGTTCCTCCTGCCCACCATCATCTACAGGCTCCGGTGCCGAACGACGCGCTGGCGCAGCGGCGGCACGAGCCGCTGGGCGGGCAGGCGGGTCATAAGGCAAATTATCTTCTTCTTCATCAACTGCGGCAGCGCCGCGAGACGGACGCCGGAATGAGGCTTCGTCGTCATCCTGACTCGGGCGGCGGCGGCGGGGAGCTTCATCACCCGGCACTCCACCACGGTTTGCCGCTTCTTGCAGCTTGGCAGCAAACACCTGCATCTGCTCGTGCGTAGGAATAACAACCTTGGGCGTTTTAAGCGCTGCCTCGATTTTCTCGATATGATGAGCGTACTTGGGGTCTTTGAGTTCAAAGATGGGCGACGAGTCCTGCTTGTCGAGCCGCATACCTTTGGCCGTTTTGTTTACGCTGAAGTCATTGCCTTGGGCGTAGTCGAGCACACTGTTTTCGCACTTGCGACCGCCCGCAATGTAAAAGCCCTTCAATTCCTCCCACGTGCTTCGGTAGTGCCAGAATTCGTACGGATTCAAGATTTCGGACAAGGGCTGGGCAATGCCGTCTTTTTCCCACACGACGCAGTAAGTGAGAAATTGGGGATTGGCTTTGGCCGAGTAACCGAACTTGCTGATTACTTCATCGGGGCTTTCATTGAGTTCTTCCGCCAGCAAACACACCGGGCATTCGCAGTCAGGATCACCCCCGTAGTCTTCCGCCGTATTACGCGGACAAACGATGGGCAGCTTGTTCAACCAGTGCTTGGCGATGCGGGCAAAAAACAAGTTTTCCGGCCCCATCTCCGCAGGCAGAAACCGGACAATCCAGTTTTGACCGCGATTTAGTTTTACGCGACGCGAGCCGCGTGTTTGTGATTGCAGAAACGAATCTTCGCCCTGCATTCTTTTCAGGATTTTTGGATCAATGCTCATACTATCGTGCCTTCATGGGTATCTGGTTCGTGTTCCATACGCCGAGTCGTCTCACTGGAACGAACCAAGTCCAGTTTGGCTTGCAGTGCGTCGATGGACTTCCCTAGCCACTCGATGTTCTGCTTGTGCTTGGCGTATTTTGCGTAGGCTTCGCTAACTTCGGGATATTGGGTTACAGCCCGTTTTAACGAATCCTCCGTCATCTTTTCACCGAAACCTTTGGCGACAAATTCACCTGCGCGCAGCGCAAAGTAGACTTTGCCTTCGACCTTCTCGATCTGATGCTTGGCTAGGATCAAGCGTTCCATGGAGACGGAGCGGTGATAGCCCAGATAGCCAATGGCGGGCGGAATGTGGGCGGCTGCCTCGCCAATGTCTTCGTAAGGCGCGTTGAGCAGCCATTCAAGATCAACCACGGCAGCGCCGACCCGAAAAGCGCTCAGGGGTGGTACTGGTTCATTCATGTCTTTGCTGTGTGTTCAAGCATGTCCGCCTTCTTTAGAACATCATCCACGGAAACATCGGCAGAGACGGCGCAAGAAGTTTGATATTTTCCGCTCGGACACTTGTCTACAGGAAATTCTCCAAAAGCAAAACAGGGCGTGTGCTGACAGGCGTTCTGCTTCCAAATAGCCAAATCCATGTAGTTTTTATCGTAGCCGAGGCGTGATCCGGGCGCGTGGGTGCCCCAAATGCTGATAGCCGGAACTTTAAGCGCCTGCGCCATGTACACGGGTGCGCTATCCATACCGATAACTCCGGCGCTGCGCGCAATCAAAGCCATCAGCACGCGGATAGTGGTTCTGTCAACCCTATTAACCACTCCGCCGCCGATGCTGGCGATTGAGTTGATAAACTGCCCGGCGCTCATATCCATGTCGGGCAAACGGAGCGATGAATTTCCAACCACAACCACAGGGCGCCGCGTGGCGAGCGCCTTGATAATTTCCAGCCAACTCTGGTAGTTCATGCACCGCAGCGTGGCGTTCGCGAAAGGCGCCACGACAAAGTAACCAACCCGGCGCAAATCAAGCTTATTGGTATCAAACGCGTCCTTGTAAAACCGGTCAAGCCCTTGAAAATCGTCGGACACCAGTGTCACCGACGGACGTTTCCATTGCGGCTCAATGTCTGCCGGATTAAACCCTAGCTGCTGGTACAGCGCATCGTATACATTAAGTTGATCCCCTTCGGCGTTTTGCTCGCTGACACTGTTAATCAGCCAGTGGTAGTTGTACATGCGCAAATGATCGTGCTCCAAGGGGCCACACTTTACGCAGTTGTTGGCGATGAGCGGCGAGTGGGTAAGCGTAACGCCGCGATCCGCGAAGGCCATCACGTCAATGCGCACATCACTGCCGCTCACGTGATTCAAAAAGGCCAACGGCCCGGTTAAAAACAAAAGATCGCCAATGCCCCGCTCCCGGCAGCGCTCGATAAGTATTTTCGACCCCTTGAGGTTCTGCCCGTGCGTCAACCGGTGGTATAGCGAAGAACCTTCCAGTTCCGATGCGGTGTCGATAAACGGCTCAATCGCCTGAATGCGGTTAGCGTTTACAATGTAGCGGCGATTCGGATTGAACAACCACGTCTCGTCAGCGGTTTGGTGAAACATGACCGGCTCTTTGACGGAGATGATCAACCATTGGGTGTTTATTGGCATCATGCGTTGTCTTAGAACGGAGTTTTAACTAATTTCGGTACCCAGATAAGAGCGAACCACTTCGGGCATCTGCGCCAGTTCGTCAGGCCGCCAAGCCCGCACGCTGGGCCAAATCTGCCGGGGCTTGTACATGTGCGCGTCCTTCATACCGGGCTTTATGTTGGGCAATTTATCTTTGAGCCAGCCCTCGAAGTCGTAGTCGGGATCGTCGTAATGACCGCCTCGGCGATGCTTCTTTACGCATTCTTCCATGCCTTTGCGTGTGCCGGTGAAGTGGTAGATTAACGGCCTGTATACAATAGTTTGCGGCACGTAAGGACTGCGGCAAACCTTGAAAACAATGTCGGGGCCGACATAAACCACGGCAACATCGGTGGCCGCATCAACGGGATAACCCGGTTGGCCGATCACCGGCACCATGTGAACGCTGATGGCTTTGTGCCCCTGCTCCACGTAGCCTTTGACAATGCTCAATGTGCCGCGCACCCAGAGTTCATCCCCGTCGACGACCAAAACATGCCGGTAGCCAAGCGAACGAATCCAACGCAGGCTGTCGTTGCGCACCCGTGTCTCCACCAAGATGCGCGTGTCACCGGGAAACTGGAAGCTGTCAACATTGAAAATTTTTCTATGCACCGTCTGCCCTTGGGCCGCCAACGTTTCCGCAACCTTGGCAACTTCAGCGCTATCCTGTGCGTCAATCGGCTCACCTGACCAGTAGCGGTCGGGCTGGCAAAAGCAGAAGTCATGGACGCCTTCTTCCACGAGCCGGTTGCACACGTCCAGCAGACAAAGGTCGTCCTTGGTCACCTGCAAATAAGCCACGTAGCGCTCAATAACAGCGGGCGCGACCTGCTTCTCCTGCTCGCGCTGTGCAGCGTACTTTTCCGCCAGCGGGCCATCATCAATCGGAAATCCTTTAGCCCGGCGGAAGTTAAACAGCATCTCCCCAGCATTCCAGCGCTGTGCCGACGCGTGAACCATGTCCACCCCATCCCGTGGGCGTTTGCCGCAATCAGGATGACAGTGCTCGAACAGCAGGTGATTGGCTTCGATGACCACGCCATCCCGCGTGGCCACTTCCCCAAATTCAGTGTCGCAAAACAGGGACAGGTATTTGGGGTAAAAAATGTAGCCAAACCGCTCGTAGCGCTTGCGGGTAAGGATCGCCAGCACAAAGACATTATGCACGTAGCCGTCCTCCACCTTGATCACGTGCTCTTTATCCTCCCAACCCGGCGGCTGGAGGGACAGCAACAAGGTATCCCAGCCTTGCGGCGGGTTGAAATCGTCGGCCACCGCGATAATGACCTTGCCAGTGGAAATGGCCGCTGCGGCATTCCAGCCCCCGACGCAGGTTTTGGCACCAGTGTTTACTGCGATCTTGACGTTGGGTTCGGCCAGCGCTTTGGCCGCGTCGAGCGCGGCGAGGTTGCCCTCATCAATGCCAAGACACCACTCGTGTTGCTTCAACGTGCTGCGGGAATTCCACATTTCCAGCACCGCAGGCATGATGTGCGGGCGGACAGACGTAAAGACCAAAGAAAAAAGAGGTACGTTATCACTCATAATCAGTTCTACAGAACAGAAAGTTATGGATGCGAAACTGGAAAAAGACATTTCCTTGCTGGCGTTGAAAACGGCGGCGCTGAATCACCGGTGCCAGACCGTGTTAGCCATGGCTGATCTGCTCAATGAGTATGCTCAACTGACCAGCACCCAGCAGAAAATAATCGCGCTGATGACGGAAAAACTAAAGGCGTATGAAGACAAAAGTGTTAACCCTGCTGGTGAACCAGTTCATCGACCGGAATAAAAAGCTCCCCGAAGAAATCGTCGTTCACCCGGTGGCGTTGGCGGCGTTGGCCCTCAAGCACTCCGTCGCTCCACTTTGGAACGGCATTCCCGTAAAATGCCGGGAAATTAAACCCGAGGCTACGGCCTCCCCCACCAAGCTGGGCATCACCGTGGTCGATGGCGCCTTGCGTGCCTTCGACCTGTAAACATCAAATTATGTAAGATTATGCAAAGAAGAACTTTTTTCAAAAGCATCGTGCTCGCCACCGCCGCTTTAACCACGGGCAAGCTAACCCGGATAGAAGCGGCGGAAGCGGCTGAAATTCCGACTCCCAAGGCCGTCTACGGCACACGCGCCTACGTGACCACGGTCAAAGGCCCAACCGCAACAATCCAGCATGGACTCGGAAAAGCCTGTGTCTTTGTGATTGCCAACAATCTGGAGGGCCACCCGCGCTTCCCACACGTTGAACCCGTCGACCGGAACTGCGTCAAACTGACTTTTGCCGAACCTTGGTCAATCACCGGACGACGAAAAGTATACAAAGTAGTAGTCTCTTGCTAACGTAACTAACGTATGAATGAAGAAGGCTGGATTGGAGTCGATCTCGACGGCACGCTGGCGCACGACACCGGATGGCACGGCCCCGAGCAGATTGGGCCGCCGATCCCGGAGATGCTGGAACGGGTGCGCAACTGGTTGAACGAAGGGCGCCGGGTGAAAATCTTTACCGCCCGCGCCACCATTCCCCAGCAGATTCCCCCGATCCGTGACTGGTTGCGCGCACAGGGCTTGCCCGAACTGGAAGTGACGAACGTGAAGGACTTCGCGATGATTGAGTGCTGGGACGACCGGGCGGTGGAAGTCATCACCAACACCGGTCGTCCGGCTAATCCGCTCAGGCGGCTTGTTCCTGCGGCACAGCCAATACCGGAATCGTGCCCGTAATCTTTTTGCCCCAGTCGAGGCCGAACTTATCGGCGCAAACTGGGCCATAACCCATCTCGGTCGACCGCTTGTCGGTGAGCTTGCGCCCGCAGAACGAGCAGCAACCCGTCAGCCGACCGTACTTAGTCGCGATGCCTTCGGGGTCGTTCGCGAAGGACTGAAGCAACGGCTCCACCGACGGCGGGCACGCGTTGCTACCGAAGAAACGGCCATCGGGGCTGATCTTACCGTAGTAGGGAGAATCAAAACCGCTGTCGCTCTTAACGTATACGAATCCAGCGTTCTTGCTGGCGGCACCCGCGAGGGACAGATGAAGGCGCTGACCGGCTTCGTTGGCCAGCCGAATCGCGGGGCGCTTGAGCGCCGCCTTGGCCTTGTCGAACATTGCGAAAATGCGGCTGAGTCCGTTCACGTTCAACTGCGTGGCTTCCGGCTTGGGCTGGCTGCGGCGATAGGCTTCAATGATGTAGGCGGCAATGCCGCACAGGCGAGGTTCAATGGCCTCGGCGCGGGCGCAGGAAAGTAGATTGTGCTCGAAGTCGCTCAAGCTGGCGTTCGGCGCGGTGAACGAGTCCATGATCATCGTCTTGAGCGCGGCGTCATCCATCCCTTCGGGTTCCAAAATTGCCGGGCTGTATTTGCAGAGCACCCAAGCGCGAGCTTCCGTCGCCAGCTTCTGCGCTTCGGGCGTGGTGGGATAGTCATACACTTCATGCCGTTGCATAACGTTCATGGCGGTGTCGCTGGTGGCGGCGTCTCCGCCCTCGCGGGCGATCTTGCGGGTGATGTAGCGGCCTTCCTTGAGGACGACAGCCGCGACATTCTTGAGGTAAGTGTCGAGGTCGATGCGGTAAGTGCTAAGAACGTTGCTGCCGCCCAGCCAGCCGCGCTTGGTCGCGGCGTCACAGATGTCGTACGCGTTGAACAGGTACTCGGCGGCCTTGGTCAAGCGGCCCGGCGCCGTGGTAAGGAAGTCTTGGAGGCAGGACGAACCAACCTGCATCGTGCGGCCATCTTCATGACGGACGACGTAGGTGTCGCGGCGGACGCGGTGGGTGTGGCAA
>Ga0315289_10009243_pt1 | contig 14196 bp, 14 predicted proteins | sample YL17G11_40_MG_FD_203452 | JGI IMG/M metagenome (GOLD analysis project Ga0315289, IMG submission 203452) | Sediment microbial communities from Yellowstone Lake, YNP, Wyoming, USA - YL17G11_40 | ecosystem: Environmental > Aquatic > Freshwater > Lake > Sediment | place: USA: Wyoming | collected...
CGGCGGTGATCGACATGGGGGGCCGCTACCTGGTGGCCAAGTCCGATCCCATTACCTTTGCTACCGACGAAATCGGCTGGTACCTGGTGCAAGTCAACGCCAACGACCTGGCCACCACGGGCGCCGAGCCACGCTGGCTACTGACGACCCTGCTCCTGCCCGAGCGGAGAACCACACCCGATCTCGTTGAGAGTATCATGGCCCAGATCGACGCCGCCTGCCGTGAGCTGCACATTGCCGTGGTGGGCGGGCACACCGAGGTCACTCACGGTCTGGAGCGGCCTATCGTGGTGGGCCACATGCTGGGCGAGGTGGCCAAGGAGAGGCTCGTCACCACTAGTGGTGCACGAGTCGGCGACGACCTCCTGCTGATCAAAGGCATCGCCATCGAGGGCACCTCGCTCATCGCCCGGGAGAAGGCCGAGGAATTGCGCCAGCGCAGCTATGGCCCCGAGTTCATCGCGCGCGCTCAGAACTACCTGTATGACCCCGGGATCAGCGTACTGCACGCAGCGCGCCTGGCAGTCGAGTCCGCCGAGGTGCACGCCATGCACGACCTCACCGAGGGTGGCCTGGCCACGGGCTTGCACGAACTGTGCGAAGCTGCGCACGTAGGCGTGTGGATTGATCGCGAGGCGGTTCTGGTCTACCCGGAGAGCGCCAGCCTGTGCGCTGAGTTTGGGCTCGACCCGCTGGGCACCATCGCTTCAGGCGCGCTGCTGCTGGCCTTGCCCCCTACGCAGGTGCCGGCCCTGCTGGCTGCCTACGAGCGGGCCGCGATCCCCTGTGCCGTGATCGGGCGTGTCTGCGAGGCCCACGAGGGGCTCAGAATGCAGAGCGGGGCGGTCACTCTCGACCTGCCCCGCTTTGATCAAGACGAGGTCTCCAGACTGTTCTAGCCCTTGGCTGCTGGTGCGGCGCCGCCCGCGGATGCAGCGTGCTCGGCCAACAGTTGGTTGGCTAGAGCCTCCTCTTCCGAAAGCGTGCTCACTCTGCCATCCAGGCGTGCATCCAGCAACGCGTCCAGGATGCGACCGTAGACCGGGCCGGGCTGCAGGCCCTGGGCCTTGAAGAACGCACCCCCGACCAGCGCCCGCACCCAGCGCAGGCGCTGCAAGTAGAGCAGCACGTTGTCGCGCGCCGCAGGCGTGTCCAGCGCGATGGAATAGGCCACGATCGCCTGGGGCGAGAACGGCTCCAGCAGCCTGTAGATGCGGCTTGGCTTCAAGTTGGGCCGGCTCAGGCGCCGCGTTAGCGCGTGCAATGCCCTCACCTCTCGCAGGTACTTGGCTATCTCCTGGCTGAAACGCAGTCGCAGCAGGAAGCGCTCCAATTGCGTTTTCGTCAGTGGGTAGGTCAAGAGCGCGAGCAGGAGGTGCCTGCGCTCCACGCTGACGTGCGGTGCATCGGAAGGGAGTGCTTCTTCCTCGAGGCTTGCACTCGCCTGGCGCTCCAGGAACTGCCGTGCACTGCACATCTTGTCCTCGAGCCAGCCATCATAGCGCAGGCCGGCTTCCAGGCGGCGCAGGACGCCCAGTTCGGCCAGACGCCGGATGGTGACCTCCGGGACCTTTTCGTCGAGGATCAGCTCCAGTTCGTGGCGCAGGCGTTCTCCGGTCACACGGCGCAGCAGGTCCAGCGCGTCATGCACCAGCTCTGCGGTGCGCGGCTCGATGGCAAACCCCAGGCGCTGCTCCAGACGCACGGCGCGCAGGATGCGCGTGGGATCCTCGACAAAGCTCAGGTTGTGCAGCACGCGAATCCACTTGTCGTGCAGGTCCTTCTCGCCACCGTAAGAATCCAGCAGATCACCGTAGCGGTCTTGGTCCAGGCAGATGGCCATTGTGTTGATAGTGAAGTCGCGCCGGTACAGGTCCTGCTTGATGGAGCTGCGCTCGACCTCGGGCAGCGCGGTGGGGTGCTGGTAGAACTCGGTGCGTGCGGTGACAAAGTCCAGCGACTGCGGCAGGTTGGTACCCGCCGTGCCACCCAGGATGACCTTGGCCGTGCCAAAGCGCCCGTGGCTGCGCACACGGCCCTTCAACTGCTTGGCCAGCTCTCGGGCCAGCACGATGGCATCGCCTTCAACCACCAGGTCGAGGTCCAACGTAGGCATGCCCAGCAGCAGGTCACGCACGAACCCGCCGACCACGTACAACGAGTAGCCCTGCTTGTTGGCCGCATCGCGCGCCCGCAGCAAGATGGAGAGCAGAGTTGCGGGCAGCGTTTGGTGCAGCAGGCGCTCGATCTCGCCTCGTCGCGAGGGCGGCGCGTGTGGGCTCCAGGACTTGATCAGATCCGTGCGTGTGACGATGCCCAGCAGGCGGCCGTCCTCGACCACCGGTACCTGGCCCACTCCGTGCTCGCTCATGATTTGCTGCACCGTCGACACGCTGTCGGAAGGCGAAACCGCCATGTCGCCCTTGTGCATAAAGCTTCTCACGGTGGCCTTGTCCAGACGATGGTAGAGCGCCCGGTCGATCTCGCGTCGCGTCAGGACGCCCACCAACTGACCATGCTCCACCACTGGAAAGCCCTCATGCCCATAGCGCCGCATCAGATTCTCGGCCTCCGACAGGGGCATTTCCGGGCTCAGCGTGTGCACACCGTATGACATGATCTGCCGCACCCTGGCGGCGGGCTGCACATGTTCCTGTAAAGAGTCAATCAAGCGCGCGTGCACTTCTTCCAGCGTAGCACCCTGCATGAACGCGGCTGCGGCTGCACTGTGGCCGCCCCCGCCCAGGTCGCGCGCGATCCTGCCCACGTCGATGGCGCGGCTGGAACTGCGTGCGATCAACTGAATTTGGTCCTTGAAGACGAACAGCAGGAACGACGCGTCTGGGTCAAAGACGTCATCCAGTTTGTGCGCCAGTGTGGACAGTTCCTCCACATACTCATCCAGATGCGCGACGGCCAGCAAGATTGCCTGCTCGTGCAGGCTATGCCATTCCACGTTGTGCACCAGTTGGCTGTAGATCGCCTGATAGCGCTCGTCCAGCGGATGCCGCAGGAACTTGGCAACCACCCCCAGGTTCGCGCCTTGCTCCAGCAGCCAGGCTGCACTGCGCAGGTCACGCACGTTCGTGGTGGGGTAGGACAACGAACCAGTGTCCTCGTAGATGCCTAGGAGAAGTATGGTGGCCTCCAGGGGAGTGACCGAGATGCGTGACTCTCGCAACTGCTCCACCAGGAGAGACGTGACCGCGCCGATCTCCTCGATGGTGTACCGGGCGCCCGCCCTGGGCTTGCCGCGCAGCGGGTGGTGATCGATCACGTGCCAGGTTGTGCTGGCGTCCATGCCCTTGATGGAGCCAACCGCCTGGGAATCGACGATGATGGCCTCGCGAATGTGGCGGCGAGGAAGGTCATCCACTGAGCGGAACGGCAACTGGTCGCCATACAGCGTCAAGAAATCGCGAACCTCACGGTTGAGGCGGCGCGGCAAGATGGGTGTCGCGTCCGGATAGAGCTTCCACGCGGCCAGTTGCGCGGCCCAGGCGTCAAAGTCTGTGTTTTCATGAGTGAGGATGACCTTCAAGAAAAGCCCCTCTTGGCCAAGGCTCAAGCCCCTGCTCTCAACGAGTTATGACAGCCACATTATGGCACAACAAGACGCTATTGTCAACGTGGGCCAGCCTTCCAAAGGGTCAGTTGCACCGGGGCGGCAGCCGCGTTGGTATGCCCGTCGGGAGGCTTGACGATTTGCTTTGACTGGCACTGCGATTTGGCTTATAATGCCAACACGGAGGGAATGAGCGGTGCGTCTCCGCGACAAGGTTGGTTCGGCCTGGAAGTGGCTCTACCCCGGCATGGGCGTGAAACGCTGGTTGATTCTGCTGGCGTTTGGGCTCTTGCTGTTGAGCGTGGGAGTGAGCTACTTCTACATTCAGGTCTATCGCGCCTTGGAGTTCAGCGGCGCTGCGTCGCCTATCGCGTACGGCCTGACCCTGCAGTTCTTCCCGCATTGGTTGCGCGGACTGCTGCTGGGGCTGGCAGGCGTCGGCTGCGTGGCCCTGGCGGTATATCGTTTGAGCCGCTCGCTGCTCTCGGCCTTTGTAGCACCTGACCAGCCCAGCGTCGTCGACGTGATCTATCGTCGTCGCGTGCGCCGGCGCGGACCAAAGATCGTCGCCATCGGCGGCGGCACCGGGCTCTCGACGCTGCTGCGTGGGCTAAAGGACACTACCGACAACCTGACCGCGATTCTGACCGTGGCCGACGATGGCGGCAGCTCCGGACGTCTGCGCAAAGAGCTGGGGCTTCCGCCTCCGGGAGACTTTCGCAACTGTATGGCCGCTCTGGCCGAGGTCGAGCCGCTCATGGCCATGCTTCTGGAGTACCGCTTTGGCGAGGGCCTGGGGTTGGACGGCCACAGCTTTGGCAACCTGTTCATTGCCGCCATGGCGGGCATCACGGGAGACTTTGCACAAGCCGTGCGCATGTCGAGCAAAGTGCTGGCCGTGCGCGGGCGCATCCTGCCCTCCACGATGGAAAGCGTAACGCTGTGTGCAGAGCTGGCGGGAGATGCGGAGGGGGAACCCCCCGCAGGGCAGCACCAGGTGCAGGGAGAATCGCGCATTCCCAAGGCCGGCAAGCCCATCGAGCGCGTGTTTCTGCAGCCGGATGACGTGCGGGGCTACGGCGAGGCCGTGCGGGCCTTGCTCGATGCAGACCTGATTGTGGTGGGACCCGGAAGTCTGTACACGAGCATCCTGCCCAACCTGCTGGTCAAGGACATTGCCGCCGCGTTCCGCGCTTCGGACGCGCTCAAGGTCTACGTCTGCAACCTGGCCACACAGGCCGGCGAGACGGACGGTTACAGTGCACTCGAGCACGTGCGAGCTCTTGACAACCATGTGGGAGACAGCCTTTTTGACTACGTCCTGGTCAACGACAACATGGAGGTGCACAAGCCAGCCAACTGGCAGGCGGAAATGGTCCAGCCCACGACAGACGATGCACACCGATTGTGGGTTGCCGACTTGGTCGATCCCGACAAGCCATGGCGACATGATCCCAAAAAGCTGGCGCAGAACATCATGCGCATCTGCTCCAGCCATGTCCGGGCGCGCTGACGCGCGCTTGCCGTTTGTAGGCGCAGCTCATCTGGGCCACAAGGCCCAGTCAGCTCAATATGTACAGTGAGACTAACTCAAGAATGGAGAGGAGCAAATGACGATTCGAGTAGGTATCAACGGTTTTGGACGCATCGGACGGCAGTCTTTCAAGGCCATGCTCGATCACTACCCCAATGACATTGAGGTCGTGGCCATCAACGATTTGTTCGAGCCCAGCATCAACGCGCACCTGCTCAAGTACGACTCGAACTACGGTGCGTTTCCTGGCACGATCGCCGTCGAAGGCAACAACCTGGTCGTCAACGGCAAGACCGTGCAGGTCCTGGCTCTGAAGGATCCTGCGCAATTGCCGTGGGGCAAGCTGGGTGTGGACATCGTCATCGAGTCTACGGGCATTTTCACCGAGAAAGAAAAGGCTATGGCGCACATCAACGCGGGCGCCAAAAAGGTCATCATCAGCGCCCCGGCCAAGGGTGAGGACATCACCATCGTGCTGGGCGTGAACGAGGACAAGTACGACCCCGCCAAGCACCACGTCATCTCCAACGCCTCCTGCACCACCAACTGCCTCGCTCCCGCGGCCAAGGTGTTGAACGATGGCTGGGGCATCGTGCGCGGTCTGATGACCACAATCCATGCCTACACCAACGACCAGCGCATTCTGGACCTGCCGCACAAGGACCTGCGCCGAGCGCGCGCCGCGGGCCTGAACATCATCCCGACCACCACGGGCGCGGCCAAGGCCGTAGCCCTGGTCATTCCCGAGCTCAAGGGCAAGTTCGACGGCTACGCCCTGCGCGTGCCGACCCCCACCGTCTCCATCGTTGACTTTGTGGCGGAGGTCAAGAACAAGGCCAGCATCGAGGCGGTCAACGCAGCCTTTCAGAAGGCCGCCGAGGGCCCCATGAAGGGCATCCTGGGCATCACAATGGAACCGCTCGTTTCGACGGACTTTAGAGGTGACACCCGCTCGTCCATCGTGGACGGCCAGTCCACCATGGTCATCGGCGACACCTTTGTCAAGGTCGTATCCTGGTACGACAACGAGTGGGGCTACTCCTGCCGCGTGGCCGACCTGGTGCACTTTATCGGCAGCAAGAAATAGACAGGGCTGGAGCGCCTGGCAGCACCAGAGAGGGGATGGGACCGGCATCCCGTCCCCTCTCTGTCTTGTTGTGAGGCACCTGGACGAATGCTGGAGAGATAGGAAACGACATGCGCAGAATCGCCATGCTCAGCGTGCACACCTGCCCGATGGCTGCCCTGGGCGGCAAGGAAACCGGCGGCATGAACGTCTACGTGCGTGAGCTGAGCCGCGAGCTGGGTGCGCAGGGCCTGACGGTGGACATTTTCACTCGCTCCCAGGATCCCACGCGCGAGCGCATCCGCGACCTGTGGCCCAACGTGCGCGTGATCCACTTGCCGGCCGGCCCGGAAGAGCCCTACAGCAAGAATCTGGTTTACGATCATTTGCCCGAGTTTGTGGCCGGGCTGCGGCAGTTCACCTCCGCAGAAGGCCGCTGCAGCGCCTACGACCTGCTGCACAGCCATTATTGGCTCTCGGGTTGGGTTGCACGCGAGCTGGCCCGCGAACGCGGATTGCCAACAGTGCACATGTTCCACACTCTGGGCCACATGAAGGACAGCGTGGCTCGCAGTCAAGCCGAGAAAGAGACCTCCACCCGCATCCAGGTCGAGCAGGAGCTGATGCGCGACATGCAGCGCATTGTGGCCTCCACGCCGTTGGACAAGTCGCAGATGGTGGAACTCTACGCTGCCAACCCGCAGAAGATCGAGGTGATTCCGCTGGGCGTGGACCTCGACCTGTTCAGGCCTATGCCGCGCGACGAGGCTACGAGAGCCATCGGGGTGGACCTGCCCCAAGACCACCACCTGGTGTTGTTCGTGGGGCGGCTTGACCCGCTCAAGGGCCTCGACACGCTGCTGCAGGCCATCTGCAAGCTGACCGAGCTGGCACCCGAGCTGGCCAGGCACCTGTGCCTGGCTGTCATCGGCGGCGATGCCGATGAAAATGGCTCGGGTATGGGCAACGAGCTCGAGTGTCTGGACAAGCTGCGGCGCGAGGCCGGCATTGACGACCTCGTGACGTTCCTCGGCTCACGGGCACAGGACACCCTACCCTACTACTATTCGGCGGCCGACGTGTGCGTCGTGCCGTCGCACTACGAGTCGTTCGGCCTGGTCGCACTGGAAGCGATGGCCTGCGGCACGCCCGTCATCGCCTCTCGCGTCGGGGGGCTGCAGCACACGGTCGAGGATGACGTCACCGGTATGCTGGTACCCGCCGGAGACGTTGACGCCCTGGCCGAGAAGCTCAGACTCGTTCTGACGGACCGTGAGTTGCGCGCGCGGCTGGGCTCCAACGCCCGCCAGAGAGCGCAGTCCTATACCTGGCGAACGGTGGCCGATCGCATTATCCACCTCTACGAAGGACTATGGCGACGGAAACATTAGCTGAGACGAATGCGCGGGGGGCGACACGCCTGGTGATCATTGCCCACCCCGACGACGCTGAATTCACAGTGGCGGGAACGGTGGCACGTTGGGTCAAAGAGGGCGCGCGCGTGGTCTACGTGGTCTGCACCGACGGCAGCCGTGGCAGCAACGAGCCCGACAAGCCTCCGGAGGTCATGAAACCCCTCCGCCACAAGGAGCAGCAACAGGCGGCGCGCATCCTCGGAGTCCAGGAGGTCATCTTTCTGGACTATGAGGACGGCTCGCTGGAGCCCAGCATGGAGCTGCGCCGTGACCTCACGCGGCTCATTCGCCGCTACAGGCCCGACGTGGTGATTTGCCAGGACCCCAGCGGGCTCTTCCGCGGCAACTCGTACGTCAACCATCCTGACCACCGCGCCGCGGGCGAGGCCGCGCTGTATGCCATCTTCCCGTCGGCCTGCACGCGCTTTGTCTTCCGCGAGCTGCTAGCCGAGGGGCTGCAGCCCCACAAGGTGCGCGAGATTTACCTCTATGGTTCGGAGCAACCCGACACCTGGGTGGACATCAGCGAGACCATTTCGCTCAAGGTCGAAGCTCTCAAGGCTCACCGCAGCCAGGTCAAGCCTGACTATGCGGACGCGCGCCTGCAGAGCTGGAACGGCGAGCTGGGCCGCCGGCACGGCGTGGCGTACGCCGAGGAGTTCAAGAGGATCGTTCTTAGCTAGCACGCGCTCAGTACGCTGCGCTGTGCTCGTGCCCGGCTGGCAACTCGTGTTCGGGGAGGTTGCGGTTGTGGATCCAATAGGCGATGCCGCCCATCAGGGCCACGGCCGCACCGATGATCAAGCCCCTGGACGGCGAGGGCTGCGAGATGACTACTTCGCCCCGCGCGCTCCGGCGCGCCATCTCGAACAGGTCGCGCTCGAGCTTGCGTCGATAGGATTCGGAAGGGCTGACTGGGGTCAGCGCGCGCTTGAGCCGCTCTGCCAGATGCAGCGGTGGCAAGAGATCCTCGCGCTCGGCGGCAGCGGCCGTCAACCCGGCGGCTTCATCAGGCAACGTGCTGTTCAATTGGTCCGCATGAGCCATAGGCAGTTCTGCCACGTCATTGTGCTCCATTGTCATCGACGTCCATCCCGTTCTTTTCTAGCATTTCGCGCAGGTCCAGCAGAGTGCGATGATAGAGCGACTTGATCGCTCCCTCGGTGCGCCCCATGATCTGCCCGATCTCGGCGTTCGACAGCCCCTCGCTGAACTTGAGCACCAGCAGGTGTTGACGCTCCGATGGGAGCCGGTGTATGGCGTCCAGGAGCGCGCTCTCCTCTTCACGGGCCTGGGCGGAGTCCTCTGGCCTTTCTCCCACCCTGGCCTGCGTCACCAGACTATCCAGTGACACCATGGGGTGACGGCTGCGATCACGGTACCAGTTCACCACCGCATTGTGCGCGATGCGATACAACCAGGCCGAAAACGGGACCCCGCGAAAGGTGAAGCGCTCCAGGTTGGCAAAGGCCTTGAGAAAGGTCCGCGCGGTAAGGTCCTCGGCATCGGGGTGGCTACCGGTGCGCTGGTAGATATAGTTGTACATACGGTCCACGTACATCTCGTAGAGCGCGGCAAACGCCAGGGGGTCCTTCTGTGCGCGCTCGATGAGCAGGCGATCGTGCTCTTCCATCTCTCCAGTCCCGTGCAGATGACGCCCGACCGCACCTCCCGCATATGGCAACACCACAGGCCGGTCTGGGTTGCGGTGGCACTATGTGCCCGTTTTGAGCTCCGCAGCATTCTAGCACGCCGGGCAATCCAAGTCAAGCAGGATTCGATTTGACAAGCATACGGCACTATGATATAATCGTTGCGATTTGTGAAGCTTTTCACATAACGGGCTACCGTTTTCCGGTTCCCTGGTGACAACCATTCGCCCAGACGGTTCGCTGTCTGAAGACCACCTTGGGGTGAGCATTGATGACGCTAGCAGAGGTGCTGTCTGCCATCGAAGGAAGAGTACTTTCTCCTACCGCAGACCTCTCACAGGAAATCTCCATGGCCTGTGGAGCCGACTTGATGAGCGACGTCCTGGCTTTCACGCATGCCGGCACCCTCCTCATGACCGGCCTCACCAATCCTCAAGTCGTACGCACCGCCGAAATGGCGGGCATCATCGCCATTGCCTTTGTACGGGGCAAGCTCCCTCCTGCTGAGACAACAGCTCTGGCCCAAGAGAAGGGTATCCCGCTTCTTGCTTCCAAATACACGATGTACGAAACGTGCGGCCGACTGTACCAGAAGGGCCTCGTGAGTTGTGGGCTGTTCAGTCTGACGGCGCGCAACTGGCCAGACGGTTAGCCCGCGTCTTGAACCAAGCGCCGGGGGATGCCCAGCCCTGCACCCGAGGGATTCCCTGGACAAGGGGACGAGCAACACAGTGGTCACGGACAGTCAGGAAGGGAAAGCGACAACAGCGGCCAGGCAGCCCCTGGAGGTAACCAAACTCCAGGAACTGGTATACGAACTCAAGATTGAGCAGGCCATGACGAAAAAGGTCATCACTGCGTCTCCCGATGACACGCTTCGCCACTTGAAAGACGTGCTGCGCATCAATCGTATCTCCGGAACGCCAGTGCTGCTCGGTGAAGAACTGGTTGGCATCATTAGCATCGAAGACGTGATCAAGGCCCTGGCACTGGGCGAAATGGACGCTCGCGTGGGCGCCAAAATGACCACCAACGTGCAGACATTATTTGCCGACGAGACGATCATGCAGGCAGTCAACATGTTTGGCCGCTTTGGCTTTGGACGGTTGCCGGTAGTCACCCGCGATGGCAAGCTGGTCGGGATTCTGACTCAGGGCGATATCGCACGTGGGCTTCTTCGCCAATTGGAGATCGACTATCACGAAGAGGAGATTCACCGCTACCGCGCCAGCCACATCTTCGAGGATATCGCTTCGGACCAGACGGGCCTGGTCCTGCGCTACAACGTGCGAGCCCGTGATTTTTCACATTGTGGAGAGGCTGCCAGTAAGCTCAAACGCGCGCTGGAGAGACTGGGAGCCAAACCCGCCGTGGTGCGTCGCATTGCCGTGGCGAGTTACGAGGCCGAGACAAACCTGGTCATTCACGCCACGAATGGTGGACAACTGACGGCGGAGGTACAGCCCGAGAGGATCAGAATCGTCGTTGTTGACGCCGGACCTGGTATCCCTGACGTTGAGGAGGCCATGCAAGCAGGCTATTCAACAGCTCCGGACTGGATCCGTGAGCTGGGTTTCGGCGCGGGCATGGGCCTGAGCAACATCAAAGCCTGTGCTGACGAAATGCATCTGGACTCAAAGGTGGGTGTGGGGACTCGCCTTCAAATCGTCATCAGACTGTGACCTCGTGTCTCATCACGAAAGGAACCAATGACCCTAGGAGAAATCGCGAGCAAGTTGTCTCTTACGGCGCAGACCGCGCGTGGCAAGTTGGACACGGAGGTAACCGGCGGCTATGCGTCCGACCTTCTCAGTTGCGTCATGGCCAAGGCACGCAAGGGCAACGTGTGGGTGACTCTGCAAGCCCATCTCAATATCGTCGCGGTAGCAGCCCTCTTGGAGTTGGCTGGCATTATCGTCACGGAAGGTGCCTCCCTCGATCCTGCCACGCTGCAGAAGGCAGACGAGGAGGGCATCCCCATCCTGACGACCCCCTGCACGACCTTTGCTGTCGTTGCCATGCTGGCTCAGCTTGGCATCCGGGGCGGAGACTGGCCGCTGGCCAGCCAGGAGTAACTGGAGCACAGAGCACGGGACTCAGACCATTTCTGGCCGATTTGCACGTGCACACTGTCCTTTCGCCATGCGCTGAGGTGGAGATGATCCCACCTTTCATCGTCAGGCGCGCCGTGGAGTTGGCCCTGGGCGTCATCGCCATCACCGATCACAACTCGGCGGAGAACGTCTCCGCCGTCATAGAGGCCGCCCAAGGCCTCGATCTCAGAGTTCTGGCGGGCATGGAGGTCCAGACTCGCGAGGAAGTCCACCTTCTGTGCCTTTTCGAGACGGCAGAGCAGGCAACGGATTGGCAGTTCATGGTGTACGAGCACCTTCCTCCTTTGAAGAATCGAGAGGAGGTATTCGGAGCGCAGTTCGTCGTTGACGCCTCAGGGGACTACCTGGCGACGAACGATAGGCTGCTCCTGGCTTCCACGTCTCTCTCTGTGGAGCAGGTGGCGCAGGGTGTGCGCGAACGTGACGGACTCTGCATTGCCGCACATGTGGACCGCCCATCCTATAGTCTGTTGGCGAACCTGGGATTTGTTCCGCAGGATGTTCATCTGGACGCCATGGAGATAACGCGCCATACCAGTGTAGACGAGATGCAACGCCGGCATTCTTCGCTCGCCAAGTATTCATTTGTCACTTCCGGCGATGCGCATCGACTCTCTGAAATGGGTGACAGAACTATACTAACCATTCAGGAACCAACCATCTCTGAGATCTCCCTGGCCTTTCGCCGTCAGGGAGGTCGAAGGGTGAAAGTCGTTACGTGACCCATTAACATCAAACTAAGGAGGGCATGCGACGTGGCTGAAGAGACTTTGGACATGAGCCCCTTGGAGGGAGTATTCGAGGAGTTTGAGGGGCAGAAAGGGGCATTGATTCCCGTACTGCAACAGGCACAGGACATCTATGGCTATCTGCCGACTGATGTGCTAAAGAGCATCTCCAAACGCATCCACGTGCCGCTGAGCCAGGTGTATGGCGTGGCGACTTTCTATGCCCAGTTCTATCTGACACGGCGTGGCAGACACATCATCCGTCAGTGCGACGGTACGGCATGCCACGTACGGGGTGCAGCCAAGGTCATCAGGGTCATCGAGCGAGAACTGGGCATCAAAGCAGGGGAGACAACCCCGGATTATAAGACCACCTACGAGGTGGTCTATTGCCTGGGCTCTTGTGGCTTGGCGCCGACAGCCATGGTTGACGGCGAGGTGGTGGGACAGTTGTTGCCAGAGCGAATGCTTGAGATCGTCAGAGAGTTGAATTAGTGCGTGAGCTGTCCCTGCACATCCTGGATGCGCTCGAAAACTCAGTAGAGGCCGGTGCTACGCGCATCGAGTTGCTCATCGAGGAGGATCTGCAGAAGGACGCCTTAACAATTAGCGTCAAAGACAACGGTCGTGGCATGACGGAGGAGTTTTCACGGCAAGTCCTGGATCCCTTTGTCACCACGCGCACCACTCGCCATGTGGGCTTGGGACTGCCACTCTTTGCGGCAGCCGCCCGGCGCTGCAACGGCGACCTGCGCATACAGTCTGCGTTGGGAGTGGGGACCACCGTGACGGCCGTCTTCCAACACAGCCACATTGATCGAGCCCCGCTGGGTGACATCGCTTCAAGTTTGATGGCAGTCATCCTGTCAGAGCGTCCGGTGGACATTGAGTACAGGCACCGGGTGGATGGGAGAACCTTCGAACTGGATACGGCGGATGTGCGACGCGAGCTAGGCAGTGTACCCCTCTCACATCCATGGGTAAGACAGTGGCTGGAGTCTGTGCTGGCGGAGGGCTTGGCGGGCCTGCAGCGGCCTGCACCCTACCCGGCACCTGAGAACGGCGGAATCGAGTCCGCACAAAACCCCTGCTAGCAGGGACAGGAGGCTTTTTCGATGCCAAAACTGAAGACGATAGAGGATCTGAAGAAACTGCGCAGCGAAGCCCAAAGTGACCTCAAAGTACGCCTTGAGACCGGAACCAAGATCACGGTCGGCATGGGCACTTGCGGCATTGCAGCCGGTGCACGCGAGACGATGCATGCGATCCTTGAAGAGCTCAAGAAGCGCGAAATCGAGGCCCACGTGACCACGGTCGGCTGCATTGGCATGTGTATCAAAGAACCGCTGGTGGACATCGAGCAGGCGGGCCATCCGCGCATCACCTACGGCAACGTCAAGCCCAACATGGTCCCCAGGCTCATCGAAGAGCACCTGATCAAGGGCCAGGTTGTCGACGAGTGGGTGGTGGGTCGGCTGCCCACCCAACAGTAAAGACCCCGTCCAGTGGGGTAAACGACACCACTATCATCTAGGAGGATCCTAATGGCAGAAGCTTTATACAGGGCTAACGTCCTTGTTTGCCGTGGCACAGGCTGCACTGCGAGCAAGTCCCCGGCAGTCTTTGAGGCTCTGACCGAAGAGATCAAGCACAGAGGACTGCAGGACGAAGTCAGGCTGGTGGAGACTGGCTGCCGCGGCTTCTGTGCCATGGGCCCCATCGTGATCATCTACCCAGAGGGCATTTTCTACTGCCAGGTCAAAGCCGGCGACGTGCCCAAGCTCGTGGAGGAGACGCTGGTCAAAGGCAGGGTGGTCCCTGCCCTGACCTACAAGGAGCCCACTTCCCACCAGTCCGTGCCGCTCTACAAGGACGTGCCGTTCTACGGGAAACAGTTGCGCATCGTGCTGCGCAATTGCGGTTTGATCGATCCAGAGAGCATCGACGAGTACATCGCTCGCGAGGGCTACGCGGGGTTGAGCAAGGCACTTACCGAAATGACCCCCGACCAGGTGATCGAGGAGGTCAAACGCTCCGGCTTGCGCGGACGTGGAGGTGCAGGCTTCCTCACCGGTCTCAAGTGGGAATTCTGTCGCAAGGCCAAGGGTGACATCAGGTACAC
>Ga0315289_10009244_pt1 | contig 14194 bp, 12 predicted proteins | sample YL17G11_40_MG_FD_203452 | JGI IMG/M metagenome (GOLD analysis project Ga0315289, IMG submission 203452) | Sediment microbial communities from Yellowstone Lake, YNP, Wyoming, USA - YL17G11_40 | ecosystem: Environmental > Aquatic > Freshwater > Lake > Sediment | place: USA: Wyoming | collected...
GATGGGGGCTGAAACATTTAAATTTAGACTCCTGTATGAGTGTTGGCGAATGGGTTCGTAGCTCAGCAAGGTAGAGCGGCGGCCTCTTAAGCCGTTGGCCGAGGGTTCGAATCCCTCCGGACCCGCCTAATATTCTATCCCAAAGGATTTATTATAGATTGCTATTATTAATCTGAACCGTTTTGAAAGAGGCAAAATGGAAGCATCTTCTGGAAGAATACCCTGACTTTAAACGTTTTTATAACAATCTAGCACGAAATAGCGAAATCACCGCAGATGAGCGTATGCGTATTCTTTACCGGTTCCTTATCAGATTTAATTTTACACCTACAACAATCATCGAGACTGCCCAGAAAAATAGAAAAAAAATTGAAGACATTCTCATGGACTTCACAACCCAATTAAATAACGAAGGGAAAGCGCCCGGGTACATTAGGAATTACATTAAGGCAGTAAGGACATGGCTAGGTTACAATGGAATCGAGTTGAAGCAGAGGATCAACACAGGAAATCAGAACGAGCATCCTACAATTGAAGATGAGGTAATCCCCACTAAAGAGGAGCTAAAACAGGTCCTCAACTATGCCGATGACCGTGGGAGAACAAGCATCGCCCTAATGTCCCAAAGTGGATTACGCCCAGAGTCTCTCGGCGACGCGAAGGGTATGGACGGCTTGAAGATCAGTGATCTTCCAGAACTTGTAATCGAAAAGGACAATGTATCGTTTGCTAAAATCCCAATGGTAGTTTTTGTGAGAGCTTCTCTCAATAAAGCTCGCCATAAATATTTTACTTTTCTCAGCGAGGAGGGCTGTAGTTACCTTAAAGCTTATCTGGAGAAGAAGTTAGCTGACGGTGAGAAACTAACTGAAAATTCAGCTGTTATAGCGTATAAATTGGGCTATGGTGAGACAGGCTTCGGTGTAGAGGGAAAACGTTCTGTTAACCATGTAACAACAAAGACCTTAACGAAAGAAATTCGAGATGCCATGAGACCGAGATTCGGTTGGAGGCCCTATGTTCTTCGATCGTATTTTGATACGCAGTTGATGGTCGCCGAGAACCACGGTAAACTTAGCCATGCTTATAGACAGTTTTTTATGGCTCATAAGGGAGACATCGAGGCACAGTACACGACGAATAAGGGTAGACTTCCCGAGAATGTAATAGAGGATATGAGAGAAGCCTATAGAAAGTGTCAGGAATATTTGCAAACAACGATCACCGAAACTGCTAGCGAGGAGAGGATCAAAGAAAGCTTTAGGAGGCAATTACTTCTTGTGGCTGGTTTCAATCCTGAGGAAGTTAAGCAGCTTGACCTCTCTATGGATGACTCCGTTTTTCAGGAGATGATTAGGAAACGTCTTCTTGAAGCTATGGCTAATCAAGGTGCAAGCCAGAAGGTCGTAAAAGCATGCGACGTAGAGCATTACATTACTGAAGGTTGGGGATTTGTTGCCATGCTACCGGGTGAGAAGGTTATCGTCAAGCTACCTGAAAATAACTCGTTCAAGACGTTTCATCTATCTTCAAATTAACAAACAGTATACTTTTTTCACAATTTCAAGTTTATGACAATGGTTAGAATATACATTTATCCATAAAGCCTAGAACATATTCTCCGTTTATAAACTTTTAAAAACAAGAAAGACTTAACGTTCCACGCGTAGGGGCTTTCGACACAATTGCCCAAGAGTTTTTTACCTCAACTTTTTTTTACTCTGTTAGGGGAGTTGTGATAATAAGGCGCGGGCGCAACCTTGATATGGAGGAGGGTGAGGAAGTATTAACTCTTACTAAATAATCTCATTCAATTATTTATCATCTGCATACTTTAAAGCTTCTTTTGGTTGTACTACTATAAGATTATGTTTTGAGATAAGATTTTTTTCCTGAAGCTCTATTTTTAGATCATCATCCTCAGTAACAAGAATCCCTTTTGTAAAAACTGCTAAACTTATGACATGTTTATCATCACATAAAATAGGATCAACGTCTATATAGTTTTCATTTTGAATATTTTTGTCTAGCTTAAGCATTAATCCAAAAAAAATTTTTGATGCTTGCATGAATTGCTCATATTTTAAATTATTTTTAAGATCATCTGCCTTTTTACTGTACCTCTTTTTCAATTCATCATTCCAAGCTATTTTATGACAATTTCTTGCTATTTGCAAAATTAGATTGCTTGATGAATAGTCTACTTGATCATGAGCATTTTTCCCTTTACAGGCCGATAGGAATATGTTTTCGTCCAATACAAAAATATATTTCATTTATTTTTTGCCCCTAAAAATCGGGAAAATTCTTCCAAATCTGTCTCGAAAAAACCCTTTAAGCCACCAGAAAGTTCACCTTTTTCGTCCACATCAAGTTTTGTTACTTTAGTGAAACCATTTTCAAGTTCAAAATAATAGATCTTTATCTTTTTAGGGTCTAACTTTCCCTGCGCCACCTTAGTGAGAAATCTGAAAAGAAGATGCTCGCTATGAGTGGAAATAAGTAACTTCTTGTTTTCCTTCTGAGCAATACCCGTTAAAACTTCCGCCATTTCTGCTTGTGCCTTTGGATGAAGGTGGATCTCAGGTTCCTCGATAGCTATAAGAGAATTTGGTGAAGATGATTCTATTATAGTAAACAAATGAACAAGCTGATTAGTACCAAAACCTTCGTTAATAATGTTAATATTTTTACGTGTTCCTATTCGGACCATCTTATCAGGAACTAATTTATGCCTGATTTTAATTCCTGTTATTCTATTAATATATTCGCTGATTTTTTCTTCTATCTCACTTGTATAAGCGATTGTTGAAGCCAAGTGAGATGCTTGTAGGCTAACTCCTGAAGAGTCTATAATATCTTTACGAGATGAAGCTTCAAGGAAATATTGCGGTTTATCCAAACCTCTTTCCGCTGGAACAAAAGCCACAGATTCAAGCTCATCTTTGAAAAGTCCAAAAAGACTCTCCAAGGAATTTTGAGCCTCTTCAAAGTTATCTCGAACAGGCCCCGTTGAAGCTGATATGATTCTGAACGGCGAGCCAATCGTTGATGTGGTACCGTACTGAAAGTTTATTTGATCGATCTTGATTTCCTTCGAAGATGCGGCTCCTCCAGTTCTTGAAAATCTTCCACCAATTAGTAAATCACCGATTTTTATCTCTGGATCTAGCGTAACTATTCCATTCCGATCATATACTATTTCGTATCCATATTCTGCAAGTCTTCGATTTTGAACAAAGGGGGTAAAATCTACTTCTTTTTGTCCTCCAATAAATAAAGATACTCTGTTTTCCCCCCGAGACACGACATCATCAAAATCTCCAAGATTTAACAAATCGCCATTAAACAATAGTTGACTAATCTTCAAACTTTGTTTAATAACGCCGAGGGCTTGCATGAGGCTGGATTTTCCAGAACCATTTAAACCTATTAAAATTGTAATTTGCCCAAATTCTATTTCAATTTTTTTAAGGCTTTTGAAATTACGGATTTGAATGTTTGTTAGCAATGTGAATCAAATATAACTTTATGTTTAAATTATAATTATCTTGTGGTCATCATTTTAATTGCGTGCGCGCGAAAAGTCAGTAAGCTTTTTTTGGGTTTTTTGTTTTAAATAATTTTTTGCCCAGCCATAAATAAAAGCGCTACCAATCACAATTACAATGATGATCTCTCCAAAAAGGATTTTTTCATTATAACTCAATTGGGATAAAATCGGGATTGTGGCAGTCATTAAAACGATAAAAACAACAAAAAATAAAATGCCTCTCTGGTTATTTTGACGGTGCAATTCATCAATAATTTTCTTGACCGCCTTTTTGAGATTCCTATTTTCATACCACATTGAGAGAAAGTACATTAGAGATAAAATACTCAATAACATAATTGAAGAGGAAAAAATAAAGTCTAAATCAAAATTATAAATCATTGCTAACTCTCATTGAACAAAGACACACCCAAACACCCTATAAAACTTTGTTATATAAATAACAGTCAGCGCATCAAAAAAATGAGAATACAACAAGTTGAGGTTACTCATTGCTCGCCCTTCTTATTTAATTTATTTTCAGCGTGTATGTAATTTAAAAAATTCTTAGTAAACTAGAGCTTAATTTTAAAAAAATCTAATTAAATATTTTATAAATATAACTATCTGGATTTAATGTCAAACGTATTGGCTGAACGTTGACATTGGAAGATTAAGAAACAATAACTTATTAATAAATTGAAAAATATAGCTGAATAATCAGCATGTATAGTTATAAAACTTATTATGATGGCGTTATAACGCTTATTATTATACTTATTATAATAGCGCGGATGGTGTTATAACGCTTATTATAACACTTGTTATAATGTTCCTTAAATAATAGTAGAATACTCACTAAACCAAGTAATGTATAACCAAAACCAACTCACACGCCAGCACATCGATATACAATCACTAAAACAATGGGCATCAAAAAGCCTACCATCCACCTCTCACCTAAAATCTCTAATTCTCACAGAAAAAGACGAAATTACAGCCGAGGAGTTCGTAATCAAAATCGACGTCTGGACACGACTCCTAACCGAGGAAACTAAAAAAACATAGGAGAACGCCCTTGACCAACCCCATAGAGCACTACCTCTTCTGGATTGCTCAAATGCTGAAGAGAATTAAACCACTCTCTGCGGTAAAAACGATAATTAACATTGAACATAATGAATATTTATCAATCTATAAAAATGCGAAAAGACTTACCATATTAAGAACTGAGACTGGATTTAGACTCAATCACAGTGGAATAAATACTATGATAAAACTTAGGTGAAAAGAATTGTTCGGGTCCACTTTTGAAACAGTCAACAATGAGAGTAAGAAAGGAGGGAAAATGAAACAGAACCCAATCTGGTACTGTTTCAAAATCCGCGCCTCGACTGTTTCGAACGGACTGTTTCAATTTCTGGACCCCGGTGAATCCGGGGGTCGATGATGGGCTACAGGCTTAACTTGGCTCAAATCGCTTTTCTGCTTGACCACTTCTACTCGGGGAACTCCCTGAGGAACACCTCCCGTCTTTTTAGGACGTTATTCCAAATCCCGATCTCGCCCCCCACAATTCTGCGCAGGATGCAAGAGTGGGTTGAGAAGGTTGACTACGCATTGAGCTTGGCCATCGAGAACAAAGAGACTGGTTTCGTCTTCTCCTTCGGCGACATCTGGGAGATCGACGAGATGTACATCAAGCAAGGCAGAAAGTATCTGGCGCTGATGATCGTCAGGGACCTTAAGACCGGATTCGATCTTGGGGTTAACATTATAGAGGCGCATCCTGATCCTGATCGCAGGAAGCCCTCCATCACAAGTGACGAGGTCGCCGTTGCTCTTGAAAATGCCAAGAATACAGCTCATAAGAATCCAATGGAGCTTAGGTGCGACGGCCTACAGTCTTACGAGAACGCGGTAGAGAAGGTGTTTGGTCACGACACGGTTTTGTCGATACGTACTAGGGTTGAGGGCAGAGGACAAAACCAGTCGATAGAAGGCCACAATGGTGTACTCAGAAGCAGATTGAAAGCAATGAGGAGTCTTCACGGAAAAGAGTCTTCCATCACCGTGCTCAAGGGTTTGATCATCAATTATAATTTCGTTAGTCCAAGCCCCGCGCTTTCAGACAGGACGCCTGCGAAGGTGGCATTAGGCAAAACGACGATCGACAGAAGATACACTTGGCAGACTCTTCTTGAGCTTGCCAAAGCCCATGAGCCTAAACTCGAAAAAAAATTAAAACCTGAAATAAAGCCAGAATTGAGGAAAATGACTTTAGACATGTACATTCCGAGTTAGGGTCCGCCCACGGGCGTTTTCCCACCGAGGGCCTGGTGTGGCCTGAGATAATTGTAGTAGAGCCGCCATCCCTCAAAAATTCTAGCAGAAGACGATATATTGTCAAGCCTCCGGAAGCATTTTACTCGTGTTTTTTGAGTTCCGTTTAACCGCTCTACTAAATTATTATTTTTAGTGTCTGTGAATCGTGGCTTCGAGACATGATTTACTTTACGCCCAAAAACGTTTTTTATGGCTACATTATAGGATTTCAGACCATCAGTTACTATTTCATCGGGTGTTTCTTTAGCATTTTTTAATGCTTTATTGATTATCGCTTCTGCCTCTTCGCTGCCTCTTCCATAGGTTACATTGCTTGCTATTAGTATTCTAGTTTCCGCATCGAGAGCGTTCCACAAATAGTGAGTTTTCCCAGCAATCTTCACTTGAGTCTCATCAAGATGCCACCTCTTCCCAACGTTCAAGTTATGATCTTTCTCTAAGAATTTCATGTTTTCAATGACGCGTCTTATCCATCGATGTATTGTAGGATAGGAAATGTTTAATGAATAAATTCTACTCATATGATCCTCTATCATTCTTAAACTCAATCCTTTAAAATAGAGGTCTGCCGTCGCAGTTACAGCAAGTGGATTTCCTTTTAATCCCTTGCTGTCGCCTTTGTCACTAAATTTGTGTCCACATTTCTTGCATAGGTATCTTTGTGCCGCAAATTCTTTATTATGAATTAGACCTTTCCTTATTATCTTCTCAGAATTACATTTTGGACATTTTGTTTCTTCAGATTGGAAATTAGCCATAAGAATGAAAGGTAATCTGCTGAGGAAGAGAACCGCATAAACATGTTTGCATGACTGTGCTCTTTTTTCATGGTCTTTACATTCACAAATCCATGACTTACCGTCCCAAATCACCTTATACCATTTATCTAAGTCAGATGATCTGACCATATAGATGTTTTCACTTTCTCTTTTTATCATGCCTCCTTTAGCTAGAATTGAGAGCCCTCTCAGCTCTCTTTGATTGAACTCACTATTACACCATTTCTGAATACCTGTCTTATTCATAAGAAATTACTCTCCAGAAACGAAAGTTGCAACATATTTTTTCTAATAATTTGATAACCTGGCACATTATATCCGAGAATTTACTGGATGAATTACCAAATAATAGATATATATTGTGTAAATTAATAAAGTCGAAGAGACAGGTGGGTAATGACATCCGAATATAGATTGCGTCAGTCATCTAACCACTCTCCTGATTCGGAGAAGTATGACTCGTTGGTGTCTCAATTGGCAGTTCGGTTGCCAATGCCTCAGCGATTATTTTTTGCATTTCCGCGAGACAAGACCTGAGGAGATTCTCCACATCATCAGTTTCTTGACTTATGTTTCTGCTGTTTGTGATAATTGTGCTGCAATGTTTCCTAATTGATCCAAAATAATTCGAGGCTGTCAGAGCCTTTACTATCGCACGCTGAATTTTTTGGTTTCCAAGTATGATTTGAAGATCTGCAACTCGACGATTTTGTTCATGTTCACAAAGGAGGATTGCCCTAAGAGCACCATAAACTGCTTTACAGCCATTTCTCTCCGTAACAAAAATTGTTCCTTCCTCAAAGTATTCTGTGAGGTATCCGTTCGCGCCATGTGGCATAGTTTCAACAACGAGAATCGCATAGTGGCTTTGTTTGAATTGCATGTGCTTCCGAATTTGTGTAAAATAGCTCCGATCCCAGGCTTTGTTACTCTTTGACTCAACAATTACCAACTCTCCTAAGACTGTCCCATTAACCCGCGGCTGGATCACAATGTCAGTCTGCCCCGAGCCCCCGAGATGGATTACTTCGTCTTCAGGGAAATAGCTCGCAAGCTCATCTCTCAGAGATTTCTCAGCAGCCGTCCCTTTCTCTAGAGGAACATATTGTTTTTTCAGTAGCTCATGTATTGCCAGCGTGAGTTCTGGAAGAATTTTAGTAAGAGCTTCGACAGACTTGGAATCAGGTATTTGGCCCCGCAATGTTTCCTGTATTTTCGAGGTAATGTTAGTGGTCGATTTACTTAGTTCGTCGTTTGTGACTCTGCTTACTTCGGCCCGAATGGTGCTAACCGCTTTCGTTACAACCGCTGTCGTCGAAGCTCCTTGATTGAGAATATCGAGATATGTTCGACATACCGTTAGATACTCATCTAATACCCCTTGCTCCTCCAATTGCTTTAAAAAAAAGAAATTGACGGGATCAATGGAATAAGAATCAACTGAGTGATTACATAAGGGGCATTTCACTTCTTGGATTAGCCTCTTTTTAGTCTCTATCCCGTTCATATTACTTCGTATAATACACAGTATTTTACTATGCTATAAATATTGCGGTGTAAAATACGTTGTATTTAACCCAAATAAATACGAAAGATTTTACTATAAGAAGTCCTAATCAGAATACATGCCACTTCAATCGACTGGCACCTTCAGATTAGAAACAAGATCTAAATCAGGCAGAGTTCACGTCCCTGCTGAGTTAGTTCGAGATAGTCAGTTTCCCTTAGAAGAAGGTGAAATCAACATCGAAATTATAGATGGGAAACTTGTTGTCTCACAAATGAAAATAAAAAAATGATGATTGGGTTCCGGGAAGTTATCGGTTGATCGGTGAAGCTAATTCCCCTGTGAAGATTCGGTTGATCCATGGGCTATAAAAATCGGTTGATGTTTTAGTGGAACTAAGTTTCTTGGAAGTCTTTCCAGTATCCTTGCTTGTCGCCTTTTCCAGCACCTAACCAATTGGCAGGTAAATAAGGAAGTGCATCTTCAGGATTCATCAGCTTATCCAACTGCTCTGAAGACTGCAAGGAACCGATGGACGCAATAACACTTTTCTGAATAGCTTCCAATTTCTCCTTAGCATCAGAAATCACAAGTGCATCTTTAGGAATTGGAACAAGCACCTTCCTAAGTTCATCCTCCCTTATTGTAGGAGTTACGCCCCCAGAAATATACTTCCGCACAAGCGCCTGCCCAAGCTTAGAATTTAGGAAAGAAGAAAAATAGAACGCTAAAGGTGTGTATTCTTTCTTCAATCGTATTCGGTAAATATGATAGGAAAACATCACTTGCCCAAAAGCTTCCACAACTGCTTTTGATATGGGTGCAAATGTCGCAGGTGTTCCATCCTTCACCATCAACAAATCTCCTTCGGAAAGCACAAAGCCTTCCTCTCCTTCACCAATGCTGCCCCGTTTTACAAATACTGGGAAAACAAAGTTAGGCTGAATATTTCCACCTTCAACCATAGACAAGTCACCATCATCCACAGGTGCTAAACCGCTTTCAATGTTCTCAACAAGACTATCAAGCGACTTTAGCTCATATTTGCCCTCCTGTTCTAGTTTGTGTAATAGATCAGTTGCAATAATGCTTGAAGGCGAAACGAAATTGTTGTCCATACGATAATCATCACTCTTTAAAGACCAGACAGGAAGCTTCTCATCAAGCACCTTCAACGTATCCTGTTTAGGTTCTGCAAGCCACTTCTGCCACAAATCGAAAACCTTGTTTAGGTCCAAGTCAGAATCTTTAACATAAAGTGTACGTCCAGGTATAAGCCCTATCTTTTTGACTTCAGCTCTGAAGATTGCCCCCTGTGTTTCGGCAGGATGTTTCTTTCTCAAAATCATAATTACTGGAATAACATTGGAACCGTAAGCCTTGAAACTGCCTTTCGGAAGACCCACAATTGCTTCGATTATTGCGTATTTTTTAATTAGGCTTCTGATGATTGGGGCTTCTTGGATAGTATTGCTAAGTATACCGTTATCAATTACAATCCCCAGTTTACCACCTGTCAACGGTTCTTTTGGTGTTTTTAGAAGCTTGAGGCATAGTTCTATGAAGGGAACTTGCGGTTGAAGGCTATATACTCCTTTGCTTCCGTAAGAACACTCAAAAAGGTCTATGCCTTTTTCTTTCCATTTCTTGTTTATAGCTTCAAGTCGATCAACCGTAAGCTTGTTTCCAGTTAATGCACCGTAGGGCGGGTTAGTAAAAATATATGAAAGCCCATATGTACTAGAGTCTGTTAACGCCTGAAGAATGAAGTTAGGTGTTTCGGCGCTCAGGTCTAAACTGTCTGCTCTGAAAACGTTATCGTGACAATCTCCATGTAACCAGAGATTGATTTGGCACAGTTTCACGATGTCAGCGAAAATGTCTATCCCAGTGAACTTTGAAGCTATCCGTTTAGTGCTTTCCTTATCCCTCATGTTGTGCTTGTTCATCAGATACATTAACGGACTAATCAAAAATCCGCCTGAACCGCAAGCAGGGTCAAGAATCGTCTTATCAAGAGCAGGGTCAACCATCTTAACTACTAACTCAACGATGGGTCTGGGCGTGAAATACCCGCCAAGTTCTCTACCTGTCATGGTATTCATCAGGAACTTTTCGTAAACATGACCGAGAACATCCATCTTATCAGACCATAACTGATAATCGTCAAGATACTCAATTATCTGCTCAACTACATCATCATCTAAGTTTATACTTTCATCTTTGCTGAATATTCCTATATCAGCTTGCACCGTGTTTAGGATGTTGGTTATGTAGCTCTTGATTGTCTGCTTCTTTTGTTTCATCGTCTTAACGTTTTCAGAGGTTATTAGTAGCTCAGGCTGTTGTTTCTCTTTGTATCGTCTTTCATCAACAATTCGTGCTACTATGAGTTTAGAGAACTCGTATAGTCTATCTGGAACGGCTAAACCTTTTCTGCTTCTGATGATGTTGTGGCATTTTTCCGCTATCTCTTCCATCAGAGGCTCAGTTATTTCTTGGACAATACGTTTTGCGTAGGTAATGTCAGTGCCCTTGTAATCAGGCTTTGTTACGAGGCTTGTTTGGAGTTCAGTTTTAGAGGGGATTCGGTCAAGGTACTCCCATTCCACAACGCCTCTGGTTGGTTTCAACACAATAGCATCCACGCCGTTTGTCAGAACACCGACTATAGCGCCTGTAAGACCGCAATAACCTGCCAGTTTCTCTTCCATCTCAGGGGTTAGGGGAGTGCCGTATCTTTTTGTGTCAGCAACCATGCCGTATTTAGGTGAGCCTTCTTTTGTTTGACCATATTTTAGCAATCCGTAATCGGGTTCTAAGCCGTATTTGGAAATTACGCTGTGTGATATGCGGGGTTTCAGCTTCAAATCGTCAGCGTTTCGTGTGTCAAATCCGAGGGCTGCGAAAATTGGAATTAGAATGTATTCGCCTACGTTATCTTCGTGACCTTGAAGTTTTGATGGGTGAAAGCCTATTATGTGTAGTTCCTGTACGATTTGCGTTATTGGTAGGCGCTTCGTCATAGCTTTTTGCCCTCTGTCGCCTTAACTGGTTGTACAATTATGACCATTTCTCCCCCTTCTGCCCGTAAGAGCCAACTGACTTTATCTCCGTCTTTCAGGTTAAATTGTTTTATTATGCTTGCGGGAACAGTGGTTCTAAGAAGCATTAACCCGCGTTCGCCTCCACATAATCTCGGATTAGCTGTTCGATTACATCGTTCTTCTTACGTCCACCATGTTTTTTAATTATTACAATGCTGAAGCGTTTCCACAACTCTTCATCAATATTGATGGTGGTTTTGGTTGTCCTATGCTCGCCCAATCCCGTTGACCCGTTTATCTACTTTCCCTTTTAGCTATTTAAAAATATCCCCTTCTATACGGTAAACCTTATACGAGTGTATAGACATATACCCTTATAGAAGGGGATAACATGATGGGGATTGACACCCGTAAGATGAAGGGAAACACTATCGCCCACCTCGACGGTCAGATCAAGCGTGTTCAGGATTCACTTTATTTAGTTAAGTCTCAGTCGGGTCGCGGCAAATACGATGTCTCATTCACAGGTAAGGATTGGTCATGCACCTGCCCCGACCATGAGTTCAGGGGCGTGAAGTGAAAGCACATTTGGGCTGTAGAGATCAGCCACAAGATCAAGGAGACCGTCAAGAACAGCGTAGCGCGCGCTTAGCCCTAAACGGTTCTTAATTTGTTTAGGTATGTTACCATTTGTTTTTTAAAGTGGTTCAAAAGTTCTGATTGTTTTTCTTTAGGTATATTAACCAACGTTACGAAAGCTTCGCATATTTTTTGAAATGGATCAAGAATATCAGTACAGTCATTTTCAATAAAAGGAATAATTTTCTCATCGTTTTTTTCTATACCGCTTTCCTGAATTTTTTTATTCATTTTTTGTACCGATTCATCTATAAATTCATATGGTACGTATACAAAAAAATTTGATTGTTTATTGCGATATAATGGTCCTAATAAAGATATGGGCACACCAGGTTGTTTATATTCTCCATAGATTAATTCTAGATGTGGTAGTGCCTTTAATAATGAACATGATTCCCCAGTTATTGTATCAAATAGATAGCATTCTGTATAGTTGTTATCTTCTGCTACTGGTACTAATTCGTAATCAAATATTATCCTATTATTGTTTTCCCATATACTGCAATCTTTAGATAATTCCTCCTCTTTGTCCATTACTTCTTGATATTTTATTTTCCATATATCCGCCCGTCTAGCTCTAGAGGTTTTATCAAAATCCGCATCTAAATTTAATTTAATTGGAAGAGGTTCGTATAATCTCCTTTTTTTAATTCTATCTGCTATTTCCTTTGTAATAACCCCTCTTTTTTGAAACTTTTCTATTAACTCATAATCATCATTCAGAACCAGAGTTGATATATTATCCTCTCCAGATTCTATAAGATTTTGTATACCGCGAATAATCAGTTCTTGATTACTTCTATGTGCTATATTATAATAAACTTTTCTATATGCTAAATCTCTTGCAAATAATAAAGCCTCTATAGCTTCTGCTGCTTTTATATCAATACCTAAATTTAAAATGTTAGTTTGTTTATCTTTATATATCAGGAAATTATAAATTATTTCCCATACATCTACACCACCAATTTCTACCCCAGTATAGTAAGCATCTCTACGAAGATAGTCTAATCTATCAATATCATAAGGTGAATGGAGAAGCTGACCTAAAAATGCATAATCAGCATACTCTTTACTTACTGGAGGGTTTCCTTCCACTAAGTTGGCAATTGATTCGGGTGAAAATAATTCAAGTTCACCTGGGCTCATATAATCTTTTTTCTGTTTACAGAGTTCGTTTAAAAAGAAGGGTATATTTCTATATTCTCCTATTCCCTTTGTAATAAGACGGCGAGTGATTTGTTCGTGAGTAAATTCTCCATATTTTTGGTATCTTTCACAAAACATTTCAAAAATATGTGAAAATGGTCCATGACCTACATCATGGAAGATGGAAGCAAGCTGAATTGCTAATAGAAGATTCTGTCCGAGGTTAATCTCTTCGTCTTTACCAATTTGGAAGCTTTTTCGCTTATGAATAAGATTATTCCACTCGACTTCACATAGATAGCTCAATCCTATGGAGTGAGAGAATCTGGAGTGGGTTGCTCCAGGGAAGACCAAAGATAAAACTGCAAGTTGGTGAAGATGTCGTAGTCTTTGCACTTCGGGTAGGTCGATTGCTTGCCTAAGGAGCTCGTTTAATGGTATGTACCCATATAAAGGATCGTAGTAAAAACCAAATCCTTCCTCCCGCGCCTTCCTGTAATATGGGCTCGGGTCTGACATGATTTCACTCTGATAATCCTTTAGTTATTTTTGCATATGCTTCTTTAAATAATGTAAGCTCGTCCTTTTTCGCATATCGCTTTAAAATGTCAGTTAGTTTTTGTTGTGTTTTTATAGCTTCCTCTGGTAAACTCCCTAAGTGTTTTTTCCCCTTGTCAGCTAAATGAAAATCAGAGCCGGTTTTTAGATACTCCCCCTCTTCAAGATATTTTAAATCATCGTGGAGCGTTGTGCTGTAAAGCGATCTTAGAACTTGAAAATCGTATATAAATGGAACACCCTCCACCTTCGCAAAGAATGTGTAATAATGCAGTTTAACTTCATTTGTAGAAGCTTTTATTGATTCAGCTGAATTAATTAACAACATTAATCTATCAGTATCAACTAACTGTGCGGGTTCCATGTTTTTGCATTATCCTTGTTAAATTAAAAACTTACCTCTTAACATTTCTACCGGCGTCACAGTAATAAGGTATTTTATTATGGTATTACAATGGTATTATTCTAAATTTCGCGCGTTCATTGTCGGAGCAATTGTAAACAAATGCAAATGGAATAAAATTTTAGGCGGATTCCTCCGGACCTGCCATAACACCTCCTCAGAGGTATCAGACAAGCAGTTATAATTCCTTATGCAGAGTCAGGTCTTAATGGGCCCCAAAAATTTTTTTCTCCT
>Ga0315289_10009246_pt1 | contig 14193 bp, 10 predicted proteins | sample YL17G11_40_MG_FD_203452 | JGI IMG/M metagenome (GOLD analysis project Ga0315289, IMG submission 203452) | Sediment microbial communities from Yellowstone Lake, YNP, Wyoming, USA - YL17G11_40 | ecosystem: Environmental > Aquatic > Freshwater > Lake > Sediment | place: USA: Wyoming | collected...
CCCCTTTGTTTTCTGAGAAGCGAGTGAAGCTTTTTTCCATTCGCTCACTCTGGTTTTCGCAGGCGGCGAGGAGCTTGAGAGCTGCAAGAGGTAACTCATCGCCCCCTTCCGCCCTCTCGTGCTCTCCCCTCCATTCCATAATTCGAATGCGGCAGTCGATGATCGCACGCTCTCCTCATGCGTGCGCGCGGCGACAGGCCGGGGCATCCACGAACAGAGGACCGGCAGCGGCTTTTCGGTCGAGGCGTCTGCCCTCATCGCCCTCGCCGCCGATGCCCTCGCCGCCCCGGACGCTTCTTTCTCCCCCCCGACCGCTGCCCTCGCGGCGCCCCCCCGCCCTCGTCGCCGCCTCCGCCGCCCCCGCCCCCGGCCGCGCCCCCCTTCCCCTCCCCGTCGCCTCCGCCGACGTTGTCGTCGTCGGAGGGGGGATCATCGGCCTCTGGTGCGCCCTCTCCCTGCTCCGCTCTCCGGAAAACTTCACGGTCGCGCTGGTCGAGGCCGAGGCGGCGACCGCCGGGGGAGGGGGGGGGGGCGGGGGAGGCGGGGGAGCTCCGCTCTCGCCCCCGCTGCCGCGGGCGACGGGTGCCGGCCAGGGCTACCTCTGGCTCGCCCACAGGCCCCCCGGGACCCCGGGGTGGGACTTTGCCGCGGAGTCCCTGGCAATGTGGCGGGCTGAGGTCTGCGGCCTCGGCTCGGCTCTGTACGACTCTTCCGCTTCTTCTTCTTCGTCTTCTTCTTCTTCTTCTTCTTCTTCTTCTTCGTCTTCTTCTTCTTCTCCCTCCCGCCGCCCCTACGAGAGGACGGCATGGGCGGCGAGGGGGTCGCTGCTGCTCGCCCCGGAGGCCGGAACTCTGCGAGGCGACGGCGACGGCGACCGGGCGGCGGCGGCGGGCGGCCTCGCCGACTGCGAGGCCCGCGCCGCGGCGCTCCGCGCCGCCGGGCTCGCGGGCGCGCGCGCCCTCGACAGCGCGCAGCTCCACGCCGCCGAGCCCGCCCTGGCGCGCTTCGAGCGCGGCGCCGGGGGCTTGTTCGTGCCCTCGGACGTGCAGATCAACGGGAGGGGCGCGGCGGCGGACGTCTTGGAGAGGTGCTTCGCCGAGGGGGGCGGCGGGGGCGGGGGGTCCTCCCGCTCCCCCGCCAGGCGGCAGCGCTTCTCCGTCGTCGCCGGGGAGCGCGCGGCGTCGCTCGTCAGGGCTTTTCCCGGGTCTCCCGTCGCGACAGGCGTGCGGACGGCCTCCGGGGCGGTCATCTCGGTCGGCAGGGCCGTCGTCGTCGCCGCGGGGGTCTGGTCCGGCGAGTTCCTGGACGCGAGCGGCGACGGCGGCGGCGGGGGCGACGGCGGAGAGCGGCAGCCACGAGGGGGAGGACACCGCCCCTGGCGCCGCGTCTTCGCCCCGCGCCGCGGGCACCTCCTCGAGGTCCGCAGGCGGCCTGGGCCCGACTCGGCATCCCTCCCGGCGCTGCGCCACGGGGTGATGGAGCTGAGCTACGCGCGACACTACGACGCGACGGCGGTGGCGCTGTCTTCTCGCAGCAGGCGGTCTTCGGCGGCGGCGACGGCGGCGGCGGCGACGGCGAAGGAAGAGAGAGCAGCGGCAGCAGCAGCAGCAGCAGCGCCGGCGACAGGTGCCTCTGCTGCTGCTGCTGCTGCTGCTTCCTTCGCCCCCACTGCCGCCGACGAGGATCACGGCGTCGTCTTTACGGCTGCTCCCGCGGACAGCACGGGCCAGACGTGGCTCGTGGGCTCTTCGAGGGAGCAGGGGGGAGCGACGGGAGGCGGGAGCAGCGGCAGCGGCGGCGAGGGCTCGTCTTCCTCGGGCGGCAGCGACAGCGAGGGAGGGGGCGCGGCGGCGGGGCGAGTGGCCGCCGCCGACCCCCTCCTCGACCTCTCGGCCGGCGAGACCGCCGCCAGGGCCGCCTCCCTCCCCTCGGCCGAGGTCGTCGAGGCCGTCCTGCGGCGCGCGGCGCTGTTCTTGCCGGAGCTGGCCGGCGTCGACTGGCCGGCGCCCGCCGGCGCCTCGGGCCTCGCCGCGGTCAGGGTCGGGCTGCGGCCGGCCTCGTCGTCGGGGATGCCGGTCGTCGGCAGGGTCCCCTCCTTTGGCGGGAGCGGTCTCGCGAGCAGCTCTTCCTCTTCTTTTTCGCCCTCTGCTGCTGCTGCTGCTGCTGCTGCTGCCGAGAGCAGCAGCAGCAGCGGCGGCGGCAGCGGCAGCAACGTCATCGTCGCCGCAGGCCACGAGGGCAGCGGCCTGACGCTGGCGCCGGCGACAGCGGCGCTCGTCGCGAGGCTGGTAGCAGGGGAGCCGGAGAGGGCTCTCCCGGCCTACTACAGCGCGCTGCGGCCCGAGAGGGCGCTGGAGGCCGCGAGGAGGGGGAACAGGAGGGGGATGCGGTAGGGAAGAGAGTTGTTGGGCGGGCGGGTTGGCGGGTTCGGGAGAACCTGGAACTGTAATAAAGCAGAAAACAAGTGAATTTTCATTTTTCTTCGCCTAGAATTGCTCTCCATCGAGGATCGGCACCTGATTGAAAAAACGCAACACTAGCGCGCGCTCGTTTGTCGCGCGCGTTTCTCATTCTCTGAACACTTTTTCTCCTGAGACCAAAACGCTGCTCTCTCTCTCTCTCTGTGTCCGGAAGAAGAGGAAGAACGCAAAAAGAAGGGCGCTTGAAACCTCTTTCGTCTTCTTCATCTGTCGTTTGTCGAGCGACAACAGATCGAAAAAACCTCTGTGACCTCTGCTCTCCTCTTCTTCCCCGCTTTTTTCGCCACCAGAAGAAAATGACAGTTCAGGCCGAGATCACCTTTGACAAGGTGCCAGAGTACGGCGAAGAGCGTCCGGGGGCCGTCGTGGCGAGCTTTGAGGTCCCGCCTCCTCCTTGGGAGCAGCAGCAGCAGAGGCAGGGGGAGGGAGGAAGCAACGCCCGCTGGGAGAGGAGCTCCTCGAGCTCGTTCCGGCCGGAGCAGCCGCAGCATCGACCTCCGCAGCCTCTGCCCCCGCGCCCTCGGCACGTCGGCTTCTTCTCCAAGCGCATCGAGAGGGCAGAAGCCGCCGGAGGCCCCGCCCCCGCCGCCGCGGCCGCTCCCAAGAAGCACCTCTCCTTCAACACCCCGCAGGCGGCCGCCGCCCTCCTCCCCGTCAGGGCCCCGCCGCTGCCCTCCGACCTCAACGAAGGGTACCCGGACGGCTGGACCCCGACCTCCTACCGCGCCAGCGTCTCGGACGTTGTTCTGGCCGCGAGGGCGTCCGGGGAAGACCCGCTGGAGTACGACGTCGTCTCCTTCCGCTCCAACCTCAGGCCAATCTTCGGGTGCTGCTTCGAGGGCCGCAGGAAGGAATGGACGGTGGACGCCATCGTCTTGGACTCCGGCGACGACCGAGGGGAAGGAGGAGGGGCAGCGAGCGGCAGCAGGCGCACGGTCTTTTTGGAAATCGTCCAGCACCTCGACGGCGGCGGCGGCGGGCGCTCGCCGTCCCCGGAGCAGGACCGCTTCTTCTTCTGGGGGCTCAAGTTCGAGGGCCTGTGCTTCCAGGATGGGGGCGAGGAGCCTCCCAGGGTCGGGCGCACCGAGTTCAACGCGGTGACGGTGCGGGAGCTCCCTCCGCCGCCTCCGGCGGCGACGGGGGCGGAGGGCGCGGCGGCGAGCGGGCGCTCCGCGCCGCTGAAGCTCCTGGTGGTCGCGGAGATGGACGGCTTCGACGAGCAGCTCGCGGCAGCGGCGGCGGCGGCAGCAGCGGCGACGACGACGACGACGGCGGCGGCGACGGCGGTGACGGCGGCGGTGACAGCGACTCTCCCTCCCACTCCTCCAGCATCCTCTCTCGTCGAGCTCAAGACCCTCAAGTGGCCCGAGCCCGGGAGAGACGGCACGCTGTTCAACGTGAAAGCGCCGACGTGGTGGCTGCAGTGCTTCCTCGGGTAGTTTTTTTTTTTTTTTTGTCTTTTCGCTTTTCGTTTTTTTCCTCTTCTTCTTCGGCAAGGTCGAGTTTTCCAGACCTGCAGAGAAACTCACAATCTCTTTCCCTCTCTTCCCTCTCGCTCGCTCCCTTGAAAAAAAAAAACCCTCCCGCCAACCACCCACGACAGTGGTGTAGACCACCTCCGCCTCGGAGGCCGCGACGACGCGGGCGTCCTCCGCAGCCTCGACGCCCTCGAGGTCTCGTCGCTGCCGCGCTGGGCCGGCTGGTCGTCGCGCGGCAGGGCGCGGTGGACAGCGGAGGGGATCGTGGAGCACGGCGGGGGCGTGCTGGATCGGATCGTGGAGGTGGCGAGGGAGCACGGGGGGAGGCACCTGCGGTTTCAGTACCGGGGCGAGGGCGGCGGCGGGTTTGGAGGGGGGGGAGGCGGCGGCGGTCGGGGGAGAGGGAGCGGTGGGGGCCGCTTTGGCGGCGGCGGCGGCGGCGGCTTCGGGGCCGCGAGCTGCGGCAGGATCATCGCGACGGAGGTCACTGGAGGGAACTTGGGCGAGAGGATCCGGGAGGCGCTGCGAGATGAGCGGGTCGCGGGGGGAGCTGGTGCCGGCGCTGCGTGAAAGAAGAGAGGAGGAGGAGGAAAGCAAGCCCCTCGGAGCGGGAGGGCGAGAGCGACGGGAGGGCGAGAGTGAGGGTGGGGGAGGAGAAGGAAGAAGGGAGGCCACTCGTTCCGTTTTTTAAGCGCAGCAAAATTATCATCAGTTCTTTTTCCTCACTTTTCCTTTTTTGCCGCTCGCGGCCATTGCGGGCCCGACCGCAGTCGTCGTCCCCAAAAGTTCCATTTCCAATCCCTCCACGATGCCGCCCAAAATAACCCCGGAAGTCTCCGTCGCCAAGAGGAAACGGTGCGTTTGAGTTTTACTAGGCCGTCGCGCGTTTCAAGAATGGTTTCAATTTGCCGACGCCTTAACCAATCTCATTCCCCTCTTCCTCAATTCCTCCTCTTTCTCTCTCACCAAAAGCCTCGAGGCCCTGGAGCGCAGCATGGGCAGGAGCGGCGGCTCGAGCGCAGGCCCGAAGAAGCCGCTGGCAGCCACCGCAGCAGACCACCGCGACCGGCGCGAGAAGAAGAAGAAGAAGCAGCATGCTGCCGCCGCCGCCGCTGTTTCGCCAGTGACGGCAACGACCTCCCCGTCCTCCTCCTCCTCCCTCGTGGCCGCCGAGGCCCTCTACCACCCGCTCCCGCGAACCGGGACGGTCCAAGAGGCGCTCGCGGCCTGTATGAAACGAAACGGCGCCAGCGTCTTTCTCCTCTCGACCAACGCGAGGAGCAGCAGCAGCGGCAACGCCCCCCCCTCGAGTGGCCTGCTCGAGACGGCTCTCGAGCAGCTCTCGGCGACGACCCGCCGCGGCGCGGCCGGGAGCGAGGCCAGGGGCGCCGCGCTCGCCCGCGTCTCCGAGAAGGCCCTGCTGCTCGAGGACCCCACGGCGGGCCTGGCGAGCGGCGGCCACGAGAAAAACAGGGAGGCGGCGGCGGCGTTCTTCGGGAACAAGAAGAAGAAGAAGAAGGCGAGGAAGTCTGCGTGCGGGCACAGCCGCCCGCGACCCTCGCAGCTTGCCCTGGCCGCCGCGGCGGCGCCGAGGCCCGAGCGAAGGGTAGCTCGGGCCGCCTCGCCTCCCGGAGCCGCAGCGGCGCCCGCGTCCACTCCCGCCGAAGCCGTCGCGGCGCTGGAGCAGCAGTGGAAGGCCTACGTTCGGAAACTGGCGGCAACGAGCAGCAGCGTCGGCGGCGGCGGCGGCGCCTCCGCCTCTGACGCCTCGGCGCTGAGCGCGCTGACGCTCGTCGGCGCCCGCGCCCGCGTCGCGGCCTCGAGCAGGGAGAGCGCGCTGGTCGGGAGGTCCGGGGTCGTGGTGGCCGAGTCGAGGCGGGCGTGGCACGTGTGCGAGCGGGGGGGCAGGGTGCGCGCCGTGAGCAAGGCCGGCGCTGAGCTCGAGGTGGAGCTGGCCGGGGGCGGAGGGGGAGGGGAGGAGGAGGAGGGCGGGGAAGAGAACGGGGGCGAGGCCTTTCCCGCCGTCTTCGCGGTTCGCGTCGGAGGGGGTGCGCTGCTTTAGTCGGCGTCTTGGGGTGTGCGTGCGTGGGTGTAAATTGTTCGAGGGCGGAGGGGTTGTCCCGTAGATTCAAGACGGTCGAGGTTGAGAAAAAACAAAAACAATCAAAAACGTTTCCGTCTCCGCTCTCTCGTCGACGAAATGCACACATTGGCCCCTTCTGCTGGAGCTTGGGTTATACACAGGGCAGAGTGCGGAGGAGGAAGAAAAGGAACAGTCTTGTTTGATCTTTTCTTGTCTTGGGAGAGACGACTTTGCTAAAAAAACCGCTCGTTGCCAAAAAAAACCGCCGCGTGGGAACGCCTTCGCGCGCCTCCATGAGATATTACAAGAGAAAGTCACGCGACACGGGATGCTTCCCTGCGAGACCCTGAAAGCGCCGCGGGTGCCGCGGAGAAGGGCCCGGAGGAAAAACCAAAACACCGTGGCACAAGTGTTTAAGTAGCTCCGGTAATTCGTTTTGGTTACTCCTTCCTCCGCTTCACCTTCAATTCCGCGTGGAATTGGTTCGAGAATAACGTCTCCCATAGCTCAGTTGGCAGAGCGTGCGACTGTTAAACCGCAGTCCGTGAGATCCGCACCGTTGTTGTCATCGCAAGGTCGAGAGATCAAAACTCTCTGGGAGAGACGCAAGTCTTTTTTTTTGTTGCTTTCCTCCACATCCCGAGTCCCCCATTTCGACTTTCGACAACCCCCATGACGCGCTCGGTGTTCGTTTCCTTGCTCCTGTGGTGCTTGATTGCGCTTTCGGCGCGCACCGCGCAAGCGAGAACGTGCGCGGAAACAATGTCGAGTGGCGCCTCCTGCGACGCCATCGCCGACCAAGCCATCTGCAAGGCCACCGCGGGTTGCACCTGGTGCGTGTCCGCTGCCGTCCCCTCGTCCTGCTTCTCCGAGGCCGATGCGGCGAAGCTCCCCGCTGCAGTGTTCACTTGCTCGAAAAGCGGAGTGCTGACGCTGAGTTTGGAGTAGTTTTTTTTTTTTTGCTTTCCCCCTTCTGACTTCTGATGGCGAAAATGTTGCCAATCAATCATTCCTCGTCGGGGTTGGGCACTGCTTCGCTTTTTCGTGCTGCTTTCCGCTTATCGCGATGTGACCTACGCCAGAATTTGTGCCTGGAGACTCGGAATCAAGAGGATCGGAGGCGCGCAAGGGGCGCGTCGACTCAGAGGTTACTCAAAGGAAAGACATCCCCCCCCTCCCTTTTTTTTACGGAGCTCCAGTTTTTCACCCTTCAAGCGGTTCCATTTTCATCTGATGTCTACATCGTTGAGGAAGGATAGAAAAGTCATGCGCAGGGTGCTGTCGTGTTGTGTAAAAGTAGACAGCGCGCGAGGCTTGCAACCGCCATGAGGTGCATCGGTTTTCTTCCTTTTTCTTTCTCTCTCTCTCTTTCTTTCTCTCTCTCTCTCCGTTTTTTTCTTTTTTTCGCTCCTCTTTTGCACCTTCTCGTCACTACATCTCCTCCCCTCTTCTGCATTCCGAGACCTTCGCGTCCCCTCTCTCTCTTCTCGTCGACACTTTTTCTCCTCCGCTCTCCGAGGGGCACGACACAGCCTCTCTCTCGCCTCCACCATGGCGTCGGCGTTGGCCGCACCAGCCGCCTCCGCTGCCGCCCCGGCGGCGACGACTGCCACGCCTTCTTCTTCGACCCTGCAGCATCAACGTCCTCACCACCACCACGCCCCGACCGTCCCCTCGACCTCCTCGGTCCTCCGCCGCGTCATCCCCTGGGACACCTACGTCGCGGCCAAGCTGCTGGAGCCGGGAACCGATGCGGCCTCCCTGCGAGCCGCGGACAAGCTCTTCTCGACCAGGAGGGCCGTCGCGGCAGCGGCGGAAAACGGAGCTCCGTCATCTGCTGCGCCCCCAGCTCCTCCGTCGTCGCACGATGCTGCTCCCGTTTCCCCCGAGGAGCTCTCGGCCACGGCGGCCCTGCTCTCTGTGCTTCGCGGCGTTACCAAAGAGGAGACTGTCCAGTACGTGCTGGCGGTGCTGGACGCCGAGGTCGCGGGCAGCCCGCGCAGGGCGAGGGAGTTGTTCGATCGCCGGGAGAGCGGCACCAGCGAGGGCGCCCCCTCCGCGCCCGCTCCCTCTTCTTCTCTGCCGCCCGACGCCGCCGACCTCTTCCTGCTCGCGCTGTCCCGCCCCGACTGGTTCAGCGTCGAGCGAGCCGCGTCGCTGCTCGCGGCGCGCTTCGGAGCCGGAGGTGCGAGCGGGGACGCCTCCCCCGCCTCCTCCTCCTCCCCCGACGTCGAGCGGCAGCGCGGCCTCTTCCTCGACTGGATCCTCGCCCAGCTGCAGCGGCCGGCGCACACGGCGCGCGGCGTGCCCGCCGCCGCGGGCGCTCTGGCGAAGCTGCTCAGGGCCCGCGAGGCCAGGAGCGCGGCGGCGGCGGCCGGGGCCCCCAGGCTCCTCGTCCCGCTCGTGCAGAGGCTGACGGGCAGCAGCTCCGCCGCGCCCTCTGCCTCCTCCGCCGCTGCCGCCGCCGCCGCTGCTTGCGCTCCTTCCGTCCCGGCGACGCCGCAGCTGGCCTACGACCTCTGCATCTCGCTCTGGCAGCTCGCCCTGACGCCGCAGGGCGCCGAGGCCGCCGTCTCCGCCGGAGCCGTGCCGGCGCTGACCGACGTGCTCCGCGCGGCGGTGGCGGCGAAGGAGAAGGTGGTGCGGGCTGCGGCGCAGGCGCTCCGGGCGCTGCTCTCTCCCGCCGGCGGCGGCGCCGAGGCTCCCTCGGCCTCTCCCGCCCCCTCCTCCTCTGCGCCTCCCTCTGCTTCGACCCCGACCTTCTCGACGTCGGCGTCGGCGTTGGCGACGGCGGCCGGCGCCGCCGCCGTCTCCTGCGGCCTCGCCCGCGCCTGCGACTCGCTGCTCGCGCAGCAGTGGGACGACCCGGACGTCCCCGGCGCGCTGCGCGCCTGTCGCGAGGCGAGCGCCGCCGCGGCGCGCAGGGCCGCGTCGTGGCCGGCCTACCGCGCCGAGGTGCTCGGAGGGCGCCTGGCCTGGGGCCCCGCGCACGACGGCAGCGGCGGCGGAGGGGGCGGGAGCGACGATCCCTCGGGGGGCGTGGGGTTCTGGCAGAGGAACGCGGCGAGGCTGGAGGAGCGCGACGCCGAGGTGCTCCGGTCCCTGGTGCGGCTGCTCGCGGCCCCGTCCTCCGACGCCGAGACGCTGGCGGTCGCGTGCTCCGACCTGGCCCGGTACGCGGACGCTTCGGCCGACCCCGAGCGCGCGAGGGGCCAGCTGTCGAGCCTGGGGGCCAACGCGCACGCGACGAGGCTGCTCGCGCACGCCGACCCGGAGGTCAGGAGGCACGCGCTCGCCGCGGTGCAGCGGATCGTGCTGTCGAGGGACAAGCTGCAGTATCTGAACTTTTAGCGCGGGAGGTTCCCTGTGGGAGGGTTCTGGGGTTCTCCCGCCTCTTTCGGGAACAGGAGGGGGAGGGAAGGAGAGAGAGAGAGAGAGAGAGAGAGCGAGAGAGAGAGAGAGAGCGGGAACAGGAGGGGGAGGGAAGGAGAGAGAGAGAGAGGGCGTTCGTGTTAAATGAGAATAAACTTCGTTTTTGATTTTTTTTTCAACCTCGACCTTCTCGAAGAAGAAAAAGTATCCCTTCTCTTTTCTACACTCTCTCTGTCTTCTCCACGCCAAAAGCACAACGAAAGCCACTCCATCACTCCCTACGTTCTCTCTCAACACACTGCGTGCAAGAAACGAAACACATAAGAAAGAAGGAGAAGAAAACGGTATGCTTCCACTCGCTGTCACTCGAAGAAGAACACTTTGGCTCCAGGATTTTCCGCGAGCAGCCTCGCTTTTAAGAACACTTTGGCTCCCGGATTTACCACGAGCAGCCTCGATGTGCACTGGCGTTTCTGAAGTCCATCGGGAATGCATCGAAACGTACAGCACCACGCAGCGCAGGCGGGGGCAGCCCTCGACCAGGAAGTTGAGTGTGTCGGCGTCGATCTGAAAGTCGTTGGAGGAGAGTTCGAGGATCTCGAGCGACTTCAACTTACCGATAAACGCCGGGACGGCGCGGAGGCCGCAGCAGCGTAGGTTGAGCTCTCACAGGGAATTCATGTTCCTGATCTCTGCAGGGAACGCCTCGTCTTGGAGCGCGTTCCCTAGATTCCTGTTGTATACGAGGTTGAGTCTCGTCAGTCCCGAGAGCTCGCCCAGCTCTTTGGGCAGCGAACGAAGGCGGCAGTCGCTGAGGTCGAGCTCTTCGAGTTTTTTCAGAGACGAAATCTGGGCTGGAATCGCTGTGATTCATAAATGGGAGAGCTTGAGGCGCCGCAGCTCTGTGAGGGCGCAGAAGGACTCGGGGAGGCGCGACAGTGGTGACGCATTGACAAAAATCTCAGAGTCACTGAAGGTCAGCACTAGCTCCTCGAGGCTCCCTGTGAGCTGCCCGAGGGGCTCGACGTCGGACTCGAAAACGACGGCTCGGATGCGCTCGACGACGAACGAGCGCAGCCGGCCGTGGGGGGCGACGGAGACCGGCACGGACTTCCAGAAAAGCTGAGATAGGGGAAACAGCAGTAGCCATAATGAACCCGAATTTCGGTTAAAGAAGAGGCCGTGATGGCGATGAGCCTGCCCAAGTCCTCCGAGCTGATGTCTACGAAAGCTCCGTCGAATCCCCCCTTGAGGCGCAGCTTGCGCACCGAGTCCGCGCGCCTCTCGACCCACGACAGCATTCTCGAGCCGTGGACGACAGGGCGGCGAAGAGCCCTCTCCTCCTCCCCCACTTCTCCACTTCCTCCTCCGGCGCGCTCCAGGCCTCTTTTTCGAGGTCGATCTCGAGCGTCTCGTGCAGAGGGCTCGCGTCCCGGGAGCGGTAGAGCTCAGACCACTCCTTGCAGACGCAAGAGACGGTGTGCCTCACCCAGCGCAGGTTGTTGACCGCAACAAAGATCGACACGAGCAGCTCCTTCGGGAGGTCGTTGATGAGTTTCGGGAGGTCGTTGACGGGGAATTTAGGGACGTCGTCGTCGGGCGTCGCGACAAGCTCGAGGGTGTCGTTAGCCTCGATCATCGTTCGATGCTTGTCAGAGAGCACTCTCTTGCGTCTCACGAGTGGGATTGGCTTCATCGATCCGATGCGCTTTGTCGTCGAACGACGAGGCAAAAGAAAAAAAGTGAAGAGAAAAAACTCTTCGAAGCTCTCACAGGAAAAACCCCACCACCTTTCCGCAACCTCACCGCTCCCCCCCCCCTACTTGTTGCTCTTCCCCTCCTTCAGCTGCTCCCGCGCCTTCCTGCTCGCCTCCGCGATCCCTTCCGAGACGGCGTCCGCCAGCGACCCGTCCGCCATCCCCCTCGCGCTCGCCACCTCGACTGCCGCGCTCGCCGCCTCGCGCTGCTCGGCCTCCTCGGCCGCCTTCCTCGACGCCGCCGCCGCCTTGTTCGCCTTGGCGATCGCGGGGAACAGGGCTTCGAGCCTCTCGGCGGCCACCGCGCCGCCGAAGACGCCCGCCGCGCCCACGGCGAAGACCGCCCAGACCCTGCTCTCGCTGGCCTGGGCCGCGGCCGCGGCCTGCTTCGGGAGGGGCCTGGCCGCCGAGAGCGCCTCCGAGGCCGACAGGGTCTCTATCTCCGCGCGGGCGACGGGAAGGACCGGCGCCGCGAGGGGCGCGACGGCGAGGCAGAGGGAGAGGGCGGCTGCTGTTGCTGCGGCGGCGGCGGCGGAGGAGAAAAGGGGGGAGGGCGAGGTGGTGGTGTTCCCCCCCTTTCCCTCCTCGCCGGCGCTTGCCGCTGCTCGCCCTCGCGCTCGCGCTCGCGCTCGCGTCCCCCCCTGCCGCGGCAGGTCACTGAAAGTTTCGCGGTCCCTTCCCGAGGTAGACGCCGCGGCCGTGGCCGTCGGGGCTCGGGAGGCCTGGTTGTTTGGAAGTTTGTTTTGTGCGCAAGGGGGCGAAGAGAAGGGGGAGAGGTTGAGTTTTGGGTCGAGAAAAGGCAAGCCGTCGTCGTCGTTCGGGCAATGCCGTTTTTTGGCTCTTTTTTGCAAGCTTCTTCGAGAGGCTTTGAGTCGCGAATTCGATCCGCGCTTCTCACTACGCAGGCTTTCGCATGTCTGCATTGTCTCGGAAGCAGCGCACAGAGAGAAATGCTTCCCCTCTGCGCGCTAGTGTCTCGATGGTTCGTTGAGCGCCGCCGCAGCGCAAAGACAGCGTTGTCGAAAGAGTTTGAGTTCGATCTCCTCGCACCTGTTGTCGCCGCTGCGTCGCAGGAGCCCTCTGCTGATGCCTCCCTGGATGCCCCAAGGACACCATCGTGTCGACGGGCAACATCGAGCAGGAGCGAAACGCGGCCTGGAGCGGCATCTTTGGATAGAGAATGCAGAAGAAAAAGAGGAAAAGAGGAAGTTCTGGCCGTGGCTTGGCGAAGAAAAAAAGGAAAGAACCAGAAAACCGGTCTGTTCGCCTCCTGACTTTTTTCCTCTTTTTTTTCTTCTTCTCCTTCACTTACTCTCGCACTCTCTTTTGTGCGCAGGATCTTTGATCGCTTCGCCCGTACTTCTACGCATTTCGCTCCGAGAGAATCCTCTTCTCTTCGTGCCCCCTTGATACAGAAACGCACAGCAAAAGCAACAAACAACTCTAGCAAGCAGAGCCAGCAGCGAAAACAGTCGATCGCCGCTCCTCGCTCTTCCCAATCAAAACCAGAAAGGAGAAGAGCGATGCAGGCCCCCATCACCGTCTTCACGCATGGCTCCAAGCGCGAGTCCGGCAAGAAGGCGCAGTTTGGCAACATCATGGCCGCCAAGGTGCGCCCAAGTTCGAGATAAGAAGAAGCAGAGCAACGAGCAGCGGACGCCAAGAGGGCGCGCCTCGGTCGATCGTTCGGAGTCGAGACCGATCGCATTCCATGCTCCGTCTTCTTCTCATGCCTCTCTCTCTCTCTCTCTCTCTTTCTCAAAACTCCCTCAAAACAGGCCGTCGCCGACATCGTCCGCACCACTCTGGGCCCGCGCGCGATGCTCAAGATGCTCCTGGACGCGTCTGGAGGTGAGACGGAGGCTTTGGAGATGGAGAAAGAGGCGCGAGAGCGAGGGGCCGCTCGCGATCGAGTTTTCTGCCGTCGTTCGTTTCACTCGTCCTTCTTCTTGCCTCAACCCCCCCGTATCCCCCCCCCCAAAAAAAACGAAACTACTTCAAAACCAAATCCAGGCATCGTGCTCACCAACGACGGCAATGCCATCCTCCGTGAAATCGACGTGTCGCATCCTGCGGCCAAGGTGAGGGCGGAAAAGAGAGAGAGAGAAAGAGAGAGAGTTTTTCCTTCTACCGCTTGCTTGCTCTTGTTCCTTCTCCCCTTGTTTCCATTCTCGCTCTCACCTCTTCCGCGTTGCCTTTTTTTTTCAAAAAACATCTTTCAACGCCACAAAAAAAACACCAGTCGGTCATCGAGCTCTCGCGGACGCAGGACGAAGAGGTCGGCGACGGCACCACGAGCGTCATCATCTTGGGTACGATTCGAGAGAGAAAGTTTTGTCTGGTTTTTTTCTTCCTCCCCTTCGTCTTCTCGCTTTGTTTCCGTTATCTCTCACCCTCTTTCTCTCTCAACACAAAAAAAAACACCCCCACCACCTCTCAGCGGGCGAGCTCCTCTCCGCCGCCGAGCCCTTCCTCGAGCGCAACATGCACGCCACCGTCGTCATCCGAGGGCTCACTCTGGCCATAGAGACCGCCGTCGCCGCCGTCGAGCGGCTCGCCTTCGACGTCGACGTCACCGACCGCGCCTCGATGCTCAAGGTCGTCTCCTCGTGCATCGGCACCAAGTTCACCTCGAGGTTTGGCCCGCTGATGGCAGAGCTGGCCCTGGACGCGGTCACGACCGTCGCGCACGTGCCCGAGGGAGCTCCCGAGGGCTCGCCCCCCGAGGTCGACACCAAGCGGTACGCCAAGGTCGAGAAGCTGCCTGGGGGAGACATCTCCGACTGCCGGGTGCTAAAGGGCGTGATGTTCAACAAGGACGTCGTGGCCCCGGGGAGGATGCGCAGGACGATCAAAAAGGTAAGGATGAGAGGGATGGAAGAGCGGGGGAGAGAAAACGCGAGGAGGTCGAAAGAGAGAGAGAGAGAGAGAGAGAGAGAGAGAGAGAGAGAGAGAGAGAGAGAGAGAGAGAGAGAGAGAGAGAGAGAGAGAGAGAGAGAGACAGAGAGAGAGAGAGAGAGAGA
>Ga0315289_10009249_pt1 | contig 14192 bp, 16 predicted proteins | sample YL17G11_40_MG_FD_203452 | JGI IMG/M metagenome (GOLD analysis project Ga0315289, IMG submission 203452) | Sediment microbial communities from Yellowstone Lake, YNP, Wyoming, USA - YL17G11_40 | ecosystem: Environmental > Aquatic > Freshwater > Lake > Sediment | place: USA: Wyoming | collected...
TTCCTTGAACTCCTCAAGCTTTGCCGCCATGTCGCTGTCGAGAGTGCTTTCTGCTGAGTGTTCCAGCATATGGTCTCTTACCGGCTCTTCCGCGTTTCCACCTCAATCCAATTAATCCGTCGCTTACTATCAGACCCGTCTTCAGAAGGAAGTTGTTCGCATCGCGCATCTTCTTGATTCCTTGAATGTCACCGTCGGCGATGCCGAGCTTCTCGAGCATGTCCCCGATGAATATGCTTCGATCTGGTTCGGCACGGAGAATCTTGATCGTCCTCTTCACGATGTCCGTGTCAACGGCAGTGAGACGAATCTTCTCGCATTCGGCTGATACCTGGCTCAATTCATTTTGGACCTTCTTCAGGGCGAGATCCGTGATCGAATATTTTGACCTGAGATCCTGGAGCTCGGCTTCCAGCGCGTTCTTCTCTTCTTCCAGTTTCCAGTTTGGAACGAATCCTTCGGGCTCGCCACGGCGGTATCTCTCGACAACTTCGATGATATAACGCGAGAGGGAAAGATGCGCCTTCTCCGCCGACTTCTTCCACTCCTGGACCAATTCTTTACTCGGAAGGTAGGTGACGATCTTCCTTTCTGTGATGGTCAAAGTCTTCCCAAATGACGGTCTTCCGGGAGGGTTGGACATACCAACCCCATGTACATACTGGCTCATAAATCTTTGTATACAAGAAATAGTGCTCCCGGCGTGGACAGGAACCTCTCGTTGGAGATTACTTTTCCGGACTCGTTCATCACGCATGCCTGACAGAATTCTTTATGTACGTCCAGGCCAACGTATACCTTGGTCTCTTGCCGCATCGGTTTTCACCAACTGGGTAACGGCGAGGGACCTCTTCAACACACCAATCCTTATCTCCTAACGAACGGATGACTGGGGGAGGAAAATGGTAGTTCGGAAATTTGCAACTGGAGTCATTCTCCTTGGAATCATCATCATCGCTCTTGGAATGTTCCTGACTTGGATGTACTCTAGCAGCACCGTTACCGATGCGCCCAATAATGATGTCACAGTGTGGATCCTCCTGATCCCGGGTTCGATTCTGATATGTCTCGGTACGGGTTCGAGATTCCTGATAGCATGGCGTGGAACTTCTGATGCTGACGGTAGAAGCGGACGCGTCAATTCGGCATTCGGGGTATTCATCGCTGCTCTATTCATATTCGGATACCTCTTGAATCCACTGCTTTCTCCGATTCCGACATTTCACGATTCCGATATTGACAGTGTTCCAGATTATAGCGATGATTACCCATTCAACGCCTCAAGGCAGAATTATCCTTGGGTTTCGTTTGGCCCGCAGTTCGCCCTTAGCAGTACGGAAAATGACTGGAGAGTCACCCTAGCTGGGGGCTGCTATGATTGTTGGATAGATGCCGTGTTTGTCAAGATCCTGCATTGGAACAATGCGACCGGGCTCGAACCGATCGCAATCCTGCATCTGAATTCGACCTCCTATATCAGCGGCGTGAAATTCTTCAATCAAGGCGATCTGGATGTTTTTGACGCTGGGGATTTCTTTGCAATAAGTCAGCCCTATTATACGGACGGGTTCCGCATAACCCTGATGGCGCACTATGATTCGGAATTCTATACTATGGCGTATTATGGGCATCACTGATGATGAATCTCACGGAAAAAGCCTTACCTCCTGACGAGGGGATGCGGTTCAAGGGGTTGGAGGAGTATCATGTCAGAGAAGTCTCTCGCGCCGCCTCGTTCCGATGCTTAATGATGCCTAATATATGCATAATGGTGATTCAGAGGCGGACGGGTGTCAGTATGGGTTCGGGTAAAGATGGTGCTAAGACTGTCTGTGGTGTTGTTGTGTTGATAGGACTAGTCATGTCCGGAATCGGGTGGTTTCTTTCCGGCATAAAAGAGCCGCACAATTTCCTTGGCTATTATTACGAGACGTATACTTATGGAGGTGTTGCGATCATATTGATACTGTGTGGAATAGTCTTGGCGCTGGGCGGAGGCTTCGTGTATCGGAGGATGCAGCGTAAGCAATATTTTCTAAAGGGAAAAAAGTTGTGCAATCCTGAGAAACTCGAAGAGGCTGAAAAACTAATAAGCGATCTTAGTCAGAAGAAGTGTCCAAGATGTCAGAATATTTTGGATTCATCATGGAAAGCCTGTCCAGTCTGCGGTAAGGACCTACCACACCTCTGTTCAAAATGCGGAGCAGAATTGGAGGTCGATTGGGTTTCCTGTCCATTTTGTAGCTGAAGATAATAAAAGGGCAGATTGATTAATGGGAGGCTGGAAAAATAGTCGATAAACGCAAAGCATTTATCTCGGCTGAGGGGGATTGATAATGGCAGAGGGATCCGTTGCTATAGCGACTCGTAACATATTTAATAAAAAATAGACTATGGCCCGCTGTATGGGGTTGGTATGATGTGGAGTGGGAGTACGATAGTTGGAGAGGACCTAGTTGTTAAGCCGAGCAATTGGATTCATGATGAAAATGAAGTCACCCATCGTTCTGGCGAATTCGTATTAGGGGTGAATGACAAGATACTCCTATTGCCTAGAGAAAAATTGAAGATCGCATTCAATGCAGATATTTCGATCCCAAATCAATACCTAATTGCAAGAGAAGGTATAGTGGCAATAACAAACCTCAGATTGATCTTCATCGGAAAGGCTATCGGTATATATGGCGCTGGGACGGTCGAGAAAAATACCTTTTTCCAGATTTCACCACGAAAAATCAGCTCCGCCGAACTTCGTAGAATCCCCAAACGGTGTAGAGTATCACTTGTGGATGAGAGTTTTTTTGTTCCGATTAAAAACGAATCTTTATTCGATAAATATATTGATATTAAACCGGAAAAGCCCAATAAAGTCGATGTCGAGGCAATCGTCACTCAATTAATGGCTCTGGTGAGGGAGTCACAGGATTCTAATAAATCCGAATCGACAATCAATATCCCTTTTCCAGAATCCCCTTCATCTAGGAAGGACGAGGTTTCAGGGAAAACTGAGGCTTCAGAAAGCATCTGTTCTTCCTGCGGGAGGACAATGCATGAGGAATGGGAGGCTTGTCCCTATTGTTGCGTTGAGTTAACTCCTCAAGTCTGTCCATCGTGTGGTAAACAGTTAGAACGGGATTGGAAGATGTGCCCATTCTGCAAGACGATGCTTAAGCAGGAAAAGGTTACTGTCGCTCCCATATGCAAGCAATGTGGGAAACCCGTAAAGGAGAATTGGAAGAAATGCCCCTATTGCGCAACTTCTTTATTGAAATAGACAATAATACTACGGTCATCTTTAGATAATAACTATGGTAGGGTGGAACGATCTGGACGGGGGTCACAACAATCGGCGATGATCTCGTCATCAGTTCCGATCAATGGGATCATGATGAAAAGAAAATCTCTCATCGCTCTGGGAATATTGCATTAGGCGTTGATGATAAAATCCTTCTATTGCCAGATGAGAAATTAAGGATTGCAGTTGAAGCCGAGATTCTATTTCCGGATTCATATGTAAGACTCGGTAAGATTGCAGTTACCGATTTGAGGCTGATTTTTATTGGAAAATCTCATGCTCAAAATATCCTATCCGAAGGAAAAGATACATTTTTCCAAATATCACATAATTCGATAGGCTCTGCAGAAATAATTGGAATCAGGAAGGGATGTAGAGTCTTCCTTAACGGTGATGGCCTTCTTGGCCCGGATGGATTGAATAGGTTTGACATCAAGATCCAAAGAACAAATCGAGAGCATATCGAGACAATAACGTCCATCATTAATGTGATGGCGACGTCATCCAAATCCTATGGCCATTTTGAATCTCAGCCAATTGTGAATATCTCATTACCAGAGTACCCCCCACCGAATAAAGGCGTTGTCTTTTCTTTGACTATCGGCAAGAAATGCCCATCTTGTGGCAAGACAATTGAGGAGGGATGGCAGGCCTGCCCCTTCTGCTGCATTTCACTTGAATCCAAATCATGCCCGTCCTGCAAACGGATTATGAAATCCGAATGGAAAATGTGCCCGTTCTGTAAAACGATGCTCTCGGAAGAAAAGGTTGCCACTCAATCGGCATGCGGGAAATGTGGCAAACCCATTAAAGATAATTGGAAGAAATGCCCTTATTGCGCAACACAATTACGCTCATGATCCACAGTATGGACATGTGGTCCATCCAGTCTCCAATTTCGTATTGCAGGTTGGACAATATCTTGCAACTGCCTGACCACATGATGGACAGGCAACCCAAGTGGGATCCAATTTTTCTCCACATATGCTGCAAGAAGATTTAAAATCGAATCCGCACAAAGGACATGACTGCCAGTCCTCTTCTATCGAATTGAAACAATTGGGACATCTTGGATGATAGCCTGCTCTCAGTGCGTTATCATCTGATGGTTCGGATATTGGCATCGAATGCGCCGACAAGGTAGTGGAGTTGGCGTCTGACTGAGGATTGTCCTGGATATACGGACCGCGATCAGGCTCCTGGCTTGGAAATCCCTTCGAGGCCATATCATGATCTTTATTGACCGTATCTGGCGACCTGGTCGTAATTGCCACATATATGAAGACGAGCCCAATGATTCCTATGCCATAATAGAATACTGAGCTATGAGGATCTGTGAGTGTCCAGAGGGAGAATCCTATCATTGCGATTCCTATGAGCAGGAATATCACATTGCCGGCAATCCCCGCTGTTCTATCATTCGAGAAGCTCTTATTGGGCAAGATTCCACGCCATCGATTTGATTTTGATATTCCTGATGAGGCTTTCCGGTCGGATCTCGGCATGATTCCATCTCCTACGAACCGCAATATGGGCATGAAATCCAATTGTCTTCCATTGGAGAGCTGCAATTCGAACACCTCTTCGGCAGGTCGCCTCCGCACTCGGGGCAAGCTTTCCACGTCAATTCAATTTGAGCTCCGCAATTACTGCACGTCAGTTCCTCGTCCTTTTCTTCATCATCTAACTCGCTGTCAGAAACCGGCTGGAACGAAAGACCTTCATTATTCATTATTCTTTGAACCGTGTCAATCCAGACCTTCGCCGCCTTGCTTCCTGCCCTATATTCAGCGAAATCTGCTCCGAGCTTAAAGAAATCACCCACTATTGGGAGGAAATCGACTTCTCTTGCGACGATTTCACCAGCATGTGCAGCTTCTACAGCCAAATTTGCACCGTGAATAGCCTTCGATGCAACAGACCATTTCTTTATTCTCACACGGAGCCTCTTCACTTTTCCAGATTCCTCATCAAAAAAGAATATCTCAATATGGAAACCCGACAAGTAGCCCTTATCTCTTACCTCACGGACATTCCGGTAGGGGATGGAAATGTCCATGCTACCGCTCCCTGCGACTCGTCTGATCGCTGATCCCAACGAACGTACTGCCAATTTACCTTTGAAAGCTATCCGTCGATCAGTTATCACGAGATTTCCTTTGCGTATTGCATGGCCGAATCCTTTGATCTTGATTTCGACTTCTCCGGCAACGGCAAAGCTTTCTCCCAGTTCTGGATGTATCTCATAATCCTTTGTCAACTTATCTCACTTCCTCCATTGATAACATCAACCATTCAAAGATTCGTCGCGCAATAAGGGCATCTCTTCCATCCGCTTTTGAGAGATTTTCCACATGATGGGCATGTTAATCTATTCGATTCAAAAATCTTTGCAATGGGAGTAGCACAGTGCGGGCAATTTTTCCATTCTGGATCTATTTCCTTCCTACATTTGGAACAGAGACGGGGATTGGATTCTTCTTGTTTACGTATCTTATGCGCTTTATTGGAGTGCTTCATCTCCTTAGATGGTTCACCTCTAGGTGTGACATCTATCCAGTCTACCGTTCTTCCTGATTCTACTCGTGAGTCTGATGACTCATCGAATCTATCACCCTCAACAGACCCTTTGAAACTTAGCTCGTGCAAATAGGAACTAACTTTCGAATGATCAATTTGAGAGTTATTGATCAAGAATTGAAGCAACGATGAATTCCCCCAAGCAATGAGTGCATCAGCTGTCGGCTCGACGCCGTATTTTTCAATAATTAGACGGCATATCGGGGATTCTATTAATCCAGACAATCGTGCTCGAACAATCTGCATTTCGGGCGAGTCAGATGAGTATCTTGATTCTGCAATTTCGTAGATTTCATCTATTGTTGAGAAGATTCCTTTGAGATTTGAAAATTCGAGTTCTGTTAAGTAGATTTCATTTATTAATTTTTGAGCTTTTTTTTCGATTTTCCAGAATTTCAGGTCTTTAGTGATTTGTTCAGCCATTATCTTTGGCTGGAGTGACATACCACATTGCTTACATTTATATTTAAAATTCCATGGCTCCTTACCCAGGACAATAAAAGATTCATTCGAACACATCGGACATTCCATTTCAGATTCCCATCCATCATCCTTTAATCAGGAGATAAGGATTATGATGTAGAGAAGCGGGCTTACAAGCAATCGCTAATATCTCTTCAGGTCTCTTGTAGACATTCTAATCTTCGCCGATACTTTCGTTAAATCGGACGAGTACGTCAACGTCGAACTTAAATCAGAGATTTGTGGCGCAATATGGACATTTCTTCCATTCCGGTCTAATTGGCTTGCCACACGATGGACACTGGGTCTTCTTCACTTGTTCACTGGATTTGATAGTCTTTCCGCAGAATGGACAGGCTTTCCATTTTGGATCAAGAACGCCGCCGCAAGAAATGCATTTGTTACTTGTCCCGGTCATTCTCTTCTTTTCAGAATCGGAGGCTTCTTTCGAGGTCTTTTCGGGATCAATGACATCTTCATGAACATTCCTACGGTAATTGATGACGAGGAGTCCTGACAACATTACGATGAGCCCAACTATTCCAGCAGCGATATCGCTGAATGATGACCCATAATAACCATGACCAACGAGAACAGAAAGCATATTCCCAGATAAGAGTGCGCCGCAAAACACTACTACGCTAGATCCCTTCCGCCAGATCGAAAGCAAACCAACGACCAATGAGGGTAAACCGAGATAGAAGTCCCGCTCGATCATCAAACAGATTGCCGCTACGAAAAGGAGAATGCCATTCAGAATCGGTAACTTCCTCCTGTACAGATCCTCACGAGATTTCTTCCCATAAGTGTGCCCGCAATAGGTGCAGATCTCAGCATTCCAGTCAATTGGTCTTCCGCAAGAAACGCAGATTCTAGTCCCATGATCTGTCATTTTCTGATCCATTCTATCCACCCTAAACGAACTCCTTATGGCAATTTTCAAGATAATAACATTTCGTAAGAATAGCTCTAGAGAAATCGCTAAAATTGACATCCTTGGAGAGAATTATGGTATGATATGCCTCCCATTTTTATGAATGAATAATGAAAGTTCTGTTTGTGAAGGAATCAGAAAAAGCCTTGGAAAGGGGGTTGTGAGGGGCTCATAACCCCTCCTTTCCGTACCTTCCTATGATGTTGCTCTCGATTTGAGGGTTAACAGGTCAGCAAGGTTAAGAAAAAAGAGATAAGGGGGTTGATGCGTTCTCCCGGACCCCCATAATGCAAATTGGATTTCAGCCAGCAAAGTCGTTTTGGGTCCGCTTGAAGCATGGGAGTACTAACTTTTATTAATGGATCATGCCATCAAGATAATCGGGGTGAAGGAGAAATGGCAAGAAGCTCGCTCTCGATTGTCCTTGTTTGGTCGATGATTGCTTTATCCTTCGGATCCTTGATTTTCTGCAATATGAATGCGAGTGCGGGATCATTCTCCGGCTATGTTTCCGATGGTCAAAGCACATGGTTTGATATAACGGTCGGCAGCACTTCCTCAGACATTCAAATCTCAGTGACTTGGAGCACCAGCTCCGATGATATTGACATATATCTCTACAATCCGTCGGGGACGATGGTTGCCTATAACCTCTCATCATCTGGCACTTCTGAGGCGATAACCTATTCCCAGACAAGCACTGGCAAATATTTCCTTGAGGTTGACGGTCATAACATCGTGACATCCACATCTAAATACTTCAGTGGGACGTGCAATTATGTCATCTCCGCGAGTTCCCGCTCAATAACGATAACCTCTCCGATCAGTAGCTCCAGCTGGTCTCCTGGGAGTTCCCAATCCATAACCTGGACGACCAGTGGGCCTATCGGATCCTACGTCGATATCGAATACTACTCTGGTTCATATTCATCTTTGGCTGCAGTCACGATAGCATCAGGCACATCAAACGATGGGAGCTATCAATGGTCAGTGCCTTCGAGCCTCCTTCCGAGAAACAACTATCATATCAGGATCACGAGCACTGGTGATTCCTCCATCTATGATGATAGCAGCGCATTCACCATCGCATCTTCAACATCTCCTCAGACGAAGTCCCTCTACGATGCCACCACCTCGGGGTATGTGAAAACTACCATCACTGGTACATATACTGGCTCTTCAACGAGTTTCTCGCTGAGTAACGGAAATGGTGTATTCTTTGGAAGGTGCATTCACATCCATGTCGTGAGCACAGTGAGTATCACACTCAATCTGAATATCGAGATCAAGAGGACATTCGAATGCAGGAACGAATCGGGTGTTCAAACCATGGTGGCAACGCAGGCTGTTTCTTACTCTCTGACCGCCTACCAGACATGGTCGGAAGACATCTATGCAATGTGCATGGATATGGATTATTATGCTCCTGATCATGAGACCTACTATTCCATGGACACAATAGCGACTGGCGGAGCGGGGGAAGTAATTGATGAAATCAACCAGAGAAGCGCACAGAATCAGGCAGGCCAAATCGCTCTCTGGGCCGCGACGGATTCAGCAACAAGGGATCAATTGCTGGCATATCAAGCAACAGATTCTCAGATTTCATCCGGCAATGACATCTACAAGGAAGCAACGGGACAATCCATCTCGGGCGTGACCTCTCCCACCCCATGGACGCTTATCATAGGAATAATAGCGGCAATAATTATTATCGCAGCTATCATCGGAGTTGCTGTCCGTATATCAAAATCGAGGAAAGCTTCGCGCGTGGTCTCCCCGAACGAACTGTATTCGATTGGATATCCTGAGGGGACTACTGAGTCTCAAGCTCAGATGGAACCTTTTACAGTCTGCCCGCATTGCGGTTCTCCTGTCGAATCATCATGGATAGCGTGTCCATCATGCGGAGATGATTTGACACATTAATCCGGTCTGTAAAAAGATTACGAAATAATGTAGTACGTCAAATGCTCATGTGAGATCACTCATGAGCATTATCCAAAATTTCGGGCTAACAGGTCAGCAAGGTTAAGAAAAAAGAGATAAGGGGTTGATGCGTTCTCCCGAAAACCCCAGAATGCAAATTGGATTTCAGCCAGTAACCGAAGTCTGCTTCCCGCCGGGAGTGCGAGGCTAATTTCCGGAGAAAAGGGGGAAGGGCTTTATCTTCCCCTGTCTATACCATCGGTTTGGTGGTGGGAATCGGAGGATAGTAGCATGTCAGAAATAGATAGAAATTTGAAAGGACCCGGGAACCATTTCAGAGGTCGACTGCTCGCAACATTGATCGCATCAGCTATTGTCGCGAGTCTCATGATGACCATGCTCATCGCCCCTGCTCCTTCAGAAGACAATCCTCCGGCACCGAATGTTCCTGCTCGCATCTCATATACAACTCACGCCCCGATAAATATAAATCAAGACTCAGGATTCACATTTTCAAATTCATCTACTGGGATAGGCACCGGAAGTGGAACCGAATCGGATCCATATGTGATCAGCGGATGGGAGATAGATGCGGCTGGAGGTGGCTATGCAATAGTTATTCAGGGTTCGAATGTATTCTTTAGAATCACAGGCTGCTATCTGCACGGTGCGACCAATCCCAGTTCTGGTAATGGAATCTGGCTAAATAATGTACGAAATGGAACCCTGATTGATAACAGCTGCTCCGGCAATGAGTGCGGCATTGATGTGGAATACTCAAGCAATATCACGATAGTGAATTGTACATGCACGAACAACAACTACTTCGGCATCTTTCTGAAGAGCTCTTTCAACAATATCATTGCCGGCAATGATTGCTCAGGAAACAAAAATGGTTTGGACCTTGGATATCAATGCGAAAACAATACGATTTCTGGCAATAACTGCTCGTTCAATACCTGGGATGGGATCACTCTCGCGGGAAGCGGCAATGACACCGCATTTGATAATGACTGTTTCGAGAATAGCCAATCAGGCATTCACATCTATAGAGTAGATTACGGCGAGACTCTGTTCAATAATAGCTGTATTAAGAATGGTTGGAACGGTATATGTGTTGATGGTTCTTCCAGCAATGACATTATTGGTAATGATTGCCTGGGCAATTGGATGTCTGGCATATTGCTCGAATATTACTTTGAACCTTGCAATAGCAATGTTCTGCTCAATAACAACTGCAGCAACTTGAATGAAAATGGCATTAGCCTCTCGCCCTTCTGCAATTATTCCATTATTTCGAACAATCATTGCGACGATAATAAGATTTTTGGCTTCTACATCAATGCTTCTTCCTACAACACCATAGAGAACAATACATGCAACAACAAAGATCGCTACCAAGAAGATGTGGGAATGCTAATCTATCAGGACAGCAGGTACAATAACATCTCCAATAACTTCTTCGCCAATAATACTTTACAAGGAATTCATATCTCCACCTCTACTGTGACCAACAACAGGATTTGGAACAACACCTTCTATCATAACAACGGCGCAGTTGATATCTATGATCCTGACCATGTCCAAGCTGTAGACCATGGAATCAATAATTGGTGGAACACATCGGGAACTCCTCATGGATATGGCAACTGGTGGAGCGATTGGAGGGCACCAGATGACAACTGGGACGGCATTGTGGACAACCCCTACAATATCTCGGGAACCGCAGGAGCAAATGACTCCTATCCCCAGACGATACCCGGCACGCCGATACCTGAGCCACCGATACTGATCCTTGCGGGAATAATGGTTTTGGCCTTCGTGATGATTGGTATGACGCGAAGAAAGCTATGAAGGGGTTTGCGAGGGGCTCGTAGCCCCTCCTTTCCGTACCTTCCCGAGATGAATCAGGAAAAAGCCTTGAAAGGGGTTTTACCCGAAGTACGAAATCACGCCTGATTTCCACTTACGACTGACTTACTGGCTAGAGTGAAGTTGCGTCGTCTTTGCGGTCTACCTCTCGTCATGCTAAGCCTTATCTTCAAATGATGGGTTTCCAGTGGATGTGGGGGCAAAATGGTTAGAATAATCGGATACGGAGAAGACGCCTTGACGTTTTGGGCTCTGACAAACATGAACAGGAGCATCCTAGACAAAGCTGATGACAGTGATCTTTCGGATTGCATTATCATATACCGCCCAAGCTTCGGACGCGGCAGCAAGAGCGGTGCGACCTTCGGTGAATTCGATTCCGTCCTTGTCAGCAAGAGATTCGTATACCTAATAGAGAGCAAATGGGAGCATTCGAGCGAATTCAAGAAGAGAAAAGAAACCATCGAGATCACCGAAGTACAGCAACGAAGACATAGGATATTCTCATGGTACCTGGCTCGCTGGAAAAGCAATCACACCATGAGTACGTTCCAAAATGAATACGGGAGCGCTTTCATAGATTGTTTCAAGAATGAACCTAGTGAAAAGACAATGCCTCCTGTTGAGAGCACCCTTGCAAGGAACATGGAGAAGATGTTGATGATCATAAGAAATCACTGTGACAGACTCGATGAGCCAAAGAATATTCTTCTCTTCTTCAAGAACCGGAATTCGAAATTGGCTAGGACGCCTTCCGTCGATTCCAGGGAGCCGGAGTTCAGAATCGTCATAATCGATTATCCATCGATAGGCGATACCGATTTCTTCGAGATGCAAGAAACGGAGCAAACAGTCTGGTGAGTTGAATGAAGAAAATGTTCGTAAGCACCCAGATAAACAGAACCCACACCAGGATAGGAGATTTTTGGTCGTGGGCGTATTCGAACCTCACGATCAACACCGAGCGATCCTAAGGACGCCATGGTCCATTTTTCGACTGAAGCAATGCCCTCATAGATTTCTAAGATTGCGTCTTCCATTGAAGGAATCCGGTTATCTGGTGGTGCCGGAATAGGTAATCTTTTCGCCATCTTTCTCTCTGATTTATTCTATAGTCGGAAGATAAGCTTTTCTCAGAACCGCCTCCGCACGATCTCGGCCTCTACAACGGCCTTCTTCTTCGCTCTAAGCGATTTTAACGCCATCATGACGGCCATCTCAGGGTAATGCGAGAGAACGTCCGAAACCCATTCCTACGGTTGGACGAATGTCGCAAAGAACTCCGTCTATATCCATGCCTAATGTTTTTCTCATCCGTACATCACGTCTGATCTTTCATTCTTTTTGTCATAGACTTTGGGAAACATTACCTTGTCCGGCGTGGTTCCCCTTATAGACGCCGTAAGAACTTTTACAAACGCTTCTTCCATGTATTCTAGCTTGTGTTCTCTGACATTGAATCCGACAAATGTTAGAACCGCCGAAAAGGAGAATAAGAAATCGTTTAGGTCTTTATATTCCGTTTCGTTCATAGCCTTAGTCAATCTCTTTACTACTTTGAGGAATTCCTTTAGTCTCGTTCCTTCCGTTACTTCACATAGCATGCATTTATCTTCATTCTCGATTTCCTCTTGAGTCTTCATATCATCGCCTCTGCACAATCACGGCCTCTACAATTCCGCGCGCGTGCTTTTCTTTTCGGCGTCCAAAAACTCCAAATACGAGGAGGGGAGCTAATCAGCCTGAGTGATTCGCTCCGATGAATTGATGAGATAGACATATCTCCCGAAAATCGTCTGCACCCTCTCTATGTGAGGAGAATAAAGTGCTACGACGAAGGTGCCCTAAATAGAATGAAATGTCTGACACTTCCACGACAAACCGTCAGCTCTGCCTCCCCATCACATCCCTCATGTTCTCTCAGTACGATGCCTCAGCACGATCCCTCGTAACGATGCGCGGGAAACAGGGTCATCGTCGTTTCCTCGTTGTTTAGGCATGGTTTAACCATGATTTTTGGCATGGGAAAGCAACGATAAGGCAACGACGAGGAACGATACCTGCACGATTACCGTGTACGATCATCGGGCACGACAACGGGGAAATACGGGCGGACGTTTCGCGTCAGGATCGTTTGGCTTCCCAGTGATAGGAGTAGAATCTATCGCAACGTTCGCGCCGAGCGTCATGCCCCTCCTATCAAGCTCAGAGCGGACCTGCATTACGAGAATCTCGAATATCTCGCGCATGCCGTCGAGCGCGAGCCTCCGCTCGAAGTGACTGAAGGTGCAATGATTGGGAATCTCGTTCCTGAGGGATGTGCCGTTCAGGCCGAGGGTCTTTGCCTCAGTGGATGTTACCCAATCATCCTTTCTCGCGACTTCAATGAGATTGAAGAATGTTGCATCATCAATCTTCAATCCTTTTCTTAGCCAAGGCCCATCTTTGCGATACCTTCACCTTAGTTAGGATTCAGTCGATCTATTGGGAAGATGGAAATCAGAATTTTCTGTCGTGTTGAAAAACAAATGGTAATCAATCTAAGGATTCCGATTCGCGCTCGCATGCTCCCTCATTAACCCCAGCCCTTTCTCCACCCATTCCTTCCCCTTCGGCGTGAGAATGATCTCGATGTCCTTGTGGAAGATCGGATGATCCTTATATTTGCCAAGTATCTCGAATGCCTCTTCGGGCTGGATCTTCGTCAGGATGGAGACCAGGTCAGGGAACATATCTCTCAGCACATTGATCTTGTCCTCGGAAGGCGGGCTGCCGTCCTTGATCCTGCTCGATGCGAGATACGCATGCCTGACCAAGAGCGATTCCTCTCCCTGATTGAGCTGCACCGACTCCCCCTCCAATCAGTATATATTGATTTTGTGGCGTATATACCTTGTCTGCAAAAGCGAGATGGGGTATTGCCTGCTAATTCGATAATCGTAATTTGCAGGATTTCCCGGTCTTATCGATAAGTCTCATTCTGTTCGGAGGGGGATCAGAAAAGACTTGGAAAGGGTTTGAGGGGAAGACGGGAGAACGTTTCAATGACTGGCTGATAAATATCGCAGTTTCAGGCCCGGTAACATTCTAATATCGCCTGTTGAGCGATCGGCACATCTT
>Ga0315289_10009251_pt1 | contig 14189 bp, 12 predicted proteins | sample YL17G11_40_MG_FD_203452 | JGI IMG/M metagenome (GOLD analysis project Ga0315289, IMG submission 203452) | Sediment microbial communities from Yellowstone Lake, YNP, Wyoming, USA - YL17G11_40 | ecosystem: Environmental > Aquatic > Freshwater > Lake > Sediment | place: USA: Wyoming | collected...
GGCGTCGGTAAGTTCTCCGAAATCACCGCTGTGCAGGCGGGGGACCACCCAGACTTCAAAAGAAAACCGTCCTGATAAAGGACAAAAAGCCATGAAATGCTCGTCGGCGGCCACTACCCGGCTCATATCGCAATCTTCCTCATAAGCCAGCATGTCGCAAAAAATACAACGCTCGCGGTGGCGGTAATATTCCTGGGCGCCTTTGACTTCTTCTTTGACATTTTTAGGCACCATCGGCAGGGCGATCAGCTGGGAATGGCCGTGTCCCAGGGATGCGCCGGCGGCCGGGCCGACGTTTTTGAAGATCAAAAGATATTTGAACCGTTTGTCCTGGCGCAGGTCTAAAGAACGTGAACGGTAGATTCTCAGCATGTCGGCGACTTCATCACCGGTCAGCTCCGGGATATCCTTGAAATGATGCGGACTGTCTACGATCACTTCGTGGGCGCCGATGCCATTGGACCGGTCATACAGACCAAAAGCCCGTTTATCCAGGTCGCCCTCGATACGCAGGGCCGGGTATTTGTTAGCCACCACCCGGACTTTCCAGCCCGGTGTGTTGGGCTGGCGGGGCGCATCACTAGTGGCCTCTATTTCTATGGAAGCCAGGTCTTCGTTGCCCGGGCAAAAAGGGCAACCGGCTTCGCTTTTAGGTACAAGACGCTCGTAGTCGTAGTCGGCGGGAGCGTAGGGCTTCTCCACGTTGACCACTATCCAGCGCCCCGTTATAGGATCTTTACGTAATTCGGGCATATTATCGAATGACAAATGTCAAGGCACGAATGACAAAACGAAAAAGCATATTTTCTTTGTTTTGACATTTGAAAATTCGTCATTTGTCATTTTTATATTAGGCATCGCGTAAAATTTTGGCCGCTTCTTCCGGCATCGCCGGACAAATATAAAATCCCGTGCCCCATTCAAATCCGGCCGGCTGGTCCAGGTGTGGTATGATCTCCATGTGCCAGTGAAAATCATCTTCGATGGTGGACCAGTAACCGGCCTGGGGCCGCCGGAAGGGCGCGGTATGGATGACGTAATTGTAAGCCGGATCGCCTAATGCGGCCTTGATCTTGGAAAGAAGTTTTTTCAGCAGGCCGGCCAGTCCATCGAGAGCCGCGTCATCGCTTTTATAAAAATCCGCGCCGTGTTTTTTAGGCACGACCCATACCTCAAAAGGGAAACGCGGCGCAAACGGCACAAACGCCGCGAAACCTTGTTCATCCAGCACTATCCGGGCACTTGTTTCCAGTTCCTGCTTGACGATGTCGCAAAACACGCAGCGCTCATGGGTCTCGTAATAAAACCGGGCGCCTTCCAGCTCTTCTTTCACCCGTTTAAAATTGACCGGCGTAGCGATCAACTGGGAACAGGAATGGTTAAGGCCGGCGCCGGCCGCGCGGCCGTAATTTTTAAACACCAGCACCGATTTAAGGTAAACGGTCTTTTCCAGTTCCAGCATCCGGCCGCGATAAACCGCCAGGACATCTTTTATCGCGTGATCGTCCAAATCAGCCATATTGGCCACGTGCTGCGGCGTCTCGATCACCATCTCATGGCTGCCGGAAGCGCTGCGCAGATCGTAAGGCCCGCGGCCTTTTTTCCAGAAATCACGGCCAGACTCCATGAAAGGACTGATACTGGGCACGACCCGCAGCTGCCAGTTGCCTGCCTCATCTTTTAATGAAAATATTTCCGGCGCGCTCATATGCTCGTTGCCGGCGCAAAACGGGCAAACGCCCTCCGGCAGGGCGGCCGGCGCGTGAGCGAAATCTTTATGCCGCTTGGCCCGTTCGCCGGCGATAATCACCCAGCGGCCCAGGATGGGATCTTTTCTGAGTTCGGGCATTTTATTTGATTCTTTTGATGTACGCCGCGTAAGAAGCTTTGATGTCGGAAAGGCAATCACCGCCGAACTTTTCCAGAAAGCTTTCAGTCAATACTATAGCCAGCATGCTTTCGGCGATCACCGAACAGGCGGCTAAAGCGCAGGTATCGCTGCGCTCGACTATCGCCGCTTGAGGCTTACGGCTGACCAGGTCCACCGAGCGCAAAGGTCTTTTCAAAGTGGCGATGGGCTTCATGGCCACGCGGGCCACGATCGGCTCACCGTTGGACATGCCTCCCTCTATACCGCCGGAATGGTTGGTCTTGTGATAAAACCCTTTGCCCTTGGCGTAAAATATCTCATCGTGGGAAGTCGAACCGTACTGGCCGGCATACTCAAACCCCAGGCCGATTTCCACGCCTTTGACCGCTGGTATGCTCATCAGAGCCATGGCCAGCCTCGCGTCTAAACGCCGGTCATAATGCACGTGACTGCCCAGCCCCGGGCAAACCCCCTGGGCCCAGACTTCTATCACTCCTCCCAAAGTATCGCCGTTTCGTTGGGCCCGGTCGATCTCTTTGATCATAGCCTTTTCCGCTTTGGAATCTATGCAGTTCAGCCAGGAACCTTCGGTATTTCCCAGTATTTCCTCGATGCTGGCCGGCGCCAGCTTAGACGCCACTTTACCGCAGGAAACCGTGAAGCCGGCTATGCCGACACCAAACTCCTCCAGGAATTGCCGCAACAGGGCGCCGCAAGCCACTCGAGCAGTAGTCTCCCGGGCGGAAGCCCGCTCCAGGATATCCCGAACGTCGCTGGTACCATATTTGAGCGCTCCCGCCAAATCGGCATGGGCGGGACGCGGGACGTTTAAAGCCGGTTGAGCGTCGTCGGACTGGGGCAATATGCGGTGGTCTTTGTTTTTGATCAGCAGAGCAATCGGGCTGCCCAGGGTGAATTTATTACGCAGGCCGGAGATCACCGCGCAGGTGTCGGACTCCAGGTCCATGCGCTTGCCGCGGCCATAACCGGACATGCGCCGCTTCAACTGGGCGTTGATGTATTTATCCTCGATCTTGACGCCCGCAGGGAACCCTTCGATTATCACGCTATTGGCAAAACCGTGCGACTCTCCGGCGGTTAAAATACGCATATACCCTCCAATAACCAAGATTTTTGGTCATCTTATATATGAAATACCAATTTCCAGATCGCGTCTCCCCAGAAAAAAACGATGAGTGTCGCCGCTGATAAATACGGCAGATAAGGGATCAAATGCGACTTTTTAAAAATAAAAGCGAATATCGCGTAGCCGGCCGCGATAAACGGCGCCACAAAAAACACCAGCACAGCCTTGGTAGCGCCCAGGTATACCGCGACGAGCCCTAAAAAATCCACGTCGCCCAGTCCCAGCGATTCAGTCTCGCCTTCGATGGAGTCTTTACGCCGCAGTCCCAGATAAAAAGCTATAAAGAAATCACCGAAAAACTTAAAGGCGTAACCCACGCCGAACCCCAGCACCAGATTACGCAAGGTCACGATCAAAGGCAACGCGCCCGGGTCAAAATACCCCTGGCGTACCAGCCGCAGCGTGACAACGCTGTCGGCGCAAATAGCCGCGATTATTCCCAGAAGGCAAAGGTAAGCCGGAATGGCCCGGAAATCTATATCGATGAACGAGACCACGATCAGCAGGGAAAAGAAAAAAGCCGATTTCAAAAACATCCCGCTGGGGCCGAAATGGTTAAACAAAATTAAAAACATCAGACCGCCGAGCAGTTCGACCAAAGGATAACGACCGGATATCGACTGCCGGCAGTTGCGGCATTTCCCCTTTAAAAGCAAAAATGATATGATCGGGATGTTGTCATACCAGGCGATCGCCTTAGCGCAGGCCGGACAAGTCGACCCGGGACTGATCACGGATTTATCACGCGGCAGGCGGTAGATGCAGACGTTTAAAAAACTGCCCCAGACTAGACCGGTCAATAACACAAAAAGCCTTTCTACGTTAATAACAAAATCCATATTACTTTTTTAATGCCTAATTTCCGAATGACTAATGACGAATCGAACTCATTAGTCATTCGACATTAGGTAATTAGGCATTCTGTTTCATCGCTTCTTCCAGGGCTTGCCGCATGATCGCGATGTCGGTGTTGTTAAGCAGCCTGCCGGTCCAGTGCTGAAAAGCCAGTACTCCCTGATACAAAAGCATGCCCAGGCCTGAGCAAGCAGGAAGCCCCAGGGAAACGGCATCTTCCAGAAGCTTAGTCTTGCGGTTATACACCACGTCATAAACTGAAAGGCCTTTATGTAACAGGCTTTTATCTACCGGGGAAAGATCGGCGTGCGTCATACCCTGGGGCGTCGCGTTGACCAGCAGCTGGCATGACGCGATCGCGGCCGGCATGTCTTTGAAGGAAACAAACTCCACCTTGTCAGCCAGATAAGCGAAGTGGCTGCGCGCTCTAGCGACCGCGGTTTGATCGCGGTCGTAAACGAATATCTTTTTTATAAAACGGGCCGGCCAGCCCAAGCCGGCTATTGCCACTCGGCCTGCTCCGCCGCAGCCCATGACCATCACGCTTTTAGCCGGCGTGGCAAACTGAAGATCTTTAGCGAGCGATTCCACAAAACCCCAAAGATCAGTATTGCAATAACTCAAAGAGTTATCCCGATAATCCCGCCGGACAGTATTTATCGCGCCGGAAATTTCGTCCGAGGGCGGATGCATGAAAGGATCAAGCACGCAATCAGGAAACTTCCGGCGCAGGATCTCACGGGCCTTTATTTTATGGGGTATGGTGATATTAAACCCTTCGATATTTATAGCCAGGATCTTGTTGCCCTGGGTATCGACCACCTGCCGGGAAGGGTTGATCAGAAAATCTTCCAGATCTTCGGGCTTGACTTCAAAAAGCCGGTATTCGGCGTTGATATCCAGGTGCTTAAAAACAGCGTTGTGCATCACCGCCGACAGGCTGTGCTTCACCGGATAACCGATCAGACCGTATATTTTTAGTTCAGGCATACTTTACGTTAAATGTTCAAATGTCAAATATTCAAATGTCAAAATTTTAACATCCCGGGGTTTGTCATTTGTCATTTGAGCATTTGTCGTTTATTTTAAGGTTGGTAGCCTTCTTGCGGCACGGGCCCGCCCGCGGCTCCGGGATCATAAGTCACGATCTTTAACCCCCGGTCTTTGCCCAGTATCTGCCAAAAAGCGTCCCAGCCGCGTTGATCCAGCTTAGAAAACGGCTCTTTGTAATTCTCGGCCAGATAAGCCTCGACTTCCGGCTTAGAACGGTAACGCCTGACTCTGATGGCGCCTTTTTTCTCGTAAAAAGAATCGTAGATCAGTCCCCAGAAATTACTCCAATCCTGGCGGCTGAAACGCCTGAACACCTGCGGCGCGAACAGCTTCAGATTGTCTTCCTGCTCCATAGTATTGAGCGGCCTCTGACGGGAAGGATATATCTCTTCGTGGATATTGTAAGCCATGACTTTTAACCGGTAGCCAATATTGTCCTTGTAGTCTTCGATATCCTGGACCAGCCGGTCCCGGCGGTAGGAATCGCCAAACTGCCAGGCCCAGAGCCCGACCGCCAGCAAAATAGTCAACCCCAAGATCGCTCCGATGATACGGAAAATAGACATTTTTAGCCTGCTTTTTTAATCAGGTATTTATTCAGCGCGTCCAGATAAGCCTTGACCGACGCTTCTAAAATATCGGTCGAGGAACCTTTGCCGCCGTACGAAACAGACTTCACTTCTATCTCGATTTTGACTAAACCCTGGGCGTCTTTGCCGCCGGTGATGGCTTCCAGTTCGTAATTGGTCAACTTGGCCTTCATGCCGGTGGCCTTGTCTACGGCTTTATAACAGGCGTCCACCGGACCGTCGCCTCCGGATTGGGCAGAAACCGTTTTTTTCTTGTACTTGAGCCTGACGGAAGCTTGCGGCGCGATGTCCGTGCCGGTGGATACCCGCAAGCTGGTCAGCTCCAGAGGCCGGCTGGCCCTGCGGGTCTCCTCCTCAGCCAGGGCGATCAGGTCGTCGTCAAACACCTCTTTTTTTTTGTCGGCCAGTTCCTTAAACTTGGCGAAAAACTTTACCAGGCCGGCCTGGTCAAAATCAAGGCCCAGCTCTTTGAGACGCTTAGATAAAGCATGCCGGCCGGAGTGTTTGCCCAGGACAAGCACGCTTTCGCCGATGCCCACATCTCGCGGGTCCATGATCTCGTAAGTGGTGCGTTCTTTGATCACCGCGTCCTGGTGTATGCCCGACTCGTGGCGAAAAGCGTTTTTACCCACGATGGCCTTGTTGGGCGGGACGATAAAACCCGTGGAATTGCTGACCAGCCGGGAAGTCCGATATATCTCTTTGGTGTTTATACCGGTCTCTATCTGGCCGAACACATCCCGTCGAGTCTTAACCGCCATGACCACTTCCTCCAGAGAAGCGTTGCCGGCCCGCTCTCCGATGCCGTTGATGGTGCAATGAACCTCTCGAGCGCCGGCCAGCACCGCCGATAAAGAATTAGCCGTGGCCAAGCCCAGATCATTATGGCAATGGATGGCCAAAACCGCTTTGTTGATATTAGGCACATTGTTACGGATATCCGCGATTATCGAATATATCTCCTGGGGATAACTGTAACCCACGGTATCGGGTATGTTGATGGTAGCAGCACCTTCCTTGATGGCCGCCTCCACCATCCGGAAAAGAAAATCCCGCTCGGTGCGGGTCGCGTCCTCGGGAGAAAACTCTATATCAGCGCAAAGGCTGCGGGCCTGGCGCAAAGATTTTATGGCCAGGGCCATGATCTCTGCTTCGGCTTTCTTGAATTTGTATTGCAGATGTATTTTAGAAGTGGCTAAAAACAGGTGCACGCGCCCGGCCCGGGCCTTTTTCACGGCTTTGGCCGCGGCTTCGATGTCCGCCGGAATACAGCGGGCCAAACCGCAGATAACCGGTTTTCTGACCTTGACCGAGATATCAGCCACAGCCTTAAAATCACCGGGGCTGGCAATGGGGAACCCCGCTTCGATCACGTCCACGCCCAGGCGTTCCAATTGCCGGGCCACTTCCAGCTTCTGCTGGCTGGTCAAGGAGGCGCCCGGCGCCTGCTCGCCGTCGCGCAAAGTCGTGTCGAAAATAATTAGTTTTTGCATAACTACTTTTTGCTTTTCTTTTTCACGCTTTTCCTTAAAGCCTCTAAATCACGCCGGTCCCCCTCACGGGAAGCGGCTTGCTTTAATCCGATCAGTTCTTTCATTCCGATAATATAGACCGAAACGTCGTCGACTTGAGTTTTTTCTTTGCCGACCCACGCTTTCGTAAAATCCAAATTTTTAAAGCCGGTTATTACGTCAACCCTTACCGGCGCCACACCGATCTGATAAACCATACCCTGGATCATAAAATCCCGCGCGCGCATCCCGGCTAAAGGCGCGCCAAATTCCCTCAACGCCGCATAAACTTTTTTAGCGTTATCCGACGAAGCGTCGATCCAAACATCAAAATCCTTGGTATAGCGCGGTTCGGTATAATAAATAACCGCGTAAGCGCCGATCACTAAATAGCGCGCTTTATATTTGTTTAAACACCGCAACAGATCGCTGTAATCGAAGGGTATTTGCATTTATTTTTTTGCCCCGCATTTTATAAAAGTCTTTGATCATGTTCCAAGCGGCATGAAAACGCGCGCTGGCGCTTTGCGCCTGCCAAAAAGCTATATCCCAATCACGCCGGCCGGACTCTTCCAGCGATACAATACGTTCCCAAATTATTTTCCGCTTACCCCGCGTTTTCATATAGTTTGTAGATTCCTGCCTGCCGGCAGGCAGGTAGGGTCTGACCCCTCGTTTACGCTCAATCGCAATAAACACTGGCCGGCGGAGTACTTGCCATCGTGCTGCCGCAAGTACTCGTCTTTCTCATGGTCATGCACATCACCCGATATCTGGGGTCAGCATTGGGCATATTTCTTTCAGCGCAAAAGATATTCGCACCGCTGGGATCAGTAGGGTTGGGGGAAAGTACTGATACCGCCGACCAATAGCACCAGTCCGGCGTCAACGCGTACCATGGATTAGGGCCGCAGCCGCCGCTGGTCGCGTCGCTGGCGCCAATGACTTCAATGGCTCGCAAAAAGGTCTGGATATAGACGCCGGGGTTCGGGCCCCAGCTGGCACCGTTAAAATAATAGGCGCCGCCTAATTTAAGCTGAGCTTCTTTGGTGGTATCCACCGCCGAATTCAAGGTAAACCAGGCCGCCCTATTCTTCGCCTTCTCGATGGACATCATGTAAGGCGGCAGGCCCAGGGTCACCAGGACCCCGACGATGACTACCACTACCGTCAGCTCAAGCAGAGTAAATGAATAATTTTTCCTGACTTGCATAATAATATAGCTAGCGTATAGCGTATGGCGTTTAGCGTATAGACGGTTATTTTCGGAACTATACGCTGCACGCTATCCGCTAAACGCTAATAATAAACGCTATTTCTTCATCCAGGGCATCATCTCGCGCAGTTGCTTACCCACTGCCTCGATGGGATGCTGGTCGCCTTCGGCTAAAAGCCGATCGAAATTCTTGCGGCCGGAAACGTTTTCCGCGATCCACTCTTTGGCGAACTTGCCTTTCTGGACCTCTTTTAAGATCTTGGCCATGGTCTTACGCACGCGGGCATCGATCACCCTTGGGCCCCGGGTCAGATCGCCGTAACAGGCGGTGTTTGATACTCTGCGCCGCATTCCAGATATACCGTGTTCCTGAATAAGATCGGTGATCAGTTTCAACTCATGCAAGACTTCAAAATAAGCGATCTCCGGCTGATACCCGGCGGCGATCAGCGTATCGTAACCGGCTTTGATAAGCTCGCTTGCGCCGCCGCAAAGCACCGCTTGTTCGCCGAAAAGATCAGTCTCGGTCTCCTCGGTAAAAGTGGTCTCGATCACGCCCATACGGGTCGCGCCGATGGCTTTGGCATAAGCCAGGGCTAAAGCTTTGGCGTTGCCGGAAGCGTCCTGATGCACGGCGATCAGACAGGGCACGCCCTTGCCTTCTTCAAACATCCGGCGCACCAGAGCCCCCGGGCCTTTAGGCGCTACCATAAATACATCGATATTCTTGGAAGGCTTGATCTGCTTAAAACGGATGTTAAACCCGTGCGAAAAGCAAAGCGCCTTGCCTTTGCGCAGGGCCGGCTTTATGCTTTCCTGGTAGACCTTAGCCTGCACGTGGTCCTGGGTCAGGATCTGGATGATGTCGGCCTGGCGGGCGGCGTCGGCCGCGGATAACGGGGTAAACCCGTCTTTTTTCGCCTGCTCGTAATTGGGCGTACCTTCAATTTCCGAGACCACGATCTTGCAGCCGGAATCGCGCAGGCACAGCGCCTGCCCCCGGCCCTGGATACCATAGCCGATGACGGCGATAGTCTTGTCTTTGATCACGTTTAAATCAGCGTCCTTATCATAATATATCTTAGCCATGCTTGTCCTCCTCTTTTAGCGTATAGCGTATGGCGTTCAGCGTATAGCGTATGGCGTTCAGCGTATAGACGGGTATTTCGCAACTATACGCTGCACGCTATCCGCTAAACGCTATTATTTGCCCATCGCTATTTTCCCTGTCCTGACTAATTCGCTTATCCCTGATTCTTTCAATTTGCTTAAAGCCTCATCCAGAGCGCCGCGTTCGCCACAGATCTCCACTATCGCATGATCTCCTGTATTCTCGATGACCCGGATAAAACATTCTTTAGTGGTTTTTTCCAGGGCACTGAGGCCATGAGCAGCCGCGATCTTCACCAGCAAAAGCTCCCGGTCCACGTAGGCTTTATGGGTAAAATCCACTACGGTGATCACGTCGATCAGTTTATGCAGCTGTTTTTTTATCTGCTCAAGCGTGCCTTCATCCTCGGCGTTGACCACAATAGTCATGCAAGATACCAACGGATCGTGGGTCTCCCCCACCGCTAAAGAATCGATGTTATAGCCGCGCGCGGAGAACAACGACGACACCCGCGACAACACGCCGAACTTATTTTCCACCAAAGCCTGAATGGTATGTTTCATGATTACAAAATGTCAAATGTCAAATGTTCAAATGTCAAAACCGGACGAATCTCTCGTTTCTGTTTTGTCATTGGGAAATTTGTCATTTGTCATTCTCCTTATAACGTTTTTTTATCAATTAATCGTTCTAAGGCTTCCATGACTTTTGCGTCCAGCTTGCCTTTAGCGGTCATATCCCGCAATTCAGCCCTGGCTTCTTCAATGCTCAAGGCTTGCCGATAAGTGCGATCGCTGGTCAGCGCGTCAAAGATATCCGCCATCGTGAGTATCCGGGTGGAAACCGGTATCTCTTTTCCTTTCAGGCCGTCGGGGTAGCCTGTGCCGTCCAAAAATTCATGGTGGTGCCGGATCAGATCAAGCAAGTTACGGAACTTCTTTAACGGCTTGACGATGCTTTCTCCGATCACCGGGTGAGTGCGCATGATCTGGCGTTCCTGCTCGGTAAAAAGCCCCGGCTTTCTCAATATGCTGTCGGATATACCGATCTTTCCGATATCATGCAGCCGCGCGGCTTCTTCCAGGACCTTGACGTCGGCGTCGGCCATATCCATCTCTCTGGCCATTTTTATGGCATAAACGCTGACTCTTTCGGAATGCCCCCGCGAATAAGTGTCCCTGGCTTCCTCTGCCCGTACCAGAGTGGCTATAGCCGTAAGATAACTTTTTTCCATGTCGCGGTTAAGCGCGGCGTTCTCAAACACCACGGCCATCTGCAAACCAAGGTTGCTTAAAAGCTTTATCTCGTCATCGTTGAAATCGCCGCCTTTACGCTTGCCGCACACGATCAGCGCTCCCCAGAATTTTTCCCTGAAGATGAAAGGCGCGGCCACCAAGGGCGGCGCAAAAGGACCGCTTGCGCCGGGCTGGGCAGAACACCCAAACACCTGCGTTTTTTTAGAGTCTTTTAATACCGTGATATAAGGCGCGGTAAAATTGGCCAGGTCTTTTTTATAAACCCCTTCCAGCTCTATTGCTGCCTGGACAAGCAAACCGTCTTCGGTGTCGGCCACTATCGCGCCTTTAACGGCGCCCACTGAATTCAAGGCAGTCTCCAGGATCATGTACATCACCAGGTCAAAATCTTCGCTGGAAGCCAGGATCCTCCCCACCTTCTCTACCACCGCGTGCAGCGTGCGCTTGGTCTCCTCTAATTCCGTGACGTTACTTTCCAGGGCAGTCAGTATGTCGTTAAAACCGCGGGCCAGCTCCGCCACTTCGCCGTCTTCCTGGGTCATCTTGAGGATCATATCGCGGTCTATCTGTTTGTACAAAGCCTGGCGCATGGTCAAGCTTAGATCAGTGACCTTCTGGAAGATCCGGCGCACCCCCCAGAACAAAGCCAGGGCCGCCACAGCCAAAACAAAGATGATGGCCTCCAGCTGCTCCTTGGGCACGTTGACGATCTGATCGCCGCGGTACTGGTAGTACATATAAAGGAACACCGCCAGCGGCGTTATGGTAAACGTAGCGAACGTCAGCGCGAACGTCTTGAGCAAATACCCCGTGCTTCCGCCGATCTTAGGTTTAGATTGTTTTGACATATAATTATTCGCGTATAGCGTATCGCGTTTAGCGTATAGAAATACAAATATTGTCTTTAACGAAATATCTATCCGCTAGTTTTCACGCCATTCCTCCGATCATTCTATTGATGGCTTCTCCGGCCGGAACCATGGGAAAAACGTTTTCTTGGGGTTCAATGTGAAAATCGGCGATCAGCGGCCCTTTATAATCCAGGATCTCTTTGATCTTGCGGCTCACATCGGCGGGGCTGGTCACTTTAACGCCTTTTATGCCGTAAGCCGCGGCCACTTTAGTAAAATCCGGGTTTTTCAGCGGCGTCTGGGAATATCTACGATTATAAAAAAGTTCCTGCCATTGCCGCACCATACCCAAGAAACCATTGTTCAAGATGATCACTTTCAGCCCGATATTATAAGCGCTCAAGGTCGCCATTTCCTGGATGTTCATCTGGATCGAACCGTCGCCGGCGATCACCACTACCTGCTTATCGGGGTTGGCGATTTTGGCGCCGATGCCGGCGGGAAACCCGTAGCCCATGGTACCGAGGCCTCCGGATGATATAAAATGCCGAGGGTACTCATGATCATAAAACTGGGCGGTCCACATCTGATGCTGTCCGACCTCGGTCACGATGATGGCTTTACCTTTAGTCTGACGGCAAAGCTCTTTGAGCACAGCCTGCGGCTTGATATTTTTACCGGTCTTGAAAACCAGGGGGTGCTTCTTTTTCCATTCCGCGATCGACTTGTGCCAGCCGGAAATATCCGCAAGCTTAGTCCGATCAAACTCTTCGTTCAACTGGCCCAACACATTCCTGGCGTCGCCGACGATCGGTATATCCACTTTGATATTTTTGCTGATCGACGTCGGGTCGATATCAATATGGATTATTTTTGCCTGCGGAGCAAAAGCCGACACTTTGCCGGTCACCCGGTCGTCAAACCGGCAACCCACGGAAATGATCAAGTCGCTTTCGGTGATGGCCATGTTGGCATAGACCGTACCATGCATTCCCGGCATGCCTAAAAATAACGGATGCGATGCGGGAAACCCGCCCAATCCCAGTAAAGTCGCGGTCACCGGCGCATTAGTGTTCTCGGCAAAGCGCAATAACTCTTGCCAGGCCCCGGAAATAAGCACGCCGCCGCCGGACAGTATTACCGGCTGCTTAGCAGCGTAGATCAAATTCAAAGCCCGTTTTATCTGGCCGGGGTGGCCGTAAAGCGTAGGCTTATATCCCCGGATCCGGCAAACAGCCGGATAATCAAACTCCACATCCTGCTGCTGGACGTCCACCGGCAAGTCGATGACCACCGGCCCCGGCCTTCCGGTAGAAGCTATATAAAAAGCTTCCTTGACCGTGCAAGCCAAGTCTTTAGCGTCCTTGACCAAATAATTGTACTTGGTGATCGAACGAGTTATGCCCGTGATATCGGCTTCCTGAAAAGCGTCATTGCCGATCAGCGTGGTCTTGACCTGGCCGGTTATAGCCACCAGGGGCACGGAATCCATGTAAGCTGTGGCTATGCCGGTAGTAAGGTTAGTCGCTCCCGGCCCGGAAGTGACGATGCAGACGCCGACCTTTCCCGAAGAACGGGCGTACCCGTCAGCGGCATGGGCCGCGGCCTGCTCATGCCTGGGCAGATAGAACTTTAAGGAAGCGTCATAGAGGGCGTCGAATAACGGCAGCACCACCCCGCCGGGGTAACCGAACACCGTATCCACGCCTTCTTTAAGCAGGCTTTCCACTAATATTTGCGCGCCTTTCATATGTTTTTTGCCTCCCGGGATAGAATGAATTATATCATTACTACCCATAAAATACAATGCAACTCTGCTTCGCCCGCTATGGCTTCGCAGCAGTTATTTCCCCGCCCTTGGAGGGGCAGGGAAATAAAAAAACCTCCGCCGGTGTTTGGACCGACAGGGGCGATTTTGTCTACTTTTTTACTTTACTTGTCAAGGCGAAGCTATTTCTGTTTTTTGGCGGTCATGCGGATAGCGATGTAGGGAATAAGAAAAAACACGATTCCTATAAATAAGTATATCACGCCGCCTTTCCCTTGGCGACAACAATCACAATAGACAAAAAAGTATACGATAGTGTATGTTTTTGTCTAATAGAAAAACCTCTTGATTCAGGCAGGGGGAAAAGGATACAATGAACGTATGAACGCTTTGCACCTGAAAATATCTCTGGCCCGGTCAGCCGGTTTTTGTTTCGGGGTCAAACGGGCCATAGCCTTAGCCCTGGACCTGGCCCAAAAAAGCCGTCCCCACATCTTCATGCTGGGCGACATCGTGCACAATGAAGAGGTGGTAAAAAAAATAAGCCTGGCCGGGATAAAAAAAATAAAACGCCTCAAACCCTGCCGCGACGGCATATTACTTGTGCGGGCCCACGGCGCGGCTCTGGCGACCCTAAAAAAAGCCGCCAGCCTCGGTTACCGGATAGCCGACGCCACCTGCCCCATGGTCAAGGAAATACACCGCATCGTGCAAGCCATGGAAAAACAAGGCCGCCGAGTGATCGTGATCGGCGATAAAAAACACGACGAGGTCTTAGGCATAATCGGCCAGCTGCAGGGCCAAGCCCTGGTCATCGAAGCCGATGGGCCCCTGCCTGACCGGCAGGCATGCCTGCCTCTGGCGGCGCTGAAAAAGATCAAAAAAGCCGGGATCGTCACCCAATCCACCCAAAACCTTCATAAAGTCGAAGCGATCGTGGCGCGGATAAAAAAACTTATCC